>OIZA01001153.1_pt1 | contig 10033 bp, 7 predicted proteins | sample 1588381 | NCBI WGS metagenome assembly OIZA01 (sample SAMN03283277) | human gut metagenome | biome: human-associated habitat; material: feces | host: Homo sapiens | place: Peru | collected 2012 | reverse complement strand
GCTTGAAAAGTGCATCGTATTCAAGAAATAACGCAGTTCACACCAAGGGGGTAGTCTGTCTATTCATGGCAGAGCGCAAAGCCTGTCGCCGCTCCCTTCCCCCACACCCCCAACCCAAAATCACTTCCCGAAAGATTACTGCCCGAGAAAAAGAAAATAGCAGCATCTATAAGGTTTTGTTAGCCTTGTAGAGCTTTTCGCATCGCTTTCCTCGGGCGGTGATGCCCCATGTTCAAGCGCCGCAGGGCGCTTTTCATATACACAAAACTTTATTTGGAGGCAAGAAGAATGAAAACCAAACGCATCATGGCGCTGCTCTTGTGCCTGCTGACCATCATCGGGCTAATGCCCGGCGTGGCGTCGGCGGCGCAAAGCACCGTCACCATCGAAAGCCAGACCAACAGCGCATTCGACTATCTGCAATACTACTCAGACGGCTCTTGGAAAGACCTCAACACCCCAAGGCATTGGATTGAATCGACAGGAGAGATCGTGTACTGCGTAGAACACGCGGCGACGAATCCTCACGGACAGACATATACGGCAACCTCGCCCTCGTCTGTATTCTCGTCCAGTACCCTTTCGGGATTGAACTCCATCTTCATGTACGGGTATCCCAACAACAAGCCCGCAGGCTTTACGGACGACGAGGCGCGGCAGGCAACCGCAAACGCCATCCGCTTTTGGCTGAGTGAGCAAGGCGAAGCGGAATCGTACAGCTTCACCAACCGCAGAGCCAACCCCAACTCCATCCGCGCAAAGAGCGGCTACGAACACGTCCTCGAATATGCCGACGAGCTTTTAGCCAAAGCCCGCGCGAGGCAGGAGCTTCCGCACAGCATAGGTTTTTCGCCCTCTACCGTGCAGCTCAGCGCAAGCGGCGGCGGCTTTAGCGGACAAACCACGGTGCAGCTAACAAACATCAACAGCGGCTATACCCTCGATACCTCCGCCCTGCCCTCCGGCTCCAACGTTTCGGGCTACACGGGCAGGCGCAGCGAAAAACTTACCATTACCGTTCCTGCATCGGCGGCGGGACAGAGCTTTTCCATCTCCGCCGAGGGCAGCGATACGAGGAGCGTCAACAACATCACGGCGTATGTTCCCGTAAACGGCAGTCTGCAAAAGGTATTCCTCTGCGCCACCACCGCACAGGTCGTGGCAGCGGCCTCTTTCAACGTGGGCATTCCCGCCTACGGAAATGTGCAGGTGGTAAAAAGCGGCGAGAACGGCGCGGCGCTTGCGAGCGTGAAGTTCGGCGTCTATTCCGATTCCGCTTGCAAGAACAAGCTCACCGAGCTTACCACGGGCACGGACGGCACGGCGACCTCCGGCGATATTCCTGTTGGCACGGTTTATCTGAAAGAGCTATCTACCGTAAGCCCGTATATCATCTCCACCGAGGTCAAAAGCGCGGCTATCACCACTAACGCCATCGCAAAGGTTTCCTTCACCAATGTAGCGGCAAAGGGCAAGATACGCATTGAAAAGGTCGGCGAGGTGCTGATGAGCAGCAAATCCGAGGAAACCGAATACGGCAACGTCACTATCCCCGCCTATACGGAAAAGGGGCTGAAAGGCGTTGTGTACGAGGTCAAGGACAGCGTGGGCAAGGTCGTGGCTACGCTGACCACCAACGATTCCGGCGTTGCGGAAACTGAGATGCTCCCGCTTGGCAAATACACCGTGCAGGAAAAGGACGCGCCTGCTGCCTACATCGTGGATGATACCGTCCATGAGGTGACGCTTGCCTACAAGGATCAGAACACGCCCGTCGTGACCGTGACCGTCAAAGCGGACAACGAGCTTCGCACAGGTGGCGTGAAGATTCGCAAGATCACCGAAAAGTTCAACTATGAGAACATCGACTTCTACAACGCGCTTGCGGAAGGGTATGTGTTCGGGCTTTACACCGCCGAGACGATTGGCGACGTTCCCGCCGATGTGCTTGTGGAGGTACTGACCACCGACTCGCATGGCGTTTCCGAGAGCAAAGCAAAACTCCCGTATGGGAATTACTACTTGAAGGAGTTTTTCGTCCCCGACGAAACCGTGCATTTGCTCAAAGCCAATCTCCCTCTCACCATCAGCAGCGAACTGAACGTGCAGCACTATGACAGCCCCATCTACAACACCATGTTCAAGGCAAAAATCGGCGTATATAAGCTCGACGCGGCGAACAGAGAGCGCGGGCTTGCGGGCGCGGTGTTTGAGGTGCGTGACACGGCGGGCAAGCTGTTTGACACCATCACTACGGGTAAGGACGGATATGCGGAAACCATCGACCTCCCCGTTGGTGAGTACAAGGTCAGGGAGGTCAAGCCTCCGGCTGGCTTCATCCTTTCCGATGAGGTCAAGACCGTGACACTCACCACTGAGGATAAGGAAAACGCCGTGTTTGAGCTTACCAACAAGGCGAACGAAGTGAAGGTACGCAAGCTCGACAGCCACACCAAGCAGCCCCTCGCAAACGCTACCATCAAGGTAACGGACGCGAGCGGCAAGGTGTTCTTTGAGGGCAAGACAGGTACGGATGGCTATATCAATATGATCGAGCTTCCCGCAGGCGAGTACACATGGCAGGAGATCGCAGCTCCCGACACTTATTCCATCGACCCCGCCCTATACTCCTTTACGATAGACGCATATGGTAAGGTCGCGGGCGATGTTGAGTTTGCCAATACCCCCATCACGCTCGAAATTTTGAAGATGAACACCTATACGGGTGCGCCGATGACGGGCATCACGTTCACCTTGCAGGACGGCGAGGGCAAGGTCGTTAAGACCAAGCTCGTTGAGGACAGTTATCGCATCCCCGCCGAGGACGGCGCGGAAACCTTTGTCACCGCCGCAAACGGCAAGGCAGTATTCAAGTATCTTAAAGCGGGCAAGTACAAGCTCGTGGAAACCGTACCGACTGGCTATATCGCTGACGGTACGACGGAAATCGAACTGACGGACAAGCACAGCGAAACCGCGCCCTGCAAGGTGACGGTGAACAACTGCCCTACGGGAGTGAAGATTATTAAGCTGGACGCAGCTACGAATCGGCCTCTTACGGGCGCGGGTTTCCGTATTAAGGTCAAGGATGGCACGGGCTTTGCAACGCTGCCCTTCACCAGACAGGAGGAAGGCAAGTATTTCTTTGACGGGAACGGCAGGGAAACGGACTTGATGGTGGACAAAAACGGTGAGGTCGTCATCCTCGGTCTGCCCATGGGCACGATATGGATCGAGGAATCCGTTGTGCCGGCCGGCTACTTCCCTGTCACCGCCCGAAAAGCGGAAATCACGAAAGAAACCTCGGCGCTGTCGCCCATCGAGATCAAAGTGCCGAACAACAGGAGTGTAAAGCTCGGGCTGGACAACGACTGGTGGGAGTTTCCCGCTATGATATTGTGCGCTTTGCTGCTGCTCGGCGGCACGGCGTTTTTCGTTATCAAGCGTAAAAAGAAACTTAGAGGATGGGAGGAATAGTCAATGGAACTGAAAGCTATCTTGGCAATCGTGCTGTGCATAGCCATATTGGGCGGCGCGGTATTTTTGTATGTGCGTAACAAGCGCAAGAAGTAGATGAAAGATGTGCAGGAGCGGCTTTTGCCGCTCTCTGCACTCATATCCTTCGCTATACTTGGCACACTACAAATATGCGGAAAACTGTGCTACCGTTTAGCAAAAGGAGGTCTTGTACCATGAACGATGTATTGAGGGAACTGTATAACGGTGAGATTTATCAGGCAGAGGAAATCGACGTTGAATCAAAGGAATACCGTGCGGCGGCACGGGAATACGAGGACGCGCGCAAGGCGTTTAAGGAAAAACTGCCCCAAGAGCTTACAGGCGAGTTTGAGAAGCTAAAGGATTATGAGGGCGGTTACGGAAACGAGTGCGATATTGCCGCTTTTCGCAAGGGCTTTCAGCTTGGCATGCAGCTTGCCATAGCGGGGCTGGATAAAGACAGACTGGCAGAACTGATAAAAGATTAAAACTCCATAACTACGAGAACACAGGAGCGCGTGAGAGGTCATGCGCTCTTTTGCTATATATAAATACGGGAAAAGGAGAACGCGAACATGACTGAGGAAATGAAAAACGCCGGATACACCATCATCGAGAGGTTTACCGTGGGCGAACAGGGCTTTGCCCTCGGGCATAACGAAACAGCGCCCGCCCCATACGTCACATGGCAGTACCGCGCCGCAGACCCCTCCCATTTCTTTTGGGGGCATTACGCAGGCTCAAAAGAAGCGGCGTATGATGATTATCGTGGCAGGATAAACGCTGAAATCGAGTATGTAGCGGAGCGTACCCCTAAGCCCCCGCTTCTGCCGCCATTCTGCTATTCGCTTCTTCCGTCAAGCGGTGAGCTTATACGGATAGAGCGCGGCTGCAAGGGTTACGAAAAGACACATTCAAGCTCAACAAACGATCCCGCCGTAAACCGCAAGACTGCCGACAGCCGCAACCGTGAAATGGGCGTCACGCGGGCGCAGGAGGAAGCCATGCTTGCAGGCTCTCTCTTTGGATGGCAGACGAAAGCCGCAGACCCTCGCAGCTATGATGAGAACGGGCAGCCGCAGCGCCCCAAAAAGCGCGATGAGCTTGAACGTTAAGGAGGCGGCGACGTATGAAAAGCAACGATGAAAAGCGTATGGCGGGCTGTTGGGAGATACTCCATGCCCTGCGTATCGGGGATAAGGAGGTCGTGGTCGGCGAAAACCTGTCCGACCCTAATGAATCGAAATATATGTGCGCCTACTGCACAGCCAATGACATCATGCGCGGGTATGGCGAGTGCATGGCAAGCGACGACTATCTTGAAATCATGGAGCTATACACAGAACGCATCACGGGACAGATAGAAACTGTCAAAGCGGAAATCGCGGAACGGCAACTGCCCGACATGACTATCACCGCCGACCAATGCCATAAAAATGACCTATCGAAAAACATCGTCAGCAAGATCGTAGCTATCCGCGCCGATGTATTGAGACGCGAATACAGAAGCGCCGACCATCAGCTTGTTTTGGTCAATGACGGCTTCGGCGCAACGGAAAACGCGCGCGGCAGTGCGGTATTCGAAACCAATCTGTATATCTGTATAGCGGTAAGGAAAGTCGGTACGAGCGCCGCGATGTTCAAGGCGAAGTAAAACTTGAGCATATCCCGCATTGGGCAATGGAAAAGGCGGCGCAGCTTAGAATGCTGGAAAAGAAAAAGAATGTACTGGAGCGATAAATATGCTATAATCAAATAAAAGGATGGGATTACGGCATCATGTCGTAGCAACGATAAGCAACTTGTAGGCATACCAAAATATCTACATTCCCATCACACATGGGTAATTCGCTTCGGATTAACAGTATCAGGGTTCCGAGATGCTTTAGGTGGTGAAACAGTATGTTGCTAAATGAAGTTTATCGCACAATTCCATATGATTTATCTGGTTCTTTAAGCAAGAATCGCTTTAGGCAGGAGATTCTATGGGGTGTGAGCAAAATGTTCGATCTGTTTGATAAACCGGATTTTTGCATTATATTCGATTACAAGTGCGATATAGAGGTTCATCTCAAAGATTCTATTGAGTTTTACCAAATAAAATCTCAAAAAGCACAAAGGCCATATAACTTTACAGAGTTAAGCAAAGTAGACGGTACAGGCAGCACTATTGGAAAGCTGTTTGTACTCAAAGATGCTTCTTGTCCTGAAATGCGAATTAAATGTGCATTGGTATCAAATCGCTTCTTGAAAATAAAGGGGAAAGAACTATCTGATACCGAGGTAATTGAATTTGACACCTTAGACGATAAATTGAAAGCGATAGTGCAGAACGCATTAAAGACTGAGTTAAACCGAGATGAAATTGATTTACGAGACCTGCTTTACATTTATACATCAATGGATTTGATCTCGCCTGACAACGCTGTTAAGGGGAAAATTGACAGTTGCTTCGAGAAAATTAAAGGCTGTGAACCCGTCAAACCAAACGCTTTGCATAGGTTGATTTTCGATACCGTTGAGAAAAAGGCATGTTATGAATTTGCATCCGATGATCTAAATGAACTTATAATGCGAAAAGGTATTACAAAGGCTGAAATCGACTCTATTCTTGAGCAATATAAAGAAAAAACCGATAATTCGTTGGAGCAAGTTCAAACATATATAGACGCAAACTATCTAAAACCATCTGAACGAAAAGCACTCAAGACCGCTCTTGCAAAGGTTTTTGAGGCTGAATATAATTCACAAGTATTACAAAGGAAAGAACGAGAAATATCGGCGTACCTGATGGATCAAGACAAATCCGGAAATCTGCCCGATGATTCTATTGAGGTGTTAGCAGATGCCCTTTTTTCTTCGTTCGAACAGACATTTCCAATGGAATACTCGAAGCATGAAAAATATGTTTTCATCTTATTAGTTATAAAGCGTTGGGAGGATGGAAAATATGAGTAAACTGCTATTTAATAAAATCTATATCTTTTCAAGCCCAGATAAAGCGGCAAGAGTCATAGAATTTTCTGCTGGCAAGACAATGATTACATCAAGTTCTATCGACGGAACTAACCGTGGCAAATCTGTTATCATGAAGTCTTTGTACCACGCGATGGGTGCAGATTGTAATTTTGATGGCAAGTGGGATGATAACAGTAAGATTTATATTCTAAACTTTTCCGTAGACGGCAATCAATACTACATTTTTCGCCACAGTAGCTTATTTAAGGTTTTTGACGGAAACAAAAATCTTGTTTTTAAGACCGTGTCCCGGCATGAACTATCCGAGAGATTGAATGATATATTTCACTTTGCCGTCAAACTTCCTGCAAGACAAAGTGGTAGTAACGATCGGTTAGAAGGAGATGAAGAAACGGAGAGACTTGAGACAACTCCTCCTGTTTACAACTACTTGCTGTATTTTGTCGATCAAGATGGACAAAAAGGCTCTCAGTTTTGTTCATTTAAGAACTTGCAACAATATTCAGATTACAAAACAAATACATTGTATTATCATTTCGGCGCTTTCGATGATGAATACTATAATTTTACAATTCAGCAGGAGAAGCTAATAGAGCAGCAGAAACGTATTATCCGAGACAATGAGATGATGAATTTAATGCTTGAAAGGGTTTGTGCAAATATAAAGGATGTATCGTATTCTACAGATATGGAACACCTTAAACGCGACATTGATCGAACAAAAGAAAAGTATAATGAAATTGCAAGAAAACTCAGTGAAATCCGAAGCAAACTTATCACGCTGCGAAATGACAAGGAAGAACTGCTGTTACACCTTAGTTCTCTTTCTAAACTTACAAAGGATAATGACAAACAGATTCAATCGCTTAATGATCAAATCTGTCCATTATGTAGCTCGCACTTGGATAATCCGCTTCACTTAAGGATCAAGCGTTACAATACCGGCGATGATATTATCCTTTTGTCCGGTGAGTTGCAGATTGATATTCAAAGGATAGAAAAAGATATTGTGCAGCAAGAAACAGAGTATTCTGAATGGCTGCGAAAACTAAACGAATACGATAGCGCACTCAATTTACGATCTTCGGAAATTAACGATGTATTACGTCACAAAGGCTATATTGATATTAAAGATAAGATTTCCGATGATCTTCATGCTCTGCGGAAGGAAGCGGAGCAGCTTGATGGTGAATTAAAAGACATCAATAAAAAATTGCGAAAATACAATGATGCAAAAAAGAAGATAAACACACGATATTATGAGCTCATGCTTACAGATAAAACGCACTTTGGGCTTGATGGAATCGACCCAAAAACCTTTGAGAGCATAAAAAAGAACTTCTCTTCAGGGGGAAGCAACAATCCTATTGCAACAATAGTATGGTATGTGAATTTGCTTAAGTTAAAGCACGAGTTCAATCCAGATGCCATTGATTTCCCAGTAGTTTTTGATAGCCCCAATAATGCTGAAACTGATCAAGAAAAGAAAAATCAGGTTTATCAATATATTTGCGAGCGTATTACTGATAACCAGTTGATTGTGTCTGGAATTGGTTTTAGGGATATGCCGATTCCTAACGTTGAGTTTGACAAAGTAATTGAGCTGGATAATCCAAAGTACGGTTTACTAATCGAGAAAGATTATGTGGAAAACATAGGTATCCTCACTGAGCTAAACTCGAAATAATCGAAAAAAGTTTTGAGAAAGCAGTCAATTACAGGCTGCTTTTTCTTTGCCAAAAATAAAGAAGGAGGTCAAAAGTGGCGACAAAACTTCAACTGATGTCGGAGCTTTCGCGGAGGACTACTGAACGGCTTACGCAGTCAAGAGAGGACTGGGCGGGCTTTCTCAATTCCGCCGCATGGCTCTACAAATACCCATTCCATGAACAGGTGCTTATCCATGCGCAGCGACCCGATGCGACAGCCTGCGCGCCCATTGAGCTATGGAATAATACGTTCAGGCGCTGGGTCAACAAGGGCGCAAAGGGTATCGCAATCATCGACGACAGCGGGCAAAAGCCCACGCTTAGGTATGTATTCGACGTATCCGACACCAATACCCGCTACAATGTTCCCTTTAGCCTCTGGCAGACAAGGCCCGAATATGAGGCGCAGATCGTGGAGGAGCTGCAAAACCACTTCGGCGACATAGGCGTTGAGGACGCAGACTTTTCATCTGCCGTGCTGGGCATAGCAATCAACGCCGTATCGGACAACTACGATGACTATAAAAACGAGCTTTTGAAAGCGGCGGGCAACAGCGCCCTTGCCGATATGAGCGATGATGAGATTAGCTCCACATTCATGGTGCTGCTCATGACGAGCGTTGCCCACACGGTTTTTGTGCGCCTTGGCATAGACCCCGCCGCCATATTCCACGGCGATGAATACGACAGCATATCGCTGTTTAATTCGCCCGATACCATAGCCCAGCTTGGCGCGGCGACGAGTGATATTTCCGAAATGGTCTTGCGGCAGATAGAACGCAGCGTCCGCAGCATAGAACGGCAGGAGCGCGACACACTTGCAAAATCCTCACAGGTCTTGCAGAATGAAGATAGAAAAAACGAAAGGAGCGTTGAACATGGAACTCAGTTACAGGCAGAACGGGGATTACCTGATTCCCGATATAGAGATGGACACGCAGCCGACGGAGGTAATCGGCAAATACGGGATGATGAGGAAGGCGTTTCTCAAGGAGCATCGGAGTGGAACGTACAACGCTCTGCTGCTTCAGAGCAGGCTGACCGAGCATCTGCTGGAGATCGACAGGACGGCGCGGGAACAGGTCGAACAGACGATGGCGCAGATGGCGAAAGCCGAGGGCGTGACGGAGAGCTTGAAAGCCCGCGACCAAATGGCGTGGGTACAGCAGATGAACAACATCAAGAGCCGAGCCGAGGAAACGGTGATAGCGGAGATAGTCCACAGCTAACAACAGAATCACCTTTGCAAGCGGAGAGCGACCAGCTCCCCGCTTTTTTATCGGAAGAAAAGATATTCGGCTTGCTGAAAAACGCGACGTATACCCGCCGCCATAACAAGGACGAGATAAGCGCGTACTTTGCAGTGCATAACAGCGAAGATGAGCGCGATGCCTTCATCAAAGAAGCCTTTGAAAAGATGGTCTACACGGGCGTTCTCGTTGACGGCGTGATGTGCGGTTATCAAGCGCAGCCGGAGGGCTTGCTCATGTGGGAGGGAAACTATCTCACGCGCGCCTCCGAATCGCGGTTTTCATGGAGCGCCGTCAAGGGCTTCATTGAGCAGCTTATCGAGCGCGGCGAGTTTTCGGAAAACCTGCAAGCGTCCTTGTTTTCATCAATGGTCGAGCAGCAATCCCTAATCGAGCAGGCGGAGGCTGAAAAGTCCTCCGCCTTTTCCGTTTCGCAGGCCGACTTGGACAACGAACTTGTGCGCGGCACGGGCTTCAAAAATGGAAAGTACCGCGTATATCAGTTTTATCAGACCATTCACGCCCAGCAGGACGCGCTTGCCTTTCTGAAAAAGGAATACGGCATCGGCGGGCATACCCATGCCGTATCCAGAGAGA
>OIZA01001152.1_pt1 | contig 10039 bp, 8 predicted proteins | sample 1588381 | NCBI WGS metagenome assembly OIZA01 (sample SAMN03283277) | human gut metagenome | biome: human-associated habitat; material: feces | host: Homo sapiens | place: Peru | collected 2012 | reverse complement strand
CAAAGCTGACCGCCCCGATAACTATTTTCCGTCGGCACATATTAACTCGTACCGATTATCTGTCTCTTATTTTCCGAAGATTTTCGAAATGATCGCCTTGAAATAAAGAGGCAGATCGCTTAAGAAAGCTATGATTTTAAGCATATATTTCCCTCCCGTTTCAATTTATTACATTTCGATTATAGCACCATGTTTACAGATTTTCAATAGAATTCACAGAAAATTCATTTTATTGTTATAGTTTTGGTTTTTGTATAGTGTGAATAGATATAATATATATCTCCTTTGATAAGAACGCTCTTATACGCGCAAACGGACACTTTATATTTCGCTCCGTGCTCAAGCGGCCTTAACACCAGTCTGTGTTTTTTGGCATTGTAGTACTCATAGCTTTCGCTCGCGTCATATGTTGCGTGATTAAAGCGACCTTCTCCGGGCTTTTTAAATCTGATAACATAGCCGTCGGCATCGGAACCGAGCTCGTCGCAATAGACTATAAGTCTGTCAACATCCGTTGTCATCTTCTTGACCCTGACGTTTCTCGGTATGATTTTATACGTCGTCGACTTGGTACCTGTATACTTTCCGATAAGTCCGACGGTGACAGTGTATGTGCCGACGTTCTTGCTGCTGTATGCAACGATATAGTCCTTGCCCTCTTTGAGTTTATTGCCGTTACTGTCCTTGACGGTGACTTTCGGGCGAATTGACTTTCCTGTATAAATCAATGTTGTTTCTCCGAATTTAACTTTAGGCATCTTTGTCGCGGTCTTAGAGAACTTTATACCGTTGGCTTTAGCGTACTTCTGAGCAGTTGTTCCCTTTGTACCGTATATTTTGCAGTCGGAGATTTTCTTTCCGGCCGAAATATCGAAGCCGTATGCCTTATTGCCGATTTCCGTGACACTCTTGGGTATTCCGATGCTCTTAAGACTTGAGCATGCGCTGAACGCTCCCTCGCCGATTTTTGTCACGCCGTTCGGCATGGATACGCTTTTAAGATTTTTACAACCCCAGAACGCTTTCGCAGGGATTTCGGTTATATTTGACGGTAAGGCGATTTTTTCTATACCCGTTTTTTTGAAAGCTGATTTGCCTATACTTTTGAGTGTAATCGGAAAAGAAATTTTCTTAAGCTTGCCGCAGCCTGAAAATGCGCCCTTGCCGATCGTCACGACAGTGTCGGGAATCGAAATATATTTCAGACTCTTACAATATGCAAAAGCGTACTTATCTATTACATCAATACCGGATATTAGCTTCACTGTTTTAAGCTTCTTGCAGCCCTCAAACGCGCTTGCGCCTATTCGTTCCATAAACATATCATAATATCTATCCTTGGATGACATTTCGAAGCTTTCGAGGCCGGTGCAGTTCATAAATGCGCGTTCTCCGATATATCCGGTCGCATTATAAAGCTTAATGCTTTTGATCTTGGGGCAGTTCATAAACGCACGGGCTCCGACACCGCCTGCCGTTTTAGGTAGCTTTATGCTTTCGAGCTTTGTGCAGTTCATAAAAGCTTCGCTTGCTATTCCGCCGATCTTAGTCTTTGAAAGATCAACGGATTTAAGCTTTGAACAGTTTTTGAATGCAGAGCCGTCTATGTATTCCGCTCTTTTTAAAACATCGATTTTTTCAAGTGACGAGCAATTCGCAAATGCCGATTCGCCTATTCCGACAGTTACATTGTTTTTTGATTTCTTGGTTTTAACCGTCTGGATTTCTTTAAGCTTTTTACAGCCGCAGAATGCCTCTTTACCTATCCATTCAAGTTTTTCCGATACTTTAACGCCCGTTAGCTTTTTACAGCCGTAGAATGCTCTGCTGCCTATCTCGGTGATTTTTCCCGACAGGTCAACACTCGTCAGCGATCCACAGTTTTCGAAAGCTCTGTCGCCTATTGTTCTAATAATTTTAGCGCCGTCTATACTTTTGAGTGCCGTGCAACTATAGAAAGCATAATCACCGATATCCGTTGTCGTGGATCTGAATTTGATATTTTCAAGTTTCTTACAATTATAAAAAGTATGCTTGCCAATGATTTTGACATTTGAAGGAAGAGTAACGCTTTTGAGTGCACTGCAATTCAGGAACATACCCTGACTGATTGTGTCGAGTTTGCCTTCAAAGCTTACTTTCTGAAGATTAGCGGCATTATAGAAACAAGTCCATCCGATGCTTTTAACGGTTTTCGGAATTGTCAGCTTTGTCAAGCCCTCTGCGCCGGCGAATGCGCTGAAACCGATATTTTCAACACTGCCCGAGATTTTGAATTCGCCGTTTTTGTGTTTCGGATAGCGCAGGAGCGTTTTCATATTTTTTGAATAGAGAACGCCGTCAACGGATTTAAAATTGGGGTTATTCGTGTCAACAATGATATTCGGATAGCCGTCCAACTCGAAAGTCCACCAATCAATTCGGCTTACACTTGAAGGTATTTTTAAAGTGTCGGCATTTGTCAATCCGTTGAGAAATCCTTCGCTCAGTGAGGTAACTCCTTCGTTAATAATTACGCTTTTAACGCTGTCTCTGTAATTATACCAACCCGGTTTTTCGTCCTTCGGATGTTCAAAATCATGGCCTTGATAAGTATAGTCATTAGGATCAAAAAAGTAATAATAATCCATAAAAGAATCAACATGATATATCTTCGGGTCACCTTTTCCGCTGATCGTCAGCACGCCGTCTTCGGACAGCGTCCAGCTGATATTTCCGCCGGGTTCGACGCCCCTTTTTCCCTCTGCGCCGGCTGACAGCGCCGCCGCGAACATGAACACGGCGATAACAAACGCAGATGCCGCGCCGCTTAGAATTTTTTTCATAATCTACAACTCCTTTTCATCTTGACGGTGTTCTCGCCGCCGAATTTTGCTGAATTTATATTGCTTATTTTCGGTACGCACCGAGTGAGTGCGTACCGAAAATATTGTCGCTGTTATTTGATTCTGACGAGCTTGAAGCTACATAATGCTTTCCTCCCAAACTTACTCTCTCCGCCAATCATATTTATCCTTATACACATTCAAAACATGACCGTTGATATTTACTGTTTCGAAATCGACCCATGTCACGTCGGCGGTGCTTTCGTGGTATGACCAATATATTGTTCTTTTCTTTCCGCTTGCGAAAACCGCCTCGCCTCTTATCGCGTCGTCGACGGTTGCGCCGAATGAACACTCATAAACTTTCACTTCGCAGGTCGCCTTGTCGTTCCCGTATGAGCCTATAAGAACGCCCTTTGGCAGGAAGCTCATGCTGACGAAAAAGCAGTAATACACAACGGATATGACCGAAACGAAAAAGCAAAGCAAAGAGAGTGCTATCTTCAACGGTTTTTTCATGTGTAAACGTACCATTTGACTGCATCTCCTTTCAAATTTGAACTCCTGTTCCGAAGCTTGTTTTTATCACTTTTCGGATAGCAAGCTCTCGGTTCGGTTTTCTTTGCAAATTCATACTATCAAATTTCTCCGAAAATGCAATAATCTTAAGGAAATCGTCAGGTTTTCTTAAGGAAAACTTAAGAAACGGCCGAAAATCTTAAGAAAAACTTAAGGTTTTCGTGGAACTCCGTGTACCGCAAAATAAAAAACCGTCACATTCGGAAAACTTCCCGATGTGACGGTTTTGTTATTCGTTATTCTTTTCTTTAAGTTCCTCGGCGATCTTCACTAATTTCATCAGCTTGTTGTTGACCGCCGAACGCGATATCGGTGGGTCGAAGCACTCGCCGAGTTCTCTTAAACTCATGTCTATGTTCTCTTGACGAAGTTTGGCTATCTGTCTCAGATCGTCGGGCAGGAGCGCTTCGTCCATGTGGGCGAAGATGTATTCGATCGATTCTATCTGGTCGAAGGCGGCGGCGACCGTTCTCGATATGTTCGCCGTCTCGAAGTTCGTCCGCCTGTTCACTCGGTTCCGCATGTCTTTGTAGACCTTGATGCCCATGACTTCAAGCGAGGATTCCGTGGCGCCCATCAGCGTGAGAATGTCCTCTATGTTCGTGCTGTCCTTATAGTAAACGACCCTGATTCCGCGTCTTTGAGTGACCTTCGGCGTCAGTCCCATCTCTCCGAGCAGGGCTTTCATATCCTCGCTGAGTTTGAGATACTGAACGACAAATTCGAGCGCATACATTTTATTAGGGTCGCAGACCGTTCCGCATGAGAGAAACGCGCCCCTGACGAAAGCCGAAAAACAGCAGTTGTTTTCGTCGTCGGCTTCGTTTGTCAATATCGCTCTGTTTATCCTAAGCGCGTATTCCCTGCCCGTCATGCCGTAACACTCGAATATCTTCTCTCTGTCCGCTTTTTCCGAGACGGAAAGAATATATTTTCCTGCCGGGGTTTTGCAGCAATTGACCGAAACTCCCGTCGCTTCCCTGACTGCTTTTCGGTACGCGTCGGCGACTGCTGAATTGTCGGTCATCATCGAGATTGAATGATGGTTGAATGACCGACCGAATAAAAGCATACCGTAAGCGAGCGATTTTATACAGCATGGGTTTTCGGTTTCAAGCGACATAAGCTCCTGTTTGACCTTAGCCGAAAATGACATTTCCCGTTCCTCCGTTATTTGAGCAGATCCCTGTGGCTTATGCTCATTCTGTATCCCTTTTCTTTCAGGTGATCGTACATAAGCCTCGCAAATGTCACCGATCTGTGGTGACCGCCCGTGCAGCCGAAAGCTATTATAAGCTGACTTCTGCCCTCCTTGCGATACAGCGGAAGAGTGAAGTCTATAAGGTCGAACAGCTTATCAGCAAGCTGTTTCGACTCATCATATTTCATCACGTAGTCAAAAACCGGAGCGTCTAAGCCCGTTAAGCACTTAAGCTCGGGTACATAAAAAGGATTCGGCAGACATCTGACATCGAAAACGAGGTCGGCGTCGTTCGGCACGCCGTGTTTGTAGCCGAACGAAACGCAGTGAACGCTCATCGTGTCGCTGTCGGCGACCGAAAACATATCGGAGACCCGAACGCGGCACTGTATGGCGGAAAGCCCCGTCGTGTCAAAGACGATATCGGCTCTTTCACGCGCGCCGGCCATCATAAGCCTTTCGAGCTTCACGGCGTCCTCGACGGTATATACATTTTCGCTCAGTAGCGGATGCCTGCGGCGCGTCTCCTTGTATCTGTTGACAAGAACATCGTCGTCGGCGTCGATGAACATGAGCTTATATGGTATATCCATCTCGGATATCTCGTCGAGCGCGTCGAAAAGTCTGTCGAAGCTCTTGCCCGTTCTCGCGTCGGTGACGAGAGCGACTTTTTTGTATTCATTTTTGGTGAACAGGCTGACAAATGTCGTTATAAGTTCCGGCGGCATATTGTCAACGCAGAAGTATCCGATATCTTCAAGAGCGTTGACGACGCTCGATTTTCCTGCGCCCGACATTCCGGTTATGATTATAAACTCCATTGTCATTTCCTGCCTTTATTCTAAAACTTTAATTTCTGTTTCAAGCTTTACGCCTTTTTCTTTAAGCACCGTCTCCTGACAGTACTTCACAAGTCCGACAACGTCCGCACAGGTCGCGCCGCCCTTGTTTATGATAAAGCCAGCGTGCTTTTCGCTGACCGCCGCTCCTCCGACCGAAGCGCCTTTAAGTCCGCATTCTTCGATAAGAGCGCCTGCGAAATAGCCCTCAGGGCGCTTGAAAACACTGCCTGCGCTCGGATATTCAAGCGGCTGTTTGTCCTTTCGCCTGCTCATATAGTCCGCCATGCCGTCTTTTATCGCAGACGGATCGCCTTTTTTGAGCTTTATATATACGGCTGTGATTATGCATCCGTTTTCGGCGAAGGCGCTGTGTCTGTATGACAGATCCATTTCGTCTGCCGCGCATTCGCCGAGAGAACCGTCGGGTCTTATGAACTCGGCTTTGACGACATAGTCTTTCATCTCCGTGCCGTAGGCTCCGGCGTTCATATAAAGTCCGCCGCCGACCGACCCCGGGATACCGTATGACGCTTCCATGCCCGTGAGCGAGTTTTCAAGAGCAAATTTGCATACCCTCGAAAGCAGAGCTCCGGCTTGGCATCTTATTGTCGTTTCGTTTGTAAGCGAGATATCGCTCATTTTGTCGCCGATATAGACGAACACGCCGTTAATGTCTTTATCCGTGACGAGCATATTGCTTCCGTTTCCGATGACGATTACCCTTTTGTTATAGGTACGGGCGTACTTTAATATAAGGGCAATTTCCTGCTCGGATTTCGGGATAGCGAAGTATTCGGCTTTTCCGCCGATTTTGAACGTGGTGTGATTTTTCAGCGGTTCGCCGCGAAGCACCTCAACGCCGCAGTTTGTTATTTCATTATAAAAGCCGTTCAAATTCATCTCTCCGTTTTATTCGTCAAGAAGAGCGGCGCCGATTATGCCTGCGTCGTTTCCGAGAATGGCTCTGCATATCTCGGTCTGCTTGTCGGCGTAGCGGCTGTATCGCTCTCTTGCGACATATTCTCTTATCGGGTCGAGCAAGGTGTCGCCCTCGTTGCATATTCCTCCGCCGAAGCATAGCATATCAGGCTGAAGGGCGTTGATGACGTTGACCGTTCCGACGGCAACATACTTGATATATCTGTCGACAACCTCCTTGGCTGTCTTGTCTTTCATTCTCATTCCGTCAAAGGCTGTTCTTCCGTTGACGTTTTCAATGTTTCCGCCTGCCAACTGCCACATGACGGTGTCTTTATCCTTGAGCATGGCTTCCTTGGTCTGCTTGATGAGAGCCGTCGCCGCGGCGTAGGCTTCCCAGCAGCCGTCTCTTCCGCAGGTGCAGCTTTCGCCGTCCACCTGAATGACCATGTGACCGTATTCGCCGCCTGCGTCGTTGCAGCCCGTGACTATCTTTCCGTCGATTATGATTCCGCTTCCGACTCCTGTTCCGAGAGTTATGGCGACGAAGTTCTTTATGCCGTTCCCGGCGCCTGCGACGGCTTCACCCAAAGCGGCGCAGTTGGCGTCGTTGTCGATGAATATATCGACATCGAAGTATTTCTTAAGAAGATCTCTCGCCGGAACATGGTGGAAATAGAGGTTATTGGCAAAAACGATCTCGCCTTTCGCCTTATCGACAGACCCCGGCGTACCTATTCCTATGCTTCTGACGTCGCCTATCTTAATTTTGGCATCACCCATAGCGATTTCGATAGCTCTCGCCATGTCGGCGAATATTTCTTCCGCCGATCTCTTGGCTTTGGTCTTTACTCTGCCCCTGCCGACCATTTTATTGTTTTCGTCAACCACGCCGACCGAGATATTTGTTCCGCCTAAATCTACGCCTATTCTGTACATTTTCTTATCCTCCTCAGTTAAAATTATGCCAGACCTGAACTTCGCTTTTGGCTTCGGGCAAATCGTCGGTCATGCCGAGATTTTCAAGAAGCTCTCTCGCTCCGTTGTATCCCATTTTCTTCTGTCTGTTGTTCATCGCCGCAACCTCAATGATTATGGCGATATTTCTGCCGGGCTTGACGGGAACCGTCGATATAGGTATCTTTATTCCCAAGACCTCGGAATATTCGCTCTCAAGCCCCATTCTGTCGTAGTTTTTCTCGCTGTCCCAGTTTTCGAGCTTGACTATCATATCTATTTTTTCGCTGATCTTGACGGCGCCCATACCGAATATTCGTCTGGCGTTGATGACGCCGACGCCTCGGACTTCGATGAAGTGTCTTATGTTATCGGGGGCTGAACCGACAAGGGTTTTAGCTGATGTCTTTCTTATTTCGACCGCGTCGTCGGCTATAAGTCTGTGACCTCTTTTGATAAGCTCTATCGCCGCTTCGCTCTTACCCACACCGCTGTCGCCGAGGATGAGAACGCCCTCGCCGTATACTTCGACCAGAACGCCGTGTCTTGTTATTCTTTCGGCGAGCTCGATGTTGAGATAAGCTATTATCGACGCCATACATCTTGAAGTGGTGTCGGTGGTCAGAAGAACGGGAACGCCGTATTTCGGAGCAAGCTCCTTTATGTCTTTCGGACACTCAAGCCCTCTCGTGACAACGATCGCGACGGGTTGCTTCTGCATATATCTGTCAATTCTGCATCTTCTGACGGGCTCGGATATCTGATTTAAAAATTCGATCTCGCTCCTGCCGAGGAACTGCATTCTTGTCGGGTCGAAGAAGTTTTCATAGCCCGAGAAGATAAGACCCGGGCGGTTGACGTCGGGAGTAGTTATCATTATCTCCCCTGCGTCCTTGGGAAGATAGAGCGGCTCAAAGCCGTGATCGTCTATTATTTTTTTCAGTGAAACCGAATATTTTGACATTTCCTGCCTCCTGCTTTCAACGATTATACCGATTATGACGGCACACGCAAATATTATACTTCAAACGAAAAGCGTTTACAACCGTTTTCTTGGAAAATTATATCTTTTTATATATCAGAAAGTCAAAGTGTATCTGTGTTTTAAGTCTTTGGCATTCCGATATGCGGCGGCTTCCCTCGAAGCCCGTTTTCCAGTAGTACGGCGTCATGGAGAAAAGGTTTCTTATCTGTCTGTTATCGCTAAGTTCGATAACGCCCTTGACGGGAACTCTTTCGACGAACTCAAAGCCCTCATATTCAGTGTGTTTGACTTCGTTTATATACGGCTCGTCATAAACAAGCGTTTTCATTTCCCAAAGGTGATATTCGCCCGGAACCGCTATAATAAGTACGCCCGAAGTTTTTACGATTCGGGAAAACTCTGCCTCGACAATGGGTGCGAATATATTTGTGACTATGTCCGCCGAGCTGCTCGCTGTCGGGATGTCGAAAATGCTTGCGACGGCGTATTCTATCTCTTTGTTACTTTTGGCGGCAAGTCTGACGGCGGATTTAGATATATCGAAGCCCGAAACACGGGCTTTGATATTATGCTCTTTCAGACAAGCGAGGATATTTTCCGTATAGTATCCCTCGCCGCAGCCTGCGTCGACTATCCTACATCCGTTCTCGGCGTATCTCAGAACGAGTTCGTTCAGCTTATCGGAAAACAGCTTATAATATCCGGCGTGAAGAAACTCTCGGCGAGCGTTCACCATCTCTTTCGTATCACCGGGAACCCGAGAATGCATTTTACTCGCAGGCAAAAGGTGGACGTACCCCTCTTTAGCGATATCGAAACAATGATTATTCTCACAAACGAGGCTTCCGTTCTCTCTTTTTAGTGATTTCTTACAAAACGGACAAATAAACTCTGACAAAAATCTCACCTGCTTATTATTGATTAAATCTATACAAACTATTATAATACATAAAGACTGTTTTTCCAAGAGGTGGATATGATAAATGTTAAAATTAGTAGCCCGCTATCTGAGGCTTTATAAAAAAGAGGCGATAATCGGCCCGATAGCCAAGCTGACGGAGGCGGTTTTTGAGCTTATAGTTCCGATAGTCATGTCGAAGATAATAGACGTCGGAATCGCGAACGGCGACACACACTATGTTCTGAAAATGGGCGGCGTTTTGCTCCTGCTCGGCGTTTTGGGACTTTGTTTTGCGCTTATATGCCAATATTTCGCTTCAAAGGCGTCGCAGGGCGTCGGAACGGCTTTGAGAAACGACCTTTTCAGGCATATCAACACGCTTTCCGCCGCCGAGATTGACAAGATAGGAACCTCGACGCTCATAACGAGAATAAACTCGGATGTAAACCAAGTTCAGCTCTCGGTCGCCATGCTGATAAGACTTGCGGTCAGGGCGCCGTTTCTTATCATCGGCTCGACGGTCGCGGCGATAATGATAGACCCGAAGCTCTCGGTGATTTTTCTTGCCGCGACTCCCCTTCTCGCCGCGGTTTTGTTTTTCATTATGAAATATTCTGTTCCGTTTTATAAGGTAATCCAGCAAAAACTTGACAAAGTCACTCTCATCACAAGAGAAAATCTCTCGGGCGCAAGAGTTATCAGAGCGTTCTCAAAGCAGAAGCACGAAGAAGACCGCTTCGAAAACGCGGCGGACGAGCTCTCGAGAATATCAATGTCCGTCGGCAAGATATCGGCGCTCCTCAATCCGCTTACTTATGTTCTGATAAATAT
>OIZA01001151.1_pt1 | contig 10044 bp, 7 predicted proteins | sample 1588381 | NCBI WGS metagenome assembly OIZA01 (sample SAMN03283277) | human gut metagenome | biome: human-associated habitat; material: feces | host: Homo sapiens | place: Peru | collected 2012 | reverse complement strand
CTATAAAGGACCAGCTCCATGGAACCGTGAAACTGATCTTCCAGCCGGCAGAAGAGGGTGTCCGCGGTGCGAAATCCATCGTTGATAACGGGCATCTTGACGGTGTGGATTACCTGATCGGCTCTCATGTGACAAATAAGAAAGAGGACGATCCGGCAGTGGTAATTCCGGGAAGCTATGGCTCTCTCGCAACGACAAAATATGATGTGATCTTCCACGGAAAATCTGCCCATGCCGGTGGATCACCGGAGGTTGGACGGAATGTCATGCTGGCAGTCGGAACGGCGATCTTAAACCTTTATGCGATCCCGCGTCACTCCGGCGGCGTGTCCAGAGTAAATGTGGGAACCGTTGTCGCCGGAAGCGGACGGAATGTTATCGCGGACGAGGCGAAGATGGAGATCGAGGTTCGCGGTGAGACCACCGAGATCAACGAGTACATGAAAAATTACGCAGTGAACATTATCGAGAGCGCGGCAAAAATGCATGGATGCACCTGCGAGATGAAGCTTATGGGCGCGGCAAACTCCCTGACGAGCAGTGAAGCGCTGATGGAGCGGGTGAAGAGAGTCTGCGAGGAAGATCTCCATCTGCCGGTTGCGAAGGAAATGAGCAGCAAAAACGGCGGCAGCGAGGATGTCTCCTATATGATGAACCGTGTTCAGGAACAGGGCGGACAGGCGACCTTCATGCGCGTCCTCACCCACGAAGCCGGCCCGGGTCACAGCCGCATCTTCGATATCGACGAGCAGGTTCTTCCGAATGCGGTGAAGATCTTCTGCGGTGTGGTTTATGACATTATGCACTAATGGGTGAGAAGTGCATGCGATAAAAAGCGACAGATAAAAAGAGCTCCGGCCAATTTGCCGGAGCTCTTTTCATAAATGCGAGAAGGCATTTTTATGCCATGATCTTGCGGAACAGGTCTTTCAGGTCTTCTACGCTGGCGTCCTTCGGGTTTCCCGGCGCGCAGGCATCTGCATGTGCGGACTCTGCAAGGAACGGAAGGTCTTCTTCTTTGATCGCCTCAAGGACAGACGGAATTCCGACATCCGCGGAAAGCTTCTTGACAGCGTCAACCGCAGCTTTTCGATATTCGTCCTGAGACATGGAATCAACATTTGCAACGCCCATTGCACGCGCGATCTCACGATATTTTTCGCCGGTGCATTCCTGATTGTATTCCATAACGATCGGAAGCATCATCGCACATGCAACACCGTGCGGTGTATCATAAACAGCGCCGAGGGTATGTGCCATAGAGTGTGCGATACCGAGACCTACGTTGGAGTATGCCATGGCGGTTACATACTGTGCAAGTGCCATGCCCTCACGTCCATCCGGATCGTTCTGAACAGCCTTGCGAAGGTTCTTTGCGATGAGCTTGATGGCCTCGAGGTCGAGTACATCGGCGAGCTCCCATGCACCCTTGGTGGTGTAACCCTCGATGGCATGTGTCAGCGCATCCATACCGGTCGAAGCGGTGAGGCCCTTCGGCATGGAGGACATCATATCCGGATCAACGACGGCGATATCAGGGATATCGTTTGCATCGACGCAGACGAACTTTCTCTTCTTCTCAACATCGGTTACAACATAGTTGATGGTGGACTCTGCACCGGTACCACCGGTTGTCGGAACGGCGATGGTGAATACGGTACGATGCTTGGTCGGTGCAACACCCTCGAGAGAACGGATATCTGCGAACTCCGGGTTGTTGATGACGATACCGATGCCCTTACCGGTATCCATGGAAGAACCACCGCCGATGGTGATCATGCAGTCAGCGCCGCAGGACTTGTACGCCTCTACACCGTGCTGGATGTTCTCGATGGTTGGGTTCGGCTTGATGTCATCATACAGGAAGAAGTCGATGTCGTTCTCCTTCAGAAGATCCGTTACCTTGGCTGTTACGCCGAACTTTACGAGGTCAGGATCGGATGCAACGAAAGCCTTATGATAGCCTCTTGCCTTGATGAGACCCGGGATCTCCTTGATTGCGCCATGTCCATGATAGGAAATACCATTTAAGACGAAACGATTCACAGCCATAATTTTACTCCTTTAAAATAAAATGAATGCCCTGTCAGAAAGACCCATTCGATCTGCACAGGCATGCTCTACAAACGATCGTTGTGTATGTGCGGAGCATTGTTCACTCTGCACAACCACAACCTTTTTCATGATAGCAGATTGTCGATAATTTATCAACATTCTCCCAAAACATGACAAAATCATCCTTCATCAGCTTAAAAAAATACCCTTCAGCCGTGAAAATGCCAAAGGGTAAGAAAAAGCGTTTCGTCAATATGTCGTTTACGCGTTCAGTGAAATCGATGCGATCGTGTGGCCATCGAAGTCATACACCGTGAACACATCCTCATCGAGGATGGCATAGGTATTCGGGTTTCCGCCCTTCGGGAGGGAGGTGCTGCCCGGGTTCAGATGGAAGAACGGACGTCCATCCTCTGCCGTCAACTTCTCTGCCTTCAGCAGATGCGTATGACCATGCAGCAGTGCATCGCCTGCCATCAGTGGCGGAAGCTTCGTTTCATCGAAGAGATGACCATGGGTTGCAAAAATCGTATGGCCGTTCAGTGCGAGGATCGCATAATCCGCCATCACCGGAAACTGCAGCACCATCTGGTCGACCTCCGCCTCACAGTTGCCACGTACCGCCCAGATTCTGTCCTTCAGCGGATTCAGCATCGCGATGACCTCCTTCGGTGCATACTCCTGAGGCAGGTCATTACGCGGTCCATGATAGAGGATGTCGCCGAGAAGAATCAGGCGCTCTGCACCGCTCTCCTCAAACTTCTCCAGGGTCTTGCGGCACCAGTACGCGGAGCCGTGGATATCACTGGCAATGAAATATTTCATAATCTGTATTCTCCTCTCACTGCTGTCCGATGCATCGAACTTTTCCAGACAGCAGTCACTATTCGGTATATTTCCGATTACATCCGCTCCGGTGCACCGAAGCCCAGTGTATGGATGCAGGTGCTCAGTACGCGGAAGGTCAGCATCAGAAGGGCCATGCAGCTCTCCTTTTCCTTCTCCGGCAGGCTCAGGAACTTCACATCATGGTAAAGACTGTTGAAGTTGTTCGCCAGTGCATAGATATAGGAGCAGATGCGGTGTGGTGCGAGGTCCTTCCATGCACCGTTGATCTCATCCTGATAACGTGTGAGAAGCAACTGCACATCATGAGCGGACTTCTCCTTCATCGGCAGGATCTGGAAGTCAGTTGCGTGCTCCTTCACATAATCCTTTACATGCACGTCATCGCTTACGCCACGCTCCTGCATGAACTTCCGAAGGATCGAGTTGATACGCACGATGGTGTAGAGGATGTATGGACCGGTGTTGCCCTCGAAGGAGGTGAACTTATCGAGGTCGAAGATGTAGTCCTTCGTCGCCTGGTTCGAGAGATCACCGTACTTCAGTGCCGCGAGACCGACACGAACCGCGATCGCGGCTGCCTCCTCCTCGCTGAGCTCCTCACCACGGGATGCGCGTACACGCTCGAGGACCTTCTCATTCGTCTCCTGGATCAGCTTCTCGAGCCGGAGCACGCCACCCTCACGGGTCTTAAACGGCTTTCCGTCCTTGCCGTTCATCGTACCGAAGCCGATGAAGCGAAGCTCCTCCTCCGGACGTACGAGGCCTGCCTTCCGTGCCACACGGAAGAACTGGGTATAGTGGAGGGACTGACGGCTGTCCGCGATGTAGATGTACTCATCCGGATGATACAGCTTCTCACGTTCGACGATGGTGCCGAGGTCAGAGGTCGCATACAGTGCCGCACCGTCCGACTTACGGATCATGCATGGTGGAATCTCCTTCGCATCGCTCTCCTCTGCAACATCCACCACCAGGGCGCCCTGGGACTCATACGCAAGTCCCTTATCAATCAGATCCTGAATCAGGCCCGGAATATACTGCTGCGCATCACTCTCGCCCTTCCAGAGATCGAAGTGAACGTCGAGGTTGCCATAGTTCTTCTTCAGATCCGCGATGGAGACCTTCATGATCTTGTTCCATACCGCACGGTAGGTCGGATCCCCGTTCTGCAGCTTCAGTGTCGCCTGATGCGCACGCTCGGCGTACTCCGGATTGATGAGCTCGCCCTTATGCGGACCATCCTCATACTTCGCCTTCGCCTTCGCAGACGCGAACGGGTAGATTTCCTCCAGCTGGGAGATCTCGAGATCCTGATCGAGCTGTCCGCGGTCCTCGAGCTCCGTGATGATGAGGCCCATCTGAAGACCCCAGTCTCCGAGATGTACGTCACCGATGACCTCATTGCCCTGCTGAATCGCCATCCGCTTGATTGCCTCACCGATGACGGCCGAACGAAGGTGGCCGACATGGAGCGGCTTCGCCGCATTGGCTCCGCCGTAGTCGATGATGATCTTCTTCCCCTCATGGGCATCGAGGCCGAGGTCCTCATGGAAGTTCATCTCGTTCAGATACTTCGTGGTGAGCTCCTCGGATACGTTCAGGTTGATGAAGCCCGGCATGACCGCAGAGACCTCGGAGAACATCACGATGTCACCCTGCTGCATGGTCTTCAGCTTCTCCACCACCTCGTTTGCGATATCCATCGGCTTCTTGTGGTACTGCTTCGCACCGGCCATCGCACCGTTCGACTGATACTCGCAGAGGTCCGGACGGTTGGAAATCGACACGCGACCGAGCTCAGCATCATAGCCGGCCAGCACAAACGCAGTCCGTACGGCATCGGTGATAACGTTAAGAATCGTAGTCAAATCTATACTCCTTTAACTATGCCATGAGAGACGCGCCTCCCATGAATCGACGGTTTCTTAAGAATTTTGTAAGGGGGGGTCAGACCCCGTAAACCCGAAAAAAAGAAGGTTTCCCGTTTGGGAAACCTTCTCACAAACGGATCGCTCCGTATATGGTCTGATCACGCAAGGATTAGCCGCGGGACTCGTACTCACCGGTCTGGGTAGATACGATAACCTTATCACCGATGTTGATGAAGAGCGGAACCATGATCTCTGCACCGGTCTCAAGGGTTGCCGGCTTCTGAGCACCGGTAGCGGTGTTGCCCTTTACGCCCGGCTCCGTGTGGGCAACCTCGAGGGTAACCTTCAGAGGCGGCTCAACAGCGAATACCTTACCCTGATAGGAGTCTACACGAACGGTCTCGTTCTCCTTTACGAACTTCATCTCATCCGAAATCTGCTCGTGGGAAAGGGAAATCTGCTCGAAGGTCTCCGGGTTCATGAAGTTGTACATATCGCCATCATCGTAGAGATACTGCATATCCTGACGATCGATGTGTGCTGGCGGGAACTTCTCGGTCGGACGGAATGTACGCTCGATTACACCACCGTTGATAACGTTTCTAAGCTTCGTTCTTACGAAAGCTGCGCCCTTACCAGGCTTTACATGCTGGAACTCGACGATCTGAACAACCTGACCATCAATCTCAAGTGTGACACCGTTTCTGAAATCACCTGCTGATACCATAAAATCCTCCTAAAATGAAAAACCAAAATATCACTATTCTGGAAACATGAAGTTTTTATATTCTAATCGTACTTTCAGGCCCGAATCAACGTCCCTTCGGATGCGCCAAGCTCACAAAATACTGATGTATTTTAATATAAATACCGCAGCAATGCAAGTATTTTTAGGTTTTGCGTGCTTTCCCGACGTTTTTCCGATCAGCGTTCCGCCGAGTACCCCGATATGCCGGCTTCTGTCGCACAGAAGCTCAGTAGTGTACGACCTCTTCTGCTGCCTGGATCCGCCCGATCACCGCTGCTGCTTCCGGCGACGTGAAGTAGCGGTAGGTGGTTTCCGGCACGAGGCCGCGGATCTCCTCGAGCCGTCCGTCATGGATACAGCTCCGTACCGTCGAGGCAGAAATCGCCTTTCCGTCCGCTTCCTTCCGCGGGATGATGTGGCACGCCACGCCGGCCTCCGGCAGCGCCGTCGACAGGATCTCATTATAGATGCCTGTCACCACCGACGTCGGTTCATCTCCGACGAAGCGATCCGTGATGCCGAGCGCCGCCGCGATCTGTGTGAAGATCCGCGCATCGATGCCCGCCTGGCTTCGGATCACCGCATTGTCTCCCTTCTGGAAGTACGCCGGGAAGGTCGCCGAGCTGATGATATACGAGCCGGCTTCGTGATAGATGATGCCCGGGATGTCCTTCGTTCCTTCCATAATCAATTTCTTCCGCACGGAAAACGGCACGAGGCTCACATCCTCCGACACCATAAACAGGTGCAGAACCCCGCAGGCCGCCCGCGCCTGCTCGACGAGGTAGCGATGCCCGAGGGTGAACGGATTCGCGTTCATGACGATGGCCCCGACACGTCCACTCTGGTTCAATGCTGCCGGGCCGGCTGCACAGGACCCTCCCGGGGCCATGACGGCTTCGGCCGGGTGCCCTGCTGTCGGATTGCCTGCATTGGCCTCATCCCGGGCGGTGGTCTCCGCCTGCTGCGTCTCCCGCTGAAGCGCCGTGAGGTAATCGCGGAAACCGGTCCGCTTATTCTCCATAAAGACGATGTTCTCCTCCGGCACGCGCGTGATCTCATAGAAACCGAGGTTTCCGAAGAAGCGTGCGGAATCGCACTTCGTATACAGGAAGAGATGGTAGTTTCCGCGGCTGTACTGCACCTCCACGAGATGGGAAACGATCGCGTTCATGAGGGACTCGCCCTGGTGGTCGGAGCTCACCGCCATACAGCGGAGGGTGTTGCCGAACAGGCTGCCGGTCGCGATGACATGATAGTCCTCGTCGAGCATCGCCGCTGTATAGTCGAGATGCTGGTCGCGATGGATGCCCTCCCGCTCGAGGAGCGCGTCCACCTCTGCCTGTATATAGCGGTCACCCGGACCGACCGATGAGATCGCATACGTTGTGTCTGACATAAAACCTCTTTTCCATCCAGTAGAGCTTCGCTCCATCATAACGCCCTGCGGGCGTTTCTTTTTCAGCAGCCCGCACTGTCTGCGTCCGCATCCTCCGTGAGTTTCAGAAGCAGGATCGCCACCGCGAGGATATCCGCAGCACCACCCGGACTGATGTTCTTTTCGATGCAGGCAGTGTTCAGGGCTTCAATCGCCCGCACGCCCTCTTCCGTAAACATCGCACCCATGCTGAGGATCGTGCTGCTCTCTGCCTGCAGCCAGCACATATCCTCATAGGAGCTTCTGATGAACACGTTCGTGTCGTTCAGCACCGACATGATGGCGATCAGCGTACTGACATGCACCGCATTCTCGAAGTGCTCGGCGTGCATGCTGCCGGTATCCTGAAGGAGTCCGCGGCGGAGCGTCGCCCGCGCGGCTATAGCGCGCTGCAGTTCTGCGTCTGTGCCTATGTTCTGAAATCGTCGCAGCCACGGCACAGCGGTATCCCGGAGGATCGGAAAGCCCTCCATCGCCTGCCCGCGGATGCCCCGCTCGCCATACATCTGGAAGAGCCGCTCCCCATGCGTCTTCGGCGAGTGTTCGAGCATCTTCCGGAAGTCCTCTGCCATGCTCCGTGCCGTCATCTGCCGCGTCCTGTCGAGGATCGCGTCCACCGTGATCTGCCCGGCGATGGCACCCGTTTCCGGCGTCGCCGACTCTCCGTCCGCTGTCATCGGCTGCACGTCCGCAGAAGCCAATGCTTTCGGCGTCACATCATCGTCCACCGGCCGTTCTGCCGCCTCTTCGCGTCGCGCATACAGGATGCCGGCCGCCGCCAGCACGATGCCCATGGTGAAAATCATGCCCTTATGGGTATTGACACCATCCGTCGCCGCATACATCGCCCGCTCTGCCTCGAGACCGATCCCACGAATCGCCTGAAACACTTCTTCCGGCGTATGGCCGGCGGCCGTCGCATCCATCCCCTCCGCAAACATGCGCACCATGTACGGTGTGATGGCTTCGGTACTCGTGAGAAAGGTCTCGTAATTCATGTCGCGATGCGCACCGGTATCCCGGCGATCGACCAATCCAGGCTTCGGAGTCGCATAGACCTCGCCGAGCAGCGCGTTCCGTACCCGCCAGCCGATGCGCTCGAAAAGGGCGGCACGCGCCGCATCATCAAACCCTTTTTTATTCATCGCGCTGCCTCGATGATGCGGTGGATCTCCGTGACCATGTCCGGTACCGCATGGGTCCGGTTCCGTGCACAGAGATGGGCTTCCTCCTCGCACATAAGGCACTTCCGCGGCGGCATGCCGAACTCCTCACGGCTCACCTTCTGTCCATCCTTCCGGAGGACATCGATGTCGAAGATCCGGCCGAGCCGGTCCGCGTCCTCGATGAGACACATGAGCTCCTTCACACGGATCGCCTCCGCATCCACGGAAGCATAATACACATAGCCGGTCAGCTCGACTTCCTTCTTTTCTGCTTCGATCCGGATATCGTTCTGATCGAGACAGTCCTGGATGCGATGAAGGCCGGTTTCGAAGGCCCAGTAGAAGTCCTCTCCCACCTTATGTGGGCCCGGGATGTTCAGCATGAAGCAGATCACCGGATGGTGAAAGCGCGCGATGAAATCCTGCTGCAGCTCCACCCGATGATCTCGTGCGGCCAGCATCTCCGGCACCGTCACCTCATGCGTAAAATCAAGTTTCTTTTCCATAGCAGGCCTCCTGTTTTTTCTGTCTACCGCTTATTCTACCACAAGGCAGGGATATGAGGCGAAGGAAATCCGCCTTCACGTGCAGCCGTGCAATTTTCCGCACTGCGGGCATCTCATGGATCTGTATAGAAAAAGGCGCCCTGGTTATCCCCTTAACCAGAGCGCCTTCATTCATGAGAAGACCGTGTCACGCACGGAGAGGTCATGATCTGCTGACCCGAATCGAAAATTCAGGTCCTGTATGATCAGTCTTTAAACTCGAATGGCTTGATCTGACGAACGACATCCATGATGGAGCCGTCACGTGCTTCGATGACACCGACAACACGGTCACCGAACTGAACCTTCTCCGGCGCGCCGGTGATGGAGTACGCGATGTCGCGAAGCTCCTCGATGGTCTTGATCGGAAGATCCTTACCAGCGACAGCATCGATGAGATCCTGACGCTTCGGGTTGATGGCGATACCATAATCGGTTACAACGACATCGACATCCTCACCCGGAGTGGTGACGGTCGTACAGTCGCTGCAGATCGTCGGGATTCTGCCCTGCATGATCGGAGCGATCACGATGGTGCACTTCGCACCGGCAGCGGTATCCGGATGTCCGCCCTGGGCACCGGTGATGACACCGTCAGAGCCCACAACGACGTTACAGTTGAAGTGTGTATCAACCTCAAGTGCAGCGAGGATAACGAAATCCAGCTTATTGACAAACGCGCCCTTGTTCGCCGGGTTGGCGTACTGGCTGGCGCTCATTTCAAAGTGATTCGGGGTCTGGTTGATGGAGTTGACGGCATCCAGATCGAAATCCTGCACGTCGATGACCTTGCCGACTTTGCCCTTCTTGAGCAGCTCCACCATCGGGCCGCAGATGCCGCCGATGGCCCAGCCCATCTTGATGCCCCGCTCGTCCATGTACTTTTCCAGGAACAGGTTGGCCGCCAGAGAGGGGCCGCCTACGCCGGTCTGGAAGGAGAAGCCCTCCTTGAAATACGGCGTGGAAGCGATGACCTTCGCGACGTTCTCCGCCATCATCAGGTCGCGCGGGTTCTGGCTGATGCGCGCCGCGGCGGAAGCGATCTTCTTCGGGTTGCCGATGGAATCGACCACCACAACGGCATCCACATCCATGCCCCGGATGCCGATGTAGGCGGAGCGGATGAAGCCATTGGTCTGCAGGTCCTCGATGCTCTTTTTCAGGTCGTCAATGGAGAGCGGGCGCTTCGGTGCAATATGCGCCGGAGTGAAGCGCTTCATGGTGTAGCCTTCGCGCAGGATCGTGATTCCACCCTTGCGAGGTGCTACGAAAGGTGCCGCTTTCTTGGATCCCTTGCGGTATTCCACCAGCACGTCGTCAGTGGCGAACACGTCAGAGGCGGCGTTAGTAGGGAAGTAGCGATCCAAAAGGA
>OIZA01001148.1_pt1 | contig 10054 bp, 20 predicted proteins | sample 1588381 | NCBI WGS metagenome assembly OIZA01 (sample SAMN03283277) | human gut metagenome | biome: human-associated habitat; material: feces | host: Homo sapiens | place: Peru | collected 2012 | reverse complement strand
CGGGGCTATTTCAACCCCGCCTGTTTTAAAATTTTCTGCTCAAGACCTTTTTTCAAAGCCTTGTTGTGATAAGGGACGATCACTGTAACACCAGTTTGCGAATTTTTCAGTTTCACATGGGAGCCGTTCTGACTTATTATTTCAAAACCGTTCTTTTGTAGGAGACGAATCATCTCTCTTGGCATCATTGGCATATCTTTTAGCTCCTTTCCTTATCATGTAATTATTGTAACACGTACAAATACGTATGTCAATAGAGAATACGTAAAAATACGTAAAAGAAAAAAGCGGGTGAAAGAATCACACGCTTTTTATACAAAAAAGCACAGTTACTATTCGGCATAATCATATGTACCAAAGATATCTACATCAGAGCCTGGCTGAGAAGGCTTAAAAGAAAATCCAAGGAGATATTTTCCGCGTTTGTCTTTGTACAAAATGGTAACTTCATTGAAGGTATCATTGAAAAAGGAACAGTCCATAGCGGTTTTTGATTTTTGAACCAATTCAGAAACGGAATCAAATGTGGAATCATATGTTGTTTGGACAGAAACAAATAGATGATAATCATCAGACACGGCACATTTGGCTTTTTCATCGATAAAATATGTCGCCCATTCGTTGGCGTCATCCAATGAAGATTTCTCCTCGGTAGAAGGTTCGGAATTTTTTAATTGACTCTTCAAATCATCCAAGTCAGCATTGGCTTTTGACAATTCGGTAGACAATTCATCGCGATCCTCAATGACAGATTCATATTCCGCCTGAGATACAGAGCTGCATCCAGACACAAGAACTGTAAGTAGTAGAACAATAGGTATAAGTCGATTTTTTTTCATAAATAATTCCCTTCTCTCATATATTCACGTTAATGCGGCATGAAATGTTTTTATAAACAATTATAGCATATTGAGAAAGGGAAATCTTTCAATATTAGACATACTTTTTCGACAAGAGCGCACAATATAACTAAAAATATTGTGAGAGGCAGGAAAAAGGAAATGAAATTGCTGATAGGAGAGATGCGAGAAAAGAAGAAAGTGTCGATCAGAGAGCTGTCCAAACGAACCGGTATAGCCAGATCTGCGCTATCGAGGTATGAAAATAATCAAAGATTCCCGCGCACGGATAAACTGGAGACGATTGCCGCTGCGCTTGGAGCACATATAGAAGAACTTTATGAGTCAGAATACAAATGACAAATCGTCGAAAAAAGTCGGAAAAGTAAGTCCCCGCTACGGGGACAAATGTGGCAAACCTATTGATTTGCAAAAAAAGCATGTATTATAATAATCATAGCACCGGTGCAACACAAAATGATAAGGGAGAGTGTTGCAAATGAACAAAAGAAAAAGAGAAGATCAGGAATGCAGTGTATATCGTGAAAGTATAATCGAGATTGTACAAAGGATAGATAATAAAAAACTGCTAAAGCGTATCTATGCTTTAGCAGAGTACCTGTACATAGAGGACGGAGATTGACCGTCCTCTTTTCTTTTGCTTGTTAAGCGCCAATCTACAATTCTTTTGAAATATCTTTTATGAGCTTCGCAAGAAGATCCCACTCTTTGTCGTCCAATTTAGCAAAAGCCTTAAAAATTGATTTAGCAGTTTCATTCTCGCCAGTCATGATGTCATCGATCTGTGCCATAGTGGTACGATCAGTTTCTGCATGCATTGGTTCAACCCCGTCTTTAAGCCATATATAATTTACATCAAATTCCTTACAAATTAATTTAATCATAGATTCTTTGACTTCGGCACGTCCGCGTTCTAAGTTATTTATCACATCACCGCTTACACCGAGCCTTTCACCAAATGCTGCACGAGATAAACTCATACTTTCACGTAATTGTCTTATTCGCTCATTCATATATAGTAATTCCTCCTTTCAGACATTGATTATAACATTTATTCTTTGGTTGCGCAACCAAAAAATTATAAAAATATGGTTGACATACCAATAATGCAATGGTAAAATTGGTTTAACAACCAATGAAGGAGGCGGAAGAAAATGAAAAAGCAGCAACCATTTTTAAAAATACCAATGAATACGGTCAATTTTGAAAGAGCATTTCTGAGATTGGAAGGAATGCTGAATGGAGAAGATTTTTCACTTGTGAAATACATGAAAGAGAACATCATGAGTGGAAAAGAATTTCGGATTGTACTGGCATACAATCCGAAAAAGAGAAATGCGACAATCAAGTTTTACAAGAATTAACAGATCTGCTGGACGCTGCATCGGGAAAGTAGGCCAATAATTGAAATATCAATATTTGCATCGATACATACAGAACAGTATTTTTTGCCGATTGCCAGATCAGGGCCAAGGAAAGAGATGCGCTCTAATTTTTCAATGAGCTCCTTTGATTCTGAATCTGACAGTTTGGAATAATCAATCATGTATTTGTGTAATGACATTTTTCTGCTCCTTTCTTTTGTACTCGGCTCGGACAGGAGCCTGTAAGTACAGTATAGGAGCGGAAATATGGAAAAGCAATCAATAAAAAACGACCATACAGAGAGGAAGGTGATTACACATGTTAAAAATCAACAAAGTTACGGATGTCACAGAGATGTATAAAAAGTTGTCGCCGGAAAAGAAAGTTTTCGTACTGGGGATTATGCAGGGAATTTTAATTGAACACCAGGAGCATGAAGAAAAGAAAGAGCCAGAGAAGGCATCATAAGAGCGCAAAAGGAGGGCGAACCAATGAAAATAAAGAAAAAAAGAAAAAGGGCCGCAAAAGCGACCACAATTTCTTTCAAACCAACAATCTTAATTGATGTCTCCGAAGGAAATGCCAATGATATCATCCGTAAAGACATGGAGGTAGTTAAAAAAGGATTTGCCGCCATTCGAAGACACTATTTCAACGTCTGAAAGCAGAATAGAGTTTGGAGGTTGGCTGGTAAACTGTGCTGCCTGTGAAGAAATTTGCTTTATAAAAAGGTATTCGGGGTCTTCTTGATAATCAGAGTCGTTATCAGAAACGAAGTTTCCACATATTGTTCCAGCAGCTGTCACCAAAACCAAACGGTTTGAAGTCAGATCGATTTTATCTGTTTTCAATTTGACAAGCGAAGCGGCGGATAGAGCCATACTAAGTTTGTAAGAAACGTTTTTTGATGAATTATCACTCATGGATATTTCTCCTTTCTTGCTTACTCGGCTCTGGCAGGAGCCTGTAAGTACAGTATAGGAGCGGCGAGCAGGAAAAGCAATCAATAAAAATCGACTGTGGCAGCAGTCGGCGGAACAGGAGGCTGGAATGGCAAGACAGGATATTTTGATGCAGATCACAGAAAAACTAATTGAGGAAGAGCTGATAAACAAAGAAGGCTTTTCGTCCGTACCTGAAATGGCGGGATGCGTCATGAAAATGATCGATGACGTACTTGAGAACTATGATCTTGTCCCAAGAAGCAAAAGAAAAGAAAGCAGCAGTGGGACAGACACAGGTCACACGTTAGATACATAGGTTATACAGGGGTGATTATATGAAGGGATACACCAACAAAATAAAGATACGTCTGCGGGATGGCAGTCTCGTAGACTGGGACACTCTGACAGATGACGAAAAAAAAGAAATCGGCATACAGCTTAACAGACAGGCAATGTTAGCGGCCGGCTACAAAGAGGTTAAAAACGTGACCGCGTAAGGCGGTCCTGGAGGACAAGCCGTGCAAAAAGAAATAAAGAAAATGTTAAAGATAATCAGACAAATTGAAAAAAGAAGAGGGCGCGGGAGATGCTGACGGAAGAGAGGATTGAATGGCGGCTGAAAGACCAGGCGGCGGCTTTTGCGGTGCAGATGAGGAACAAGAATTATGCGGGCGCAAAACGGATCTACGAAGATGCAAGGGCAGTAGCGTCCTTATGCGAACTGGATGAAAAGATAAAGACAGAGCTGTTTGGAAGCCGCCAGGACGAAGATCATCCGGTCGAGGGGCTATTTAACGAAAGACTGGTGCTGAAAGCATATGAAATGACATCAGTGCGCAAATAAAAAAGGCATCCACGGGAATGGATGCCGCGACAGCGATACTCGCTCGTCAAATGGTAAAAAGACCTATAAAAATAATACCATGTGACGGACGAAAAGTCAAGAAAATAGAGGACTCCAGACCTCGATTTTAAATCTTGATAAAGATATTAAACTTAGGAGAAATGTCACATGGGATATTTTAGTAAAACATGGACTTTCCCGGACAGCATAGAACATGAAATAAGTTTTGCGGGAAAGTATGGGAAAAAAGGTGAGAAAAGACTGCCACGGAAAAAACGAACGCCAGAGCAGATGCAGTGGCAAAATGCACTGAACAAGCGAAACAAAATAAGGCGGTTGATTAAGGCAAATTTTACGGAAAATGATCTGTGGGTTACCTTGACGGTCAAGAAAGAAAACCGCAGACCGTTGGAAGGAATAAAAAAAGAATTGGGACGTTTTTTGGATAATATGCGGCGGCAGTACAAAAAAGAAGGACAGGCATTTAAGTTTATATACCTGATAGAGATTGGAAAAAAGGGCGGTATCCATGTGCATCTGGTTATAAACCGATGCATGGAACGTCCACCGGATGTGCTGATCTGTAAATACTGGAAACTGGGACATCCGGACATAAAGCTGCTGTACCGGGAAGGCGGGTTTGAGGATCTGGCAAATTACCTGTCCAACATGCCGGACAGAGACGAGGACAAAAACCGGAAAAAACGGGAAAACGCGGAGGAGTGCTTCGGCTCATCCAGAAATCTGATCCGGCCGGAGCCGGAGAGAAAAAGGTATTTCCGCAGGACAGCAGAAAAAATGATCCGGGAAGGTCCGAAACCACGAAAAGGGTACTACATAGACAAGAGCAGCGTGCGAACGGGGATAAACCGGGTGACCGGATACTCGTACCTGTACTATACGGAGGTGAGGGAAACCAATGGAAGAAAAAACGAATGAGCCGGAAGTAAACATTTACCTCATGACCAGTTGCAGAGCACCGCGACAAAAGGAAGCCTGGTATATAAGCCTGATCGAGTATAAGACAGCAAAAGGACCGGTCACAAAGCAGTGGATCAGGAAAGAAGAGGGTGTGACCAGACATCAGGTGGAACTGGATGGATTGACCGTTGCCCTGGAATCGTTAAAAAAGCCCTGCGCGCTTAGTATTTATGCCGATTCAAGCTACTTGGAAAGTGCTTTTAACCGTCAGTGGGTAGATACGTGGATGGAAAATGACTGGAAAACAGCGCATGGAAAAGAGGTTTCAAACCGCGAAAAGTGGATGAAAGTATTGAAAATACTCTTGCCGCACGATTTCCGGATATGCATAAAAACGGATCATGAGTACGGCGAGTGGATGCGGCGGACGCTGTGTGATGCGACGTCGCAAAAGAAAGGAGAGGACAAGCATGTTTGATTTATTTGGAGAAATGACGGCAGAGGAGATAAATAAAACAGCAGAAGGACTGAAAAATGAAGGAGATACAGAAAATGTGTATGCCCTGGCAAAAGAAAACGGCATATCAAAAGAATTTGTGGAGATGTACCTCCAGGGAGACATCCCCGCGCTGTGTGATGCGATGACGGCAGCAGTCGGCAAGCTGGATATCGAGATGAATGAAAAAGAAGTAAAGGCTTACAGCAGCAAGATCCCGGCAGAGCCGATCGTGGAGTACCTGAAGCAGAAGGCCATAGAAGATGAAACAATGGCGGCGAAGATCCGCGAGAAAGGAAAAAGCCTCGCCGGATGCCTGAAACACGTCGAAGCAGAAGCCAGAAAACAGGTAACGAGGTCAAAGCCTTATCTTGCAGACGCAGTGGTTTACCGGATGGCACGGGATTACTACACGAAGGAGGCGACAAAATGAGCGAGGACAGATACGAACGCCGGGAGCGTGAGTTGAAAGAAAGGACAGCCAGCCTGCCCGATATACCGGAAGACTTTTACGAGTGGAGCAAAAAAGAAGTAACAGGAAATCACTATCTGTTTTATAAGAGAGCGGGGAATAAGGTCACAGTGTGGTGCTCGGCGTGCGGACAGGTGGATAGCTATAAGCTCCGGCCAGGGGAGACACTGGAACAGCAGGTGTTCGACCGCACAGGACAGAAACCGGAACATAACAAAATTGGAGTGTGCCTGCTATGCAGTAAGATCGGGCGGTGGAAGGCAATAGGAAGAAAAGACCGAGTGGAAGAAAAAGAGCCGTGCTATATCGGGCAGAAGATTGATGATGAGAATTTTGTGATCCGGTACTTTGAAGCACTAGAAGTGGCAACACAAGAAGGAGAAAAATACAGTTGGGAGGAAGTGGCGCGTAATTACATCCGCAAAGGAAAAAAGAAAGTGCAGAAAGATTATCACAAGTGGGACTGTTGGACAGGGCGCGATTTTTGGGACGATTGCAACCTGTACGGGATGAATAATATCAAGCAACCGGACGGAAAGATATATCCGGGATTGTGGGACGAACTGAAAAAGACCCATCTGAAATATAGCGGACTGGAAGAGTATGTAGCATGGAGAAAAAAGAGCTTTGATGCGGCGCGCCGGATAGACTATGTAGGATACCTCGGACAGTACAACAGGTTTCCGCAGCAGGAAATGTTAGTAAAGATGAGATTGTATGAGCTGGCGGATCTCAGCAGTAAAGACTGGTTCGATGAGAGAGCAAAAAAACCGGCGGATGTACTGAAAATTGATAAGAGAAAATTAAGGGATCTTGTGCAGAAATACGGGCAGCAGTGTAAGTGGCTGAAAATGTACCAAATGGAAAAACGACTGGGAATCTGCCTGGACAGAGAGGAGGAAAACCGGCTCTTTGAGATGCTGGGACAGTATAGTATTGAAAAGTATGAGGAGATCGCACCTTATCTGTCGGTAACAAAATTCTGCAATCACGTAAGCAGATACCATGAGCACCCGGACAGGGAACACAGGAACTGGACCGAGTATCAGGTAGCAACACACTACGTCGATTATTTGAACATGTGCATCCAGATGGGATATGACATGACGGACACGATCAAACTGTTTCCGCATGATCTGTATGCCGCGCATGACAAGATGGTACTCGAAGTCAATAAACATAAGGCGGATGTGCGGAAAAAAGAGGTCAATCAGAAATATACCAATATTGCAAAGAAATATAACGTGATCAATAAAAAATACGGAATAGAGACAGAAAAGTATATCGTGCGGCCAGTAAAAGACGCGGCGGAAATGGTAGATGAAGGGCGTATGCAGCATCATTGTGTTGGCGGGGACACATATCTAAAAAAGCACAACAATGGAGACAGCTACATATTGCTGATGCGAAAAAGGGAAACACCGGATATCCCATATATCACGATCGAGATCCGGGGAACGCATATCATGCAATGGTACGGAGAGCATGACCACAAGACAGATAAAGAGCAGGTAGATGCCTTTTTGAAACGATATGTGCAGCAGTTGAAACGGAAAGAACAGAAAAAGTCAGCGTAGGAGGGGAAAATGGAACAGTTGGAGTTGAATCTGGCGGAAGCCACCAGAGAGATAAAAGAAAAGCTGAATACGGTCGCAGAAAACTTTGTTTTCGTAGGGTATCGCTTGAGGCAGATCCTGGACACAGGAGTGTTTGCGGATGCGGGATATACCAATATTTACGATTTCGCGGAGCGGGAACTGAGTCTGAACGCAACAGCGGTATCAAGATTTATGGCGATCAATAAAAAATATTCTGTGGACGGATACGGCCCGGAGCTGCGGGAGCAGTTTAAGGGATACGGGAGCAGTAAGCTGTCGGAAATGCTTACCATGTCGGAGGAGGACTGCGCGGTGATCGGAACGGACACACCGGTCAAACAGATCCGCGAGTACAAGAATTTTTTGAAGGAGGAGCCCAAAGAGGATCCGGCTCAGATGGACTTCGGGGAAGGATCCGGGGAGCCGGAAAAAGAAGAAGGGCTGAAAGCACTGTTGAAAGATTATTTTAGCCGGGAAATGGGAATGCTCCGTCGGATGCTGGATGATACGGCGACACCGGAGATCCTGCAGGAGCAGATGAATCCGACTGGAGTACATAACATCAGGTATAAAACAGCCTTTTTGATGCTCCAGGACATGCAGCATGGCGTCATGTACCGAGAATTTGGAGCGCCGCCTTTGAAATTGACGTGGGATGAACTGCTGGAACGGATCCGCGCCGACCTGCGGCCGGAATATGAAGCCATGGCGCAGAGGGAAAAAGAGAGAAAGGCAGAAGAAAAAGCAAAGAAAGACGCGGCACAGCCTGTTCCAGAGCCGAAAAAAGAGCCTGTTGCGACGTCGCAAATTAAGGAGCCGCCGGCAGCAGTAGAAAAAGAACAGGGAAATGTGGAGCCGGAACCGCAGATACCGGGGCAGATGGAAGTGGAAGATTATCCGGAAATGATGCCAGAAAAGAGACCGGAAAGTGGCGAAAGTACCCTTGCGCAAGGAGAATCAGAGGAAGCAGAGAAAACGGTGGGAAAAGAGCCGGAAATTTTGGAAGAACCAGAGAAAAGTGGAGCGCAGAACGAAGAAAGGACTGTAAAAAGACTGGATCTTACCATGGCGGCATCCGAGGTATACGGCCTGGTACAGAAAGCCGACTATGAAACAGCGGTGCAGAAATGCGAAGAATTACTGATTTTACTGAAAAGGAAGGTCGGCGCGGATGAAGAGTAAACGGACAAAGGCAACGTCATTTAGTCCGGAGACGCGGCAGAGGATCATACAGAGAGACGTTGGCTGTATCTTCTGTCGGGGCGACCGGTATATGCGGGATCAGCGCGGATGGGAAGAGACAATCTTTGATATAGCGCACATAGTAAACCGGAGCCAGGGCGGGCTTGGCGTGGAACAGAACGGGGTGCTGGCGTGCCGCTATCATCATGGATTATTGGACAATGGAAATAAAGGATACCGGGAAGAAATGCTGGAATTTGCGGAAGATTATCTCAAGAGAATCTATCCGGACTGGGACCGGGATGCGCTGGTATACAAAAAATGGCAGTTTGGGTGAGGAGATGAAAAAAGTGGAGAAGCAGAACAGCAGGGATTATAAGCATACCCTGAAAAGCGACAAGCAGAACAGGTACGACGGAATGGAGCACCTGCCGCAAAGTGAACATGCAAAAAGGTGGTTTCGGGAAAAGCCGTTTGCACTGGGATATGAAGAGGAACGGAAAAAACAGAAGAAAGGGGAAGTGAAGGAACATGAATAGATGCTTTTGCGACAGATGTGGGAAGGAGATCAAGGAAAAGAGCGCCGGGTACGTAGCAACAAACCGCAGGAATCGGGAGAATGGAGAGCTGCAACTCCAGAATAAATTTGAGAAAAAAGATTTTTGCGTGACCTGTATGAACGAAATTGAAAAATTTATTAAGACGAATCCGGAAGCAATGAAAGTGAAGATCGAGCCGGAAGAAAGGCCAGAAACAAAGGAAAAGAAGAAAGTAGACATTGGGAAGATCATGGCATTAAAGAATGCCGGATGGACAAATAAGAGTATCGCAGAGGAAATGGGAATGACGCAGAATGCGGTGGCGGTGCAGATCTGCACCTACAGAAAGAGACAGGCCGCGGAGAAAGGAGCCCAGGATGAATAAAAAAGAAATTGCTGAGATCAAAAAACAGTTTATACCGGATAACATCTCAATCCGGGAGATATGCACGGCATATATCGATTATAACAAAAATGTCATATGCAGCAGTGTAAGCCAGTTCCTCACACTGCCGGAGAAAGAGCAGTTTAAATATATGCACATCTTTGAAAAAACATTGTCCGGAAGACTAGGAAAAAACCTTGTACAGGTGCCGGTCGTTGAAGATGACTGTAAAAAATGGCTGGACAGAATCAGAAAAGAGATGACCTGGAATGATATGGTCGCAAGGATCATTGAAACTTACGGGTTCGCGGAAAATTATATGATTGTGCTGATCCGTGGTGTTTATGACATTCCGGGAAAATCAACCGCCGGTGATGATATGTTTGACGCATCAGACGAAGTATATGATTACATTATGTGCAGTCTGTGTCCGGTCAACACGGGGGCA
>OIZA01001146.1_pt1 | contig 10065 bp, 3 predicted proteins | sample 1588381 | NCBI WGS metagenome assembly OIZA01 (sample SAMN03283277) | human gut metagenome | biome: human-associated habitat; material: feces | host: Homo sapiens | place: Peru | collected 2012 | reverse complement strand
TTCAGACATAGTGATACCTCCTCATGATTTATAGTATTATTTTACTCTAACTAGCGAATTATTTCAATGAAAAAAGTGTGTATACTTTATATTAGTTCCACGAGTTAACATCTATTCTCCACAACGTCTGCTCATCACTCTGTTTCATAATTTTTAATACTACGGATATCTTTACGTTATTTTTAGTTTTCAAAAAAATTTTACCATCTTTGCTATATAAGCCTCTATCTTCTATCCACCCCTTATTTTGTAAAGAACTATTGTAATAATTTATTAGCCTACAACTTTGACTGGTCGGAACTTGAACTGTATACCAATAATGAGAATCTCTATGCATATCGTAAATTACAGTTGAAAAGCCAGACTTATAGATAATATCGATTGCCTCATTTCTTAGTTCCTGTTCATCAGCACTTTTCATGAATTGGTTTCCTAATATAACACATACAATCAGCAGTACACCTATCACACAAATCTTTCTTTTATCTATAGTCTTTAATATTGCCAATATATTTCCCCCCATTAAATGATATACCAACTCCTCCAACATTTTCAATAGATACTCCCGCACCATAATTAGTCAAAGTACCATCTGATGAAATAGATAGTGTACCAGCTCCAATCATGCTGCCACTAAACGAGCCTGAATATCCCCTAATGATGTTAACTATGTCTCTATCAATATCATCGCTATTGAAATCAACATTTCTTACAGGACCTTTATATACTTCACTAGAAAATGGTAATAATGATTCCCCAGTTTTTGGTATAGAAATAGTAGCACCCGGTGCCAAAATCATATGTCCATTCTTAGTGACAACTGTAGTGTAATTTATATATAATAATTTATTTCCTTTGATTTTTATAGGTATTTTTATCGAGTCACTAAATATATACACTTCATTTGCTTTCATAGTATTGCTGTTTTCATTCAATGCTTTTGTCGCCCTAACTGCCACAGTTTTTATGTACTGATCCTCTAACGAATTTTGTAAATACGGAGTAACATATTGTAAATACTCTTTTTTCTTATCCTCTGTTATAGTATCAGTGTTATATTCATCAGATAAATAACTACTATCTAAGTCGTACAACTGATTGGCATCACTTAACTGCTTATACATTTTATTCTTAAGGTCGTACCCTAAATAATCACCTTTTTTTAGCAAATCCTCCAATTCTTCTGCTCTTTCTTTTTCTTGCCAAATATATAATTCATTATTCTTCGTTCCACTAGCAGCAGTGCTTGCACCAGCCTGCGCATTACCAGCAACCAATTGTGACACAATTCCACCAATAATCGCACTTGCCCATTGGTGTTTATCAGGTTCGCCTTCAAACTGATCTGACAATTTTTTCTGCACCATTTCATTAATTGCAGACGCACTTGCCCCTGTCAAGAAGCCATTACCAGTAAGTTCACTCATAATTCCACCAATAAGCGCATGAAGAGCATCTTTTTCAGGATCGCCATCTTCCCAGCCATTTTTCTTAGCCAGTTTATGAATCTCATTATAAGCCAATTCACCAAATAAATTAGCTAATTCCTGACGTTCTTCTATTTTTGTCTTGTCAAAAATCTCGCCAAGTTTATTAAGGCTGTTATTTGTATCACGATTCAGCTTATTGATATCCTGCTTCTGGTTTTCCTTATCACGAATTTCAATCTTGCCTTCGCTAACAGTTGCTTTCGTCGTGCTTTCTGCTTCGCCACTTGCTGGCATACCAATATCAGGCGTTACGCCCTTCTCGTTGTAATCTGCATTGTTATTTTTATTTACTTTCGCACCAATGCCACCAGCCTTATAATCCGCTTTGTTTTGGATATCTTCAAAACAAAGCGTTCCTGTAGAAAGTTGATTTTTATCAGCATCAGCCGTACTGGAAATTATACCGCCCTTCAAATCAGTGTTTTTACCAACACCTATATCAAAGCCACCTTCACCAGCATAAACGCCACTCTGGTCCGTAACGCTCTTGTAATTGCTGTCAATTTTGTCTACGCTTGCGCTGCCACTAACAGCTTTATTGCTGCCAAGGCCAATACTTGCGCCAGCAGATTTATTGCTCTCTTTGTAGTGGTTAATGTCCTGCTTGCTTTCAATGTTCAAATCATTGCCAACAGTGCCAGTCACTTTTTCACTGCTCAGCATACCGCCTTTAATATTAGTGTCGTTACCGCTTGCAAAACTCAAATCTTTGTTAGCAGTTACAGTGCTTTCATTATAAGTTATGCTATTGGCAGACACTTCACCCTTGCTCACGCTGCCAGATACACTATACTTTATTCCTTCCACACTGATGCTTGCGCCAATGCTCGCACTGCTGGATTTACTGTTCTGCTCCGTTTTATTTGTATTTTTAGACGCACTAATATTAAGATTTTCTTTCGCATCCAATTTTACGTTCTCACCAGCTACATTGCTGCCAATAATATCAATATCTTTCTTTGTAGAAACAATATTAACATCCCCACCAGCTTTTACTTCGCTGGCATTAGCTACAGTTGTCGTGCTATTACTTTCGCTCTTGCTCTTTGTTATACCAAGGCTGACATTGATTGACAGGTTATCTTTTACCTTGCCACTATTATTGCCTTTAATATCTTTTATAGCTTTGGCAGTGTCTTTGTATCCCTTCGCTGCAACTAAAGCGCCAAGGCGTTTATCTTCCACCTCAGTTGCATGTTTAACACTATTCACCGCATTATTAGCAGCATCTACATAACCGCCAGCAACAGAAACGCTCAAACCCGTTCTTTCAAACTCGTGCTTCTCCTGTGCATTGTAAATGCTGTCGCTGTTTTCAATCTTAACATTTTCGCCAGTAATATTGCTGTCTTTACCAGCAACGACAGTACTGTCTTTAATATTCGCATCTTTTTCCGCAGTCAGTTTCACGTTACTGTTAATACTGCCAACAGTACTGCCTACTTGCTCCACATTTTGGTTAGCGTATTGATCTTTGCGTTTTTCCTTGCCAATGGTAAAGCCTAAACCACCACCAGCAAGCAAACCACTCTTCTTAACCTGTTTAACATAAAGGCTTTCGCTCGTCTGCTCCGCACTGCTGATATTCAAGTTTCCACCAGTTTTAATATTCACGTCATTATCGGCAATAACGTTGCTGCCTGTAATATTGGTATCTTTTTTACTGCTAATTGCAATTTCACCAGCGGAAATATTGCTGCCAACAACAGTATTTTCATTGCTGTAATCGTAAATATCAGTTGTTTTGGAAGAGAATACACCACTAACCTTATTATGTTCTTCGTGTAAACGCTCATGATATTCAGTTTCATTAGCAATGTTAATATTATTTTCGGCATCAAGGCGTACTTTTCCTGCTTCACTTGTCACGTTGCTGGCTTTAATATTGATATCGTTGCCACTCGCAACATTTATATCATTCTTCGCTGCAATAGTCGTGCCTTTTACGCCTTCATCAACCTGCTTGTTATGGTTGTAATATCTGCTACCACGATTGCCAACTTCGCTCTCTTCACTGTACAAATCTTTTACAGCAGTCATGTTTACATTACCTTTCGCATTCAAAGCAACATCATTCTCCGCACTCAAAATACCACCAGAAATGCTGATGTTCTTTTTAGCATTCAGGCGGATATTTTCACCACTCAGCGCACTTTGCTGATGCTCTACATCATGGATTTCTGCGGAAGAATCGCCATAAGCTACTGCCACATGCTTTTCATTTGCCACGGTAACAACATCAATCTCGTTGGCGTTCAAAATCAAATCTTTTCCAGCGGATAAATTTGCACCTTTATTAGTGATTTTCTTGCTTGCATCCAGCGTTAAATTCTGCCCAGCACTAATAGAACCAGTGCTTTCAACTTTTTTCTGGTTCAACTCTCTATATAGTGTTTCGCTAACAGTTGCTTCATTGATGATGTTTTCTGCTTTCAGCAATGCGTCCACTTTAGCACGCATCGTGCCGCTGTTAGTAATATTTTTCTCTGCTTCAATATTTAAATTTTCGCCTGCGATATCGCCTTTGTTAGTCACGTTGTTTGCACGCAAAGCTACAGTACCATCGCTCTTGATGTTACCAATGTTTTTAATATCCTGTTTAGAATAAAGTTCGACTTCACCGCCAACGATAAGCGCACCGCTTGGACGCAAATCTTCATTACGAACCTGTGCTAAAAATACTTCTGGAACAAGCACTTTTTGTCCGTTAACTTCTTCTTCCACAAGCCAAACAATATCTGTTGTCAAACTTGCCATCTGCTCCGCAGTTAAAGTCACGCCTACTTTTAGATTCATTTCTTCGGCAACAACTGCACCCGCACTCATTAACGCTGCAAACTGCTCCATATCACTTCCATAATCGCCAAGATATTTTCTGCCAGTCAATGTACCAATCTGCTGCAAAACAAATTGCTGCTCAAAGTAACCATCGCCAAGCCGTTTGCCTACTTTTTCTGGGTCAGCTTTAACACGCTCTAAAAGATAATCACTGGACAAAAACTCGTGATAATCTGCAAACTTTTTATTCGTTTCAATCAGATACTTCGCACTAGCATCATACGTCAGCTTATAAATTTTGCTATTGATATGCAGGCTGGAAATATCTAACATTTTATTAGTTGTATCGTTGTCTTTGCTAAACGCTGTTTTATCGTCAGCTTTGCCATCTATACTAGTAGAAACATCTTGCTTTTCCTTATACTCCGTATCTGTAAGCAAGTGATTGCTCTCATCAGTCTTAAAATAATCGTCGTTTTCAGGCAAATCACCCACTTTGCCCTCTGCCTGATGTGTTCTGTTAACTATTTCGTTAGCTTCAATTTTTACGCCTGTAACACCGCTCAAAAGGCTTAAACGCTCACTGTTATCGCCTTCTTCATCACGCATCGTGTGGTCGTAATAAGGAATAATAGTTGTTCCGTAAACCCAGCGACAATGACGATGCCATTTTCTATGCTTTTTATACTTCCAATAATGGCAATCATTGCCACGGTCATAGTAGTGTATTGTACCCTGATAGCCCACATTCTCCACTGTGCCATTAGCATTAACAGTTAAATCTTTGCCAGCTTTAATCTTGCTGTAATGGTTTGTCAGATTGTCATCCAAGTCAATATTAATATTTCCACTCGCAATAATATTTGCATCCGCAGTTTCTTCATCAATCTGCGCTGTCAAAATCTGCCTGTCAAACTTGCGCACTGCGTCGTAATAGTTCGGCGCATCTAAATGCGGAATTTTGTAGGAGATATCCTCATAGTTTTCTTTGAAGCTGGTTTTGAAAATCTCTTTCTTATTCACGAGATTTTTTGCCTTGATGCTGATATTACCTTCACTTTCAATGTCAGAAGAACGGTTCAATACCGTATCTTTAGCCGTCAAAAACAAATCGCCAACAGCATTGATTAACGAGCCTTGCTTCACATCAGCTTTATTTTGATTAGTGATATTGTTTGCAGAAATCGCACCACTCGCGCCAATAGCAATTAAGCCATCTTCGTTAAGAAAATCGCCAATGCTGTTAATTGTTAAATTGTTGGTTACGAAAATGTTACCCAGATCTTTATTGGTGAAGTCATTCGTCATAGAAATCACAGCGTTTTTGCCTACGCCAAAATATGCGCTATCCTGATTCGTAAAGCTACCTAAATCAGCCTGCAAATTCCCTTGGACGTCAACGCTTGCTTTGCTATTTTGCATAGTGATAGCATTAATTTGCGCATCTCCACCAGTATGCAAATTTGCTAAGTTGCTATTCAAAAGCATTCCTGTTTTGATATCACTGTTTCCAGAAATATAAATATTGGCATTGTTGTTACTCAAAGTATTGCTTGCTTCCAATTGCAAATTACCCTTGCTAACAAGCGCACCTTTATTTGTGTTGCTAAAATCTGCTGCTTTAATTTTAGTCAGGGCATTAGTTCCATCTGCGCTGATTGTTGCATAATCATTAGCGAAACTATTGCTAATATCAAACGTGCCATTTTGCCCATAATTAACCAAAGCAGTAGCCTGATTCGTAAAATCAGCTGCCTTAACGTCTAAATTATTGCCTGCTAAAATGATTGATTTTGCATTATTGCTTGATGAAGAAATATTGATATCTGCATTACTACCAGCAGAAATCAAACTGTTATCAGCGTTTTTAAGTACACTAGCACTAAGCTGTAAAATTTCGCCAGCTTTCAGCGTAGCTTTATTTTGCTCCACGTCACCACTTACCGTAACAGTTAAATTCTTCTGCGCTTCAATATAGCCTAAATTGCTGTTTTTAAGCGCACTCGCATTTAGCTGCATATTCTCCGTCGCAGCTATTTTACCTGTATTTTGCAACAAACCATCTGCGCTGATAGTAAGCTCATTAGTATAAAGCTCACTCTGGTCTACGTTCAAATTATTCGTTATGATATTCAAATATTTTTGCTTACGTGCGTTCAACCCATCGCCAGCGATAAGCATATCGCCTTTTTTATCGCTAAACTTTGCATTGTCATCTGCCCAGTTCGTCACTGAACAAGTAGAAATTATTACATTATCTGTATTGATAAAACCAAGTCCATTAACACTGATTCCGTTAGCATTAGCAATAATAACGCTTGCTTTGTTGCCTGCAACTTCTAAGTAACCGTTCAACACACTCGCTTTACTGCTTGTAACTTCGTTTAAAATTACTCTTGAACCTTTACCTGCAAGGAACATATTGCGGTCGATATAGCCACCAAGTTCAGTTTTAGTGTATTTCGTAGCGTTATTTAAAATCAAACCTGTGGATTTAATGTTAAAATCGCTGTACAAATTGTGGGAAACTCCATTGCTATTCACTTCCGCAATCTGCACTAAGTCAACACCATTCGCAGCTTTATCAATAATTGGTTTGTATTTTCCATTAGCGTTATCATCTGCCACTAAGGCTAAATCATCGTCATTAATTTTATCTTTTTCTACAGTTGACGCAGTGCCAGGTGCCTCTGCTACATCAGGCAAATCAGGTGCGTTAAAATCTTCTGCTTCACGTGGTTCGTCTGGTGTAGGCGTAACAGGAGTTACAGGTGTATCAGGATTCTGTTCCGTGATACTTACACCGGTAGTGTTGTTGATTTTCCCATCTGCGCTAATGGTGTAAATGTTATTTTTATTTATCGTCAGCTTATCTGTTTCTACTTTTACGCTATTCGCTGCACCGATAGAACCACTACCACTAATTACATCACCAGCAGTAATACTTGTTTCGCCACCACTGTGCATATAACCATCATTATTGATAGTTGTAGCACTAGAAACATTCAGCTTTTTAGACGCACTTAGGCTGCCACCATTTTCAATGCTGTTGGCAGTAATATTTAGTGTAGCATCTTCTTTGAGTAAAGTGGTATCATTTTCATTATCAGTAGCATTATAAGCAGAACCAGCTTCAAGTGTACCACTATTAACTAACTTACTGCCAACACTCAAAGTCATATTCTTTTGTGCTGTTACGAAACCATTATTTTCAATATCTTCTGTGCTCGTAATTTTTACCGTTCCATCCGACGTTACAGATGTATAATCTGTTTCTTCTAATCCATTTGTGATATTATTTACTTTTCCACTATCATTTTGCGTAAATACAATCTTGCCATCGTTAGTAATGCTTAAATATTCTTGTGTTCTTAAGTTACCACCAATATTAAAGCCCAAGCCTTTTTCTGTTCCCACTAAAAAGATTTTGCCAGCGTACATTCCACCCAAAGCAGCTACATCGAGCAATACTTCCGGTTTTTCTCCGCTTGTATTGGTTGCCTGCACAGCTAAAGAGCCATCTTCTTTGTATTTTACATCATTGCTGCCAGCGATGATATTCATTTCATAGTTTGCCCATAACTCGTCGTTAATCTTTATTGCACGAGCCATGATATCCAACTTGTCAGGTCTGTAATCTTTACGCTGTTCTTCTGTTAAACCAGCATTCTGAATATCTATCGTCCCTTTCGCAATAGAAAAGCCATTAAGATTACCATCTGTACCAAATTTAGGCACACCTGTAGTAAGCGTTGCTCTGCCTACGTTGATAAAGCCAAAGCCCTTGCCCACAATACCATTCGGATTAGCAATTACCAAATCAGCTTTTTGCCCGGCAATTTCCAGCATACCATTCAGGTTAGTTTTACCTGTGCCAGTTACTTCCGTAAGAATTAATTTCGCCGCATTGCCATTTAAGTGAGCGTTTACTGCAAGCTGTTGTTTTAGTAATATGGAATCTGCTGCACCATTAGCAATATTATTAAAGACAGCACCATCAGCACCAACATTGAAGCTATCCATTCTATTATGAGAAACACCAGCACTATTAGCTGCTGCAATATCAATAACTTGCGTAGCTGCATAACATGGTAATACTACCTGCATCTGTAAAGATACAGCAATAGCTAAAGCTAAAAATTTCTTCCTTTTCTTGCTAAAGTAGCCCATAATAAAATCCTCCTGCTTCAATATTTCGCCTAAAATTTTTTCTAAATCCTTTAAATCTGTGCTGTAAGCATCAAGCCATATGTCCTGCTGACAGTTGTAAATCCCTCTGGCTTTTTAATTGGACAGCCAACAAAAGCATCGTAACTAAAAACTCCTACTCGCCCACGCACACCAATAGCACTACCCACTAATTCCGTGCCTAATAAATATTCCGTAGATGGTCCAGATACCTTGCCATAATCTAATGCCATATAGATTTGGTGCGGTAAATTATCTATCGGGAAACGCAGTTCATTGCGTACTACAACGCCATCTTCTGCGGAAAGTGTCTGTTCTCCGTCAAATCCTCGCACGCTATACCATCCACCAATGGAGAAAAATTCACTGCCATAAATTCGTTGGTCAGCCTTCTGCCCACGCACTGAAACATTATACTGCGCATTATATTTTTCGCCAAATGGTATAGGCGCAGTATAACTCGCACTGAACAAATACATATTGTACTGCGTTGTTGCTTCGCCTTCCATTCCGTCAGCCGGTCCAGCATCTGCATACCACGGCAAGCCTTTCTGCCATTTGAGCGAAGCATCTAAAACACTTGCTCCAAGGTATTGCCTATGGTTCACACCAGCCTGCATTGCTGTTGTCTTCTGCCTTTGTACTTCAATCTCTGTGCCATCAATATAACTGTGACGTGTTTTATGCACAAAGCCAAGTTCAAAATCAGTTTTACTTTTATCGTCTCTCTGCAACAAATGCGTCCAGCTGATGCTATCGCTTGTAAATTTACCACTGGAAAGAAAGGGATTCACTGCATATTCCACCGTCTGATGATAATCATTCTTGCTATGGATAAATGTAAATCTTTCATTACCGAACGGAATGCTGTAATAAAAGCTGTTTGCTCTCGTGCCTTTTTTCTCACCAGACTGCGTTGCATCCTCGTTCCAGCTTGCATAAAACACATCATTTGCAGAAAATAGCTGCAATAATTGCAACGTCGCACTCATCTGCGCCTTACCTGTACTTTTCGTCCCACTATTATCTATGGATGTCATAAAAGTCCACGGCTTATTTCGCTTAATATCAATAACAAGATTACTTTCGCCCTCTTTTGTGCCAGGTTCCAGCTTAATATCTGCACTTTGCGATGGCACATTATTAAAATTATCTATTGTCTGCTCAATATCACGAATGTTAAGCAAAGAACCTCGCTTCATGCACACTGCATTATGCCACGTTCCCCATGTATTTTCGTTACAAAATTTAATTTCACCAACAAGCCCAGGAACAAGCATAAAAGTAAGCTTACCATTAGCCAAATCCTGCTCGCCCACACTAATTCTTGTCGTTACATAACCACGAGCAGCAATTTCTTGATTGATTCTGTTTAAAAGTTCATTAATGCCTTTTACTCCTATCTTTTGTCCATTAAATTGCTCTAAATACTCTTCTATCCAGCCAAATTTATAACCATATTTCGGCGCAGAAAGCACAAACTGCTTAATCTTAAAACTGTTTTCTTCTTCAGGCAAAATAAAAGCCTCCAAACGACTGCCTTGCTGCTGCGATTAAGTATCCCCCACTTTCTGTGGTGTGGTCGCCCCTCCCACGATTTTTGTGGTCA
>OIZA01001142.1_pt1 | contig 10075 bp, 10 predicted proteins | sample 1588381 | NCBI WGS metagenome assembly OIZA01 (sample SAMN03283277) | human gut metagenome | biome: human-associated habitat; material: feces | host: Homo sapiens | place: Peru | collected 2012 | reverse complement strand
GTCGTTCCTGTCTCTGTGCTGTTCTTTGCACAAAAGGTTTTTGAGGAAATGGTTGTTGCGAGGCAGTCATGAAGAACACTCAACGCCTAAAGTTTTTTAGGCAGAAAAACAACTTGACGCAAGGAGAGCTTGGATTAAGCCTTGGCATTGGAAAAAGTTCTGCCGAGGTCCGCATCAATCAATATGAGAAAGGCTACAGATGTATGAAAGAGCCTATGCTGCAAAAGCTTGCCGGTATCTATAATGTTAGCAAAGGAACTCTTTCTGTACACGATATTGATAGCGCTTCGGAAATGATGCAGCTGCTCTTTGCGTTAGAGGATTATGGTGTAGTAGGGCTAAATGAGGTTTATGGGGAATTTGTTTTGCGGCTCGATGCGAGCTGTATGCCTGAACCGGAAACCAGTTTGCAGGTATTGCAGCAGTGGTCGGAGAAGGGAAAACAGCTTGCCAGTGGCGAAATCAGCAAGGAGGAATATGACCATTGGCGGTATTGCTCTTGCGAGCAGCAGATGAACAAAAAAATACACGCTACTTTGCTAAGCAGAAGCTGCGAAAAGCAGAGTGCGTGAGAGGATAGAATAAAGAGCAGACCTGCGGCTTGACGAGAGTTGGGCGGCGGGTTTGCTTTTTTTGTTGGTGGGGATGGGGGTGAGAAAAATTTTAGATAAAGGTGCAAATTTGTTCGTAATTCGACGAAGAATATGGTATAATTGTGAAGAGTATATAGTGATTTTCAATTTGCTAATATGTTGATTATATAAGAGATTCTGGAGGTTTGAATATGAATGCTATTGATTTATTTGCCGGATGTGGTGGACTGTCAAAAGGTTTTATGGATGCAGGATTTGATATTATTGTAGGAGTAGATAATGATGAAGCAGCATTGAGAACATTTGCGGCAAACCATAATGGTGCAAAAGCTTTAAAGGCAGATTTATCTAAACAGGAAACATTTGACGAGATTAAAAGAATTGCAGGAAACAAAAGTATAGATGTTGTAATTGCAGGACCTCCGTGTCAGGGTTTTTCGTTAACTGGACCACGTAATTTTGATGACGAAAGAAACAAATTATATTTAGCAGTTATAGAGATGGTAAAACAATATCAGCCCAAGGGTTTTATTATTGAAAATGTTCCTGGAATGGCTACGTTGTACAAAGGAACAATAAAAGACGAAATATTACGACGCTTCGACAAGATGGGATATAATATAGCTTGTAAGATATTATGTGCGGCGGATTATGGAGTACCTCAATTGAGAAGAAGATTGATATTTATGGGTATTAGAAAAGACCTAGGTATGCCTAAGTTTCCTGATGCAGTATTTAACTCAGACAATTATAGAACATGTAAAGATGCATTGAGCGATTTGCCTTCTTTAGAAGATGATTTGGGAGCAGAAACATCAGCTTATACTAATGAGCCACAAACTGAATATCAGAAGTTGATGAGAAAAAAATGTAATGTTTTACATAATCATGTTGGAACAAACCATACTCAAATGGTAAAAGATACAATAGCATTAGTTCCTGAGGGTGGTAATTATAAGGATTTGCCTGAAGGATGGGGCGAGAGCAGAAAGTTTCATGTTGCTTGGACTCGATATAATGGCAATAAACCATCTAATACCATTGATACAGGTCATAGAAATCATTTTCATTATAAGTATAATAGAGTACCTACAGTACGAGAAAATGCAAGATTACAGTCTTTTCCAGATGATTTCGTGTTTTTAGGTACAAAAACCCAACAAAGCAGACAGGTTGGTAATGCTGTTCCGCCGCTTCTAGGAGAAGCTTTGGGTAGAATGATTTTAAAGATAATAGGAGATAAGAATGAAAAAAATTAAATCTATTGATTTATTTGCAGGATGCGGCGGACTTATGGAAGGTTTTGAAGAAACAGGTTTGTATGAAACCATAGCTGCTGTTGAGTGGGAAAAAGCGCCTTGTAATAATTTGAAATATAGACTCATGGATAAATGGGGATATATGGATGCTGATAGACGTGTTCTTCGCTTTGATATTCAGAGAACTGACGAGTTATTCGAAGGATGGAAAAACGATTTGGAGTATGGAGATTCGGTAGGATTAGATTGTTTGGTTGAAGAAGCTGATGGGATTGACGTTGTAGTTGGTGGCCCTCCGTGTCAGGCATATTCTCTTGCTGGTAGAATACGTGATGAAAACGGTATGAAAAATGATTATAGAAATTATTTATTTGAAAGTTATATAAAGGTTTTGACTAGATATAGACCTAAAGCTTTTATTTTTGAGAATGTTCCTGGAATTTTAAGTGCGAAACCAGGAGATAAATTTATTATCGAAATTATAAAAGAAAGTTTTGAAAAAGTAGGTTATGTAATATTAGGCGACTTGAAAGAAGCTATTATAAATTGTGCTGATTATGGTGTTCCGCAGAATAGAAAAAGAATAATTATTTTTGGTATTGATAAAAATAGATATGGAAATAGTTGTGATGAAATAATTAGCAAATTTTATAAGGAGATATTGCCCAAGTATAAAGTTCTTAAGAAAAGTACAGTCAGAGATGCTATTGGAGATTTACCCAAACTGCTTCCCTTGGATTATGATATAAAATACAATGGTATTAAAACAAGATATGCTTTGCCAGAGCCATTTGTTGAGAATCATGTTGCAAGATGGCAAAGTGACAGAGATATAGAGATTTTTAAGCTTTTATGCGATGATATAGATAGTGGCGAAAATAAATATACATCGACAGAAGCTTTAAAAGCACTTTATACAGAAAAAACTGGTAAAAAATCTAATGTCCACAAATATCATGTTTTAAGGTGGGATGAACCTAGCAATCTAATTCCAGCGCACTTGTATAAAGATGGCTTACGTCATATTCATCCTGATGCAGAGCAGCGAAGAACTCTTACAGTTCGTGAAGCTGCAAGATTGCAGAGTTTTTCAGATGACTATAATTTTATGGGAAGTAATATGGAAACTTATAAAATGATAGGAAATGCTGTACCACCATTGTTTGCTAAGTGTTGTGCAAATGCGTTATTCGAAATACTAATGTTGTATAGAGATAAGGTGGAAATCTAAAAGGAGGGATAATTGTGCCTTATACTGCCAAAGATGCTATAAAAGTGCTGAAAGATTATTTTGATAAAATAAATGCTACTTTTGAAGTAATTGATAATACGAAAAATAGGGGATTGTTAGTTCATATAGATGATGTCCCTGGAATAGTAATTTTTGTTTCCCCTTTGGTACATAAGGCTGACGGAACAAAGAATTACTTTGATACAAGAGATAGCGCTCCTGATGCCAGAGAGATAACTTGGATTTATGCGCAACAAAACCATTATAAGTATTTTCATCTTGGCATCAATGATAGTGTTTCTAAATACAGAGATTACATATTTAGCCTTGAAGCAGATGAAAAGTATATTCAGGATTTTTCCGGTACAGTAAACGGAGAAAGGGTTGGACCAGGAAATCAGATTATAATACCTAATAATTATATTCCTGAAAAAGTCTTTGAAAGAATTAAAAATAAACTTTCTGTATACATTTCTGTAGTTCATAAGAATTTTTTGAAAGAATATTTAACTGTTTATGATAATAGACCTTATGCTGAAAAAGGCATAGAACTTCAAAATGAGAGTGATAATAAGTCTAATGTGCTTTTTCCCTCCAACATCCTTCTTTACGGTGTCCCCGGCTGCGGCAAAAGCCATTACGTAGAGCAAGAGTACGAGAGTCAGATTACTGATAATCAATTTAAAGTGCGCGTAGTTTTTCATCCAGACTACACTAATTCTGATTTTGTTGGCCAAATAATGCCTGTACTTAAAACCGAGTATAAGGATAACGGGGAAAAAGAAGAAAAGCTGAAATATGAATTTGTAGAAGGTCCGTTTACACGTATTTTAATGGCTGCGGAGGCGAATCCTACGGAAAAATGTCTTTTGATTATTGAAGAGCTGAACCGTGGCAATGCTCCTGCAATCTTTGGCGAAGTATTCCAGCTGCTAGACAGGGACGATGATGGAACAAGCAAATATGCGATCTATCATAGTGATATAGCTAACAAGGTATACGATAATCCGCTGCATCCTATCAGGATTCCTTCAAACCTTTCTATCATCGCTACTATGAACACCTCTGACCAGAACGTCTTTACTATGGATACCGCATTCCAGCGTCGTTGGCAGATGAAGCATATACCCAACAAGTTTGCAGGCAAGGATTTGAATGACGAAACAAAGAACCACGTTGCCAAGCTCGTACCTGGCAGCAGTATCAGCTGGGGAGTTTTTGCTACTACTGTCAACAGCAAAATGGGCAAAGCTTCGCTTGGTTTCGCAGGTACAGAAGATAAGAGCCTTGGTGTATATTTTGCAACAGATAAAGATCTCGACAGCAAGGATATTTTTGCCGAAAAGGTACTAAAATACTTGTGGGATGATGCTTTTAAGATGGGAAGAAGCGAATTGTTCAAAGAGCCTGAAAGAAGCTTATCCTACATTTTAGAAACGTTTGATGAAACTAAAGAAGATGCTTTGAAAGCTGTTCTTTTAGACTCAGTTTACAAAGAGATGGAAGAGAAAATGCCGACAGCTGAAGAGCTTGAACCTGTTGAAGAAGCAGAATCTGTTGACGCAGAAACTATTGAAGAAGCAGAACCTGCAGATGAAGAATAAACTGCGGTGAGGTGAATCCGTTGCTCAAAGATAAATGTCATATCAATACCAATATCGGAGAAGATACCTTCGTTGGTATAAAATGTCACGGAGACGGTTTTTCAGTGCATTTTCCTCTTGGTTTCAGTCTGACGCAGGAAGAGAACGACAAGGCTGTCCGCAAGGATATACTGCTGCTTATAGATGTGCTTGCTGCACATTGCAAGCGTCAGGACGCAGAAGGAAATTTTCTTGTTGATGAGCAAACTAATACTGAATCTCCCTTATATGCCTTTATATACATCATCAGAGATTTTGTTGCCAGAGGCTATTATAAAGAAGGCATCGTGGAGTATGCTTCATCCAAGCGTGGCAAGATAAACTGGAACAGGACGATAAAGCAGAAAAAGCCTGTGATTCAGGATACGGATGTCTTTTATCTTGATTTCATAACCAAGAAAAATGTTATCAATGAAAATGACCTGATTACACTGATTCACCAGTATTGTGTCTATACCAGCTTTGTAAAAATAGGCTGGCTGTTTACAGATTACAAGCCGCCTAGGCCTGCAATACCTTTTCACCGTCAGTGGTTTAGCAGTGCGCTGATGGCAAAGCTGAATAACACCTTTAATGACAATAATAAGGCGCTGTTTCAGAATATGCTTAAAATAGTTAGGGAAGAGCCTGACAAGGGACTGGAGTGTACTGATTATAGCTATGGTACATACAGCTTTGAGCATACATGGGAGCATATGATAGATACAGTATTCGGTATAGCGGATAAGGACAGGTATTTCCCAAGGACACAATGGAATCTTGTGCGTAATAATCAGCTTTATGACAGCACTAAGCTTGAGCCTGATACGATTATGCTGTACAAAGATAACATCTACGTTCTTGACGCGAAATACTATAGATACGGCTGGACTAAACACGCAGGTGATTTGCCTAAGTCAGAATCTATCAATAAACAGATAACCTATGCAGAATATATTGACCAGCAGGAAGAGCTGAAAAGCAATAATAATGAGCTTTATAATGCATTTATCATGCCCTTTGATAAGCTGCAATGGTCAGATGAGAAAGCAGAGCATATGCATTATATAGGTGAAGCTGTCGGACTCTGGAAGAATAGAAACAAAAAATACGAACGCATTCAAGGCATTCTCTTAGATGTAAAGTATCTTATGCAGATTGCCGAAAAGCGTTCGGAGAGTGATATTATGGCGCTGGCCGAATTTATCGAGGAGCATTGCAGCTAGTTATGGACGTAATGACTAAAGAACAGCGTCATAAAAATATGCAGGCCATACGCAGCAAGGACACAAAAATAGAAGTCATGCTGCGCAAGGCTTTATGGCATCAGGGAATCCGCTATCGCAAAAACTATAAGGTTCTTGATTGTCGTCCTGACATTGTACTGACGAAGTATAAAATTGCTGTTTTCTGTGATGGCGAGTTCTGGCATGGCAAAACCTTTGAACGCTACGACGTAACGACCAATGCCAAATACTGGCACGAAAAAATACGCCGTAATATGGAGCGTGACCTTGAAAACACTATTGAACTACGTGACAATGGTTGGATAGTGCTGCGCTTTTGGGAAACGCAAATAAAGAAGCATTTGCAGGAGTGCGTGGAAGAAGTGCAGCGGAACATAGAAATGAAGAAAGGAAACAACTATAATGCGCATCTACATAAAACACGAAGCTGACACTGATTATTGCTTCGACTTTGGCTTTAGCGACGATTTGGAGAAGCTAGAAATCACGGAAAACACTCTCTGAGTTATCTTAAAGGACGGACAGGACACGATTTTTGATAAGTCCAAGTGGGAGTGGAAGATTGGGGAATATGATAGAGTATGAAAAATTGAGAGAGGTAAAATAAAAAGCTTGTAAAAGAAGCATTTATATGGTATAATTTATTTAGCCTTAAGGCTTTTGTAGCAAAGACTATATATCTGATTGTGGTAATCAGAAGCGTTTGTTGTATTTCGACAAACGCTTTTTTTACTATATTAGAGATTTGAAATTTTAATATGAAAGGAGGATACAAATGAGAGTTGTTGCAGTTGATTTATTTTGTGGTATTGGTGGCTTAACAAAAGGACTTACATTAGCAGGGATAGATGTTGTTGCTGGTATAGATATTGACAAAAGTTGTGCTTTTGTATATGAAGCAAATAACAATTCGAAATTCATATGTGGTGATGTTTCTAAATTTGATCAAAAGACATTACACGATTTATATCCTTCTGATAGTATCAAAATTTTGGTAGGATGTGCACCGTGTCAGCCATTTTCAAAGTATTCTAGCAAATACAGAAAAGATGGGCATAAGGATGATAAATGGAAATTATTATCTTCGTTTGGCAATCTGATAAAGAGTGAATTGCCGGATATAGTTTCGATGGAGAATGTACCTAATTTAGAAAAAGAAAAAATATTTGAGCAATTTGTAAGTGCATTGAAGGATAATAAATATAAAGTAGACTATAAAGTTGTAAATTGTAAAAACTATGGTGTTCCTCAAAATCGTAGAAGACTTGTTTTACTAGCTTCAAGATTAGGTGATATAAAGCTTATTGATGCCGTTTATAGCGATGAAAATGCGATTACAGTAAAGCAAGCTATATACGAACTGCCTAAAATTAAAGCTGGTGAGATATGCCAAAAGGATGTTATGCATCAGTCAAGTAGTTTGTCTACTCTCAATTTAAAACGAATAAAACAATCTAAGCAGGGAGGAACTTGGAGAGATTGGGACGAGGATTTAAGGTTAGCGTGTCATAAGAAAGATTCTGGTAAAACTTATCCTTCTGTATATGGAAGAATGTCTTGGGATAAGCCATCACCTACAATTACTACTCAGTTTTATGGGTATGGTAATGGCAGATTTGGACATCCTGAGCAAGATAGGGCTATATCGTTACGCGAAGGAGCTATATTGCAATCATTTCCTGCTGACTATATTTTTGCTGATAAAGAGCATCCTATAAACAGGCATGATACGGCTATACATATAGGAAATGCAGTTCCAGTTGAGTTAGGAAAAGCTATTGGGATAAGCATAATAAATCATTTGAAAAATTTGGGAGGCTGAGACAATGGATTATGAGAAAAAAGCCAGTATATCTAGTAAACAAATTTCTGAAAAAAAGCAGGAAATTAAGTATGATACCCGTGATTATGTCATTGGGTATCTAGTAAATCAATTTGAAGAAGAGGAATTTTATGTTCCTAGAGAATATCAACGTAACTTTATATGGACCAATACGGATAAAAGCTACTTTATTGAATCAGTATTGATGGGATTACCGATACCGTTTATGTTTTTTGCAGATACTAGCGATGGCAAAATAGAGATTGTGGATGGTGCTCAACGTACTCAAACGTTAGTGCAATTTGCTCAAAATGAGCTGAAATTAAACGACTTAGAAATATTAACAGATTCTAATGGTTTATCGTTTAGTGATTTAGATATAGCAGTACAACGCAGATTTTTAAATACCAATATCAGGGTAGTATATTTGGAGGAAGGAACTACTAAAAATGTTAGACAGGAGATTTTTAAACGCATCAATACTAGTGGGCGTTTAGCTAAGCCTGCAGAAATACGTAGAGGTTCCTTTGATGGACCATTTAAAGTATTCTTGGAGGAATGTGTACAAAATGAATTATTCCAAAAATTAGCTCCTAGAAGTAAAGAAGTCGAAGATAGATATGAAGGGTTTGAATTAGTATTAAGATTTTTTGCATATACAGATAGCTATCAAGATGATTTTAATAATTATGACGGAAATGTCGCTAAATTTCTCGACAGATATCTTAAACAGAAGAACAAAGCATTTGATGATAAAACTATCACAAATTCATATAAAATGCGCTTTGAGAAAATGCTGAAATACACTGAAAAACTTCTTGGAGAACGTGGCTTTAGAAAATCGCTTAAAGCTAAATCCACGCCAAGAGCTAGATTTGAAGCTTTAGCTGTTGGTATTAGCATAGCTTTGGAAGAAAATCCTGAATTACCTGTAAGAGATGCTAGTTGGATAGATGATGAAGATTTTTTGATTGTTACTAAATCTGATGCTGCTAATAATAAAAGCAATTTAAAAAGAAGGATTAACTTTGTGAAAGACAAACTGATGGGAGAAAATGATGGATGACTTTTTAACCGTTTATAAGGAAAGACAAAAAGAAATTGAAGATTTTTTTGTGCTTTTAAAGTTTTTGGAGACTAAAGAAAATTCAAGGCATGATGGTGAAAGTGAATTTGATCAATTCTTTCATAATGGGGAGAGACAAATTAATTTGACGTATCAGGCACTTGTCAATATAATGAAATCCAATGCATCTCTAATGATATATAACGTCATAGAATATACAGTGACAAACTTAGTGTATAGTATATATTATGAAATAGAAAAAAATAAGCTCTCTTATTTTGATGTCAATGAGTGTATCCGTGAATTATGGAAGAAGATGATGTTGAAAGCTGCCAGTGATCCTAATGCTAGTTTTAATACATTTGCAAAAAAGAACGATGAGATTATCAAAGCTATTTGGGACAGACATATTATAAAGTTAGAAGTTAAAAATAGCTTGCCTGCTGGAAATTTAGATGCAAAAGAAATACAAAAGCTTTTCGAAAAACATGGAATTGATATAGATCAAAAAAGTATAAATTTTAGACGTAGCATAAATATAATGGACAAAATCAAGCTAGACAGAAATAATTTGGGGCATGGCTCTATGGCATTTACTGAAGCATTGCGTGAGAATACAATTAATGAACTAGAAGATAGCTATAATTATGTAAAAAATTTCTTGGATGAATTAATTGTATTCGTAGGGGATTTTTTGAAAAACAAAGAATACCAACAAAAAAGTGCATAGTGAAGACTGAGTTGAAGAAAATTTAGTAATCAAGGGGAATCTATGTGTACTAATAAGCACTATTATTGTATGTTCAATGATATTACAGTAACTACAAGTGATGTTATTAATGAATAATATAAAGAATATATTTGCGTTAGATTTAAAAGAGCAAATACACAAAATGCTTTTGATTGTGCGGAGATAATTATGCCTGATAAACAATGTTAAAGCGTTTGGCTTTAGCGAAGAAGAACTTTTATGGATTGAAAGCTTTGCTGTGGACACTTTAACTGCTTATGTGGGAGATGGCTATCTCGTTTTTGTAACATCTTTACATATTTCCACCATATTCACTTTTTAAAATTTTATTCATTGACAAATACCTATGAGGGTAATATAATTTTACTAATAACAAACCATTAGGATAGAGGAGCGGAAAGCATGAGTAATCTGTGGAGCGGGAGCATCGAAGCAGATGAAAGGGTCAACGCCGAAGTGCTGTGGCAGCCGTGCCATGGTGCTG
>OIZA01001140.1_pt1 | contig 10116 bp, 11 predicted proteins | sample 1588381 | NCBI WGS metagenome assembly OIZA01 (sample SAMN03283277) | human gut metagenome | biome: human-associated habitat; material: feces | host: Homo sapiens | place: Peru | collected 2012 | reverse complement strand
AGTCCACCGCTCCCATGACCGATGCTGTACCGATCGTAGCAATAAAGGTCTGCGCTACGGTCTTAACGGCTCTCACCCCCGCTTTCTTAAACCATTCCTTTGTGCTTACACTCGGATTCAATACACAATTCTTAAACATAATAAATTCCTCTCTTCCTTATTTGATATACTGCGCGATTACTATAATAAATCCCGTTGCTGCAGCACTGGAGATCGTGCTGATAATCGCTGTGATTACTGTTGCCTTATATTTTTTTGCATCATCCGCCGGAGCCCGCTCCATTTCATCTACACGGCTATCCATGCGATCAATTTTTTCATCCAGGGCGCCCACGGTCTCGTTTGTATGCTTGACTTCGCCAACAAGCTGTACCATTGTTTTTGACATTGTATGTATTTCTTCTACAATGGGTTCCAGCTTATCGATCCTATGCGTATTCGATTTTGCCCTCGCTTCTGTCTCTGTAAGTCTGTGTTCAATTTCGATTTCATTCATACTGCGCCCCTCTTACTCGCGGTTATACTACCGCTTTTCTCAAATCTTCCTTTTCATCTTCCGTCAGCTTCGGATAGCTGGCCAGGATATCATCCACGGTCTCGCCCTGCTTCATCCGTGCTTTAATTGCGCGGATCATAATGTTTTTAACGATCTTACTCATTGCTCTCACCTCCAAACATTAACTCTGATATTGCAATATCCTGTTCTGCCTGCGTAGATTCCAGCTTTTTAATTCTAACCTCTTCTTGGGTGGCGATATGGAATACAACAGTCACCAGTCCATCGGCATCTACCGTGGCAGATGTAAAAGTAATATTGCTGTACATGCCATAAGGCTTCAAATCCTCACCAGAGACTGACAGATCCGTGACCGATTTGAATTTCTCGACTGCGGCGGCAATCTCTAAGCCAATCAACGCAAAGCTGATGGAGTCCGTCCCGGTCGATACTGATTCGGTCTGGTAGCTTGTCCCATCAATAATGACGTACTCATGCGTTTTTGTGGTTTCTTCCACGGTTTCTGCCGTGGTTACAGTTTCATTTTCAGTTTCTTTACTCATAAAAAATCCTCCTATTAAAATATTGTTATTAGAGTTACTAAACAAAAGTTTTGGAGCCGAATCGTTTGACATCACACCAGTAAATTTCTGCGCCCTCCGGTCCTGTAGGGGCATCTGCAAAAACAAGCGCGTTACGATAACCGGTATCGCTGATTTTGACGCGGCAGAATATGATTTGACAGCATTTTGTGCCGCAAAAATACCAAGTGCTTATGCTCCAAAAGCATTAACCCCGATATTTGCACGTAACGGCAGTGCCTCCGTCACGCGAGTTTATGTAGCAGACATATATACTAACGGTGACATCATGTTTGTGATAAACGAAACACTGACAGAAGCCACCAAAAGCATTGTGTTTTCTGCGACATATGATATTGACTAGTCTATTTGTGAGATGCAATAGCAAGCCCGTTAATCCATACAGTACCGTTATAGGACGGATTTAATGGCAATATGATCTTTACCTTTCCATTTTCGCTGCCAAGCCCCCAAGAGACCTGCTCCAATTTCCCGTCAATGAGGTTGTTCCCGAAGATGATAAGCAGATACCAATCATCTGTATTACAACCGGCAAGTCCAAGTTTTTCAAGGGGGGCTTCACATTCGCCATTCACGAAAGATGCTTCGTACATGAATCCATTCATGATGCAGTTGTTTACTTGCATCCCCAAATAGCGCGATGCAAAACTTTTGTTTAGCGCAGCTATCTGCTGTGCCATCGTCCCTTCCAGCGACGCATTTTTTTCTGTTGCCGGGAGCGCCAACCCGGTACTGTCCGTCACCGCACTTGAGCTGGACAGTCTGACATGCCCTCCCTTATTGGCAGTGGCATCTGTACCGATGTGACTTATCAACTCCTTTATAGCCTTTTTTACTTTTCCCCACGCTGTAATGTGCTCTTCCCCGCTAGTCAGTTCTGCGAGGTCTTCTGCTTCGTTGTAAATCGGTTTCTGGAGTTGCTCCAACGACTCGTCTACGTCCGCTTTTAATGCGTATACATCTGCCGGGCATGTGTAATTAAAATTAATTTGATTACAGTTTTTGATCTGTAGATATATATCGTAGATTACGGTGACTGGTGCCGTATCCTTATCTGGCAAATAATCCGTATACTCCGGCTCTGCAAGATTGATTGATATCAGCTTTTCTTCATCGGCTAATTGAGCGTATATCCCGACTTCTCTGATATAGTAGCCAACTTTCACTTCGTCGTTTGATATCCTGCTCTGTATTTTTACCGTATTACCATCCACCACCGTTGCTTGCGTGATACTGCAAGATTGTTTTGGCATCTTAAGTCCCGTACTATTAAGTAGATCTTCATCTTCCTGATATTCTCCGGCTCCGATCTCCATCTTTGTAAACGTCACGGCACCCGACTGTAGGATTGACCTGCTAAGCATATCTAATCCAGCATTGGTAATTACCGCCTTTTTGTATTTTGCCATCTCGTCCCTCCTATAATATTGTCTGTCGCATTACTGTTACCGGCGTCTGTGATACTGCGGCTGATATATCTCCCCTTGGTGCTGCCTCGAAATTAATGTGCTCAAGATGTGAGCGGATGTTTTTTGTACGTCCGATCATTTTTCCAAATCTTGCAAATGCCTCCTCTGTTCTGGTCCCCGGAATACTGAGCGAGAATGTTGCCGGCTTACCTCCGGTGTCAAACCATTCGTGCAGTTCTCCCTCGCCAAATATAATGTGGATCATCTTTTCAACTGCTTCTGGTGTTCCAAGTTTTCCGTATAAATACAGGGTATTTTTCACAATTTCGCGTTTTTTATCAATCGGCAAATTGCGCTCATAATATTGGGCTCTTAGTTCCGTCGCAAGCACATCCACAATCATTTCCGGCAGATTTTCTATGGCCGCGTACACCATACTGTGCCTGACTGTGTCCAAAATCCTCTTCTGGTTGTTGGTGATCGCATAACTAAGAGCTTTAACCTCTGGCAGTTGTGCGAGATGCTCCGGCAAAATATCAGTAATTGCTGATTCTTCGAGACTAATCATCTTCTACGCCTCCATATGTTATTTTTGTTTCTGTGGCCTGCGGCACGCTGTCGCTGTCCACTGCTGCATATACCGGCTCTGTAACCTCAACGCGGCGTGCGCCAGCCTGTACCATCAGATGGATCAGATACGATGGATCAATATCTTTTCCTATTTTGCTGTTTTGCCATGCTATGTAAGCCGTCACAGCATCCTCCACCTGTTTCCGGATCGCCGTTTCCACTGCCTCCTGGTTGGCGTCGATCCAATATTTTACACTGATCTTATAATTATGCTTTTCCGGTGCGACAACCTGCACCTTGTCAGTCAATGGTCTCTTGTCCTTGGCGCTAATATATTTCTGTACTGCTGCAATTACATTTTCATCCGGTATTTGTCCGTTTCCGATGATAAATCTTATCACTACCTCTGCCGGATTCGGCGATGTTACCCGCACATCTGTTATCAGCGGATTTGATTCCTTTACAAAATATATATAAGCGTCTTCCGGACCAGCGACCGAATATCCGGCCGGTGCAAGATAGACTCTTTCTGCCAGATGCTCGTCGGATTCTACGTCTGCTCCGCCGGACGTTTCTTTTGTGTTTGCCGCCGTATCGACATACGGCAGCGCATCAATCAGTTGAGATATTTCTCCCGGCAGATATCCATTCCCCTTGCTCCCGGATTCCGTGCAGCATGCTCCAATGTCAACGTAACGTTCTCCTGGTTTTATTTCCGCCGCCTCCACCGTCCGGAAGGTTATACCATTTCCGGATACCCGTGTCCCTTGCGGTATCGTAATGGCTGATTCCATCACATCCTCTATCCCAAAACGCAATGTGGTAAGCGCACAAGCGCCATCCTCCCGTTTGATTCCGCGCAGCGCCGCTATATGATCCAAAAAGTCTCCCACTGCATATTTAATCAGGTTCATCTTCCCTGCGTGCTCGATGTATTGGTACATCTGATAGTGTTGTAACGTTATTGCATACAGTATCATGCGATAAGGGCTTGCAAGTGATAGTTCCTGCTCTTTCCCTGTGATTTCAGACAGTTTTGCCAGATAATCACTAATCATCTGGTTTTGCAACTCTTCCAGGCTCAAATTGTCAATAAAACTAACATCCGGTATGTTTTTGATCGAGTCAATCATGTTATCCCTCCCTTGCTTTCTCCAGGCATATAATCGGTGTTATTTTTCCGTCGATGTCCGCCTCAAATGTTACCTGGCTCACATATACCCGTGGCTCATATGTCTCTGTTTTTTTCATGATTTCTACCGCGTACTGGTTTTGGTATATCGGCAACGTCTCTCCGACAAAATCTCCCTTGATGCCAAACTCTCGGTCAAGTGGCTGAGTACCAGCGCGAGTGGAATATAAGTTATTAAGGCTCTGCAGCACATCAGCGCTCAATGCATCGTCTGTTTTTATTTTTGCTGTGTTAAGTTCCATGTTAATACTCCTCCACGGTTAATGTTATGGAGCATTCGTACAACGCTCCATTGCGATATACTGTGTTCCACGCCTCACTCATTTTTGTTATCTTGTAATAACATTCGTTTCCGATCCCTACCCTGCGGCCTCCTATCACCAGCATCTCTACTGCTCCTGACTGCACCTCATATTCCAGGATGTCCAACATATACCGTGGATTAACGCCATGTGCCGCAGACAGCAGGATGTCAAATGTCATACTACTTAACTCCCATCCAATGTATTCGCTTTCGCTTTTAGAGCAAATGGCATTATGTGTACTCCATCTCCCCGACACTTGCCGCTGCAAATTGGAAAAGGTGAACAAAAAATTATCGGAAACCGCGAAATTCATGAATGGACCAAACGATCCGATCAGTAAGTTTTGTTTTGCAGTCTGGTTTTCCAGCGCGTCTCTGGCATCATTTGCTGTCTCCATATCATAAAGATCACTGCTCATTCTTTTTTCCCTCCAGCAAATTACTTAAGTCTGTGATTGATACGTTTTTGTTACCAATCGTAATAACAAGATCATCCTGCGTTGCCGTGATGCTTACCGTATCGGTCATTTTTTTATGATAGATACCCTTTCCTGTCTTCTCCGGTACATGCACTTTGTCGTATGCTGTGCCGAGGCATGCCACGTTGTCATCATCTCCATTGATCGAGACCACAAACACGTTGTCTCCTTTTTTCGGCATACGGTACTCCCCGTTAGATATATATGGTATATATTTTGATACCTTATCACTTCCCGGATATGCCACACGCACCATTCCGGTGCTGTAATCCACATTTGATATGTAAGCGATCTTTGCACCCATTTCTATCCCTCAATTCTTGCGTTGATTTTTTCGAGCTCAAGTGACATTGTATAGCCGCTCCCGATCGTATGAGTTACCTTACTTACGCTATACTTGCCATCCATCACTCCAAAACCTTTAATTTCCACGTTGGACGTTGCTACTATCCGCTGCGGCGTTTTGAGCGTACATGACATGCTTGTGGTCCCGCGATTGGCAGTGTTCAGCTTTTCTATCGTGATCTGCCTCGCCTCCTGTATACTGTCAGCAGCTTCGCTTACTTCCAGTACCCGTTCTGGAGATCCGATATCAAACTCATATGTTTCTCCCGTTTCGGATTTTGTATACGAATAGTGTGCGCCTGTGTAAGACTCAACCAATGATGTGTTCCATGTCCACCCCGGCTCAAGATCGCTTTCTTGCAATGTTGCGACTGCATTTTTTGCATCGTATAGCTTATTTTGATACAACACCAGTTTTTGGGAGTATACTTTCAGGGCAAATCCATACTTTTCTGCAAGGCCACTCAAAAAACTGCTGTCTGTTTCTTTCTCCTGCTCGACGTGTGGGATCGTTATATCCTCACCGTCATATACTACCCACACGTTATATTCTCCAGATATGTCCGTAGCAATTTGCTTGAGCGTTGCGGAGCTCCAGCTCCGCTCTCGCTTTTTTGACTTCCAATTGCTTCCGACCGGTGCACTCTGGCCCTTATATTCTGCCGTTGTTGGCCTTCCGGAAAATGTTACGTCGTCAACAAAAAAGTACCCACAATCCAAAAACTTCTCCGCCTTGCCAGCCTCACTTTTGACGATCGATGCTATGATTCCATCTTCTTTTTTCAGCGCCCAATCCTGTCTCCATCTATGGTCTCTATCGCACACTTTTATTGTCAACTCGTCGCTGTACCCGCGGGCGTAATCCACATAAGTCATGTTTTCGAGTGCCGTTCCGAATTGTCTTGGCGGCCCTTTTCCGTCTTTCCATACTTCGATGGCAACTCCAAATTTTCTCGGCTCCATTTAGTTCCTCCAATCCGGGAGCACTGCCTCCTGTTCCTGTTGTGTTTCGATTTCCGGTGTATTTAAGACTGTGCCAGCAGAAAACACAAAAATGCCTATCTTATCCATGTTGTTTTTCATGAGCTGTTCCGTGTACTTTTCGTCGCCGTACACTTCTTTTGCGATCACGTCCCACGTCTGATTCTGTCTGGTTGTATAATGTTCTGCCATTCTATCCTCCCCTAAAACGCAAGCCTTTTATTTTCGCGGATATACTGTCCCATCATCTTTTTAAAATCCTCAAAGGACATTTTCACGGTTTCCTGTGCCTCCTGTTTTGATGTATTACCATCAAAATGATATACGGGCGAGAAATTAATCTGTACCGTCTGCGCACCTGCCTCTTTTTCCGAATTACCTGATCCGGATACTGTTGGCCGGAAAGTTTTATCCTCTTTTGATTCCGCCCCACTCGGTACTCCGAGTAACAAGCCTGCCTGCTCCCACAGAGATACCGCACGCTTTGATCCATCCAACGGGATAAGTGCCTCACCACTACCCGCTTCGGCATACCAGCCAACCTGCGGTGTGTCAAAAATCCCTCCGACCGCATTTCTTTGTAGGCCGCTCCGCATTTTTCCGGATGTATTTTTACTTCCGGAGCTTTTATTGCTTGTTTTGGGTGTGATTTTTGTTGTAGTCTTTGATGTAGTCTTGTTTGTGCTTTTACTACCGCCAGAGACGCCTTTTGATGCCCCTACCCAGTCCAGGCTCTGCGACTGCAAGTTGCTTATTGCTGCATTACTGAGTGGTGCGCCCGCCTGCAGATCATAACTGGTACGGACTGGCACATTGATATCTATTCCTGCGCCAAACAGTTCCATTGCATTCTGCTTCATCGACTGTAAAAGCCCGCTCAAAGCTGTTTTGGCTTCTGTTTTTGCGGCTTCGATCGCATCTTTGAGCGGATCAGGAATAAATATACCTGCATCTACCATTGCCTGATAGATGTTAAATTTATCAGGGCTGTCCATGATTGCATCAGACAGATACATATACATAGCATCCGCATCTCCTGCAAGCATTCCAAGCATTTCTGCATTGGTAAGTCCCTCGCTGAGTGCTTGCGGAAATTCCATTCCCGCTTCGATGTATTGACTCCGCAGGCTTTCCATTTGCTCGACATTCGGCTCCAGATATTTATACAGATCCGCAAGTGCATCCTTCGTCGCCTGATCTAGTCCGTTACCTTCAGTCAGATCCCGGAAGAATCCATCCCAGCTCACTGTATTGGGTGAATCTATAATGTCCTGAATTGCAAATGCTGTCTTGTTCTGCAGTTCTGGCAACGCTTTATCAAGCTCCTCACTGTACTGCTTAGTAATTGCCTGAACCTCATAGCTCATTGCATTGTCTGTTGACTGTGCGAGCTCCTGGAGATATTTCGCATCCGCCTGCGCTTTTCTGACAGTAAATTCATCTTCTGTGATCCAACCGCTGTCTAACTCCGTATGATACTCGGACATTGCCGTGCTATATGCTTCGTTGTACGTTTTCGCATCGTTTTCTGCAATCTCAGCAATTTTTTCCTGTAAGTTTTTAAACGTATCTGCATCAAGTTCTATCCCGCCAAATTCTACGTCCAGTGCATCATACGCCGCTTTGGATTTGCTATCTGCAAGCATGGATTGCATTTCTGCGATTTGTGCCTGTAATTCCTGGATTTCTTTCACTTCGTCAATATCCAAGAACCCATCTTCAAATGCACTATTTACCGCATCCTGTAGTTTTGTTCCTAAATCCTGCAACGTTGTATAGTTGCTGCTGTAAAATTCATTTGTTTTTTCACGGATTCCAGCTCCAATCTTGCTATCATCCGTAAAAAGTTCAAGGTTCATGTTGACCGCATACTGTTTTTGCAACAGCAAGTCCTGTGTTTGCTGTATATAAGATGCAATATTCTGCTGATACTCTGACTTTTCATCCTCAGACAGCTTTAATCCTATGCTGACCTGCCATTCTGTTTTATTCAGCGCCTCTACTGTATCCTCTATGGATTTTGACAACGTATCTGCTTTTCCCAGTTCTTCCAGTGATTGGCTAAACTGCCCGAACGTGTCCGTTCTGACAATTCTTTGCGATACATCCTCCAGCTCTTCCATGGACAGAGTTATATCCCCAAAATGTTCACTCAGGTTCGCATCTTTTAGTTCTTTTCTGGTCTCCTTTATCTCTGTTCTGATCGCTGAGATTGCTCCAATTCCGATTCCGATTGCGGATATTGCAAGCGTCCAAGGATTTGCTAATAATGCAAGGTACATCGCTCGTATTGCGCTTGTAACTTCTTTTATTTTTGATACAATTTTAAAAGATACAAGCGTAGTTCCGATTCCTACCAGCGTTGATTTCACCAAGTCCGGATGATCTGCCAGCCATTCTCCTGTTGTAATCAATGGTTCGGATAATTCTCGTATTTCTCTTCCCGCTTCTTTTGCTTCCCTTACAAAGGTCGGGAGCTTCTGGTTTAAGCTATCAAATTCCTCGCTTAAGATTCCTGTACTTTCCAAGTATTCTTTTGCTTCATTTACATAGCCGGTCGCAAGCTGTGTTCCGCTTCTGAGCAACGGATTCATATCATCAAACGCTGATATTCCTAAGCCTTCTGCTGCACTTGCGAAAAGCGTAGCATCACCTTTAAGGTTATCAATCCGGATCTGTGCCATTTTTTCTGCTGCACCGGTACAGTTATTTATTGACTCTGCAAGTTTATTTACGTCAGTATCACTCGCATTAACTACCGCGAGCAGTCCAGACATAGCCTCCTGTCCGGCAAGTGCCGCTGCAACCTGCGTCTTTTCTGCATCCGACAGCCCGGAAAATCCTTGGCGCATACTTGTTATAACTTCATTGAGGGACTTCATGCTGCCGTCAGTATTAGTAAGCTCAACACCTACACGTTTCATCGCGGCCGCCACATCATCCGTTGGCCTGGCCATCCTTGACAGCAATGACCGGAGTGCCGTACCTGCCTGGCTCGCCTTGATTCCAGAGTTTGCCATCAAACCGACAACCTCTGCTGTGTCCTCAATGCTATACTTCATTGCCCCCGCTACCGGCGCAACATATTTAAACGTCTCTCCCATCATAGAGACATTTGTGTTTGCGTTACTGGACGCTGCCGCAAGGACGTCCGCAAAGTGTCCGGAGTCTGCCGCTGATAGACCAAATGCAGTAAGCGCATCTGTAACGATATCCGATACGGTACCCAAATCTTCGCCTGATGCTGCCGCAAGATCCATGATACCTCCGATACCATTGACCATATCCTGTGTCTTCCATCCTGCCATCGCCATATATTCCATGGCTTCTCCAGCCTGTGACGCCGAAAATACTGTTTTTGCGCCCATTTCTTTTGCGGTCTCGCCTAAAATCTTCATTTCTTCTGCGGATGCCCCTGATATTGCCTGTACCGTAGACATCTGTGCCTCGTATGACGATCCGACTTTTACCGCATATGCTCCTGCCGCAGACGCGGCAGTGAGCCCGGCAGCGGAAATCTTCGCGGTCAGTTCCAGTGCTTCTTTTGCAACGCTGCTGATACGCTCCATGCCGCCGTTTACGGTATCAAATGCGCTTGACATCTGTTGTTTTATGGACTGATTGGATGAGATCGCGTCTCGCGTAATCTTACGCAGTTCGCGCCTTGTCATTCCCATTGCGTTGCCAAACGATTTTTCCATTTCCCCGGCAATTTTTATCGCAATCTCATATTCTTTA
>OIZA01001136.1_pt1 | contig 10136 bp, 8 predicted proteins | sample 1588381 | NCBI WGS metagenome assembly OIZA01 (sample SAMN03283277) | human gut metagenome | biome: human-associated habitat; material: feces | host: Homo sapiens | place: Peru | collected 2012 | reverse complement strand
CTGGCCTGATGTCCGCTGCGGATAAGACCAAGCTGGATGGCATGGGTGCCACCATCAATAAGGCCATTGCGGACCACACGGCTACCGATGCCGAGGTGGCCGAGATGCTGGCCGAGAAGTCCGCAGTGCAGCATCTCAGATCACCTCGCTGTAGCTGCCGAGATAGTGGAACTGTTCGCACGCGTCGTCCAGCTCGCCCAAAAGCTGCAAAAGCTGCGGCGAGTAGACGGAGACGCTCAGGTCAAAGTAGAACATGAACTCAAAATCGCGATCGGGGATGGGGCGGCTTTCGAGCTTGTTGAGGTTGATGATGGCAGCGCCGAGGCGGTCAGCGACCCAGTCCTTCACATCGCCGGTAACACCGTCGAGGAACAGGGTGATGCACGCCAGCTTGTCATCGTCACGGGTCTCGGAACCGAAAGACGCACCGACTGCGTTGATATTGCCTGCACCATGAGTGGTGCCGACACCGAAGATGGGCTCCTTGCCATCCTCGCCGCCCTTCAGGACGAGCTCCTTGGGACGATACTTCTCGATGGTCTTGATGTCCTCAAGCTTCATTGCGGAAGTGACGACGACTGCGTCGCCTGCGATAACGATTTTTGCCATGTGTATGTACTCCTTGATTTCAAATGTACCCCTATTAGTTCGTCTTGCGACTATCCGCCCACACCACGAGGAGGTTGGAGCCATTGTGGACATAAAAACCACTGAAGCGATTACCTCAGTGGTTGTTGTTTTATCTTGCACCACTTCCGTGGTGCCGATGCTTTTGATACACAGATTAGAAGCTGAAAGCCGGGGCGACGCCAGCGGAACCCCTCGCGCCGTTACCGGTCGCGCCGCCGCCCGTGCCCACAGGGCAGAAGCCGGAGCTGTTGTTGCAATAAGGAGAACGCAGCATAGTGTACTCAGCGGAACCATTACGCTTCTTCCCCCAAGGCACATCTTCCTGCCGGTAATACTCATACCAATGACCTTCACCCGGTGCTGAATAGATATTTCGCCCAAAAGTTTCTTTTTCAGACTTAATCCAGAATTTGCACTCCGTTTCGAGCAATTCATTCGCTCCGTCATAGGTGTTTGCAGTGAGCTTGATTACAGGTTCGACCACCTCAAGAATCTCGGCAGGCATGAGTTGGTAAATCTCACCATATTCATCGTTCATCTTGTGAAACAGTTCTGTTGCACCCCAAGAACCTCTGTTGGTATCGTCACTATTCCAGCGATGCCGTTTTGGGAGGCAGTCAACCATTTCCCAGCTCAGTGGAAGGATACGACCACTTTTCGTAACGTCATGTCTAAATCCAATGATACGAAACTGAACCATCGTGCCGTCCGTCAGTCTGACATTCTTGAAGTCGCCTAATTTAAGGAAGTCCGGCGCCATATCCCCAAGTCCCTTCAGTGAACGCCACGGCATATTATCCAAACATTCAGGCATATGTTACCTCCATCCATCATCATTTAATTGGCGGGGAGTGTAGGATTCGAACCCACGGACGGCTCTCACCGTCAACGGTTTTCAAGACCGCCGCTATCGACCACTCAGCCATCTCCCGAAAATGCGCTAAATTATAGCACAAAAAGCTAAAATTCAAGCACTTTGCTTAAATTTTGGAGGCGACACCCGGATTTGAACCGGGGATCAGAGCTTTGCAGGCTCGTGCCTTACCGCTTGGCTATGCCGCCTTGTAGATTGCAAAACACAGCGTCAGTGTAGTTTAAAACATACAAAACACGGACTTTTGACAAGCTAGGCTCATCATCGCAGTGCATTCAGCAATCTTTTGTTTAATGGTGCCCGAAATCGGACTTGAACCGATACGGAAAAATTTCCGAGGGATTTTAAGTCCCTTGTGTCTACCATTCCACCACCCGGGCTTGGAGCGGGAAACGAGATTCGAACTCGCGACCCCAACCATGGCAAGGTTGTGCTCTACCCCTGAGCTATTCCCGCAAAAAACAAAGCTAAATTTTAGCATTTTAAACTTAAAAATGCTTGAATTTTAACAAAAATTTTTGCATTTTTTGTAAATGTATGTTCAATGTGGCTTGATTGCTACAAAATAAACGCAAATTTTCTTATAATTTTACTATGAAAACCATAAACCAAAACTTTGAGGCTGAATTTGAAGTCAAAAAGTCCGTTTTTATCGCGCATTTGTGTAAATTTTCGCATTTTAAAGCCCTGCTTGTCGCCTTAAAAAAAGAGCATAGCAAGGCAAGGCACTTTGTGTGGGCGTTTCGGCGTTTAAATGAGCTTGGGCAAATCGTGGAGGACAAGAGTGATGATGGCGAGCCAAAAGGCACTTCGGGCTTGCCCTGCCTTAATGTCTTGCGTGGGGCGCAGCTCATCAACACAGCCATCATCGTGGTGCGGTATTTTGGGGGCATAAAGCTTGGCACGGGCGGGCTGGTGCGAGCTTACAGCGCGGCGGTAAATGCGGCACTTGACAAGGCAAATCTGCTTGAATTTGAATGCAAACAAAGCCTAAATTTAAGCGTGAATTTAAGTATTTTTGCGAGAATGGAGCATTATTTGCGCCAAAATAAGCTTGAATTTAGCCAAAAATTCAGCGCAAACAACGCACAACTCATCATAAAGGTGAGCCAAAACGAGCAAAAAGCCCTGCTCGACTTTGCTCAAAAACTCGGCATAAGCCCTTAAAAAGGCTTATAATGCGGCGAGCAAATCGCTGAAAAGATTGTTTTTAATCTGCTCTGCGTTGTTTTTGCCAGCTTCCATAGCCTTTAAACTCTCATTTTGCCCGAAACGAAGCGAGTAAAGGTTGGAGTTTAAATCCGCTGATGACAGCCTGCTTGACAACTGCTCGTCATTTGACACGCTCAAACTCTTTGCTTCTAATGGTTCGCTCATCTTAAAAGCTGAGTCATCGCCCATTTCATAAGCACCCTTGCTGCCATCACTCTCATTTAAGCCCATCAAAAGCTCATAAAAGGCATTGTCAGCAAAGCCACCGCTGGTGTCCTCGACTTGCTTATCGACTTGTTTGTAAGAACCCGTGAGAACATCAAACTCTAACGAACTTACCGTCTTGTAAGAAACCTGCATTCCACTCTCCTTTTGTAAATTTGTGTTTTGACATAAGCAAATTTCGCTTGTAAAACAAAATTCTTTTATGCGAAAGCCAAATTTTACACTAAATTCGTAAATGAATTCCATTCAAATGCTAAATTTTGCACTAAATTCGCTAAAAAATTCAGCTCAAACGCTAAAATTTGTCTCAAACACAGCTTGGGTAAATTCTTGTTTAAGGCTTGATTTGTCGGTATTTGCTTGGTATGAAGTGATGATTTGCTTTTTTTGCCTTAGTGCTTCTAGCTCCGATTCACTGATATTTTTAGCACCTTTTGATTTGATTAAAGAGCGAAATTCAGGGTATTTAATAGCTAAAAGCTCTTCTTCATCGTCCTTTTTGTCATCTTTTGGAGATTTTTTTATTTGAGTAGTCTCATTTGTAGGGCTTTGTTCTTGTGTTGGATTAAGCTCGTTTCCTAATTTTTTAAGTTTGCTCGCATTTAAAGCACTCAAACCACCATATAATGAGCTTTCAAAAATAGCATCATCATAAAGCCCCACAGCCTGCGCACTTTCATTAGCAAAACGCTGAGCGATGATACCATAGGTGTTTATGCTGATATTTTCGTTTTTAAAATGCTCTCTCATCGCGGCATTGAGCCAATTCTCATAGCCTTGTGCCAGCTTATCCTCGCCCGCATAGGCTTCAAGAAAGGTGATTTCGCCGTTGCGGTTCTTGTCGCTTTGCAGGGTTTTGTCCATAAGCTCGTCAAGGCTGATTTTACCAGCGTTTGCGCTACCATTTTGATAAGCAGCATTTGTCCCAGCTCCAAATACCAGCCACGAGCCGTCTTTGATAGGCTCACTTTTCGTAGCAATAGAGCTTTTAAAGCCTATGTGTTCGGTTGCGCCCTCAATGCTAGCGTTTGCGTTAAGGTTACTTGATAAAAAGCCCCTGTTATACATTATATCCTTATACCAGCCCTCGACAAACACCGCCGCATCGCCTCTTAACGCAGTAGAGCCGTCTTTAAGTGCGATGAAATTGCCACTGTAAAAGTGTTTTTGCAAAAAATTCAGCGTTTTGTCGCTCACGCTGATGGATACTTGCTTCTCATCATCGAAAAATCGCAATGCGTTTCTTGTAGTGTCCGCATTTGTGGGAGTTAGCTTGAAATCTTGCGCCTTTTTTGTCTTGTAAATGGCATCTTGCGCCTTAAAAGCGACTTGATTTTTGTCCTTAAAAAAGTCCGCCCGCACCCTAATGAGCGTGTTTGTGTTGCCTAGCATTCCTTGCCTTTCATCATTACAAACCGCCATTATAGCACAAATACACCAAATGTCAAGGGTTTTTGCGAAAATGCTGAATTTTTGTGGCTTTAATGGACTTTTTAATTTACAAACATTTTGCAAGGGCTGCTGAATTTGAAATTTAAAAGGCTTGTGATTTGCACAGAGTTTGTGCTTTAAAATCGAGCGAATTTAAGATAAATTTAGGGGCGATTTTGCCACTTAAAGGCTCGCTACAAATTTACACGCTTGCATTTTTTGTGATAAATTTGCTTTTTTTATAAACAAGCACAAAAACTTTCTTATGCTTGTTTTCGCAAAGCTCGCAATGATAGCACATTACGCGAAATTTTATTAAACATTTACTCACAACGATGGGCAAAAATCGCGCCGTTTTAAAAACAGCTCACAAAGCCAAGCACAAAACTTGCGCCTTTGCTTTACAAAGTCAAATTCGCGCTCAATCCCCGTGCGTTGGGTGATGCTCGGCTTCTGGCTCTTTGTTTTTGATGAATTCTTTTTTTGCCTTTTCGCAGCACTCATCTCGCAGCACTCTGTAAGCGTTGCGACTGGCGATTTCGCGCTCGCTTAGGGGTCTGTCTTCAAGCCACGATATGTGAAAGTAGGTGTCATCGGGCTTTGAGTGGGCTTTGTAAAAATCCACATAGTCAAAATAGTCCTTGTCGCTCTTATACTCCACGCTTTCTTCTATGTAAATCGTGGGTCCAAAGCCCTTGTGGTTTTGCGTGTTATGCCCAAAACCCGCAGCGTATTTTACCTTGTAAGTGTTCATTTGCGCTCCCTTTTTGCCTGCTTTTGCGGCATTTGTCGTGTGAAATGCTTTTTCGTTGAATTTTACTCCAAAATTCGCCCTTTTTTGCTAAAATCTTAAATTTTTTAGCGATTTTTTAGGGCAGAGTTTCAAATTTACACATTTTAAACCCTTTTTATCGGGGCTAGGGCTTCTTTTATGGCGTTTAAATTCTCATCAAATTTTTCCTTACTTTCTATCAAAGCGCTAGCGATTTTAAGGCTTAATGCCTTGTTTTTAAGCCACGAATTTGTATTTTCAAAGCCATTTTTAAGCGTGCGTAAAAACTCCCTAGCCACGCTCTCATCGAGCTTTTCAAAGACAAAAATAAAATCATCATCTATGCGAAAAACCTTGACATTTTTAGCTTGTTTTCGCAGAATTTTGCCGATTTTTTTAAACAAAATTTTCTCGTCCTTTGGCTCTAAATGCTCAAAACCACTCACGCGCAAAGCCCCAAGATAGCAGCTCGTAAATCCCAAGAGCTTGCGTTTTAGGGCTTTTTGGTTAGGTAACTTTGTGAAAGTATCAAAATACAGGCTTTTGTAAGTGTGATACACAAGATAAAGCACGAAAAACAAAGCCCCAAATTCAAAAAATCCCACTTTTTGTGCGCTCTCAAAGCAAAACTGCAAAAAACTCAACCCAAAAGCCACGCCAAAGTGCAGTTCGCCCTTAAACGCGCCCCAAAAAAGCAAAAAGGCAAATTCTGCTACCAAAAATACAAAACTCACTTGACTGATGGGCGTAAAAAGGGCTATGTCAAAAAATTTTTCGCTCATACTTGCGTTAAAATCGGTGCTTTTACACAAAACAAATCCCAAAATCCCCACAAAAACAAGCACGGCGAGCTTGACTAGGCTTTTTTTCTCAAAAACCAAAACGCTTTTTTTCAGCACCACAAAAAGCACGAAAACAAGGGGCAAAAACAAACTCACAAACAAATGCGCTTGGTAAAATGGGGCGAGCAAGTAGGTAAGGCGGGCGCAAAGCATTGACAACACGATAAAAAAAATGCGGCTGTCCTTTAAATAAAAGCTAAGCGCCAAAGCACACAGCTCAAACACCAAAGAAATAGGGACTAATGAAACTAAAACACTCTCAAACATACTCAAACAAGCCTTTCGTTTTCGCTCAAAGCAAAAAATTTGTGTGATTATAGCGAAAATTCTTAAATTTTGCTTGCGGGGCTGAATTTTTGATGATTTTGTGGTTTGTTTTGAAAATTATTTGTGAGATTTACTTAAATTTGGGCTGAATTTTGGGATAAAATGTGGCAAATTTGGGTTAAGGTGTGGATTTGCCACTTGATATGTGCCGTAAGTTTTTACTTACAACCACGAGCTTTTGCAGGGGAGAAAGCTTTGTTATATGCTACACTTGCCAAAGTTTGCTCGCAGTGATTAAATAAAAGCGCGTTTTGCTATTTTGCAATGCTTGATTAAAAGCGTGCTTTGTCATTTCACAAAGGTAATGGCAAATGTGTTTTGCACCTTTTGAAAATGGATTTTCATTTTTATGCAGCATTTTTTCTATATCTTGTAACAAAGTTCGCAAAATCAACCTTGTCATACTGACTTGTCTTGTCTTACCGATTTGTTTTCCCTTGTCATACTGAACTTTGCGTAGCAAAGTGAAGTATCCACGAATTTAAAGTGCAAATTTACATTAAAGTATGGATTTTTCATCTTACATTTAAAGCATATCTTAAATTTTATGGATTTTTCGCCTTTTTACAAAAGGCTCAAAATGACAAGGGTGTGCCATCATTATAAAATGACAAAATGCGTTTTCTTTTCCTGTCATTGCGAGTGAGCAAAGCGAGCGTGGCAATCCATAAATTTAAACGCAAATTTACCTTTGGATTGCCACGAATTTGCACGCTTACGCTTTGCAAATTCTCGCAATGACACCACTCCAAAACCACCACAAAAAATTTTTTGTTTGTCATACTGAGCGTAGCGAAGTATCCACGAATTTAAAGTGTGCCTTAAATTCTTTGGGTTTTTCGCTTTGTGCTAACGCACTCCGCTCAAAATGACAATGTGGATTTTTTTGCTGTGGCTATGCCTTGCAAGCCGTTGGGTAGCTTTTTGCAAAAGGCTCAAAACGACAAGATAGATTTTTGCTTTGATTATGTTTGCAAGTTGCTTGGTTGCTTTTTAAAAACGGCTTAAAATGGCAATTTGAGATTTTTTGCTTTGTGTAAAAACTCAAACAACAAAGAGTTCAAGCCCTTGCAGACCCCGCCAAGTAGGCTTTGTATCGCTAAATCCAAATCTCTATGAAAAGAGTGCCTATAAAGGGCGGGGCGTGCAAGGGTTTGACTGCACTTTTTTGTAAAATTTGACTTTGAATTCAAAGCATTTCACCTTTTTTAATTTTCGCTTTGAATTTAGGGCAAAAGTCAAGCCTAATTTTTGGATTGCCACGCCATTTTTGTGAAAACGGCTCGCAATGACGGACAAAGAAAACGCACTTTGTCATTTTACAATGACGGCGAACCTTGTCATTTTGAGCGTAGCGACCCAACGGGTTGCAAGGCGTAGCCGCAGCAAAAAAATCCATACTTTTAAAATGCAAATTCGCACTTTGATTTATGGATACTTCGCTTCGCTCAGTATGACAAGGTGTGTCAGTATGACAAAAAAAATAAGTCATTTTGACAAAAAAATTTACACACTAAAAAAGGGCGGATTTATAAAACCCGCCCCAAAGGCGCGCACCTAAATTCAAGCCCAAAAAGAGACTAGAATTCATAAAGTGCGTAAATTCAAGCCCCAAAAAAGAGACTCGAATTTACAAAGTGCTTCAAAGCACCTAAACCCAAGCCCCTAAAAGACTAGAATTTGTAAAGTGCTTCAAAGCGCACAGCGTCTTTTGTGCCTTTGACTTTTGTGCTATCAGCCAAAGCTGTGCCGTCTTCGTCCTTTTCTACCTTAGCTGAGCTTTCTATGTGAGAATACCAAAGCGTAAAGTTAAGGTTTTTATTGACTTTGTAGCCTATATCAGCGGCAAGCTCATATTTAGTGCCTGCGCCGTTAGCTGCGCTGCCAGCTGTCTTATCCACTGCGCCTGCGGCTGTGGTTTGTCCAAACACACCTTGCACGCCTATGCGGATATCAGCAGGTAGAGTGTAGCCCACGCCCACATAGCCGAAAATGTTTTGTCCAGCTGAAAGAGCAAGCCAAGAGCCTTTGTTGTAGAACATTTGTCGTCCTATGTAAAGGTCAGAGCCGCTTGGGTCTTCCAAAGTGTTGATAGTGAATTTCTCTTTTTTACCAAAGTAAATTCCACCGATTTTCGCATCAAGTCCAGCGAATTTAGCTGTGGCGCGCACATCGACAAGGTTGCCGTTTGCTAGTGCATCTTTCTTTGTCGCACCTGTTGGGTCAAACACTTTGTTTGCATCGCTTTGCAAATCGCTATTTACAGCGTTGCCAAGATAAGCTACCTTAAAGCCTAGCTCATTGCCACCGCCCATAGCTAAGCCTAAATTTGCTTGCACAGCGTAAAGTGTGGCTGTTTTGTCCCAGTAGTTACCCCATACTTGCACTTTGGCAGGTCCGAAGTCTCCAAGCACCGCTGCACCATACATATTGTTTTGGAACAAACGAGAGTTGAGCTTGGTAATAGCCGCCTTAGCTCCTGGGACATCAACACCTTGCTCGTCTTTGGTAGGTATATACACACCAAAGTCAGCCACATCGCCATCGTATGCGGTAAATGTTGTGCCATCGCCATAAGCTTCAAAGCTATCCACAGCGAAAACGCCCACAGTAAGCCCGTCAGCAGGCGTCAAAAACACCTTAGCCGCCATACCTGTCAAGTCAGCTGTCCATATAGTGCCAAGCTCTTGTCGTCCGAGCATAGCGCTGAGTCCTACATTTGTGTTGTCGTATTGCAAGTAGGCTTGCTTTAAGACGATAGGATTTTTGGTTTGCGTGCCTTCATTAAGGTAGCCGCCGTTGGTGTCGTTGTTGTAGTATAGCTCGCCGACAGCCTTAAAGCCATCGCCCATAGCTACGCCAGCCTTTACCGCTGAGCGGAATTTGTGGTGTTGCTTGCCGCCGATAGTCTTGCCGCTCGCACTTGGGTCGATTCTAGTGTCGCCCTTTTTCACAGAAACGCTGTCGTGGCGGTATCTCATATGTCCGCTGATATCGACATCTTTAATCGCCTCTTCAAGTGGCTTGGCATCAAGCACACTCATCGAACCAACCGCTAACGCGGCAACTAAACTGAATTTAACTAACTTCATAAAATCTCCTTTCGTTAGGTTTGAAATTCAAAAAGCATTATATCATATAGGGGGGGGCATTTTTGCTTAAACGAAACTTAAAGTTTGAAATTTTTTGCAAATTTTTGGCAAATTTTTTTCAAGTGGTGGTAAAATGGGGCTTTGGGCGTGTGAAAATTTTGCACTTTTGCAAAAATTTGGCAAAAATTTGCGAAATTTGAGCGAATTTTCGCCCGATGATGAGTAAAATTTCACAAATTTAAGAGAAAAGTAAATGAAAAGCTGTAACTTTTGTTACAATGGGGGGAGAATTTTTTTGGGTGTGGGTTGGTTTGGAGAGTTTGGGAAATTTAGGGGAATTTGTCATTTTGAGCGTAGCGAAAAATCCATAATGTAAAAATTTTTAAGCTGTGAGTTTGTTTTGGAGAAAATTTGTATATATAATAAGGTTGGCTTTGGATTAAAAACAAGAGTTTTGTCATTTTGAGCTTTCGCAGAAAGCGAAAAATCCATAATGTAAAAATTTTTGAGCTGTGTTGAAAAATTTGTATATATAATAAGGTTGTGATGATTTGTGGAGAAATTTTTTTGTGGTTGCGAGTTTTTTGATGAGAGAATTTTTGTGGGTGTGAGTTTTTAAGCTGTGAGTTTGTTTTTGGAGAAAAATTTGTATATATATAATAAGGTTGGCTTTGGATTAAAAACAAGGACTTTGTCATTTTGAGCGTAGCGAAAAATCCATAAATTCTTTA
>OIZA01001135.1_pt1 | contig 10150 bp, 13 predicted proteins | sample 1588381 | NCBI WGS metagenome assembly OIZA01 (sample SAMN03283277) | human gut metagenome | biome: human-associated habitat; material: feces | host: Homo sapiens | place: Peru | collected 2012 | reverse complement strand
GCACCAAAAGAGCCACGAAAGCAAGCCTAAATTTAGCTTGATTAAGGCAAAGGCGCAAATGCTTATCTTAACTCGCCTTGCGAGCGAAACTCGTCAAGTGCGATTTTTTTGCCATCTTTGTCAAGGCTCACAAAGGTAGCTTCGGCTTTTACGAAGTCTTTGTGTAGCGAAAAGCCCTTTTCGCCGAGCCTTTGAATGTCTATGCGTAAATTTAAATGTATAGCACTCTTGCCAAGCCGTGAAATTTCAGCATAGCAAAGCACATAATCGCCCACTAAAATGGGCTTTTGAAAGCAAATTTTGTCCATCGCTATGGTTACACTGCGTTGCCCTGTGAGCTGCTTTACTGCCACGCCTGCGGCTAAGTCAAGCTGTTTAAGCACCCAGCCAGCGGGGATTTGCCCACTTTTGTCAATGTCGCTTGGCATAGCGATAGTCTTTATCAACGCTTCTTGCATACTCTAAAATCCGTGCAAGCGTTTCAGCTCGTCATCTATGGGCTTTTTACGCCCGTCTTTGCTGACACTGACAAAGGTAAGTATAGCCGAAGTTACGGGCACACAGAGTGTCAAGCCCTCATCATTTACTCTATCGGCGATAACTTCGACTTGTATCACCATAGAAGTGTTGCCAACGCTTAAAATTTGGGCATAGCAGCATATAATGTCGCCCACAAACACAGGCTCTTTAAACACTACCTTATCCATAGCCACGGTTACAGCGCGTTCTGGGGCAAGCTCGCGCGCTGCGATACTGCCCGCAAGGTCGATTTGCGACATAATCCAGCCGCCAAATATGTTGCCAGCGGGGTTTGTGTCGCTTGGCATAGCCAGAGTTTTGAGCTTTGGCTCGCCCATATCTTTGATAGGCACTTTATGAATCGCTCGTTCATTAGACATTTTTGCTCCTTTTTAAGGGAAATTATAGTTAAAATTGAAAAACAAATGGACAAAAACGCCTAAAATTTACAAATTTCTTGCTTTTGGTGCAAAAAAGCGAAATGAGCGGGCGTTGCAAGCGAATTTTTGCCCCGAATTTACCCATAAATTCAGCAAATTTTTAAAAAATTTGCAAAAAAGTATGAAAAACCCTTGATTTCAAAAATAAAATGTGCTATAATCAAGCCGTTTTATTTCAAACAAAGGAGTCGTTATGACTAAAGCAGATTTTATCTCAAAGGTTGCCCAAAGTTCAGGGCTTACAAAGAAGGACGCCACAGCTGCTACCGATGCAGTAGTTGCTACTATCACTGATGTTCTCACAAAAGGCGATAGCATCAGCTTTATCGGCTTTGGCACATTCTCAACAGCTAAGAGAGCTGCTAGAACAGCGCGCGTTCCAAGCACAGGCAAGACTATCAATGTCCCTGCGACTAAGGTTGCTAAATTCAAAGTTGGCAAAAACCTTAAAGAAGCAGTTGCCACAGGCAAGGTTACTAAAAAGAAAAAATAATTTTTCTTTTTTAAGGCTAGGTTTTGCCTAGCCTTTTCTCCGCTTTTTTTTGAATTTTTCACTTTTAAATTCACGCCTTTTTGAATTCCACAATTTTAAATTTGCACTTTTTGTTTTTCGTTTAAATTTTTTCTCTATAATTTCATACAGAATTTATCCACAAAGGAGAAAAAATGCAAGTTTATGACAACATTAACCAAATCATCGGCAAGACGCCACTCGTGCGTTTAAAGGGCTTTGGAGAGAATTTGTATGGCAAATGTGAGTTCTTAAATCCTAGCCATTCTATCAAAGACAGAGCCGCTTACGCGATGATAAAAAAGGCGTTAGATGAAGCTCACATCAGCAAGGAAACCACTATCATCGAATGCACCAGCGGCAATATGGGCATTTCGCTAGCGATGATATGCGCTACTTTGGGGCTTAAAATCATACTCACAATGCCAGAGTCAATGAGTATCGAGCGGCGCAAGATGATGGCACTTTTTGGCGCAAAACTCGAACTCACCCCAGCCAGCGAGGGTATGAAAGGCGCTTACGAGCGGGCTTTGGTTTTGCATAAAGAGATAAAAAACTCATTCATTCCAAGTCAGTTTGAGAATTTAGCCAACAAATTCGCCCATAGAGAAAATACTGCTGTGGAAATCTTAAACGATTTAGACGGAAAGATTGATTATTTTGTCGCGGGCTTTGGCACAAGCGGCACGATAAGCGGCGTGGGCGAGGTGCTGAAAGAAAAATTTGCAGATAAGGTTAAAATCATCGCCGTAGAGCCAGCCGCATCGCCACTTCTTAGCGAGGGCAAGGCAGGCGGACACAAAATTCAAGGCATAGGCGCGAATTTTATCCCCAAAATCCTTAACCAAAGCGTGATTGACGAAATCCAAACCATCAGTAACGAAGATGCCATCGCTACCGCAAGAGAACTTGCCCTTAAAAATGGCTTAATGGTAGGCATTTCAAGCGGAGCAAATGTCTTTATAGCCAGCAAGATAGCCAAAGCAAACCCCGATAAAATCATCGTTACGATGCTCAACGATACAGCCGAACGCTATCTTTCCACAGATTTATTCGCTGGAATTTAAACGCTGATGAGCCAAACGGCTCATCTTACAGCGACAAAATTTAAAGCAACCTACCTTGCGGTGTGCTTTTGCAAAAACACGCTCCACGGGAGATTTATTTGTATTTATTTGCGTTTTGCTTATTTTGTTAATTTAAGTGTGCCATATTTGCCGATTAAGCGGATTATCACACGAATTTTTCCAAAATTTGCTTGCAATGACGGGCGAATTTGCCACGCTAAATTTTTACTCGCAATGGCGAAATTTAAGCGTTACAAATAGGCTTACAAATCATAAAATTTATGAGCAAAAACAAAAATTATTAGTTTTTGGAGTTTTAAGGATTAAAAAGTGCCATACAAGTGAGTTTTTATAGGGTTGTTTGATTGTCAAAAGTTATGGCAAATAAACAAAGTATGCTTTTAAACGCTAATAAATAGTATCCTTTTAATAATGCACGAGTAAAAAGTTTGGGATTAACATTTAACATATTATGCTATAATTTCATTTAAATTTAAAAGGATATAAAATGAAAAGAATAAATTTACTCGAATTTTATAATCTTTTTGCGTCGCAAGACATAAGCAAAGATGAAGTCAAACAATTTTTAGAAATTCATAAATTAAAAGAACAGGAATTTGAAGATTTAAGCAAATTGTGTGAAATTTTAAAAAATGCAGCAATGCTTGCTCCACATATTTTTGAAAATTACTATATCAACTATGAAATAGCTCAAATCGGTAAAGAATTTGATATTTTACGAATTGGCGAAAATAGCGTTGTTAATATAGAATTAAAATCACAAAAAGATGAGCCGAAAATTCTCAAACAACTAGAACAAAATTATTATTATCTCTCATTTTTGCAAAAAGAAATTTATTGTTTTACTTTTATTAGCGAAACTAGCGAATTTTATTATTTTGATAAAAACAATGAAAAATTAGAGCTAATAAATGTTAAAACTATTTTGGAACAAATCCGTGAAATTAAAGACGCCGAAACTAAAATTGATGATTTATTTGTGCCGAGCAATTACCTTGTTTCACCTTTTAATAACACAGAAGCCTTTTTAAAAAAATGAATATTTTTTAACAACAAACCAAGAAGAAATCAAAAATAAAATTGTAAAAACTATTGATAATAAGAGTGCTAAAATATTTTCAATAGAAGGTAAAGTTGGGACTGGAAAAACCTTACTTGCTTATGATATAGCTAGAACACTTATTGATAAAGGACATAAAGTTGCTATTGTGCATTGTGCATTATCAAATGATGGTATTGACATATTAAAACAAAATAAGTGGAATATAATCCTTATTAAAGATTTACCCTTAAAAGGAATAGAACAAAGAGATGTTGATATTTTTATTTTTGATGAAGCTCAAAGATTATATATTGACCAAGTAAATGGTTTTATCGCGACAAATAAAACGCTTATATTCGCTCACGATGTCCAACAAAAGCTAAATTCGAAAAAAGAAGCCGACAAGGTTGTTGCTCTTATTAAAAAAGCTGCGAGAGATGATAATCACTATGAGATAAGCACTAAAATTAGACACAATAAAGAACTTGCTTCATTTATTAGAAAATTTTTTCAACTAGCAAGAATTCGAGAAGATGAAATGAAAGGAGATAGTTATAAAGATATATCATTTTACTATGTAACTGATAATAATAATGCAAAAATATATATTGAATATCTTAAAGAGCAAGGTTGGGAGCATATTTATCTTACTACATCTAATTATACTAGTGAAAATTTAGATAGTGTGCGCTTTGGCTCAATGCAAAGTGCTCATAAAGCCATAGGACAAGAATTTAATAATGTTGTTGTAATTATTACGCCTGATTTTTACTATGACAATAATAAGCTAAGCTATAAAAGCAAAAGTCATTATAATCCCATTGAAACCTTATTCCAAGCTGTGAGTCGCACACGAAAAAAGCTTAAATTTGTCATCATAAACAACCCAGAAGTTTATAAAGCTTGTATGAAAATTATCCATAGAGAATAAAACAATCAATAGTTTTCAAGGGTGTTTTTATGGCAAACACCCTTGAATTTGATTGTGGCAGATTTTAAAAATGAGAAATGCAAGCTCCGCCCATTTGGCAAGCCCTATCCATATCTCTTTCAAATCTTTGTTGCTGTTGTTGGCGTCTCATTTGACTTTCCATATTGTCAATCTTATTACTCATACTATCCATTTTTTGGTTAAATGAGTCCATTTGCCAACCACTACTCCAGTTAGCAAAGCCAAATACCACGCCTAAACTTAAAAGTAAAATTACTTTTTTCATTTTTTATCCTTTTTGAGATATTTTCTATCAACTTTGATAGATTTGTGTGCAAGATAGACGAATGCTATCAACTCTTTGCTGTCGCCCATATTTAGTTCGTTTTACCCCCTTTCTCAAAGAGAACTTTGTAAATTTTCAAAAAAATTATATCATAACTAAACTTAAATTATACTTAATCTATAATTTTAATTCTATAATTTCTCTTATGAAAGTTATAGACAGAATAAATGAGATTTTGAAAGAAAAAAATATCAGCAAAAAAGAGCTTGCAAGGCGGCTTATCGACTTAGATATGAAAGCAGCAAAAACGGGCGAAGTGCCGAGTGTGTCGAGCATTTACGCTTATCTTAATGGCAACATAGAGCTTAAAGCGGACTTTATACCTTTCATCGCCGAAGCTTTGGGGGTTTTCGAGCAAGAGTTATTTAGCCCCAGCTCGCAAAACGCGCAAAAGATTATCGAAAAGCTCTACAAAAGGCAGCTCAACCTACACAGATACTATAATATCCTTGAAAATTTGGAGCATTTAACCCCCAAAACCCTTGAAATTTTAGAAAAAATCGCCAACGAAAATAAAAGCAAACTCAAAGAATTTAACGAATTTTCACGCAGATAATGAGTTTAAATTTAGACTTTTTATCCTAAACTCAAATTTTTATCCGCAAATTTTGCTCGATAAGGCTGAATTTTAAGCCAAATGGAACGGCTTTTGCTTTGCCTAATGAAAAGCATAAAGGAGAAAAGATGAGTAAGGAACTTCAAATCCTACAAAAGCATTTGGGCAACTTTGAAAGCGTGGGCGAGTTTGCTACCAAGCAGCTTTGCGCGCAAATCAGCGATGCAAACGACTTTATCGGGGCTTTGCAGGTGCTTGATATGTCGCTAAAAAAGCTTGAAAATAATCTCAAAGAGCGTTGCAATGCCACTTTAAGCCCAGAACAAGCGGCGAGTTTTGACTCGCAAAATGCTGCCATCATCGCAAATGCCTTGTTTATGGGGGCTGGGCTGTTTGGGACACATTTTAGCACGCGCATAGGCTCGCAGGAATTTAGCTTTGAGATACAAGAGCCTTTTGCAATGCTTGAAAATGCAGGGTTTGATGGCGTTTTGGCTTATATCGCGGACAAGAGAGAGCAAATCAGCGTGCTTTTTGACGAGCTGGACGGCGCTATCAGTCAGGATTTTGTGGCAAGTATGCCGACAAATGAAGGCTTTAAGGATTTTAAAGAGTTGCTGCGATAAATTTGCGTGTAGGCTTGCTGAGGCACAGCTTGCTTAAAGTGTGCGGATTTTGTTGATTACACACCTTGTTAAAATGCGGGTTTGTTAAATTTGTGCTTTTTTGAAGTGTGTGTTTTGTTAGATTTGCGCACATTGTTAATGTGCGTGTTTTATCAAAAGGCGTATTTTGCAAAATTGCACACCTTGCTTAAAATTTAAATTTGTGCCACAATTTACTTAAAATTAGGCTAAATTCACGCAAATTCAAGCAGTGTCGCTTGAAAAAAGCTGAATTTTATACGAATTTAAGGGTGAAATTTAGCTTTAAAGGCACAAAGGCGTTTGAAGTCTTATTTACAAAATAAAGATAAAATTTCAAGGATTTATGCGCCAAAGAATCGCCACGCAAAAGTTCATTTGCGATAAATGCGTGGCAGGCGCAAAGCAAGCTGCTATAAAAAGGATAAAAAATGTATGTCGCACCGAGCTTATTGTCCGCGAATTTCTTGCATTTAGCCGATGAGGTAAAAGCTGTAAGCAAGGCTGGGGCGGATTTGCTCCACATTGATGTGATGGATGGGCATTTTGTGCCAAATCTTACCTTTGGACCCTGCGTGATAAAGGATTTGCAAAGTGTCAGCAAAGTGCCGCTAGATGTGCATTTGATGGTGCAAAACTCAGCTCAATTTGCAGAGTATTTTTTACCACTAAAACCTAAATTCATCAGCTTTCACATAGAAAACGAAGCCCACCCTGTAAGGCTTTGCGAGCATTTGCGACAAAATGGCGTTGGCGCTGGGATAGTGCTAAATCCGCACACAAGCGTGGCAAATGTGGTGCATTTGCTTGAATTTGTGGATTTGGTGCTTTTGATGAGCGTAAATCCGGGCTTTGGCGGGCAAAAATTCCTGCCCCTTGTCATCGACAAGGTAAAAGAACTGCGCGAGCTTATCGACAAAAGGGGCGCGAAGGTGTTTATAGAAGTTGATGGCGGTGTCAATGGCTTAAATGCTAGCGATTTGGAGCAAGCTGGTGCTGATATACTCGTGGCTGGAAGCTATATCTTTGGCTCAAAAGACTACAAAGCCGCTATTTCATCGTTAAAGTGTGAGTTTTGAGTCAGCAGCAAATCGATGCGTTCATCAACGAGCTTGCAAAGCAAAGCAAGCCATACGCGTGGTTTGAGCGTGAATTTAGCGCGATTGATGAGCTTGAATTTGTGGATTTTGACTTGGACAATGTCAAGCTCTTGGGGCTTGGCGTGAATTTAAACGCAAAAAACGAAATTTCGCTCAAAAGCAAAAGCACTAAAATCAAGGACGAAATCTTTTGCGTTGTCGATATAGAAAGCACGGGCAGCGTTAAAAGCGGGCAAATCATCGAAATCGGTGCGGTTAAGGTGCAAAATGGCAAGGAAATCGCCCGTTTTGAAAGCCTTGTGCGAGCAAGTGAAGTGCCTGAAAATATCAGCGAGCTTACGGGTATCACAAGCAAAATGCTCGCAAACGCCCCGCACTTGCCCGCCGTGCTGAACGAATTTAGGCTTTTTTTAGGAGACAGCATTTTCGTAGCGCACAATGTGGGCTTTGACTATGGTTTCATCTCCGCTTCGCTTGATAAATGTGGCTTTGGCGTGCTTTTAAATCAACGCTTATGCACTATAAATCTCTCTCGCCGCCTTATCACAAGCCCCAAATACTCACTCGCCGCGCTCAAAGAGCTTTTGGATATACAAACGCCGCACCACAGGGCATTAGCCGATGCTTTATCCGCCGCAAATATCTTGCAACACTGCATTTCAAAGCTACCTTTTTACATAAAAAGCACGCAGGACTTGCTGAATTTCAGCAAAAGCACGCTCAAAGAACGCAAGGCTATGAGCGAACCTGTCCTGCTCCGCTGACAAGATACTTGTAAGTGCAAAGCTCATTTACGCCCATAGGACCGCGTGCGTGGAGTTTGCTCGTGCTTATGCCCACCTCCGCCCCAAAGCCAAACTCGCCCCCATCGCTAAAACGAGTCGAAGCATTGACATAAACACAGGCTGAATTTACCTGCCTTTGAAACAAGGCGATATTTTCGGCGTTGTTTGAGAGTATGGCATCAGAGTGCGCTGAGCCATAAGCGTTGATATGCTCTATGGCTTGGTAAGTATCCTTGACTATTTTTACGCAAAGTGCTAAATCAAGCCACTCCGTGAGATAATCCTGCTCGCTAGCGGCTTGCATTTGGAGCTTTGCGCCTTTAAGCAAAGCTAAACTCGGCTCATCGGCGTAAATTTTCACGCTGTTTTTGGTAAATTCAGGTATGAGCAAGGCAAAAAGCTCTTTGGCTATGTTTTTATGGACGAGCAAACTTTCTAATGCGTTGCAAGCACTTGGGCGTTGGCACTTTGCGTTGATGATGATAGACACGGCGTCCTTTAAATCCGCACTTTCATCGACAAAGGTGTGGCACAAACCCTTGTCGTGCTTAATCAGCGGAATTTTGCTCTTGCTGGCTATCTCATTTATCATCGCCGAACTGCCGCGCGGAACGACAAGGTCGATAAACTCGCTCATCTGCAAAAGCTCATTGAGCGCGGCTCTGTCATTTAACATTAAAAAGCAATGCTCCAAACCATAGCCTTTTAAGGTATCTTGCACGCACTCAAATATCGCTAAATTTGTGTTTTTCGCCTCGCTACCGCCCTTTAAAACCCCGCCATTTGAGCTTTTTAAAAGCAACGCCACAAGCTCAGCACTGATGGCAGGGCGCGCCTCGTAAATCACGCACACCACGCCCAAAGGCACGCTTACCTTTTCGATTTTAAGCCCCGCTTCATTTACCCAGCCCGCAAGCACCTTGCCCACAGGGTCGTCTAAAAGCGCGATTTGCTCCAAGCTCGCACAAAGGGCGTCAAAGCGTTTGCTATCTAGCAAAAGTCTGTCGCGCAAAGCCTCGCCCTTGCTAAATGCCGCTAAATCCTTTTCATTTGCACTTAAAATCTCGCCCTTGCGCCCGCGCAAAGCCTCAGCTATACGCAAAATGATGAATTTCTTGTCCTTTGGGCTTAAAATGAGTAATTTTTGTGTATTTTTTTTAAGTTTTTCTAAACTTTGGCGCATTTTTTATCCTTTGTTTATGAATTCTTTGTTAAATTATACAAAATTATTTCAAAAAAAGGCTAAATATGAAAAAAGTTGATGTAGTCGTGGTAGGTGCGGGACCTGCGGGCATAGGTGCGGCTGTGGAAGCCGCACTAGCGGGCAAGGAAGTGGCTTTGCTCGAAAAGGGAGCTGAGATTTGCCAAACTTTGCGCGTGTTTTACAAGGACGGCAAAAGGGTAGATAAGGCTTACAAAGGACACGAGAGCGAGAATTTAGGGCATATAGCCTTTGAAGACGGCACGAAAGAAAGCACCTTGCAAACCCTGCAAGCTGCGCTTGATGAGCATAAAATCACGCCTGAGCTTAGCTGTGAAGTCGAAAGTGTCAAAAAAGAAAACGACAAATTCATCATCAGCAGCGCAAAAGGCGGCTTTGAGTGCAAAAATATCATCGTAGCTATCGGTAGAATGGGCAAGCCAAACAAGCCAAGCTACAAGATACCAAGCTCTTTAAACAAAGTCGTTAATTTCAACGCCAACAGCGTGCAAGCAAACGAAAAAATCATCATCGTAGGTGGCGGAAATTCAGCCGCTGAATACGCTGTGGATTTGTCAAACACCTGCAACACAACGCTTTGTTACAGACAAAAAGCCTTTACGCGCCTAAATGACACGAATTTAAGCGACATAGAAAAGGCGAGCAAAGCGGGCAAAGTCGCGCTCAAACTTGGCATAGATATCGAAGAAATCAGCGATGAAAACGGCAAGGTAGGCGTGAAATTTACTGACGGCACGAGCGAAATTTATGACAGGGCTATTTACGCCATCGGCGGTTCTACGCCTGTGGATTTTTTGCAAAAATGCGGCATAAATGTCGATGAGCAGGGCATTCCCGTCTTTGATGAAAACAAGCAAAGCAATGTGGCGGGCATTTTTGTAGCGGGCGACATAGCCACGAAAAACGGCGCGAGTATCATCGTGGGGCTTAATGACGCCGTGCGTATCAGTAAGGTTTTGAGATAGC
>OIZA01001133.1_pt1 | contig 10157 bp, 10 predicted proteins | sample 1588381 | NCBI WGS metagenome assembly OIZA01 (sample SAMN03283277) | human gut metagenome | biome: human-associated habitat; material: feces | host: Homo sapiens | place: Peru | collected 2012 | reverse complement strand
GCTGGACGGTGGACCGCTACGGCGATGTGCTCGTGAGCGAGGTGCTCTCGCTCGGTATCGAGCGGCGGCGCGCAATGCTCTATGCGCTGCTGCGCGAGGAGCTCGCGGCGCTCGGCGTGAACGTATCGTGCATTTATGAGCGCAACGAATCACTCATCCGCGAAAAGGAGGGCATGACCTGCGGCAAGGGGCCGTATGCCGCGCCCGGTCTGGAGACAAACCCCTCCGGCCACGCAGAGATCTGCGAAAACGGCATCTATTTCGACGTGGACTACATAAACGGCCAGAAGACCGGCTATTTCCTCGACCAGAAATATAACCGCGCGGCGGCGGGGCGGCTGGCCCATGGGCGGCGCGTGCTCGACTGCTTCACGCACACCGGCGCATTCGCGCTCCACTGCGCGGCCGGCGGCGCGGAGAGCGTCACGGCGGTGGACGTGTCCGCGTCCGCACTCGAACAGGCGCGGCGCAATGCCGAGAGAAACGGGCTCGAAGGGCGCATGGAGTTCCGGCAGGCGGATGTGTTCGAGCTTCTCACGGAGCTCGGAAAGAGCGGCGAAAAGCCCTGGGATTACATCATCCTCGACCCGCCCGCCTTTACGAAAAGCGGCGCGACGGTAGAAAACGCGCGGCGCGGCTACCGGGAGATCAACCGCCGCGCCATGCAGATATTGCCGCGGGGCGGGTATCTGGCAACGTGCTCGTGCTCGCACTTTATGACCGACACGCTTTTCCGCGCCATGCTGGCGGACGCGGCGCGCGACGCGAGCGTGCAGCTCCGCCAGATCGAGGCGCGGCAGCAGAGTCCCGACCACCCGATCCTCTGGGGCGTGCCGGAGACGGATTATCTGAAATTCTATCTCTTCCAGATCGTATAAACGCCGAGGGGTTGAAAACGGCGGAGAAATAGGGTAAAATCCAACTTGAATGACAGTTCTTTCTTTGAATGGAGCACGGCTATGGTTCCGGTGAAAAAGAAAACAAAGATCGCGATCCTCATCGCCTCGCTCGCGGTGTTCGCGCTGGTGCTGGCTGCGGCGCTGCTGCTCTCGCGCGGCGCGGGCAGCGACCGCGTGCAGAGCGGGGAGCACCCGCTGCGCATCAGTGAATATATGAGCGCGAACACGGCGTATCCGAACGCTGACGGGCGCATCTGCGACTGGATCGAGATACACAATACGTCCGATAAGCCCTTCAACGTTTCCGGCTACCGCCTTTCGGACGATGTGACGCAGGCCAAATACGCCTTCCCGGTCGGGACGGTGATCCCCGCGGACGGGTACATCGTCGTCTACTGCGACCCGGAGACATCCGGCGGGCTGTACGCGCCGTTTTCGCTGCGGCGGCTCGGCGGGGAAACGCTTCTGCTGATGAACAGCGCCAACACGGTGCTCGACGAGATCGAAACGCTCCGCTGCCGGAAGAACACGTCCATTGTGCGGGAGACCGACGGCAGCTTTACCGTCTCCGCCGCGCCGACGCCGGGCTATGCGAACACCGACGAGGGATACACCGCGTATCTGGCTGCCTCCGGACAGGGCACGGGCGCGCTGCGGCTGAGCGAGATCATGGCCGCGGAAACGCTCTTCACCGCGCCGAACGGCGCGCTCTGCGACTGGGTCGAGATCGAAAATACCGGCTCCGAGACCGCCGATCTCTCCGGCATGCATCTCACCGACAAGGCGGGCGAGGCGCGCTACACGTTCCCGGAGGGAACGCTGCTCGCGCCGGGCGCGTTCACGGTCGTCTGGTGCTCCGGCGACGGGACGGAGGGCGCAGACTACGCCGCCATCCGGCTCGCCAAGGCCGGAGAGAGCGTCATTCTGACCGACGCCGACGGCAATGCGCTCGACCGCATCCAGACGCCGTTCCTCGCGGACGACACGGCGTATGCCCGCGTTTCGGGCGAGTGGTGCGTCACGAACCGGCCGACGCCGGGCTTTGCGAACACCGAAGAGGGCTACGCCGCCTTTGCCGCCTCGCGCGGCTTCGGGGACGTTGCGGTGCAGATCACCGAGGTCTGCCTCCGCAGCGAAGCCGGTCTGCGGGACGCCGACGGCGATTCGCCGGACTGGATCGAGCTTTATAACGCCGGAACGGAGAGCGTATCGCTCGACGGCTGGTATCTCTCCGACGATCCGGAGGAGCCGGCACGCTGGCGGATCCCGGACATTACGCTCGCGCCGGGCGAGTATTACATCATTTTCGCCTCCGGCAAAAACCGGACGCAGGGCGAGCTGCACACGGACTTTGCCCTCTCCGCGGGCGAGAGCGTGATTTTGACAACGCCGATCGGCAGCACCGCCGACCGCGTGGAGCTCACGCAGACCGAGCCGGACGCCTCACTCGCGCGCATCGGCTCCGATTGGCGCGAATGCGCTTCCCCCACGCCGGGGAAGGCCAACGGGTAAGGGGGAGAGCTATGGCAGAGATCAAACGCCACGAGATCAAATACATCATCTCCCTGCGGGAGGCGGAGCTTTTGAAATATCGGCTGCGCGCCCTGCTCCGGCCCGACCCGCACGTCCGAGCCGACGGCAGCTACTTTATCCGCAGTCTCTATTTTGACGATACCGACTACCGCGCCTATCACGAGAAGATCGCGGGCGTAAAGGAACGCACCAAGTACCGCATCCGGTTTTACAACATGGACGATTCGCGCATCACGCTCGAAAAGAAGAGCAAGGACGGTGACTTCTCCGGCAAGGAATCGGTGCGCATCTCCCGCGAACTTGCGGAGGCGTTCCTTACCGGCGGCGAGGCGCTGCGCGATACCGAAGAGCTCGCACGAGAGCTTGCCCGGCTGCGGCAGAACGGCTGGAAGCCCGCGGTTCTGGTCGATTACGTCCGGTATCCGTTCGTCTATCCGACGGGCAACGTCCGCGTCACGATCGACACGGAGCTTCGCACCGCGCCGTTCAAAACCAACCTTTTCGACGACCGCGCGCTCACTGTGCCGGTGCTCGATGAGGGCGAGGCGGTGCTGGAGGTCAAGTACGACGCGTTCCTCCCCGCGCCGGTCCGCGCGCTGCTCGAGGGCGTGACAAAGCAGCGCTGCGCCGTTTCCAAGTACACCAAATGCTTAGACATTCTGGAATAAAGAGGGGTAAAAACCAATGAGCATTTCCGATCTCATCAAAAACAAATTCGTTGAGGAATTCACCGCGATCTCCGTCGGCACGCTGCTCACGACGCTCCTGCTGAGCTTTGCACTGGGTCTGTTCGTGCTGGTGATCTACCGCGTGACCTACGGCGGCGTCAGCTTCAGCAAGAGCTTTGCGCTCTCGCTCGTGATGCTCTCGATGGTCACGGCGCTCGCCATTTTGACGGTGCGCTCCAACGTCGTGCTCTCGCTCGGCATGGTCGGCGCGCTCTCTATCGTCCGCTTCCGCACGGCGATCAAGGACCCGATGGACACGGTGTTCATGTTCTGGAGCATCGTTATCGGCATCATCACCGGCGCGGGGTACATCACGGTTGCCATTCTCGCGGCGCTGCTGCTCGGCGCGCTGTTCCTGGCGCTCAATCTGCTCTCCGGGAAGCTGCACACCAACTCGTATCTTGTCGTTATGCGCTATACGCCGGAGGGGGAGAGCGCGGTGCGCTCCAAGCTCGGCACGCTCGGCAAATATAAGCTCAAGAGCCGCACGATGAATCTCGCCGAGACCGAGCTCGTCGTGGAGGCAAAGCTCAGCCAGAAGCAGATGGATTCGCTCGAAGCGCTGCTCGATAACGAAGGCGTTTCCGATGTCAACATCGTAAGCTACAACGGCAGCACGCTTCTTTAAGCACAGCAAAGTATAGAAAAGGAGATAAGGATATGACACACGAATATACGACGCGGGGCACCTGCTCCCGCAAGATCCTCTTCGAGGTGGAAGACGGAAAGGTGCACAACGTGCAGTTCATCAGCGGCTGCAGCGGCAACACGCAGGGCGTTGCGAAGCTCTGCGAGGGCATGGATGTGAACGAAGTCATCGACCGGCTCGAGGGCATCCGCTGCGGCATGAAGCCGACGTCCTGCCCGGACCAGCTCGCGCAGGCGCTCAAGGCCGTGCGCGGCAACGGCGAATGATCTTTGCTTGATATCGCTTCAAATAGAAAGCTGTGGGAGGCTCATCCGTGAAGGGATGGCTTCCCACAGCTTTTTGCGATCGCTTTTCTCCGGCGGACGTTTGGCAAAAGAGACCGTTTTCCGCGATCCGGCCGAACGCTTGCCGGCTGCTTTTTGCGACGGCGCGCTCATTTCCGGCGATGCTTGGTCTCCTCGCTGACGAAGGCGTTCATCCTCTTTATATTCCGCTTCCAGAGCAGGTACTGAGAGATCCAGACAACAACAAAGATCGCCGTGAAGATTCCCACATAGGAGAGGACACCGGCAAGCGAGTGTTTCATCCAGTTCGCAAAGTAGGCGACCGGCAGCATGATGATGCTGATGATCAGAAAGTATATGCCGCTCTGCTTTGCAAGGCTCCAGGAATCAAGCTCCCAGATAACCGACGCCGCCGCAAAGCCCGCACCCAGAATTGCGCACAGTACGGTCTGCAAAATGACCGCATTCAGCTCGTTTCCCATTGTGCCGATGAGCTCCGGCGCGACAGGATAAAAAGATCCGTCCCCAACGCAGGCAGAAATAATCAGCGTTATTACAAATCCAATGGCAATTCCTATGGGTAATCCGAACAGCCCGCGCCGTATAGTTTTCTTTTTCACTTTTACCGCCTCACAATCCCAAGAGTTGTTTGATTTTTGAAACGTACCGCCTGGAAACATAAGAAACCGTTCCGTTTGCGAGAGAAACACAGATGGTTCCCGCAAAGCTCAGATCAAATCCACGAACCTTTTTCAGATTGACGATCTCGCCGTTTGATATTCGCACGAAGGAACGGCCTGCAAGGCGCTGCTCCGCTTCATACAGCCGCATCCGGAGAAGATAGGGCCCGTCATCCGCTTCGGCATAAACCTTGCCGCCCGAGGCATACACCCGATAAATCTGGTTGGGCTCAAGTACGCTTGCCCGCTCGTCCCGGAAGCCCGCCAGCATTTCGGACGGATCTTCCGAAAGCTTTTTCAGGATCTCGCTGATTTCCTCGGTCACCCTGCGTGTCATAACGACGATCTTCGGCTCATCGCAGCTCTCGTCGATTTGGATTTCGATCTTCATCCGATCCCCTTCCTTCCATGGCCATATAATAAGGGAGCGGAAAAAAAACGTCCACTGTTTTGCGACAGACGGTCGAAATCGGCCGACAGGCGGCAGAGAAAAGCAGGCAGCGGTGCGGACGCAAAGGCCGTGCGCGATAACGGCGGATACAAAATCATAAAAAACCGGAGAAGCGCGTAAAAGACACCCCCGCGGAAGCTCGCTTTGCAGCGAGCCCCCGCGGGGGTATTTGGAGAACTGGGAAAGGGGAGAGAAAAGAAGATCAGTACTCGTAGGGCTTGATGACCGGCTTGATCAAACCATCGCGTTTGACCGCAAAGTCCTCATAGACCTGGGCGATCTCGTTGAGGGTGTATTCCTTATTGAACAACGGCGTGGGATCCAGCTTTCCTTCGGAGATCAGCTGCACCAGATAAGCATCCTTGCAGGCGTCTACGCCGCCGGATTTCCAGGTGAGGTTCTTGCCATACATGCTGGGCAGGGGCAGGACCTGATCTTCCTCGTACATGGCAAGGAGGGAGATGACCGCATTGGGACGGGCGATCTTCCAGGCCAGCTGGAAGGTGCCGTCCTTACCGGCGGCCTCGATAACGGCGTCGGCGCCGCGGCCTTCGGTCAGCTCCTTGACGCGGGCCTCTACGTCCTCCTTCTTGGAGTTGATGAACACATCGGCCCAGCCATGATCCAGCGCGAACTGGCCGCGCTCGTCATGGCGGTCCACCGCGATGATGCGGGCGGGCTTGAACAGCCGGGCGCTCATCATGGAAGTATAGCCGCAGGGGCCGCAGCCGAGAACCACCACGGTGTCCCCTTCCTTGATCTCAGCCAGCTCCGCGCCAAAATAGCCGGAGGGCAGCACGCAGCTGACGGCAAGAACATCTTTGTATGTCAGATTGTCGGGGATCAGCTCCAGACCGTTGTCGGCGATGGGAACGCGGACATACTCCGTCTGGCAGCCGTCGATCTTGTGGCCCAGATACCAACCGCCCTCTACGCAGTTGTTAACATAGCCGCGTTCACAGAAGAAGCACTCGCCGCAGAAGGTCTCCACGTTGGCGACGACGCGGTCGCCCACCTTGATTTTCTTGCAGGCATCGCCCACGGCAACCACTTCACCGGCAAACTCATGACCCAGAATGATGTCCTTGTTGGCGGAGGGCACGGCGCCCACCTTGATATGGAAGTCACTGGCGCAGATGGAGGACAGAGCAACCCTTACGATGGCGTCCCGGGGATCCTGAATGGTAGGAATGGGACGATCCTCCAGACGAAGATCGTTAACGTCTTTAAACACATAACCCTTCATGGTTTCAGCCATAGTAAATTACCGCCTTTCTAAAACTTTTCTATTTTTTGCAGGGGCAAATTTTTTCTCCGGGGCGGACAGGCGCCCCGGGCTGTGGTTGGATCCGCAGGGAATATCAGATTTCTTCGTAGGTCAGGTCTTCGTTGCCTGCCCACTTATTGACCAGCGGCGAGAGCTTGTTCAGCACGGGACCCAAAACGGGGCCGACGCAGAACATACCCACCAGCGTGGCCACATGGATGACGCCGCCCATGATCAGAGCGCCTACCACCATGATGGCGTCGAAAATCATACGCCACCACTTCAGCTTCATCTTCAGGGTCTTGGCCATGAACTGGTTGAAGCCGTCAGAGGGGCCTGCGCCGTAGCCGGCGGCCTGATAGCTGCCAAGGCCGACGCCCAGAGCCAGCGTGCCGGTGATGACCAGAATGACGCGGGTGACCATAGAGGGAGCGGGGCCGATGAGAGCGATGATCCAGGGCTCCATCATGGAGCAGAAGGTGCCTAGCGTGAAGGTGTACAGGACCGTGGCAACACCGATGCCCTTCCGGTACACGATCAGGATGACGACGAAGCAGAGGACGTTGAATACGTTCATGGCCATGCCAAAGTCGCCATGCACGAAGGGCAGCACCTTGCTGAGTCCCTGTACAAACGCTGTGACCGGGTCAGAACCCAGATTGGCCAGAACAAACGCTTCGGCGCCGTAGGCAGTGATGAAGACGCCGACCATAATGACAACGCAGCGGACGATGATACTTCTCAGAGTGTATTTGCCTTTACCCATGTTAGAATGCCTCCTTCTTTTTTGCGTTGCTTGAAACACATGGTTCTCCTGAAGTTGCGCGTGGTCTGTGCCGGCTGCCCGGTTTCCGAGCCGCCGGCCGCCTTGAATAACGGACTCGCTGTGCAGCAGGATGCGGAGATGTGCTTTGTTGTGCGCCCGAATATCGGGAAAGAAAGGGGGTGAGCTGCTGCGGGGGGTGGAACCTTGTAATGATCCGGTCTCCGGAGGATATCGTCATATGCTCCGGAGCACTGTCTGCTGACGAGCCGCTTCCGCCATCCGGCAGGAAATGGCCGTGCAGATCTCCTTCCTACGCCGTTCTCCTTTTGGGGTTCTCAGCTGCTTATCTAGAATGGTCAGCTTCACTATAATCAGTAAGCCAGAAAGAAAATCTTTTGTCAAGATTGCATGAATAAAAAACCCTCCCCTCGGGTAAAGGTTACTCTGCCCTACCTCGTTTTCTTTGTAATAATCTGCTAGTTTCGCTCGGGGTCCTTTATGCATTCCTTCCAGACCGGAAGAAAAAAACCGCGCCGACGCATTCCGAAGAGATGCGCCGACGCAGCGGTTTTTGGTATTTGCTTAATGCACCGACGCAGCGGTTTGGCATTTGCTTGTCGGATATTGGAGACTCAGCCGGCAACGTAGAGCGGCATGTAGATCGTCTGGCCGACGTAGTACGTGGCGAGATTGTCGCGGTTGTTCAGCCGCTGCAGGAAGGTGATGTTGTTCTCATAGCTCAGGCCGTAGGTGAGGCAGAGACCGTAGACCGTGTCGCCTGCGACGAGCTTGTGCGCCATGATCTTGTAATACGGACCGGAGGAGGGGTACGTGGTCGAGGGGATGAGGATGATGTTGCCGGGGAGCAGGTAGCTGTAGCTCACGCTCGGGTTCAGACGCTGGATCGCGGCGTCGTTCGCGGCGAAGTCCACTTTGTATTTATCGCAGATACTCATGACGGTGTCGCCGGCCTGGATCTTGTGCGGGATGATGAGATAGCTGAGCGTATCCTCGGCGGGGATGTTGGGCGTCGTAGTGGGCTTAGCGGAAGCGGCGGCTGTGGCGCTCGGCGCAGCGGAAGCCGTTGTGCCGGCAGACGCGCTCGGAGCAGGCGTCGCAGCCGGGGCGGCCGTCGTACCGGCAGAGGCAGCCGGCGCGGGCGTTGCGGCGGGCTTCACCGTTGTGGAGGCGGCGACATACTGCGGCATATAGAGAATGTTGCCGGGGAGCAGGTTATAATAGGCCGCGTTGGGGTTGAGCAGAGAGATCAGCTTGGAATAGGCGTAGTAATCCAGTCCGTAGGAGGCGCAGAGCGCGTAGAGCGTGTCGCCGGAGACGATCTTGTGCGCCATGATCTTGTAGTAAGAACCGGAACCCGGGACCGTTTTCGTCGGGATGAGGATGACCTTTCCGGGCATCATATAGTTGTAGTTGGTGATGTTGTTGATCTTGCGGATCGTCGCATCGTTCGAGGAAAAGTCCACGCCGAGCGCGGCGCAGACGCCGGAAACGGTCTCGCCGTACTGCAGCGTGTGCTGCGCGAGATAATAGCTCACCGTGTCGCCGGAAGGAACGTTCGCCGTCGGGGCGGGCGTCGTGCCGGGCTTGGGCGTGGCGGTCGGCGCGGCAGAGGTGCCGGAGGTCGGGGCCGGAGTCGGTGTCGCGGCGCCGGCAGGCGTTACGTACAGAGGCAGAATGAACTGCTGGCCTGCCATGAACACGTTGAGATTGTTGTTGAGCGCGGCGAGCAGCTTGTAGTTGGCGTTGTAGTCAATGCCGTAGCTCTGGCAGAGCGCGGCAGGCGTCTCCCCGGCGACGAGCGTGTGCGAGAGGAGAGAATAATACGACTCCGAAGTCGTGGCCGTCTTCGTCGGCAGCCAGAGGACCTTGCCGGGCATCATGTAGTTGTAGTTCGTGATGCCGTTGATCTTGCCGATCATGGCTAGGTTGGCGTTGAAGTCGATCTTTTTCGCTTCACACACACCGTAGATCGTGTCGCCCGCTTTGAGAGTATAGCTCGTAAGATAGCCCACGACCTTGTCATCGGCGGCGTTCGCCGTGCCGGTGAGACCGGTGAAGAGCGCTGCAACGAGACATACGGTCAGCAGCAGGGAAAGAAGGCGTTTTTTCATATCAGTTTTCTCCCTCCGTTGACCCCGCGCGGGGGTCGCGTAGTTTGGAAAATCGTTCGTATCGGTTTACCTATAATTATGACGCATGGACGGGGCGATCCATTCACGCAAGAAGCGTGATCGGCGCGATGTCCTGCCAGACGATGCCGGTGCGGTTGCCGTCCTGATCAACGAGATCCTGCGAGATCTTGCCGGTATAAACCATTTCGCCGTTTTGCAGCGTGATGACATACTGCGCGTCGGCATCGCCGGTGATCCAGTCCGTGCCGGAGAAGGAAGCGCCCTCACCGGGGAAGAAGTCCTGCTCGGCAAGACTCATAAGCCGCATGTCGCCGGGGAACAGGCCCTGCGCCGGCTCGCTGATGCGGTGGGCGTGCCAGAGCGCGGTGATCTCCCCCTCGATGTACTCGACGATCGCCTTGTCGGTCGCGGTGTAGAGCAGGTACCGGCTGCCGCCGAGGGGGACAAACTCGGTGAACTCGGTCAGCTCGCCGTCAATGTACGCGCGGACGCGGATCGCGCCGGTCAGCCCGTCGCAGTCCCACTGGCATTTGCCCTCGCGCTGCACCTCCGTGCCGGAGGTCTTGTCCACATAGGTGTATACTGCCTCGAAGCGTCCCGGCGCAGTCATCGTGAGCACGGCGTCGGGGAACGTTTCGCGGAGCGACGTCTGCGCTGCGTCCAGATTGTCGGCGCGCAGCTCGCGCCCGAGCGACGGATACGCCGTCGTGAACGGAACGTACACGAGCAGAAGGTAATCGGAGTTCA
>OIZA01001132.1_pt1 | contig 10159 bp, 11 predicted proteins | sample 1588381 | NCBI WGS metagenome assembly OIZA01 (sample SAMN03283277) | human gut metagenome | biome: human-associated habitat; material: feces | host: Homo sapiens | place: Peru | collected 2012 | reverse complement strand
AGGGGCTGCGCAGGCATCTTGAAATGCGCGGCCATACAGCCTGACAAACGGGGCGCTGTTCATTTTCGCTGCGGCGCTCTTGCGAAAAAGGACGGAGTGTGACATAATATAATGTATTCTACTTGAAATTCGGGGCGAAACACATGTCATCCTCCCATCGTGCCGCACGCGGTCAGATGTCTGACTCGCTGCTGACGGCTTCGTTCATCATTCTCTCCGGCGGTTTGCAGGACGCCTATACCTATCTCTGCCGCGGCAAGGTGTTTGCCAACGCCCAGACCGGCAACATCGTCCTTTTGAGCGCCTATCTTTTTGAGGGCGACACGGCGCACGCCGTGCGATATCTCGTGCCGGTGCTCTCGTTCGCGCTCGGGGTATTCGTCGCTGAGTGCATCCACCGGCGCTTTAAGCGCATGGAAAAGATCCACTGGCGGCAGCTCATCATCCTCTCGGAGATCGTGCTGCTCTTTCTCGTCGGCTTTCTGCCGCAGGAGTGGAACATGGCGGCCAATATGCTTGTGTCGTTCGTCTGTGCCATGCAGGTGCAGACGTTCCGCAAGGTGCGCGGCCACGCCTACGCGAGCACGATGTGCATCGGCAATCTCCGCAGCGGCACGGAAGCGCTGTGCGAGTATTTCCACGATAAAAACCCCGCCGTGCTCCGCCGCGCGCTGACCTATTTCGGCGTGATCGGCATTTTTGCTCTCGGTGCGGGCGCAGGCGCGTGGATCACGGCGCGCGCCGGCGAGCGGACGATCTGGATATCGTGCGCGCTGCTCACGGTGAGCTTTCTTCTCATGTTCCTGCGGGAAAAACGAGCGGAGGAAAAAGAGCTTTCATGACAAAACCTATCATCCTCGCCCCGGCGGGCGGCTTTGCCGCTGTCACGGCGGCGGTACGCTGCGGCGCGGACGCCGTATATCTCGGCGCGAAAAACTTCAATGCCCGGCGCAACGCCGAAAACTTTGACGATCTCGCCCTGCCGGAAACGGTGAAATTCTGCCATGAGCGCGGTACAAAGGTATTCGTCACGGTCAACACTCTCGTGACCGACGGCGAGATGGACGCGCTTATCGAGGAAGCGGACGCCATTGCCGAGACCGGCGCGGACGCCGTGATATTGCAAGATCCCGCCGTTATGCGCCTTTTCCGCGACCGGTATCCGGCGCTGCCGCGCCACGCCTCCACGCAGACTGCCGTGCACGATCTGGACGGCGCGCTGTATTTACAGGATCTCGGCTGCGAGACGATCGTCCTCGCGCGCGAGCTGACGCTCTCCGAAATGGAAAAGATCGCCTCCCGGCTCACAACGGCGGGCGCGGAAGCCTTCGTCCACGGCGCGCACTGCATGAGCGTTTCGGGCGCGTGCTATCTTTCCGCCATGCTCGGCGGACGCAGCGGCAACCGCGGCCTGTGCGCGCAGCCGTGCCGGCTCGACTGGCGCTGCGGCAAGGGCGACCATGTTCTCTCGCTCAAGGACATGTCCCTGCTGCGCCATGCGCAGGAGATGGCGGACGCCGGGATCACAACGTTCAAGATCGAAGGGCGCATGAAGCGCCCGGAATACGTTGCCGCGGTCGTGACCGCCTGCCGCGAGGCACTCACGGGAGAGGCTTACGACGAGGACACGCTCCGCGCCGTGTTCTCCCGCAGCGGTTTTACGGACGGGTATCTTACAGGCAAACGCGATAAGGCCATGTTCGGCTACCGCACCAAGGACGATGTGCAGAGCGCCGACAAGGTACTCAAGTCGCTTGCTGCGCTCTATGAAAAGGAGACGCCGCGCGTCGGCGTTTCGATGGCGTTTTCGCTGACAGAAACAGAGAGCGCGCTCACCGTGTCGGACGGGGAGAATGCCCGCACTGTCACGGGCGATGCGCCCGAAAAGGCGATCAACCGAGCGCTCGATGCCGCGAGCGCCGAAAAGAATCTTGTCAAGACCGGCGGCACGCCGTTTGCTGTGACGGACTTCACCGCCGATATCGCGCCCGGATACATGCTCCCGGCGAGCACGCTCAACGCGCTGCGGCGCGAGGCGCTCTCCGAGCTGCTGGACGCGCGCGGCGCGGCAAGGCCGTGGCCCCGATCCGACGCTCCCGCGCCGGCGGCACCGGAAAAGCGGGACCGCAGCCGCACCGGCGCACTGTGGGCGCGCTTTGCGGAGCTTTCGCAGATCCCCGCAGGGGAGAGCTTTGATAAGATCCTCCTGCCCGTGGAACGCATTACGCCGGAGATCATTGAAACGTTCGGCGAACGGCTCATCGGCGTCCTCCCGGCGATCCTCTGGCCTGCGGACGAGGAAGCGCTCGAAGCGCGTCTTGCGGCGCTGAAAGAGGCCGGGCTGCACGAGGTGTACGGCGACAACATCTACGCCATTCCGCTCACACGCCGCCGGGGACTCACGCTGCACGGCGGCGCGGGGCTCAACATCCTCAACACCGAGGCGCTGCGCCACTATGAGGAAGAGGGGCTTGCGAGCGTCACGGCTTCGTTTGAGCTTTCGATGCGCGGCATCAAATCGCTCGGGGGGAGTATCCCTCTCGGCGCGATCGTCTACGGGCGTCTGCCGCTCATGCATTTCCGGAACTGCCCGATCCGCTCGCAGCTCGGCTGCGCGGCGTGCCGCGCGAGAGGCGAGCTCACCGACCGGCGCGGCGTCAAATTCCCGGTCGAGTGCGGGGAGAAAAAGTATTCGACACTTTTGAACAGCGTGCCGCTGCACATTGCGGATAAGGACCTGCGCGGCCTGGATCACTGCATTTTGTGGTTCACGCGTGAATCGGCGGCGGAGTGCGCCGCCGTCGCGGCGGATTACCGCGCGGGAAGAAAATCGGAGCGGGAGCGCACCGGCGGACTGTACTACCGGGAGCTTCTGTGACCGGAGAATTAAAGGAGGAACGACCTATGGCGACCGGAGCGGAATTTTTTGCTCAACTGGAAAAGCGCTTCAACCAGCTTCCCGCGGAGGAAAAGCTGGATAAGATCGTAGAATATCAGAAAAAGCTCACGGCATTGAAGGAGCAGGGGCTTTCCGAGGAGGAAGCCGTGGCGCAGCTCGAGAGCGAGCTGCCGCTGCCCAGCCCCGTGCCGCCGGAGAACGACGAGTACGGGCGCATCTCGCACCCGAAAAAGCCGCTCGTGACCGGCACGCTCTACGCCGTGGCCCTCGCCGCGGTCGTCGCGGCGGCGGTGCTGCTCTCGAAGATATTTTAAAACCGGAATATTTAACGGGGTATGACGAAACGTCATGCCCCGTTCCGACTGTCAAAGGCGCTGGGGATGAAAAGATGAAATACGAAACAATGCAGGAAATCGGAAGATCATGGGGAAGCATTATGAATGATTCCGATGCAATTCCGTAAATGGCTTTGTGCTGCGCGAATATGGATATGAAATCGAAGTTTGACCCGTGCGGAAAGAAGATATACCATGAAAACGGAAATCAAAACAAAGAGATTGACGCTGTGTCCCATGTCGGATGCGGAGATCGAAGCGCTGATCGAGCGCATGCCTTCCGACGAGCTTCGCGCCGCTTACGGCGAAATGCTCTCCGGCGGCAAAAGCGATCCGGAAAACCGGGTCTGGTACGCGCCGTGGTCGATGGTGCTGAAAGATGCGCAGGAGTATGTTGGCGATCTTGGCTTCAAAGGGCCGGTCAAAAAGCATGCTGTGGAGATCGGGTACGGTGTTCTGCCGGAGTACGAGGGGCAGGGCTATACCACCGAAGCGGTGCAGGCCATGACACAATGGGCGTTTCAGCAGAAGGATGTGGTGTTTGTGGAGGCCGAAACAGACCCGGAGAACAAGGCTTCGCAGCGTGTTCTCGAAAAGTGCGGCTTTGTGCCGGACGGAACAACGGGGGAGGAAGGCCCGCGCTTTGTGCTGGAGAGCCCGCTTTCCAGCCAGGTATCCATCTATATGCTGTTTGGTATCGCCATCGGTATGTCCGTTGGACAGATGTGCGGCCAGATGGTCTGGGGCTTGGCGCCCGGCATCAGTCTCGGTTTGTTGGCCGGCGTGCTGCTCGACAATGCCGCAAAGAAAAAACGTGAAGAGCTCCGGCAGCAGCGCCGGTCTGATGTGTGATTTTTTTCGCATATTGCTATTGACATGGAAACTGTAAAGTGATATATTTACCACATCGAATGTGATAAATATATCACTTGCTGCATTATGTGGGGGCATTATATGAAAATGAAAAAAGTATCGCTGCGGGAACTGGTTGCGGACAAGATTGTTTATGCCGTTCTTCTTGCCATGACATATTGGCTGTGGGCGCGGAACGACTGGAAGGACTATTATACGACCATCCAGTACGTCATTGATGTTTTCGCGTTCTTTTATTTTGTATCCCGTTCTATCCGCGTCAAAAAATATAAGCAGGAAGAGCCGGATGAGATGTCGGAGGCAAATCTCAAACGGTGCGATGCGATCTGCCTGAAGATCGTCGTTGGGCTGATCGTGGCACTCGGCTTTGTCTGCGCCGCCGGGAGATTTGCGATCTCTACGGAGATCATCGGCTACGGCCTGATGGGGACGCTGGTTTTGCTCGCGGTCATCCGCACGGTTTTGTTCTGCTATATGGATAAAAAGGGAGTCTGAGATGGCGCTGACGACCAAGATCCGGGAATACCGGGAAAAGCAGGGACTTACGCAGTCAGAGCTTGCCGACCTCGTCGGTGTCCGGCGCGAAACGATCGTCAATCTTGAGCGGGGACGGTATAACCCCTCGCTGAAGCTGGCCATGGATATCGCCAAGGTCTTTTACGTCACCGTGGAAGAGATATTTTCCTATACGGAATAAGAAAACGCTGCGGTATCCCGCTTAAGTATCGCCGCAAGAGCGATCTCACCCACGCCGGATACAAAAGCGTGAATACCGCTTGTGAGATGGGAAAAAATCTGCTATAATTCCCCTGTTACAGAGCCAATTCACCGTAAGGAGATAAACGAAGCTATGAAACTTGGTATCGTGGGTCTGCCCAACGTGGGCAAGAGCACGCTTTTCAATGCGCTGACGAACGCCGGGGCGGAGTCGGCGAACTACCCGTTCTGCACGATCGAGCCGAATGTCGGCGTTGTCACTGTGCCGGACGCGCGGCTGGACTATCTCGCGGAGATGTACCAGCCGAAGAAATACACCCCCGCCACGATCGAATTCGTGGATATCGCGGGTCTTGTCAAGGGCGCGTCGCAGGGCGAAGGTCTCGGCAACAAGTTCCTCGGCGACATCCGCAACACGGACGCCATCGTCCACGTCGTCCGCTGCTTTGATAATGCCGATATCATCCGCCACGAGTGCTCGCACGACCCCGTGAGCGACATTGAGACCGTCGATCTGGAGCTCATCCTCGCCGACATCGAAATGCTCCGCCGCCGCCAGGACAAGGCGGAGAAAAACGCCAAGAGCGGCGACAAGAAATTCAAAAAGGAAGCCGAGGTCCTCGGCCGCCTCATCGAGTGGATGGACGGCGGACGTTCCGCCCGCAGCTTTGAGGCCGACGAGGAGGAGCGCGAGATCATCGCCGCGTCCGACCTTCTCACCAACAAGCCCATCATTTATGCCGCGAATCTCGACGAGGACGGCTTCTCCGCCGGGGCGGAGAACAACACCTACTATCAGCAGGTCAAGGCGCTCGCGGACGCCGAGGGCAGCCGCGTGCTGCCGGTGTGCGCCCGGTTTGAGCAGGAGATCGCGGAGCTCGACGAGGAGGAGCGCGCCGTGTTCATGGAAGAGCTCGGCATGACCGAATCCGGATTGCAGCGCCTCATTCAGGCGTCCTATGAGCTGCTGGGCCTCATCTCCTTCCTGACGGCGGGCAGCGACGAGGTGCGCGCCTGGACGATCCGCCGCGGCACGAAAGCGCCGCAGGCCGCCGGCAAGATCCACACCGACTTTGAAAAGGGCTTCATCCGCGCCGAGATCGTGGCGTTTGACGATCTCAAAGCCTGCGGCAGCATGGCCGCGGCCAAGGAAAAGGGCCTTGTCCGGCTCGAGGGCAAGGACTACGTGATGCACGACGGCGACGTGACGCTCTTCCGCTTCAACGTTTCCAAGTGAGCGAAAAACGCATAGGTTTTCTCGATACATGGCGGGCAGCGGCGCTGCTCGCCATGATCGTATGGCACTTTCTTTTTGACCTTGCGTCGGCGGGGCTTGTACCGGAAACGCTCCTGCAAAGCCCCGTCATGGAGCTTGCGCGGTATATGATCGCCGGGAGCTTTATTGTGATCTCCGGCGTGTGCGCGCGGCTCTCCAGGCGTCCGCTGCGCCGGGGACTCATCGTGCTCGGCGCAGCGCTTCTCGTGTCGGCGGCAACGTATCTTTTCGGCGCGCCCGTATACTGGGGCATACTGCACCTGCTTGGGGCGTGCATGCTGCTCTATGCTGCGGTGCGCAAGCGCTGGGAGACTCTGCCGGAAATCTACGCCTGCGGCGCTGCGCTGCTCGTTTTTGCGCTGACGTTCGTGCTGCCCATCCGTGTGCGGGTGGGTGTGCCGTTCCTTTTTCCGTTCGGACTGCGCACGGCGGCGTTTGCCTCGGCAGACTACTATCCGCTGCTGCCGTGGGGCGCACTCTTTTTCGCCGCGGCCGCGGCGGGGGAGCGGCTCGGCGACATGCCACCGGAGAAAAAGTATGTTCCCGCGCCGCGCCCTCTCGCGTGGCTGAGCCGCCGCTCGCTCCTTATCTACCTTGTGCATCAGCCGGTGCTGTTCGCACTGGCGGCGCTTTTGCAGCACGCGGCGCAGGGGACTTGACACCCGGATTTTTTGGGTGTATAGTCCCGACATAGGCATTGAAGGGAAACGCCCGAAGGAATCCCCGCAGAGAGGGACGCACATTGGTGAAAGCGTCCTGCGGATGAACTCGGAGCTGACCGTCCCGGAGCCGGTGGGAGGAAATGCCCGCCCGTTTGACCGCGTTATGGGTCAATGAGTGAAATAACAGGGTGGAACCGTGTTTTCAAAGCACCCCTGTGCCGTTTTTGGCGCGGGCGTGCTTTTTTTGTTTGCAAAAGAGTAATATACATCGGAGGAAACATCATGGAAGAGAACGCTTACAGCTGGGAAAATCCCGAATACCGCAAAACGTACCATCATACCTGCTCGCACGTCATGGCGCAGGCGATCTGCCGCCTGTACCCGGGCACGAAGCTCGCCATCGGCCCCGCGATCGAAGAGGGCTTCTATTACGACATCGACAGCGAGCACACCTTCTCTCCCGACGACTTTGAAGCCATCGAGAAGGAAATGCGCAAGATCTGCAAGGAAAAGCTGAAGCTCGAGCGCTTTGAGCTGCCCCGCGCCGAGGCTGTTGCGCTCATGGAAAAGGCCGAGCAGCCTTACAAGGTCGAGCTGATCAACGATCTGCCGGAGGACGCCGTCATTTCCTTCTACCGCCAGGGCGAGTTCACCGACCTGTGCGCCGGTCCGCATCTTGATTCCACCGGCCGTATCAAGGGCAACGGCATCAAGATCACGAACGTCACGGGCGCCTACTGGCGCGGCGACTCCAAGCGCAAAATGCTCCAGCGCTTCTATGCCGTGAGCTTCCCGAGCAAGGACATGCTCGATGAGTACCTCGCCCGCATCGAGGAAGCCAAGAAGCGCGACCACCGCAAGCTCGGCAAGGAGCTCGGCCTCTTCACGCTCATGGACGAAGGCCCCGGCTTCCCGTTCTTCCTGCCGAAGGGCATGGTGCTGCGCAACACGCTCATTGACTACTGGCGTCAGGTGCACAAGCGCTACGGCTATGTGGAGATCTCCACGCCGATGATCCTCAACCGCGCGCTGTGGGAGCGTTCCGGCCACTGGGAGCACTATAAGCAGAACATGTACACCACTGTCATCGACGGCGAGGACTACGCCATCAAGCCGATGAACTGCCCGGGCGGCATGCTCGTTTACAAGTCTGAGCCGCACTCCTACCGCGATCTGCCGCTGCGCGTGGGCGAGCTGGGCCTTGTCCACCGCCACGAGCTTTCCGGCGCGCTGCACGGCCTCTTCCGCGTCCGCTGCTTCACGCAGGACGACGCGCACATCTTCATGACCTGGGAGCAGATGAAGGACGAGATCAAGAATGTTGTCCGCCTGTTCGACGAGGTCTACTCCGTGTTCGGCCTGCGCTACGAGATCGAAGTCTCCACGATGCCCGAGGATCACATGGGCGATGTGAAGGACTGGGATTTCGCCACCGAAACGCTCAAGGCCGCCGTGACCGAGATGGGCAAGAGCTACGTCATCAACGAGGGCGACGGCGCGTTCTACGGCCCGAAGCTCGATTTCCATCTGGCCGACAGCCTCGGCCGTACCTGGCAGTGCGGCACGATCCAGCTCGACATGCAGCTTCCCGAGCGCTTTGAGCTGGAGTACACCGGCGCGGACGGCGAGAAGCACCGCCCGGTCATGATCCACCGCGTCGTTCTCGGCTCCATCGAGCGCTTCATCGGCATCATCACCGAGCACTACGCCGGCGCGTTCCCGGTGTGGCTCGCGCCCGTGCAGGTGCGCGTTCTCACGATCACCGACCGCGCGAACGAGGCCGCCGAAAAGGTCGCCGCCGCGCTTGACGCTGCCGGGCTGCGCGTGGAGAAGGATCTTCGCAACGAGAAGATCGGCAAGAAGATCGCCGAAGGCCGCAGCCAGAAGATCCCGTATCTGCTCATTCTCGGCGACAAGGAAGCCGAGAGCGGCACGGTCGCGGTGCGCAGCCGCGGCGGTGACGAGGGCGTCATGGCTCTCGACGACTTCATCGCGCGCGTGAACGAGGAAGTCCGCGCAAAGAAAAACTAAAATTTGACATCATAAAACAAATTGCACCCCTCCAAACTATGAAAAACGGTTTGGAGGGGTTTTTATGACAAAATATGGAATAAAACGCGCCTGCATTGCGATCGCGGTGCTGTTCGCGGTGAATATAGCGGTCATCACGCTCGCGCAGAGGGCAGACGCGGCGTCGTACAAGCGCGGCTCTACCGGCAGCGTCGTTTCCGAAATTCAGCAGAAGCTCAAGGACTGGGGCTACTACAGCGCCGAGGTGGACGGCGTTTACGGCAGCCGCACGGAGGCGGCGGTGCTGCTCTTCCAGCAGAAAAACGGTCTCGCCGCCGACGGCAAGGCGGGCGCGGAGACGCTCGCGGCGCTCGGCATCTCGTCCGCGGGGCTCATCGAGCAGAACACGTCCGGCGATGTGGCGCTGCTTGCGCGGCTTATCTTGACCACCACGCCCGGATCAAGGTTTTCAAACAGCTTTTCAACTGCCTGCTGCTTGGTTATAGGGTTAAAGCCGACGTCGAGATACTGCCCGTGGATTTTCCTGATAAGCGTCGTCGGATGCTTTACGCAGGGAAGGATAACATCCATATAGTTTTTGTCAAGGAAGGCTCTGAGGTAATCAAAATCTATCTTGCTCCACTCAACGTTGTAGTAGTGAATGTCGCTCCCGACGTACTCGGGGCTGTATATTCCGGTTTTGCCGCTGTAAACCTGAACCCAAAGCGGATCAACGAGACCGGTGTCCCAAATGTCCTTCCAAGTATCTTGAACGTCGCTTAACTGCTCTGAGCTAAGCTCCGGAGTCTCTCCGGTCGTTTCTCTAAACCATTTTCGTAGCACTGTCGATTTGCTACCGCGCTTCTCGCCTGACTGCATAGCCGAAACTGCGCGGATAAGGTCGCTGTGCCGCTCTTTGCAAAGCGTGTTGAACATGTAGTTAAATAACTTATCTTTGATGGAATTTTTCATAACTCTCTCCGTACAAAATGATGCAAATAGTATATTACATTTCGTGCAGTATGGCAAGAGTTTCAATTTTTGTTCAGACAAACTTTACATTGCCTATTTTGATCGAATGAATAATAAGTGTGAAGATGCATTTTTGTTGTAATAAAAGTGACGTTGTGATAAAATCAATACTTAGGATGTGATAAATATGCGTATCTTGGGCATTGATCCGGGACTTGCAACTGTTGGATTTTCAATCATAGATGTGGACAAAGCCAAAATGAAGCTCGTTACCTGCGGCATAATAAGCACTCCGGCTCACACTTCTCTCTCGAGTAGGCTGGATAGAATATTTGACGATCTCAATGAGCTTATAAGCACATTTTCTCCGGATGTGATGTCTATAGAGGAGTTGTTTTTCAACACAAATATAACG
>OIZA01001131.1_pt1 | contig 10160 bp, 9 predicted proteins | sample 1588381 | NCBI WGS metagenome assembly OIZA01 (sample SAMN03283277) | human gut metagenome | biome: human-associated habitat; material: feces | host: Homo sapiens | place: Peru | collected 2012 | reverse complement strand
CGGCATTTGCACTATCTGAAAGAATATCACAGGCTTACATATACCAATTTGCTCATAAGCGGAAGGCTGAACGAATACCTTGCCGAGATAGACAAACAGGCAAAGGATATGTTCCTTCGGTTGATAAAACAGATGTCGGAGCGTGAGGGCGTAACCGAGCAACTAAAGACAGAAAATCAAATGGAGTGGGTTGGTAGGATGAATAATATTCGCAGTAGAGCGGTGGAGATTGTAAATGCAGAACTGATTTGCAGTTAAGCCGGAGCGGCGGCGAGGAAAACCTTGCCGCCGTTTTTATGTATATGACCGAAAAATCAAAGATTTATGGTATAATTCTAAAAGAGTTATTTTTTTAAGACCATCGCCTCAAAAAACGTACTTAATAGGTGAAAGCGCTTTTAGGTCAAATTAGGGAGGTGAACAACATGGATGATCTGGGAATCATAGAACTCTACTTTAATAGAGATGAACAGGCGATCAAGGAGACGGATACAAAGTACGGAAAACTCTGCCACAGTATTGCCTATAACATTCTAAATAATCACGAAGATTCTGAGGAATGCGTTAATGATACTTATGTGAGTGTGTGGAACACCATTCCGCCTACAAGACCGCACAATTTCATGTCCTTTATCTGCAAGATTGCACGAAATCTCTCTTTGAAGCGACTGGAGTTTATGAAGCGAAAGAAACGGTCGGCGGAAATCATTTTATCCTTGGATGAGCTTGCGGCAGTATTGCCGGATGAACGATATGCTCCCGATGTGAGCGACGAGGATGTAGGTAAGCTGATCAGTAAGTTTCTTCGCAGTCAGGAGGAATATGTCAGGAATGTTTTCATCCGCAAGTATTTCTATTTCGATTCTATAAGGGAGATTGCAAAGCACTATTCTTTTACTGAGAGTAAGGTCAAAAATATGTTGTTCTACACCCGAAACAAGCTGAAAGATTACTTGATTAAGGAGGGCGTTGAAATATGAAAAAACCGAGAATTGCAAATGCCATCGGGCATATTGATGATGATCTTGTCGCCGGTGCAGCCGAGTGCAAGAAGAATAGGAACCATTGGTTAAAATGGGGTTCCATTGCAGCCTGCTTTGCAGTACTTCTAATTGCAGGTACGGCAATCCTGCCGTCACTATTTGGAGGAAATGTAACACCGAATGGGACCGACGGGAGATACAAGGATTATAATATCCATGCCAGCGAGTCTGCAATCGTCTGGCCGTGGGAGTATAAGACTGTATACGAGAAATATGCGAGTGTCGAAATTGACGGCATTGAGTATTATGGAAAAGGCCGTGCGGTATCAGAAGCATTGGTTAGCGAGAGCATTGGAAACTACACTTTTGTCGGTTATGATGAAATCAATGATGGAAAGAAATATACTGCCGAGTTTGAAGCATACAAGCTACAGAATATCGCTCAAAGTCAGTTTGTAGCCGTGAAGATGGAAGACAGTTATTACGTTTTTAAGAGCAGCGAATACTCTCCTCCGAGCACGCTTGGTGAGCTTATGGAAACGGTAAATCTATCCAAGGTTGTGGAACTGAGCCGCTTTTCCGAAAAAGAAGACAACCCAAACAGCAATCATTTCGTGTTAAACAATGACGATTATATATGGGAAGTTCTTACAGATTGTAAAAGTGCTGTTTTCGTTGAGGATGAATCGTGGATGGTCGGTGACAGAGATTATCTGAGCTTTACGATTACCTCCGATTCTCTTGGCGCCTACAAGGCAGCTCTTTATGTGACGGAGGACGGCTATCTGTGGACTAACGCATTTGACTGGCAGTATTTATTTAACATCGGAGAGGAAGCAGCCGGAAAGATTATCAAGTATGCAAAAGAAAAATCCATCGAAACAGAATATGAAGCGTATAGGAACTCGGTTGCCGGTACAATCGTTGAGATCACAGAAGAATATATCCTTGTGGATGATTCTATTCTGTGCAAGAATCCGGCAGACGGTATCACCTACAAAGTTCTACTAAATGACCTTCGAATCTCCCGTTATGTAGATTATGGAATTGTCAAGGTTGGCGATACAGTACAGATTTCCTATGAAGGCGAAATTGATGAGACCAATGTTAATACCATTACAAGCGCAATTTCGGCATCCAAAGCAACTATCTCCAACGGAGATGTATTAATTCCTGAATAAACCATCTACACCCTGTAAGACTTCAAAATCTTGCAGGGTGTTTCTCTGTCTTAAAATGTATGTAATCCCGCAAGGCAGGGGTACTGCCCTGCTTTCTCTGTCGTGGGATTTTCGCTTTGGCTGGCTTCTCTGTCTGCTCTCTGCCTGTAGCCGCCTGAGCTGGTCACGAATACTTTTCTTTTCGGGCGGTGTAAGCCTTTCTTTTTCGGCTGGTCTGCGGTTCTCCCTGACCTCCCGCTCCCATGCGGCAAGGCCACGGTTGTACTGCTCCACAACAGCCTCCGCCTTGCGGTAGGTTGCCATGAACGCCTGCACATCGGGATAACCGTCCTCTTTCAGAACATCGGGTAGTTTATCCAGCTTTTCAGCGATTTCCTTTTCTGTCCGCTGTATCTGCTCTGTGAGCGCCTTGCACTCCTTACCTTTGAAAATCCCCTTTGTGTCGGCGAGCTGCTGTTTCAGCTTCGGAAGTACCGTATCCTGCAAATGCCGGATTTCTTTCGCCTTATCCTGCGCTTTTATCATCAGCTTTTGCATGGTGCGGAACTCTGCCATATTAATATCAAGTGTAGGCTTGGGCGGCATATCTTTTTCCTGAATAAGGTTTTGAAGAAAATCTTTTGCCTTTGTCACAATCCCACGGAATAGATTGGGCAGCCAGCCTTTGCTTTTGATAGATTGGCTTGCTTTGTCGTGTATCTCGGTCTGCTTGACTTCTAAAATCTTTGCTTCGGAAATACCCGATATGAGTGCCATATCCGCTGTCCTGCTCCATTCCTGCCTTGCGGCATTATCCGTTTCAATCTCGGCGGCTTTGGGATTGTTCTTACCGATTTTCTTTGTAGGGAGATAAACGCTGTTCTTATCAAATACCTTTAATTGCTGTTCAGGATTAGAGATATGTCGATTGATAAGGTCGGTGTAAATCTCCTTTACCTCCCGAAGAAAAGGCTCGCTTTTGAATTTATCATCTTTCACGGTAAAAAGGTGGCTTTCATAAATTTCTCCCTTTTTTATGACAGTGCAGCCTTTTCGTATCTGCCCGTCCTCCCCTGTGATTTCTTTCTTGGTGCGTACCCTTTTTCCCGTTTCATCATAGAACACGCTGCGTGTGGCTATCTTGATGTCAGGTTCAGGAAGCAGTTTTCTTTCGCTGAAGATAAGGTGGATATGATAGTTCGTCTTACGTTTGTTGTGGTGGAGGGCTGACACGCACTCCACACCATACCGCCTGTGGAACTACTCTGTAAAATCTTCAAGGACTTCCTGCGGCTCGTATCTTGTATATACTTCGGGCAGGGCGATAATCAATTCCCTTGCTTCAATACATTTGCCCTCTGTACCGCTTCGCTTAAATTCCTGCTGGCTTTCCCTTGCAAGGTTACTCCAAAATTCATTGTCGGCGGTGCGGTAGGTAGCATAGAGGTTTTATAAAATTTGATTTGTTCGGTTAGTATAATATATTTAGTGAAGCACTTTAGCCAATATGGTTAAGGCGCTTTTTTTTGTGCCTTGAAATGAGGTGGTTGAAGCATACCACATCGGGGAAAGCCTGATTTAATCATTACAACAGGCATTGCCTGATCATATAGAGTAACTTTTAACAGCCAGTTAGGGATTATCCCTGTTGGCTTATCTTTTTATCGAAAAGGAGAGACACAACATGAGAAAAGAACAGATTATTACGACAAACAATAATCAGATGGAGGAGAAAGGCATGAAGAGCAGATTCATTCACTTTAAGAAGAGATTCGTTCCGGCATTATCCGGAGCACTTATGGGAGTAATGCTTATGAGCACTACTTGTTTTGCAGCAGGTGACAGATATCCGGGAAACAATCGCACCGGTATCTTCCGTGGCAGAACCGACGGAGTATCAGTTTGGAGCAGAGGCATTTGAGGCAGCATATCCTAAAATGGATTCTGTCATCAAGCCGGATGAAAAAGACCCTTCCGTTCCTAAGACCGGGAAGGTGAGGTAGAGGCTTATGACGGATAAGGAGAAAAGGTACTGGGCATATTTTCTGAATGTGCATGGAAAGATTGAATACTATGAGCAGTGAAAGAAATGTGTTCATTCCTGTAAGCAGAGCTTTCGAATAACAGGGCTGCTTTGTAAAAAGTGTCAGGAAGCCAAATAGCGAGGGGCGTATCATCAGAAATGGTGGTACGCCTTTTTTTTGGGAATATTCTACCTTTAATCCCTTTGAATGTAATAGTATTGTATATAATCAGTGAACAAATCTTAAAACCAAAATCTTAAAACTATCACAAAAACAGATGCCTTTTTCCAATTTTTTTGGTATAATCATATTATTGACAGCTATGAACACAGTGAAAACAGAGGTGTTCCAATGGGCAATCAGTCAAGCCAGTGGTTTGCTTTATATTATCTGGACAGGCTGGACAGATTTATAAAGGAGAGGCTAAAAGTAAAATACTATGTAAGATACATGGATGACGGAGTGCTCATTCACCACGATAAAGAGTTTCTAAAGAAAGCGTTAGCCAAGACACAAATTTTTCCTATATCACAGGGAGTGGATTTCCTTGGATTTCATTTTTATCTGACAGATACAGGAAAGGTGATTAAAAGACTCCGGACATCAAATTTAAAGCATGGACATACATGGAAATTAAGAAAACATATCTATTCCAATACAATATTTACAAAATCAAAGGAGGATTCAGATGAAAAGATTAAAGCATAATTTAAGGAGGACTTTATGAATATTATCAAACATAAATATGGCAAACGAACGGTATCTCTGCTGCTTGCGGTAATTTTGGTGCTATGCCCTTTGCAGGTTAGGGCGGCAGATAACAAGCCAACCATCGAAATTGGTGACTACATTCAGATGGGTACTTATGGGGGAGTGCCAATTGTGTGGCGTTGTGTAGCGAAGGATAGCAATGGGCCATTGATGCTTTCGGATAGAGTATTGTGTGATTACATGCCCTATGATGCAAAAACCAACAAAAATGCCGAAACAGGCTCGCACCGGCGCAATAGCTGGAGAGATAATTTTGGTTCTAACCACTGGAGAGACAGCAACATACGTTCTTGGCTCAATTCCAACGCTGAAGCAGGAAAAGTGAAATGGCTTTGCGGAAATCCGCCAACAGAGGATTCTGTCTATCCTAAAACGGCAGCATATGACCAAAAGGAGGGCTTCCTTCGCAGCTTTCGTTCGGATGAGCTGGGAGCGATTCGAACGGTGAAGCAGCGTTCTATCGTTTCCCATCCGGAGTATACGGCAGGTTATATCGACGTAGCCGGTGTTGATCTTCCCTATAACACCACAATTGATACGGTAGCGGATGGGTATGACAGTGCCCATTATGAATATATTTGGGATAGAGTTTTTCTGCTGGATGTTCAGCAGCTCAAAACGGTTAATGATAACCTGAACGGCTACCATATCGCAAAAAACAGAAGCGGTGTAGCATGGAACTATTGGCTGCGTACACCGATTACAACCTGTAACCATGATATGCGATTTGTGACCCCTCAAGGGAATATTTTGCGTGACGCACCCTATAAGGGATATTACGGCGTTCGTCCTGCCTTCTATCTGAATACGGAAAATTACACCGTATCATCCGGCACAGGACAGAGCGCACAGGACCCCTATGTTGTTTCCGCACCGGATGCGCCGGATGACAGCATTGGCATATCCGGCGCTGTGCGAGAGGATGTGAATGGTGACTGGAATGTGAACACGGATGAGTATCTACAGCTGGAGATGAGTACCCTCTACACTGAGGATCCTGCATATGCAAATGTAACCGTACCGGTGTATACAATCCAGAAGCCTCGCAGCGATAAGGAGAACATGGTGATTGTGTATTGCGCCGAGGGCTACACCAAAAGCCAGCAAAAGCAGTTTGTCGAGGATGTAAAAAAGCTGTGGGGGGAGGTATTGCAGATAGAGCCATATCGCAGCATGGCGGATCGCTTTAATGTCTATGCACTCTGCACGGCATCGGTGGATGGCTATGGCGGTACCAGCACATTTTTTGCTGCGACCGCCAAAGGAGGAATTTCTACTAACAAAGGGAACTGGCGCAACCATGTTTTGGAGCGCATCATAGGCCCTGCGTTTATCGAGAAGATTCATGACGCACATATTCCTAATGAAACGCATCCAAACGAAAACACGATGGATCATAATTATAGACAGTATGATTATGTGTATGAAAATATCAACCAATTCGTTGTGTTGGCGAATAGCGGTGAGTATTTCGGTGGCTCTCATGATAATAAACAATATGGTATTCACTATATTGTTGCGTCAGCGAGAAACGCATATTCTGCGTTTACCCAGCGGCATGAACTGGGACACGGTCTGTTCCATCTGGGAGATGAATATAATTATAGCACTGTTCCTGTAGATGAGTGGAATTACACTACATCACTGAATATGACTGCAACAAAAGATCCCACGAAAGTGAAGTGGAAGCAGCTGCTTGGCTTCCGTAATACCTATACCTGCCCGCATCTTGACTACTATCCTTATACCTATAATTCCAGCAGGGATTGTCTGATGCGAGAGACCTTTCAGAATGATTTTTGCGATGTGTGCAAGCTACAGGGCATAAAGGTCATGAGTCAGCTCATTACAAATCCCCCTGCGCTTTATGTGGCTGTTCCTGAGGTGAAAAAGTATATCGGCGGTTACAGAAATCCCACAAAAGATCCTTCTGCCTTTGAGGCAGCGAATTCCTCCGCATATGCGAGCTATCAAAATGACAGGAATAGCCGTCTATTAAGCGGCGGCAGTAAAAACAGCTTTGATTATAGCAGCATGAAGGGGCAGCAGGTTGAGCTGCGCACCATTATACAAAATCTTTCGAATACCCAAGCGAAGACTGTGACCCTGCGCCTGTGGGTGGAACATTCCAACGGCGAAAAAGCGGTCACGACAGATGGGGAGCAGGTTTTCACTACGCAGGAGTTTGACATCCCTGTTTGGAAAGAGAAAAGCAAATTCTGGACAAAGGGTGCGTTGGATTACGAGGGCAGCGACTTTAATTCCGGCCTTGTCAACTGCTCTCTGGTTTACACGATTCCGGAGAATGCCATTCTGCAATCCGGCGATACCATCGGCTTTGAGATTGTAGATCATGCGACAGGCGAGGTATTGGCTGATGATGATACGGAGCAGCAGCGCTATGTCAATGTCACCATCCAATATCAGCTGGAGGATGGCACAGATGTTCCAAACACCATGCCGACTACCTTTACTGTTCCGGTAGGCAAAAAGGTTGATTGGCAGCCGCCGCAGGAACTGCACGGCTACACTTTTGTTAAAGCGGAGGGGATGGAAAATGCTGTCCCGAACAGTGGTATGACGATTCGTTATATTTATAAAAGGTATGAGGAACGCCCCGAGCCGCCGGTGACAAAAAATTATACGGTGCAATACAATTGGGGCTCTGTATTCCCGACAGGCGCAACGCTGCCGCTAAATAGCAGCTCCTATTCGAGTGTGCAACAGGCGAAGGCGGCTGTGGATAAGAAATATACCTCCACAACACGCATTCAGGCACAAAAGGATGGTAAAAACGGCACATGGGCTTTTTCGGGCTGGGATGCCGGCAACCTAAACGGCACAACCGTGGTATTCCGTGGAAGTTGGAGTTTTACGGCGGATACAGCGCCGATAACGCCTCCGAGCGGTACAGCAAGCTACAAGATTACCGCAACGGCAGGTATCGGTGGAACAATCTCTCCCGGTGGCATGACAACGGTATCTGCCGCAGGTCAGCTTACATATACAATCAAGGCGAACGAAGGATATTATATTGCGGACGTAAAGGTGGATGGTTCGGAAGTGACAGCAACCACAAGCTACACCTTTAGTGATGTGAATACTGATCACACCATAGAAGTTACCTTTAAGCAGGAAAGCCAGACACCGAATGACACCTATCAGATTATTGATGGAGCAAACAGTAGTTGGACGCCTGACAGTGATGGTAATATCACCATCCGGGGTAACGGAGACTTCTCCAAGTTTACCGGAGTTAAGGTGGACGGAAATTTGATAGACAAGAGCAACTACACTGCAAAGGAAGGCTCTACCATTATCACACTGAAAGCTTCCTACCTGAATACACTTTCGTCAGGAACCCATACAGTTGAAATCCTTTGGACGGATGGTTCTGCAAGCACCACATTTACCATCAAAGCAAATACTTCTGATGACAGGCCATCGAGTGGAACTGATAAGAAGGATGATGCACCTAAAACCGGGGACAACACACCGAGTGTATGGCTGTTTATACTATCAATTCTTTCCGGAACGGGATTGATTATTACCGTAAAGAAACGCAGAGAAAATTTGAATTCATAGAAACGATAGTTAAAAAATGAAACGAGAAAATAACCATGGAGAAGGCGGGCATGTATGTCCGTCTTTTCTTCAAAGAAAACACAACAGGAATTATTGAAAGAAAAATATATGGAGACGGAGGAACTGTAAGATATTATGTTGATGTTGATATTAATGGTCAAGTAGTTAATGTTAAGTCGGATTTTTATTCGTCAAAGACTAAAAGTTTACCAACAGGAAAAAAAGTAGAAGTGGATTACATGGTGTCACCTAAAGGAATTGCATCAGTGGAAATTGTTGGTGAAAATATAGTTTTATGTAGAGATGATACAAAAGGTGAGTTGAGAATACTGGTTGGATTTGGTATACTGGCAGTAATCAGGATGAAGAGCAGATGGCATTTAAAAGAAAGCAGAAGAAACTATTGATGAGATTAGAAAGGCATAAATATGAAAAAGAAATTAAATTTTATTTTTAGTCTAATAGTGGTCGTTATGTTATTTGTCACGGGATGTGGCAATTCAAAAACAACTGTTTCGTATACCTATAAGGTCGAAACAGGTGATAACATCACAATTTCGTTGACAACAAATGATGGATATGAGTTAACGTCGGACATTCCTTTTGTCATTTCTAAGGATAAAAAGGAGTTAAGTCAGGGTATATTTATTTCAGCTGAGTATTTTACTGCATATGTTGATAGTGTAAAAAATAACGAAAAAGCAAAAATTATTGATGAAGGTACTAAATCGGATTGTAGTTATGTAATGTGGAATTATAATGATTCTGAGTTTAATTACGTAGTGATGATTAATGGTACAAATACCGGTATGTTAATTGCTAATAATATTTCTGAGAAATCAGCTAAGGAATGTTTTGACAGATTAGAAATAAAAGTAAAAGAATAAAATACGATATATTTTCGGTTTCTGCAATCAATAAATTTAGGCTCTGAGCATATATTAGAAGGTTGAGCAGACTATATTAATTATGGGAAGAAGCCTTTTTTGTATAGCAGAGAAGAAAAAAGCTTAATTAATTTGGAGGAATAAAATATGTTAGAAGTAGGAAAAAAAGCACCGGATTTTGAATTGCCGGATCAGAATGGAAAAATGCATAAATTAAGCGATTATGCAGGAAAAAAAGTGATCTTATATTTTTATCCAAAGGATAATACACCGGGATGTACGAAGCAGGCATGTGGCTTTTCTGAGCGTTATCCACAGTTTACTGAGAAGGGAGCTGTTATTCTCGGAGTAAGCAAGGACTCTGTAGCGTCTCACAAGAGATTTGAAGAAAAATACGGACTGGCATTTACGCTATTAGCAGATCCGGAGCGTAAAGTTATTGAAGCATATGATGTCTGGAAAGAAAAGAAAAATTATGGAAAAGTATCTATGGGTGTAGTAAGAACTACATATCTTATTGATGAGCAGGGAATCATTATAAAGGCAAATGATAAAGTCAAGGCGGCAGATGATCCTGAAAATATGCTTAAGGAATTGGCATAATGAAGATTATTTTATCACCTGCAAAAAAGATGATTGTAGATACCGATAACTTAGCACCGGTTGAACTGCCTGTCTATATTGATAAGACAGCAGAAGTATTAAACTGGATGAAAAGCAAATCAAAAGAAGAACTGAAAGCTATCTGGA
>OIZA01001129.1_pt1 | contig 10194 bp, 5 predicted proteins | sample 1588381 | NCBI WGS metagenome assembly OIZA01 (sample SAMN03283277) | human gut metagenome | biome: human-associated habitat; material: feces | host: Homo sapiens | place: Peru | collected 2012 | reverse complement strand
CAAAGGCTTCGCCATCATTGGACACGCCCACAAAGATGATCCCGCCCTGATCATTCGCATATCCGACGATGGTTTTCGCCCATTTCACCGGATTATCCTGCTTCAGAAGCGCTTTAAACTCATATTCCGTATCCTCCGTTACGACATCAGGGAATAATTCCGAAATCTTCATAGCGCTCCTCCATTTCACCTTTCAAACATTGTACAGACATTATACAACATCACACACAACATTGTACAGACATTGGACAATATTTCTTTGAACTTTGAAGGAAGCCCGCCCATCCTTATATAACTTTATATAACTCTTTATAACTTTTTGCTTATTATATAACTCTATATAACTCTTTATAACTTTTTCCATACAGCATTACCCGCTCGAGCTAAAAAAGGCGTCAATTTTTTGTTTGCCTGCGTGGGACGGGGCCGATATGTAAGTAGATAAAAGATATATACCGGGGTGGGCAGGCAAAAAAGAAGAGACGTCCGGTCTGGACGTCCCTTAAAACACAACTGGATTAATAAATAAAACCCAACTGAACTGTTATGAAAATACTTCTGAAATCTGCGTCTGCCTGCGTATCAGCGATTAATTTTAATCGCGAGGCGGCTGTTCGGGTTGCTGCCTGGTTTTACGCCGGTCTTCTGCGGGCTACTGTCCGGATTTCCGTTTGTTTTCGTACCAGGATTTGAGCGGATACCGCTGTTCATGCGCGCACCAGTGCTCGGAATCGGTTTTCCGTTTACGACGAACTGGCAGACCTCTTCGTTACTGGAGGTGCGCTCGAAGAGCTGGATCACCTCCTCGGCGGAGCTGGCCTTTTCATCCGACACGCGCTTGTGAATGATGTCGACCGCTCTCTGCTCGAGCTCCGAAAGGAGCAGGTCGTCACGGCGGGTGCCCGACTTCACGATGTCGATGGCCGGGAAGATGCGGCGCTCCTGAAGCTCTCGATTCAGGACGAGCTCCATGTTGCCGGTACCCTTGAACTCCTCGTAGATGACATCATCCATGCGGGAGCCGGTTTCGACGAGCGCGGTGGACAGGATCGTCAGGGATCCACCCTCACGCATGTTGCGGGCCGCACCGAAGAAGCGCTTCGGCATGTGGAGTGCTGCCGGATCGAGACCGCCGGAAAGCGTACGTCCGGATGCCGGTACCACGAGGTTGTACGCCCGCGCGAGACGGGTGATGGAATCGAGCAGGATGGTGACATCCTCGCCCTGCTCCACGAGACGCTTCGCACGCTCGATGGTCATCTCAGCCACCCGCTTGTGGTGCTCCGGAACCTCATCGAAGGTCGAGTAGATGACGGTGACGAGACCGCCCTCGACCTCTTCCTTCATATCGGTGACCTCCTCCGGTCGCTCATCGATGAGGAGGATCAGCAGATGCATCTTCGGCTCGTTCTTCACGATGGCCTTCGCCACCTGCTTCAGCAGCGTCGTCTTACCTGCCTTCGGCGGCGATACGATCATACCACGCTGTCCCTTTCCGATCGGTGCCAGCAGGTCGAGGATACGAAGCGAGGTCGAGCTTCTCTCCCCCGGTACCTCGAGGCGGATACGCTGGTTCGGGAAGATTGGGGTCAGCGACTCGAAGCTCCGCCGACGGAACATCTCGGAAAGCGGCTTCCCGTTGACCGTCTCGATATAGGAAAGCGCCGCATAGCGCTCGTTCGGATTCTTCGCCCGCGACAGACCATGGATGACATCGCCGGTCTTCAGGCGGTAACGCTTGATGATCGCCGGATTCACGTAGACATCGCTGTCCCCCGGCATGAAGTTATCCGAGCGCGTAAAGCCGAAACCGTCCGGCATAACCTCGAGTATGCCGCCACACGGATTACCGCTCGGTGCCTTCTGGGTCTCGTTGTCGAGCTCGTCCGTCTTCTCGACGACTTCCGTCCGCACGGTCTCGCCATCATGGGCTGTCGACGCTCCATCCGACGCTGCAGCATCACTGTCACGCACCGTCCGCTCACCCTGCCCTGTAGCCGCCGCACTGCTGCGGCCGGCGTATGCTTTCGCGCGCCGTGCCCGGATGCGCTCCGCCTGCTCGGCCAGACTTCCCGGCTCCGCTGTTCTGCCGTTCGTGTCGTCGGCCAATGTCTCCGTCGCTGCCTGCGTGGCTTCCTTCGCCGCTGCTTCGGATACCGCTGCACGATCCTGTGCAGGCTCTGCCACAGCTGCCGCGGTCTTTCCGTCTGCAGCCTCCACGCTCCCGGAGGTCTTCGTTGCGGCAGCAGCTTCCGTCGTCTGCACCTCTATGCTCTTCGGCTTTCGTCCGCGCGTCGTACGCTTCGGCGTACCTTCCACGGCTGCTTCCAGAATCTCCAGTCCATCTTCCGCCTTCGCCTTCCGGGCACGGGTCGTGCGCTTCGGCTTCCTTTCTTCGGCCACCGGAGCGGTCTCTGCAACTTCCTCTGTCTTCGGCTTCCGCGCACGCGTCGTGCGCTTCGGCTTACTTTCTTCGGTCACCGGAGCCAGCTCTGCAACTTCCTCTGCCTTCACCTTGCGTGCTCGGGTAGTACGCTTCGGCTTACTCTCTTCTACCGCTGGAGCCGCCGCTGCACCTTCTTCTGTCTTTGGCTTCCGTCCTCTCGGCTTACGCTCGACCGCGGACTTCTTCTCTTCTTCTGCCATACTGCCTCCATATGGTTATTTTGTTTTTTTTAAGGGAATGTATAAAACTCTATCGTAAATCTGGGATTCATGGATACGGGAAAGACCGCTCCCGAAATCATCGATTTGAAATCATGTTCGTTAAACGAAGAAATTAGGAAAATCGTAAAATAAGTATAACAACCGCGCCCTTGTAACGCAAGTTTCATTTTGTTATACTAGCGGCACAGTGGGCATCCGATGCACGAATACACCGGACAGGTACGGATGGAGCACATTACCATCCATCGCTATGTGTATCACCACAGCGCAGCCCCTGTCGTAAACTCAGTATAAAGAAGGTTATTATGGCGAAAAACTATAGATCCACCCCGGGTCCGTCGCTTCGCTACGACGCCCGTGGACAGCTCATAAAAAATAAACCGAAATCGCGTGTTCTGCACTTCATCCTCTGCTATCTGCTTCCGTACCTGATCATCAACGGACTGATTCTCCTCTTCGTGATTCAGCAGCCGACGATCGAGACGACCGAGCCGGATACGAAGGATTACCAGAGTGCCAGCATCGACATCAAGGTCGATTCCCTGGTGCCGCTGAAGTCGCTGAGCGCGACGATGGACGGTGCCGAGCTTCCGCTCGAGAAGTCCGGCTCGATCTGGACCGCCGATGTCACGAAGAACGGAACCCTAACGCTGAACGCGAAGTCCATCAACGGCATGTCGAAGACGACCTATGTACAGATCAATCTCCTCGACGATGTCGGTCCGACCGTCGACGAAGAGTCCGTCCATCTCGGTGCCGGCTACCTCGAGTTCACCGTCTCCGACACCCAGTCCGGTGTGAACTGGGATTCGATCTACGGTGTTGACTCCCTCGGCAACAACGTAAAGCCGACCGACATCAATAAGCAGACCGGTCGCGTCACCTTCTCCATGGCCGGCGACGCCATCACCGTCTATATCCGCGACCTCGCCGATAACGAGAGCTCCGCGAACTTCTCCGTGAATTAATATCTATCGAAAAAAGCTGGTCTTTCGACCAGCTTTTTTGATGAGCATTCTTTCATGTCCCCGGAGGGGTGGCATGTATAGATGTCACTTCTCCGGCTTCGCCGACGCCTCCTGGAAACGACCATAGGTGCGCAGGATCCCACAGATCACCTGCTTTTCATGCTCGGTGAACGCGTCTTCTGTCATACGCCACTGCCAGTTCTGACCGGAGGTACCCGGCTGGTTGATGCGCGCCTCTCCGCCGAGACCGAGGTAGTCACCCGCCGATACGATCACGGTATCCGCGATGGATGCCATCGCACGCTTGATCAGCAGCTCCGGCATCGCATTCCAGTCGTTGCCAGAACGGCTCATGTACTGGTACATATAGTCCCGCTGCCAGTCCGGGATGGTCTCGAACCAGTGGCGGAGGGTGTCATTATCATGCGTCCCCGTGTAGCAGACACAGTTCGGCGTGGTGAAGTTGTGCGGCAGGTAAGCATTGCCCGCACCCGAATCCCAGGCAAACTGCAGCACCTTCATACCCGGGAAGCCGGTCTCGGCCATCAGCTTCCGAACCTCGTCGGTGATGACACCGAGGTCCTCCGCGATGATCGGCAGGTCCTTCGTACCGAAGTGCTGGTACATCGCGCGGAACAGTCCCATGCCCGGGCCCTTCACCCACGCGCCGTTTTCCGCCGTGTCGTCGCCGAACGGCACCGCATAGTAGGCCTCGAAGCCCCGGAAATGATCGACGCGGAGACAGTCGTACATCGAGAGGCAGTACTCCATGCGCGCACACCACCAGGCGTACTTCGTCTTCTTATGCGCGGCCCAGTCATAGAGCGGGTTGCCCCAGAGCTGACCGGTCGCGGAGAAGGCATCTGGCGGAACCCCCGCCACCTTCGAAGGATGACCGTCCTTCGTGTACTGGAAGAGCTCGCGATGCGCCCAGGCATCCGCCGAATCCGGTGCGCAGTAGATCGGGATATCCCCGAGGATCTCGATGCCCCTCGCCGCCGCGTAGGCGCGAAGCGCCGCCCACTGCTTATTAAACTCATACTGCACGAAGGCGTAGAACGCGACCTCGTCCGCATGCTCCGCACGGAACGAAGCCACCGCCTTCGGATCGCAGTCACGCAGCTCCTCCGGCCAGACATCCCAGCTCGCACCGGAAAGTGAATCCTTGATCGCCATGAAAACGCAGTACTCGATGGTCTCTGGGCGAAGCTCTGCGAAAAGCGCCTCGACATCACCGCCCTGCTCCTTGAAATGCGTGAAGGCAAGCTTCAGCGCCTTGTTCTTACTGTTGTAGAGCTTCCCGTAGTTGACACGTTCAATGCTGTCGACCGGCACGCCTTCCTCCTGCCGTACATTCGCCGGCTGCTTCAGCCAGCGCCGAAGGTCGCGGAAGGCCACATCCCGGTCATGCGCGAACCAGATGGCCGGCGCGTTCTTCGCATCCGATGCAGCAGCATCTTCCGGAGTCTCTTCTTCGGTTTCGTCTGCCACTGCCGTCGGCTGCTTCTGTGCCCTCGCTTCCGCCTCGGCGTGCGCAAGCGCCGCATAGTCGACCGCATCCCCGAAGTCAAATTTCTCCGGATTCGCGAGCTCCTCTCTGCTCAGCAGTCCCTCCTCGACCAGCAGGTCGAGGTCCACGAAATACGGATTCCCCGCGAAGGCGGAAAATGCCTGGTACGGTGAATCACCGAAGCCCGTCGGGCCCATCGGCAGGATCTGCCAGATCTTATTTCCGGTCTCACATAATAAATCGATAAAACGATATGCTTCCTCGCCAAGTGTTCCGATGCCGTACTTTCCCGGCAGCGAGAACACCGGCATCAAAATGCCTGCTTTTTTCACTCTCAAACCCCTCCTTATATCAAAGGATGTCACACGTCCCGCCCCTTCCTGCGGGCCGCACAGCCTGCTTGATACTAAATCAGCCCTTGCGCCGCTTCGTCAGCTTCTGGTCAAGCGCAGCCTTCGCGGCGCTCGTCTTCTTCGGCGCAGCTTCCTTCTTTACAGTCGCTGCCTTCGTCACCGTCTTCTTCGACGCCGTCTTCTTTACCGTCGTCTTTTTCACAGCGGTCTTCTTCGCGGCTGCCTTCTTCGCTTCCGTCGCCTTCGGTGCCGGCTCCGCGCATGGGGTCAGCTGGTAGATGGTGGTCGACATCGCCGGGATCTCGAGATCGACGGCGTAGTTCCGCTCATCCCAGTCGGCCTTCACCGCCTTATGGGCCGTGCGCTTCACGGCACCGCTTCCGCCGTACTTCTTATCATCACTGGAGATCAGGGACTTCGCGGAGCACATGAACGGAACACCGACACGGAACTTCGGATGCGCGACGTTATCGAAGTTCGATACCACGAGGAGGGTCTCCTCCGGCTTGTCGCTCTTTCGAACAAACATCACCATGGACTCCTCCTGATAGGAGCAGTTGATCCACTCGAAGCCGTCCGTAACGTAATCCTGCTGCCAGAGCGCCGGATGTGTCCGGTAGACTGCATTGAGATCCCGTACGAAGTCCTGGATGCCCTCGTGTACCGGGTACTCGAGGAGATTCCACTCAAGCTCCTGGTTCTCGGACCACTCGTCATACTGTCCGAAGTCCTGACCCATGAAGAGAAGCTTCTTGCCCGGGTGCGTCCAGAAGTAGCCATAGGCCGCACGCAGGTTCTGCGCCTTCTCCTCGAAGGTCTCGCCCGGCATCTTGCCGAGCATCGAGCCCTTGCCATGCACGACCTCGTCATGTGAGAGCACGAGCATGAAGTCCTCGGAGTAGTTATAGATCATCGAGAAGGTGAGCTGGTTGTAGCTGCCCTTCCGGAAGAACGGATCGGTACCCATATAGCTCAGGAAGTCGTTCATGAAGCCCATGTTCCACTTGAGGTCGAAGCCGAGTCCGTCCTCCTCGACGTCCCCGGTGATGTTCGGCCATGCCGTGGACTCCTCTGCGATGAGCAGGGTGCCCGGGAAACGCTTGTGGAACTGTGAGTTCAGATGCTTCAGGAACTCCACCGCATCGAGGTTCTCATTGCCGCCGTAGATGTTCCGCGGTGCGTCCTCGCCCTGACGACCGTAGTCGAGGTAGAGCATGGAGGCTACGGCATCCATACGGATACCGTCGGCATGATAGCGGTCTGCCCAGAACATCGCACTGCCGATGAGGAAGTTCGACACCTCGTTCTTACGGTAGTTGAAGGTCAGGGTGCCCCAGTGCGGGTGGCTTGCGAGACGCGGATCCGGATTCTCATAGAGTCCTGTACCATCGAACTGTGCGAGACCCCAGCTGTCCCGCGGGAAGTGCGCCGGTACCCAGTCGAGGATGACGCCGATGCCGGCCTCATGCATGTAGTTCATGAAGTACATGAAATCCTCCGGTGTACCGTAGCGGCTCGTCGGTGCGTAGTAGCCGGTCACCTGATAGCCCCAGCTGGCATCGAGCGGATGCTCCATCACCGGCATAAGCTCGACATGCGTATAGCCCTCCTGCTTCACATAGTCCGCGACCTTCACCGCAAGCTCACGGTAGTTGTAGAACTCGGAGCCGAGCTGCGTCGTGCCATCCTCATTGACGGCCTGCTGCTTCCGTGCGAAGGAGCCGAGGTGCAGCTCATAAACGGACATCGCGTCTTCCTTGATGCCCCCGACACCGCGCTCCGCCTTCTGCTGCTGCCATGCCGCATCCGTCCACGTAAACTGTCCGATGTCTTCCACGATGGAAGCATTGCCCGGACGAAGCTCGAAGCCGAAGGCATACGGGTCGATCTTCAGGAACGGCTCCTGGTGGCGGCACTTGATCTCATACTTATAGAGGCTGCCCGGGGCGAGGTGTGGGATGAACAGCTCGAACACACCGGAATCACCGAGACGCTGCATCATGTGGCGGCGGCCATCCCAGAGGTTGAAGTCACCGACGACGGAAACACGCTCTGCGTTCGGCGCCCATACGGAGAATGCGACACCATCGACACCGTTGATGCGGATCGGATGTGCGCCCATCTTCTCATAGATGTCATACCAGATGCCGCCCTGATACTTCTTGATATCACGGTCGGTATAGGTCGACGGGAAGGCATACGGGTCCTCGCTGTCCTCCGTCGTGTCGTTATCATAAGTGATGTGATAGCTGTAGGCAGGAAGCTCCTCGTTCCAGGCCTCCTCCATCGGCAGAAGCGTCGCGAAGAAGCCGGCCTCATCGACGCGCTCCATCGGATAGCGCTGCCCACCGAGCACGAGCTCGATCGCCTTCGCCGTCGGCACGAAGCTCTGCACCAGCAGTCCCTCCGGGATGACGTGCGCACCGAGGATCTTCTTCGGGTTCGCGGTTTCCGCGTAGGTGACGTCCTCCACCTCCGCCCAGTTCATGATCTCTTCTAATCTCTCATTCATGCTTTATCTCCTTCATCTCATACTTCAGATGGCGTTTATGTACTTTCTTTTTCGGCTGAAAGTCCGGATCCTTCACCGCCTTCAGCACGACGATGGAGCGGGGCTCCACGGTATAACGCTCCTCCGGGAGCATCGTCTCCTCCGGACAGATGCCATTCGTTTCCTCCATGGCGGTATCCATCACCGCAGCCCACTTCATGCCGAGCGGCGGATGGGCCAGCAGGAAGCTGTGCTTCTCCCAGTGCAGGTTGTAGAGCACGAGGAAGGTGTCATCCCCGGCATAGGCCCCGGCGTACATGACACCAAGCTGCCGGCGGAAGTTCTCGCTGTCCGGCCGCCAGGCGTTCTCGCCATGGAAGCTGATATCCGGGATGCCGACGGAGCGGTAGTCCATCTGGCGAAGCGGGGTGCCCTGATGGAACACCGGATGCTGCTTCCGGAACTGAATCGCGTAGCGCGCGAAATCGTAGAGCTCCCGGTTCCGCTCGATGAGCCGCCAGTCGAGCCAGTTCATCGGATTATCCTGGCAGTACGGGTTATTGTTCCCGAGGCGGGACTGACCGAACTCGTCGCCCGCGTGGATCAGCGGGGTCCCCTGGCTCAGCATCAGCAGCAGCCACGCGTTCCGCCACATCTTCTTCCGGAGAAGCTTGATGGACTTCTTCCGGGTCGGCCCCTCCTCCCCACAGTTCCAGCTGTAGTTCTGGTCGGTACCGTCGCGGTTATCCTCATGATTCTCTTCGTTGTGCTTTCGGTCATAGGAGAGGACATCCATCAGACTCATGCCCGAGACATTGGCCATGTACTGGATGCTCGCCCGGTTCGACGGGTTTTCGCGCACGCGCTGCATAAGCGTCGGCAGCATGCTCTCGTCGCCCTTCAGGATGCGGCGCATGTCGTTCTGGAAACCGTCGTTGTAATCCGCGAGGTAGCGGCCCGGTGCCACAGCCTGTGCGGCGCCATGGGTCGGCGTCTCCGGAATCTGGCCCTGCCAGCTGTCCGCCCAGATCTTAAAGCGGCTCAGCCACGGATCACGGGCGATGACGCCGTACGGCGCGGCGCCGATCAGGTGGATGCCGTCGACGTGATAGTGGATGCGCCAGTAGCGCATGACATTCACGATATGGTCCGGGATGGTTTCGTTTGTAAAGTACAGGTCGACCACGATCTCCATGCCGTGTGCGTGCAGGGTATGCACGAGCTTCCGGAACTCGTTCCGCGGATTCTTGTGGTCGGAGGTGAAGCTCGATTTCGGCGCGAGCTGCAGGGCGTCCTTCGTGAAGCCCCAGTAGTTGATGCGGCCCGTCGGGCGAAGCTCGACCTCGTATGGATTATCATGTCCGTAATCCGGAAGCATGACCTCGTTAAATTCGTACGGCGGCATCAGCTCGAGCGTCGTGACCCCGAGCGCCTCGAGGTACGGAATCTTCTCGAGGATGCCCTGGAAGCTGCCCCGGAGCTCGCTGTCGAGACCGGAGCTGTGGTGCTCGGTGAAGCCGCGCACATGGAGGCGGTAGATGATGCTGTCCTCGTACGGCAGATCGAGCGCCCGATCCTGTCGCCAGGCCTCACTCGATTCCGGAATCGCCGTCGCCTCACCGATCGGCGTCTTCAGGATGCGGGTACCATCCTTCAGATTCCCGAAGCTCTTCCGCCCCTCAAACACCGTGCCGTTCGGATCGGTGAAGATGCGGCCATCCGCCTCGTAGCAGTAGCTGAGCTCCGTGAGCGGGATGGCCAATGCAGGCTGCCCCTTCTCGTGCACCCTCGCCTGCGCATCCGCTGCGCCCGCAGCTTCCCTGCAAGCGTCCCCCTCACCACTTCGTGATCCGGATGTGACCGGCAGCTCCAGATGCCAGACATCTCCGATCCGATCCGCCGGATCGAAGGCAATCTGACGAACACGTCTGTTTTTATGATATAGATTCAGAAACAGCTGCTCTGTACGAACCGCTGCCTCGAAGATGTAATGGTCATTTTCCTTCTTTAAGCCTAGCATGATGTCCCTTCTTCGTTGTCTTTCTCTATCTTCGTGTCGCCAAGCATTCCCCCTACATGGCATGTGCTGCTGCGATGTATCCGAAGCTTCGGATACACTGATGTTAGCATTCATGAAGCCGGGGCTTCGTTTCAGATCTCGATGTCCAGTTCGATCGGGCAGTGGTCGGAGCCGAAGATCTCCTG
>OIZA01001128.1_pt1 | contig 10201 bp, 5 predicted proteins | sample 1588381 | NCBI WGS metagenome assembly OIZA01 (sample SAMN03283277) | human gut metagenome | biome: human-associated habitat; material: feces | host: Homo sapiens | place: Peru | collected 2012 | reverse complement strand
TTAATCATCAAAAAAATGTATATGATAATGAAAATACAGATATTATTTTTTATATTAAATCAGATAATGATTCAATAGATGACAAATATAATAGAGATATAAAAATATGTTATTTTAAAAATTTATGTGTTAAAAAAATTAATGGAATATATCAAATTTATTTTAAAGATCTATTTAAAGATGATTATAAAAATCAAAAATTATCAGATATTCATAAAGTTGTTTTAAATCCAAAAGATAATAAAAAAATATTATCGTTTGAAAATCAAAATAAAGAAAAAATTAAATTGTTTGGAGAAGTTGATAAATATTATTATATGTCTTATTATTTTAATGACGGATATGAATTTGATTATATTGGAGATAATTATATAAAATTTGTTGATTTACAATTTATATTTTATAAAATATCTCTTGGAGATTCTGGTTTTAGAATTAAACCAGAACACATTATTAAATATATAGGGAATACCTCTAATGATGACAATAATAATGATAATGATGGTAATGAAGATTTAAAAAACATTTTAATAATAGATTCAAAATTAAGATATAACCATAATAAATTATGGGCGCTTATATATTTATATTTAACGAAGTTTATTAAAGTTTGTAAATGCTGTCATTGTTGCAATGGGAAATATAAAATATGCGGACATTGTTTATGTCCTAAATGTAAATTTGACTGTTTAATTAATTTCCATACAATTATAAAACCGTTAAATTTAACAAAAGACGAATTAATATTTTATAATACATGTTTAAGGTATATTTTAATTTCAGATTTGAAATTAAAAAAAATGTTAATTGAATATTTAGACAAAAAAGGAATAAAATATAGAGATTTTATAAATAATGATGAAGAATTATTTAATTTATTGAAATAAATAAATTTAAAAAATTTTAAAAATGAATATTTAAATTTAATAAATTTAAATAATCGTAAAAAAATTTATAAAATGTCGTTTAAAAGAATTTCAGAATATGATTTTAATAATTGTATTTTTAACGCTTTTGCTCTAGATACTATAACAAGTCTTTCAACGGATGATATAAAAAATAATAATGTTCAAATTTTAAATGCAGATGATATAATACTTATAGATACCAAAATTTTATTAGATTTTACAGTTCAAAATTCAATTCAGAGTGAAAATTCAATAAAACGTAATATAAATGACAATAAAAGTTTTACATTTATCTTTAAACATAAAATATTAATAACCGGAGGGGGGGGGTTATTTATAAAAGTTAATTTAAATCCATCAAATGATATAAATTTTGTTTTTTCTCCAATATCAAAAATAAATAATGCACAAGGTCAAACATATTTTGATTTATCGGTTGAAAAATATAGTAAATTGGTTTTTATGGATATAGGAAATGATATATGTAATTCAAATATCCATATTAATTTTAATAGTTGTGAATTTAAAAATGATGGAGAAACAAGATTTGATTTTAAAAATTTAAAAAATTATAATTTTGATCAAAATTTTATTTTATATAATGATGATTCTTTTGAAACATTAAAAAATAATACTTCTTTTGTTTGGTTTGGTCAAACATTTGTAATAAATAATGGTATTATATCATCAAAAATTAATTTTATAATAAAAGATGAAACTGATAATAATCAACAGCTTGAAAATGTGATGAATAAAAATGTTATATATAATCCTACAAATAATAATTCTGATATCATTAAAAAAAATAATTTAACAAAAGAAGATTATGATAATTTAAAAAAACTTGAAAAAAATGATGTTTTTTTATCAAAAGTTAAATTTAAAAATTCTGGAAGAATCGAATTAATAACTGATTTTAATGAAATTGATAAAGATGGAAATATAACAATTAGTTCTATTAAGAATGATATTTATTTTGTTTGTTATCATCTAATTTTTATGAATGATGGAACAATTATAACTTCTGAGTCAACAAACTATAAAGTTAATTTTTATTTTTATTCTTATTTTTACAATAAAGGAAATATAGAATGTTTAAGTAAAAGTATAATTTATCAAATATTAAAAAATTATATTACATTAGGCTCACAAACTTTTAATTCATATTCTTTAATATTAAATATTGGAAATATTAAATGCGATAAAATAATAAGAAGCTTATATAATGTATTTCTAAACGGGACATATAATCATGATTTGATATATCAGTTCTATTATACAAACAAACAATATATGTGTTATGGAAAATTTATAAATTTTTCAAATATTGAAGTTTCAGAAATTATTTTTGATCACTTTCTTTTTGAAATTTTATTTTTTAATAATTTTGGTTCTATTACTGTTGAAAAATTAAAAATATTGAATCAAGATTTTATAAATAATGGACAAATACAATTTAAAAAATTATCAAATTCTGGAAAAGAATTAACATATGAATATTATTCATATACTGAAGATTATGATTTAAGCGAATATATTGACAAGTCAGACGGTCAAATATTTTATATTAATCACAATATAAATTATGGGATATTTATTTATGATAATATCACATTGAATAAGTATTATTATTCTAATACAAAATATATTTTAAATGATCAAAATATTGAAAATAATTTAAATCAATTGAATTATGGAATTAAATTAAAACAAAATTTGCAATTGATTAAAAATACTTTTAATTATCAAATTAAAGAAAATGAATTTGGACTCGTTGAAATAATTGATGGGTTTATAAAAAATAATTTTGGGATATATTGGGATTTTAATATTAATTTAATATTTAATTCTCAAATGTTGTTTGATAACACCGATAATTCTAACATATATATTACTTTAGATTTAAATAAAAATATAACTGATACAAAATTATTATTTATTAAACAAGTTAAGAGCAATAAAAATAATAAAATTTATTTTAATAAAATTTTAGATTCTAATCAAAGCAATCAAACATTTAATATTTCAGATTGTATTAAAAATAATGATATAACAGAAATAGATACAGGAATAAATAATATGAAAATATATGTTTTTTGTCTTTCAATAGAAAATTATGAAAATTATTATATATTTAATAATTGTTATTTTTATTATTCTAATGAAACAAATAAATCAAATATTAAAAAATTATTGCCCCAGACTTTAATCGAAGAAAATAATAACAAAATTTATCAAGATGTTTTATCAAGCTTTGGCGTTGAAAATCCAATGGTTGATTCAGAAGATGGATATAAAACGGCTTTAAAAAGTCAATTATTAACATTATTAGATTCTAGTTTAACAATTGATACAACAGCCGACAAATGGGCAGAGAAAGCAATAGATGATTATAAAACTTTAAAAACTAATGAAAATAACAATGCTTTAAACAAAGCTTATAATTCTACATTATCAAGCTTTGGCGTTGAAAATCCAATGGTTGATTCAGAAGATGGATATAAAACGGCTTTAAAAAGTCAATTATTAACATTATTAGATTCTAGTTTAACAATTGATACAACAGCCGACAAATGGGCAGAGAAAGCAATAGATGATTATAAAACTTTAAAAACTGAAGAAATAGAAGATTTAAAAAAACAATTAAAAGAATTACAAGATAAAAAAAATAATACTTCTGATTCTGGAGAAATTCAAATAATAAATAATCAAATTCAAAATTTAATTAATCAAATCGATAGTTTAACAATGAAAATTAATAAATTAGCTGTTGTCACAATAATGGGAATGGGTAAATAAATTTATTAAATTTATTTATTGTATTTATTCCAATTAAAATAAATATTGTTTTTAATACAATTTACAACTCCAATATTATTATTATTTTGATTATCTTTTATTTCTTTGATATTTATTTTTTTTAATCCATATAATCCTATAAAATGAAATATTGAATTATTATTTATATCTTTAATTTTGGTGTTTGCTTTATTTTCTAATAAAATATTGGCTATTTTCTCATTTTTATTTTTGATTGCTAACATTAAACCATTATTATTATACAAATCTAAATATTCAATTGAACATTTATTTTTTATATAAGAATATAAACCATCTAAAAAATTATGTTTTATTATTTCATGGATAACATAACAGCCATTTTTATTTTTAATTTTAACACAATTAATATCCATTTCAATATTTAGATTAAACAAATAAACATTTTTATTTTTAATTGTATTAAATATTGGAGTTTCTAAATCATTATTAACTTCAATTATTAATTTGTCATTTAATTCAATCAAAAATTTAAATATCTTAAATTGATTATCTTCTTTATTTTCTATATCTTTATTTTGATTTGCCAAATAATGAAGCAAATTATTATTATTTTTATCTTTTAAATAAATGATTTTTGGATTAATATAATTGATTAAAAAAACAATTCCATAAATATTTAAATCTTCAATAAAATCATAAATTATTTTATCTGATAACTTATAAATCTCTGTTTTATATGTATTATATAAATAATCTGATTGTTTCATATTAATCAATAATTTAAAAATATCAGAATCAAAGATTAATATTTTATTTATTAAAAGCTCTTTTAAAACTAAAATCGATGAGTTTTTATAAATTATGTCATACAAAATAGATAAGTTAATAAATTGTTTATTATCTGATATGAAATTAATAATATCTTGAATTGTTATTATATTATTTTCACTGTTTAAATCCGAATACATACATTTTAAAATTATAGAGTTTATAATTGTTATGTTTTCAAATTTTGATATATTTTTAATCTTATTAAATATCAAATTATCATAATTTGTTTTAAATTCGTGTTTAATTAAATTTGATTTAAATATTATATCTAAAATATATTTTGGTCTTTCATAATCATAATCTTTTAAGATTTCAATAAATTTATAATATTCATTATCTTTTTTAAATTTCAATATTGAATATTCAAAAGGATTTAAGCCTTTAGAATTCAAAACATTTAATTTAATTGGTTGTTGATGGCTTAAAATAGAGAAATTATTTTTATTTATTATGTTATGTAAATATTTTAAAATATCATAATCTGATACTTTAATAATATAAAAGATATATTTTTTGAATAACTGAATTAATAAATCTTTTTTTATAATATTTGTTATTTGTTTAATGAAAGTCAAATTATTTAAATTAAGTGAAATATAAAAATATTTATCTATTGTTAATTCATCTTTATTTTTAATTTTATTATTTTTTAAAACATCAATAATTAAATTATTAAATTCATCTCCAATATCTAATTTAATGTTGTTTAAATTATTGTTTAATTTAAACGTTTTATAAAAAGTTGGTGGATAAATTAATATTGATTCCTGATAGAAAATAAAAATTTGATCATTATTATTTTGAATATCAACATTATTTTTTATTGATTTATAATAACTGTTTAAAGAGAATAGAGAATTATAATAAATTTGAATTTCTTGATTATCGACAAATAATATTTTATGATCTTCTAAACTATTAAATGATAGATTATTAAATTTATTATAATCTTGTGTGATTACACTGTAAATTTTAAAAGTTGAGAAATTAAAAATAATATAATCATTTTGGAAGATATAAAAATATTCTTTCAATTGTTGGCTTAATTTAAATTTAATGTTTTCAATAATAATATTCTCTACTTTATTTATATCTATTTTTTCGTTATTAAATCTGTAAGATTTGAGATTAATAAAAAACTGGTTGATTGGAATATTTTGACAATTTAATAAAACCATACAATTATTTAGAGTTGATAAATTAGACTCTGGATTATTTATTTTTTCCATTGTTTTAAAATTATTTTAATAAAATAATTTTATTTTGATAAAAATAAATTAATTTAATAAAAATAAAAAAAAAATATTTTTTTAATCAAATTTATTTTTAATTTAATAAAAGAAATAAAAAAATAATTTTTTGGTTTTTAATATATATAAATAATTATGGTTGAATCTCATACATTAGCTGAATTATTAGGTAATGATAGCCAACAGGGAGGCAAGAAACGCAGAAGTCGCAAGTCTTCCAAGAAATCCGAAGGATCAACTCCTAAGCGTCGTACTAGTCGCAAATCAAGTCGTAAAGGTTCTCGTAAAGGCTCTAAGAAAGCCCGCAGAACCAGCCGCAAGAAGTAAAAAGAATTATTTATGGTTATTTTTTAATCATTGAATTTAAATATTAAATTTTATTTTATTTAATAAGTAAAATAAAAATTTATTTAAAATAAAATAAGAGAATATAAATTTTATATTTTTTGATTAAATGGAAAACAAAAATTTTGAATATATTACAGACGAAGATATAAAAGACGTTAAAATAGAAGATTTTATTAATAATTCATTTGGCAAATATTTTAAAGATAATAAAAATAAAGAAGATAAAAAAGAAGATAATAATAGTATTGACGATTTTATTAATTCTTCAAGTGATGAAACAGACTCAGATAATGAAAGCCAACAAGCCGAAGAATACAATAAAAATAATGAAATGTTTAATGTTTCTAATCTATCAAATATAATTTCAAATCTTTCAAAATCATTATTCAATTTAAAAAATATTGATAAAGAACAAGATGAAGATGATTATTATTATGCAAATTATGAAAATATTGAAGAATATAAAAAGACTTTAATAAATCATTTGATGCCTTCATTTATTGAAATTCAAGTTTTTAATTCAATTAAACAAAAATATAAATCTGAGAAATATCAAATTATAGTTTCGTTATTTAATATTAATGAATCTGATTTTATTTCTAAATTCTCAATTTCTTTATTTAATCACCTTAAACAAACTAATTATATTATTCCTGATTGCCCAAAGGAAGAAATGGATTATTTTACTGATTTTTTTAATTTAATCGATAAAGATATTAGAAGTCGGATGTTTGACTTAAAAATTAATGATAGTGATTATAATTATATTATTGATCAAATCCAATCTATATTTTTTAAGGTCATTTATAAAGTTGTTAAATTAGATAAATTTTATAATATTGGATTAAAGACTGTTATTATGTAATTTTTATTTTATTAATATCTGAATTGCTTTAATAGTTAAATTTATAATTTTATTAAAATTATAAATGAATAAACAACTCCAAAAACAAAATAATAATTATTTAAATCAAAATAAACCAATAAGTCCAGAAGGTTTAAAACATTTTGGGGTTTTAACACAAATGCAATTATCAGCTAATAATTTTACAATGCAACCATTAGACGATAATAAAGATATAACACAAACATATTTAAGTAATAATTTTAAATCTTATTTTATTCCAGAGTATAAACAATATATAAATTTTGCTCTTGAAGATAAAGAAGAACATTTTATAAATCATTTAAATTTTGGTGAAATTGGGCAATTAAGAATATCAACAGATTATGATTATTTAAATAAAATGATTTTGTGTTTTCAACTTCCAAAATTAGAATTAAAAGATGAATATTTGATTGATTTATTAAATTCTATGTTTAATGATTTAAATTTTGATATTCAAATTAATAAAATAAATGAAGACAATTTAAATATGCTATTCCCTCAAATAATTCAAAGATTAAAATATAAATATGCTGAAATTCAACAACAACAAAAATTAATAAATTCTTTATTTAATGAATGTCAAAATTTTAAAATAAATAGTGAATTATCAGGATTTGAAAATTTAATTTTTCAATTACTTTGTTTTTTATCTTCAAACTCTTATTTTAACAATATTAAAAATAATGTTAAAAGCATAATAAATTATATTATTAAATGCATAATCAATTTTAATATTAATGATTATGTAATTCAAGCCATATTTAACTTTGAAAATTTAAATATTGAAAAAATAATAAATTCTTTAAATGATGAAGATTTTAAAAAATGTTTAAATAATCGAGATAATAAATTATTTATTTTAAAGATAAATAAAACTTCATCAATTAGTAATTATAAACTTATTGAATTAAACAATAAAAATTATGTAATATCAGAATTAAAAAATTGTAAGATATCATTAAATCCTTTAATTAATCAAAATCCATTAAATTATATCTTTTATGATAATGTTTTATTTACATATGAAGAATTTAAAAAATATCTTTTTATCTCTCAAACTAAATCGTTATCTTTTGTTCATTTTTATAATATGTATATAAAAGAAATATTAACCGATCAATATAATGAAAATATATCAGATTATTATATTTATTCTTTATATTTAAATTTAAGAATCAAGTTTATTTCAAATCTTGATATATTAAAAAATATTGATTCAATTTACAAACCTTTAATATTATCTTCAAACTTTTTAAATCAGTTTTTAGATAATGAAGATTTAGATAATAATAAGTATGAAAATATAATAAATGAGCAAAATAAAAATAAGATAATTAAAGAATATTATTTATCTGTTGATTTCGTTTATAATTCTTTAATCTTTTTATCTGAATATTTATTAAGATATAAAGATTATGAAAGCAATATTAAATTTTTAATTGAAAACATCAATAATTTTATTAAAAATTCAATATTTGAAACAAATGATTTTTTGGAATTTAAAAAATTAATAAATGATGAAATCATAATAAATAAATTAAAAAATCGTGAATTAATTGTTAATTCTTTAATTGATCTTTTAAGTGTTCATTTCATCAATTATTTTTTTTATGACATGTTAAAGGTTTTAATATTTGATACAGATTTAAATTTATCTAATATTTCATATGTTTTAAAAATATTATCAGAATGTAAAGATTTAAATATTGAAGAGATGATAAAAGATTTTGAGACTCAATATTTAATTTTTGAAGATATAAATGAAATTATTAAATATCGGTCTTATAATATTAAATCTTATGATGATTTACATTTAATATTTGAAGAAAATTTAAAAGATTTAAATAATCTAAAAGGAAGTAATATTATTCAATCTTATATTTTACAGCATAAAAAATCAATATTAGAAGAATTAAGATGGGTATTATCAGAATTTGAATTAGTAAATAAATATAAAATTAATATTGATTTTACAGATAATCAAACAATCAGACAAAGCATATTCGATATTGGATTGAATTTAATTATTTATTTGATTCCTTTTTTAAAAGATTATTTATTGCCAAATTCAAATATAACAAATATTAAAACATATTTTAATTATATTTTGAATAAACAGCAAAAAATTAATCGAGATTTATTAAATAAATATCAGGAATTATTTGATGATTTAAATAATAATGAAATAAATGGTTTCGATTATTTTACTGATTTAAAATATGTTGAAGACATTGGATATAATATTTTTGATTACATAGAAATAACATGTGATAATCAAACAATCGAAAAAATGGGAAACGAATATATTAAAATTTATGATTCTTTACATTTAACAGCTGAGCATTCAAAAGGAATAAATAAATTGATTAATGGAATTGACGGGATTATTTATATTCCTCTTCATTTCTTTTTTTGTGATTATTATAAATTGTCTTTACCTCTTTTATGTTTAAAAGAATCTGAAATATTATTTAAGATCAAATTAAAAAATTTAAAAAAAGTTATAAAAAACAGTTTAATAAACACCGATTTAATCACTGAAAAAATGATTAAAAAATATAAATTTAAATCTTGGTTAGTTAATAAATATATATTAATTGATGAAAGCATAAGAACAACAATAATAAATCAACAACAAGAATTTTTAATAAATCAAGTTCAATATTCGAGTTATTATAATTTAAATAATTCGGTTGACACAATAATATTAAATTTTAAAAATTGCGTTAGATATTTAATTTTATATCTTCCAAACACCGATATAAAAGATAAGCCATTTAAAAATATTCAACTTTATTTTAATGGAATTCAAAGAACAATAAAAATAAATTACATTTATTATAATTTAGGAATTAAATACAATAATTTTAAAAGATGTGAAGATGATAATATTTATATTATTAATTTCTCTTTGTATCCTGAAGATTTACAGCCCTCTGGATCATGTGATTTTTCATATATAAATAAAGTTGAATTAAAATTTGAATACTTTGAAGATGTTTTAAATAAATATAAAAATATTAAATTACAAATTTATGGATTATCTTATAATATTTTAAAAACAGAAAATGGAAAAGGAATAATTAAATTTGAAACTTAAATTATTTTATTTGATAAATAAAATAAAGCTGAATTATTGTTTTTCTCCTAAAATTCGATTTATCAAATTTTAGGGTTTGCTAAATTATTTATTT
>OIZA01001127.1_pt1 | contig 10213 bp, 8 predicted proteins | sample 1588381 | NCBI WGS metagenome assembly OIZA01 (sample SAMN03283277) | human gut metagenome | biome: human-associated habitat; material: feces | host: Homo sapiens | place: Peru | collected 2012 | reverse complement strand
ATTAACGAGCCGATCTATGTCGAGGATCGGGAGTACCGGATGACCTGTGTTTCCATGGGAAATCCCCATGCTGTCATCCTCGCGGACGGCGTGGCGGACATGAAGCTGGAGCAGATCGGACCCTTGTTTGAAAACCATGTCCGTTTTCCGGAGCGCGTGAACACGGAGTTTGTGGAGATTATTGACAGGCAGAATGTCTTTATGCGGGTGTGGGAGCGCGGAACGGGGGAGACCCTTGCCTGCGGCACCGGCTGCTGCGCGACCGCGGTAGCATGCATACTGAACGGACTGACCGACGACCGGATCACGGTGAAGCTGCTCGGCGGAGAACTGATGATTGAGTGGAACAGAGAGGAAAATGTGGTCTATATGACAGGCCCTGCAACTACAGTATTTGAAGGAGAGACTAAACTATGTTTCGAGTAAATGAAAATTATCTGAAACTGCCGGGAAGCTATCTTTTCTCGACGATTGGCAAAAAGGTCAGCGCCTATAGCGCGGCACATCCTGACAAGAAGATCATACGTCTCGGAATCGGAGACGTCACACAGCCGCTTGCCCCGGCGATCATCGAGGCACTGCACAAGGCGGTGGACGAGATGGGACATGCCGAGACCTTCCACGGTTATGCGCCGGATCTCGGCTATGAGTTCCTGAGAAATGCCATTGCGGAGAATGATTACAAGGCGCGCGGCTGCGACATTTCCGCGGATGAGATCTTTGTCTCCGATGGAGCAAAGTGCGATTCCAGCAATATTCAGGAGATATTCAGCCTTGACAATAAAATTGCCGTGTGCGACCCTGTCTATCCCGTTTATGTGGATTCCAACGTCATGGCGGGCAGAACCGGAACCTATGACAAGGTGAAGGAGACCTGGAGCGAGGTCATCTATATGCCGTGTACGGCGGAAAACGGCTTCGCGCCGGAGCTGCCGAAGGAGACGCCCGATCTGATCTATCTGTGCTTCCCGAATAACCCTACCGGCGCCACGATCACAAAGGCACAGCTGCAGGAATGGGTGGACTATGCGAACAGGGTGGGCGCTGTCATCATCTATGATGCCGCCTACGAGGCATATATCTCCGAGGCGGATGTCCCGCACAGCATTTACGAGTGCGAGGGTGCGAAAACCTGTGCGATCGAGCTGCGTTCCTTCTCGAAGAATGCGGGCTTTACCGGTGTGCGCCTCGGCTTCACCGTGATACCGAAAGAATTGAAATGCGGCGAGGTTTCGCTCCACTCTCTCTGGGCGAGAAGACACGGAACGAAGTATAACGGAGCTCCCTATATTGTGCAGCGCGCCGGTGAGGCGGTCTATTCCGAGGAGGGCAAGCGCCAGCTGAAGGAGCAAGTTGCCTATTACATGAACAATGCGCACTATATCTACAACGGCTTGAAGGAGGCGGGTTACACCGTGTCCGGCGGCGTCAATGCGCCCTACATCTGGCTGAAGGCGCCCGACGGCATGACAAGCTGGGAGTTCTTTGACTATCTGCTGGAGAAGGTGAATGTTGTCGGAACGCCCGGATCAGGCTTCGGCCCGAGCGGCGAGACCTATTTCCGCCTGACGGCATTCGGAAGCTATGAGAATACGGTGGAGGCCGTGGACAGGATTAAAAGCCTCTAAAAAAAGAAAAATTTAGTATTGCAAAGTGTTAAAGAGTGTGCTAATATTACTACCAAGTTTATAGGAAATGCCATGAAGGAGACTCTTATCGGGGGAAACGACAGGAAGACGGCGTCACCGACTGAAAGCGCTGTCAGCGAAAGCCGATACAGGGAACGCTCCGGAGCAGCCTGTCTGAACAGAAATTCTTATTAGGGCAGGACGTGTGTGCGCGTTAAGTACAAGAGTGGATTTGCCGGGAAATACCTTTGTTGGAAGGTACGGCAGTCAATGCGGGTGGTACCGCGGATATGACGTGACCAGCGTTCATTATTCGTCCCGGGATGCAGACAACTGTGTCCCCGGGGCGTTTTTTATTGCTGAAACAGCCGACCGGGGATGCGCATTCCACCTTAAGGGTGAGGGAAAGGAAATGGAAAGGAAAATGAAAAACTGTTTCAGAGACATTACGGTAAAAGAGATCGGTGAACAGCATATCGGTCAGACGCTGCGCGTTGCGGGATGGATTGAAAATATCCGCGATCACGGAGGAGTGTCCTTTCTGGACCTCAGAGATATGTACGGCGTCCTGCAGGTCGTTATCCGCAAGGACGGTCTGCTCGCGGGGCTTACAAAGGAGACCTGCGTGACAATACAGGGGCCGGTGGAAAAGCGGGATGAAGAGACCTACAACCCTAAGATCCCCACGGGAACGATTGAGCTTGAGGCACAGGAGATCACGGTTCTCGGAAAGGTATACCAGCAGCTTCCCTTTGAGATCATGACCTCGAAGGAGACAAGGGAGGATATAAGGCTCAAGTACCGCTATCTCGATCTGCGGAACGCGAAGGTGCGGGACAATATTCTCTTCCGCTCACAGGTCATCGCATTTCTGAGACAGAAGATGACAGAGCTTGGCTTTGTCGAGATTCAGACCCCGATCCTCTGCGCTTCCTCACCGGAGGGCGCGAGAGATTATATTGTACCTTCCAGAAAATATAAGGGTAAGTTTTATGCATTGCCGCAGGCACCCCAGCAGTATAAACAGCTGCTGATGGCATCCGGCATCGATAAGTATTTCCAGATCGCCCCCTGCTTCCGCGACGAGGACGCGAGGGCAGACCGTTCTCCCGGAGAATTTTACCAGCTCGATTTCGAGATGAGCTTTGCGACACAGGAGGATGTGTTCCGGGTTGGCGAGGAGGTTCTTTCCGCCACATTCGCAAAATTTGCACCGGAGGGCGCGGAGGTGACACAGGCTCCGTATCCTGTGATCAGCTACAGACAGGCAATGCTGGAGTTTGGCTGCGATAAGCCTGATCTCCGCAACCCGCTCCGTATCATGGATCTCACCGATTTCTTCCAGAAATGTACCTTCCGGCCGTTTGTGGGAAGATGCGTCCGCGCGATCAAGGTGCATGCGGAGATGAGCAAGGGCTTCCATGAGAAGCTGCTCTCCTTCGCCACCGGTCTCGGAATGGGCGGCCTCGGCTATCTGGAGGTTGCGGAGGATCTCTCCTACAAGGGGCCGATCGATAAGTTCATCCCGGAGGAGTTGAAGCCGGAGCTGCGTGGGCTGGCGGGACTTGAGGCGGGAGACACGATCTTCTTCATTGCCGACAAGGAGGACAAGGCTTGCTACTATGCCGGAAAGATCCGGAATGAGCTGGGAGAAAAGCTCGGTCTGACAGAAAAGAATGCGTTCCGCTTCTGCTATGTCAATGACTTCCCGATGTATGAGCTTGACCCGGAGACGAAGCAGCTCGGCTTTACCCACAATCCCTTCTCCATGCCGCAGGGCGGGCTCGAGGCGTTGGAGACCCAGAACCCGCTGGAGATCCTCGCCTACCAGTACGACATCGTCTGCAACGGCATCGAGCTGTCTTCCGGAGCTGTCCGCAACCATGATCTCGGCATTATGGTCAAGGCGTTCGCGCTGGCTGGCTACGACGAGGAGACGCTGAAGGCGAAGTTCGGAGCGCTCTATCAGGCATTCCAGTTCGGAGCGCCGCCGCACGCGGGTATGGCTCCCGGTGTGGATCGTATGCTGATGCTGCTTCGCGGGGAGGAGAATATCCGAGAGGTGATTGCTTTCCCGATGAGTGGTTCCGCGCAGGATCTGATGTGCGGAGCGCCGAACGAGGTGACGGAGCAGCAGCTGCGTGAGGTACACATCAAGGTCAGGGACTAAGGTGAAAAGGTAACAGAAAGGCATGGCGCCTGACAGGGTGGGCGCAGAAATGAGGATAGCATGGCGAATATAATCACTGACGAGACGATAGAGTATGTCGGCATTCTCGCAAAGCTGGAGCTCTCGGAGGACGAGAGGGAGGCTGCCAAGAAGGATATGGGAAGAATGCTGGACTATATTGACAAGCTGAATGAACTCGACACGACGGGGGTGGAACCCATGTCACACATTTTCCCGGTGCAGAACGTGTTTCGTGAGGATGTTGTCATAAACGGGGATGAGAGTGCGAAGACCCTGCAGAATGCACCGGAGGAGAAGGACAATATGTTTGTCGTTCCCCGTACCTTTGACTGAGGAGGCTGAAACGTATGATGGAGAAGACAGAGCTTTTAGGATTGAGCGCGGTGGAGCTCTCCAAGGCGATCAGGAGCGGGAAAACGACCGCACCTGAGGCAATGGAGGCGGTGCTTGAACAGATAGAGAAGACAGAGCCTGCGTACAACTGCTATGTGACGGTCGACAGAGAGGGCGCATTGCAAAGAGCAGCGGAGGTTCAGGCGAAAATCGAGGCGGGGGAGCTGACCGGGCCTCTCGCGGGAGTTCCCGTTGCAATCAAGGACAATATGTGTACGGAAGGGATGCTGACGACCTGCTCCTCGAAGATTCTGGGGAACTTTATCCCGACCTTCAGCGCGGAGGCGGTTCTGAGGCTGGAGCAGGCGGGAGCGGTGCTGATTGGCAAGACGAACATGGATGAATTTGCGATGGGCTCCACGACGGAGACCTCCGCCTATGGGGCGACGAAAAATCCCCGTGACCCGGAGCATGTACCGGGCGGTTCCTCCGGCGGTTCGGCAGCGGCAGTGGCGGCGGAGGAATGCTTCTTCGCACTCGGCTCCGATACCGGCGGTTCCATCCGGCAGCCGGCGTCCTACTGCGGCGTCGTTGGCATGAAGCCGACCTATGGAACCGTCTCGCGGTACGGGCTGATCGCCTACGGCTCTTCATTGGATCAGATCGGGCCGCTGGCAAAAACGGTTGAGGACTGCGCGACGGTTCTGGAGACGATTGCGGCACACGATGAAAAGGATTCCACATCCCTGAAAAGGGAGGACACGCACTTTACGGACGCACTGGTAAAGAATGTGCGGGGAATGCGGATCGGCATTCCGAGGGATTATTTCACGGAGGGACTGAACCCGGAGGTGGCAGCAGCCGTCAGAAGTGCCGCAAAGCTTCTGGAGGCAAACGGCGCTGTGGTGGAGGAATTTGACTTAAGCCTTGTGGAATATGCCATTCCCACCTACTATACCATTGCGGCAGCGGAGGCAAGCTCGAATCTGGAGCGCTTCGACGGGATCAAGTATGGTCTCAGGGCCGGCGCGGCGGAAGGGCTGCACAAGATGTATAAGAAGACCCGCTCCGAGGGCTTCGGGGCGGAGGTCAAGCGCCGCATCATGCTGGGCAGCTTCGTCCTAAGCTCCGGTTATTATGACGCCTATTACCTGAAAGCGCTCAAGGTCAAGGCAATGATCAAGAAGGCGTTTGACGAGGCGTTTGCAAAATATGACTGTATCTTAGGCCCGGTTGCACCGACAACGGCGCCAAAGCTGGGGGAGAGCCTGACGGATCCGATGAAGATGTATCTGGGCGACATCTATACCATTTCCGTCAACCTTGCGGGATTGCCGGGAATCAGCGTTCCCTGCGGAAGCGATGCAAAAGGGCTGCCGATCGGGCTCCAGCTCATCGGCGACTGCTTCAAGGAAGAGAAGCTGATCCGCATTGCATACACCTATGAACAGTTAAGGAAGGAGGAGCAGTGATGAAAGAATACGAAACCGTCATCGGTCTGGAGGTACATGTGGAGCTGGCGACAAAGACGAAGATATTCTGCGGCTGTTCCACCGCATTCGGGGGCAGACCCAACTCCCACACCTGCCCGGTGTGTACCGGAATGCCCGGCTCCCTTCCCGTGTTGAATAAGAGGGTTCTGGAGCATGCCGTCGCTGTCGGGCTTGCGACGAACTGCGCGATTACGCGCTACTGCAAATTTGACCGAAAGAACTATTTCTATCCCGACAACCCGCAGAATTACCAGATCTCGCAGCTCTATCTGCCGATCTGCCGGAACGGATATGTGGAGATCGAGACGGAGCAGGGAGCAAAGAAGATCGGCATCCATGAGATCCATATGGAGGAGGATGCCGGAAAGCTCATCCATGACGAGTGGGAGGACTGCACACTTGTGGACTACAACCGTTCGGGTGTACCGCTGATCGAGATCGTGTCGGAGCCTGACATGAGAAGCGCGGAGGAGGTTATCGCTTATCTGGAGAAGCTGAGACTCATCATCCAGTACCTCGGGGCGAGCGACTGCAAGCTGCAGGAGGGCTCCATGAGAGCGGATGTCAACCTGTCCGTGCGGGAGGTCGGTACGGAAGTCTTCGGAACCAGAACAGAGATGAAGAACCTGAATTCCTTCCGCTCGATTGCAAGGGCGATAGAGGGCGAGAGAAACCGCCAGATTGATCTGCTGGAGGCGGGAGAGAAGGTCGTTCAGGAGACAAGGCGCTGGGATGACGCGAAGGAGACCTCCTATGCGATGCGCTCAAAGGAGGATGCACAGGATTACCGCTATTTCCCTGATCCAGACCTGACGCCGATCAGTATCAGCGATGAATTTCTTGAGGAGATCAGAGGCAGGCAGCCCGAATTTCGGACGGAGAAGATGAAGCGCTACAGAGAGACCTTTGAACTGCCGGACTATGACATTGAGATTATCACCGGCTCGAAGCATATGGCGGATATCTTCGAGAGCACGGTCGCGCTGGGCGCACAGCCCAAAAAGGTTTCCAACTGGCTGATGGTGGAAACACTGCGGATATTGAAGGAGAGAGAGCTTGATCCCGAGGATATCACCTTCTCCCCGGCGCATCTTGCGAAGCTGATTTCGCTGACGGACAGCAAGGCGATCAACTCCACGGTGGCAAAGGAGGTCTTTGAGGTGATGTTTGCGGAGGATATCGACCCGGAGACCTATGTGGAGGAAAAGGGTCTCAAGATGGTGAGCGACGAGGGCGCACTCCGAAAGACGGTGGAGGAGGTCATAGCGGCGAACCCGCAGTCTGTGGAGGATTACCGGAACGGTAAAGACAGAGCGATCGGCTTCCTTGTCGGCCAGACGATGAAGGCGATGAAAGGGAAAGCCGATCCTGCAAGTGTGAATAAGCTGTTGAAGGAGCTTCTTACTGCATCAGAAAATCAATAAATTCAGAAGTCATCTCAGGGCGCTTTGTGTTGATCAATACGCTGACGGACGGGTCTTCACCGCGGAAGTAATAGTCCTTGAGGAGGGGGCAATCCTCCCCGAGGAACAGTCCGGCCGGAATCGGATCCGTCATGTCCTCGGGATGATGCGGATCACCGTATACAGGCTGATAATCGAGATCACCGTTCTCGCTTGCAGCCTGTATTTCGTCTTTTACGGCGCCGTCGATGTAATAGAAGGAATCCGCGTACTTTTCCAGCTGCTCGGCGGAGAGGAAGTCGCGCAGGTCATAGAAATCGCCCAGGTATGCGTAGTGTGCAAGCGAACCGGCATCGGAGACCATGACATCCAGCTCGGCTGCGGCGATATAGACCATCAGCTTCTGGCTGGAGTTATAGTCGTCACCGGCGTCTGTGCCGATCTGTACGGTGGTGTCGTACTGTATATCATATTCCTTCGTGTCGATTCCGGCATATTCTGCGAAGGCATTTGCGTTCTCGGAATCATCCATATAATTGTAGGCGGAGACGTTGAGCATCAGAGCGTAAAAGGCAGTGTCCTTGCGGGTAGCCACCTGATGAATGAGGGTGACTGCGAAGATCACCGCGATGACTCCGACGATGACGTACCATTTATAATAGTCAAAAAAATAAGCGAGCTTTTCCTTCGGGGTACCGTTTTTCATGGCAGCCCGTTCTTCTTTGAATTCATCCATTACCGGCATGTTAGAAAACCTTCTTTCGTTTTGTTATTGGGAGCTCCGCCCCGGTCCATTCATAAAAGCGTCTGCTGCGCAACGGAACTAATATACAATTTATAATACGAAAGTGGAAAAACAATGTCAATGAAACGGCGATAACAAGAATCTAAAAAAAGGATAAAAAAGGTCGTAATCGGGAAAGTCTGCTTGCAACTTACAGGAACTTGAGCTATCATAGCTATATGTATTTCATCATCCGGGAAGCCGGAATATTTGGAGGAAAAAATGAGCGACGCTTATGTAGAATGCCTTGTGAAGGCGAAGACCCCCATGCTGGGAAAGTTTTTTAAATATGTGCTGGTAATGCTGGCTGTGGTGCTGGCGGTACTGATGCTTCTGACGATGAATATTATCATCCTGCTGCTTGCGATTGCTGCCGGTGTAGGAGCATATTTCGTCGGCATGTACACCGATCTGGAATATGAGTATCTGTATCTGGACAAGGAGCTGACGATCGATAAGGTCATGGCGAAGACGAAGAGAAAGAGAGTTGCGGTATACCAGCTCGACAGAATGGAAATCCTCGCGCCGATCAAAAGCTATCATCTGGATAATTTCAGAAACCGTCAGACGAAGGACAAGGATTACAGCATCGGTTACGAAGAACAGCCAGATCTGCGCTATGTCCTGTACTATGAGGGAGGAGAAAAGCTGATTTTAAGCCCCAGTCCCGAGATGATAAAGGTCATGAAGAACGTTGCGCCGCGAAAGGTGTTCAGTGACTGAGAAACATAATTTTCCGATTGACTTTAATTTTGAGTTCTGCTATTTTATAGGGTAAATAAAAAACAGGAGGATTAACAATGGGACAGATTATCGGTGAGGGAATTACCTTTGACGATGTGCTGCTGGTACCGGCATATTCGCAGGTAGTACCGAATCAGGTAGACATTTCTACCTGGCTGACAAAGAAGATCAAGCTGAACATTCCTATGATGAGTGCGGGAATGGATACCGTTACGGAGCATCGCATGGCGATCGCCATGGCGAGACAGGGCGGTATCGGTATCATCCATAAAAATATGTCCATCGAGGCGCAGGCTGAAGAGGTTGACAAGGTTAAGCGTTCTGAAAACGGAGTCATCACCGATCCTTTTTCTCTCACCCCTGAACATACATTGGCGGATGCGGATGCACTGATGAGCAAGTTCCGCATTTCCGGCGTGCCGATCACGGAGGGACGTAAGCTGGTCGGCATCATCACGAACCGTGATCTTAAGTTCGAGACAGATTTTACCAAGAAAATCAAAGAGTCCATGACGAGCGAGGGACTGATTACGGCACAGGAGGGGATTACCCTCGAGGAAGCAAAGAAGATTCTGGCGGCTGCGAGAAAGGAAAAGCTTCCGATTGTGGACAAGGACTTTAACCTCAAGGGTCTGATTACCATCAAGGACATTGAGAAGACAATCAAATATCCGCTGGCTGCAAAGGACGATCAGGGCAGACTGCTCTGTGGAGCAGGTGTCGGCATCACAGCGAATGTGCTGGAGCGTGTGTCCGCACTGGTGGATGCAAAGGTGGATGTGGTTGTGCTTGACTGTGCTCACGGACATTCCCAGAATGTTCTGACCTGTTTAAAGATGATAAAGGACAAGTACCCCGATTTACAGGTCATTGCTGGAAACGTTGCGACAGGAGCGGCGACAAAGGCTCTGATCGAGAACGGCGCAGATGCGGTCAAGGTAGGTATCGGACCCGGCTCTATCTGTACGACCCGTGTCGTTGCAGGTATCGGTGTTCCCCAGATTTCCGCGATCATGGACTGCTACAGCGTTGCCAGGGAGTATGGTATTCCGATTATCGCTGACGGCGGTATCAAGTATTCCGGAGACATCACCAAGGCAATCGCCGCAGGCGGCAGCGTCTGCATGATGGGCAGCATGTTTGCAGGCTGCGAGGAGAGCCCCGGGGATTACGAACTGTTCCAGGGAAGAAAGTATAAGGTATACCGTGGCATGGGGTCCCTCGGTGCGATGAAGCAGAAGAACGGTTCTGCGGATCGTTACTTCCAGGCAAACGCGAAGAAGCTCGTACCAGAGGGTGTCGAGGGTCGTGTCGCATACAAGGGCCGCGTAGAGGATACCATCTTCCAGTTCGTCGGTGGTCTCCGTGCAGGTATGGGCTACTGTGGTGCGAAGGATATCACGACGCTGCAGCACACCAGCCAGTTCGTGAAGATCTCCAGCGCTTCCCTGAAGGAGTCACATCCGCATGATATTCACATCACGAAGGAAGCACCGAACTACTCGGTAGAGAATAACGACTAATTTACATTTCGTATGACCGGAGTGCCGCCAACAGAAGCACAGTACTCCGAGCTCGGAAGACTCTAAGCCAGGGACCCTAAGCGGTACTAGGCCCTCTGCAATCACTGAGTTTTC
>OIZA01001124.1_pt1 | contig 10235 bp, 8 predicted proteins | sample 1588381 | NCBI WGS metagenome assembly OIZA01 (sample SAMN03283277) | human gut metagenome | biome: human-associated habitat; material: feces | host: Homo sapiens | place: Peru | collected 2012 | reverse complement strand
CACCGAAAATTGTAAACGACCGTACAATGCTTCCTGCAAGATTTGTTGCAGAAAACCTCGGTGCTGATGTTTCGTGGGACGGCGATAAAGAACTTGTGACGATTCAAGGGAAAAATCATAAAACCAGTGAGGATATAACAATTCTAATCTATATCGGTTCGGATATTGCTTATGTAAACGGCAAAGAAATCAAAATTGATTCTGCCGCATTTATTGAAAATGACCGCACCTACACACCGGTACGCTTTATCTCCGAGGAACTCGGTGCAAGCGTTAAATGGATTGAAACGGAACAAAAAGTTGTTATAACAAAATAAACTTAATCTTTAAAATGCCCGACACAGAAGTAATTATTTCTGTGTCGGGCATTTTGTGGTTAAGTTATAGTATCGGAAATTCCAAATTTTCTATTGCTTTCCGAAGTATCGGGTGGCGTATTACAAAATGAACGGTCGGTGCCTTGTTCTTTGAAATCATAACATATTTGTTTTCGTGTATTGTAATTTGTATGTTAGTAAAAGCGTTTTCTTTTGTCCGGGTAACAGAATAATTTTTGTTTTTTTCTGCAAATTTTTTTGTAAGCAGAAGATGCTCCTCGTATTCTCTGTATGTATACTCATAATTTTTATCACAGAACATAAGCGACAGCGACAGAGATTGGGGATGTTCACTGAAAGTGTCTTCGTCAATGTAAGGAATTTCATCCGAAACAGAATTGTTTTTGAGAATTTCAAATATTTGTTCTCTGCGTGTTGCTGCGTAGCCTAAAATTTCTTGCTTTTTATCGTCCGGTACATTTCTGTTATCAAGAAATCTTTCCAAAAACTCGTTTGTTGCCGTATAAATCGGAAGTGCCGAAAGTACGCTTCGCCTATTTCCGCCCGTATGAGAATCCGAAATCATAAATGCGGCAAGTTCGGACAATTTGTTCTCACGATAAATATCCATAAGAGAATTTGCTTTTTTTATTATGCAAGAGCTTCTTTCCTGATAATACAAAAGTTCCTCCTTGTTTTTCGTCAAATAATATTTGCCCTTTGTATGAAATCCGGAAATGCACTCGCCGGATAATGCGGCTGCGCCCGACACATTCAGAAAATGACAAAAAAGCTGATTGTGTGCACCTTTTATGTAATACGGCGAAATCTGTCCCGTCATATAAAGCGGAATCCAACATTCAAGTCCCAGCATAAGCTCATTAAACGGGCGATTCAGATTATGAACAATATTGAGGTGCAAGCCCTTCTTCAGCATTGCCGCAAGCCCGAACATATATTTTTTTGAAAAATCCGCATCGTCTGCCATATCGTCCATCTGCATATCGCTGCACATAAAAACACTGTGCTTTGATTTTGAAAGGGCGGTGGCTTTGAGAAAATCAAGCTCACCCGATTTCATCTCTTCAATGCCGTAATAGTTTTTCGTTGTCGGAAGCTGAAACGGAAGTGACGGAACCTTGAGTTCGTCAAAACGGATTGCTTTTATGTATTCGTTTAAGTCAAACGAATTAAGGGCGGTTAAAAATTTTGCAATTGGATTTTCGGGTTTTTGTGCGTTCTTGCTGTCTGTAAGCCAATTTGTAAGCTCCGATATGTAGTTATCCCGCATTTTAAGACGGCTTGGCTTGACATTCAAAATCTCTGCCATAATCTTTTTATCGCTGTCGGAATTATAATATCCCGAAAAATATACCGCAGTGTCAAAGGCAAATTTCTGCGGCTTTGCCGGTTTTCGCTTTCCGTTTCTGATTCTTGAAATATATGACGGATCGTATTTCAGAATTTTTGACATATCCGCAATATTTACAGAAAAGACGTTGCAAAGCATACTGAATTTTTCGCACAGACTTTCAAAATCAAATTCTTCTGCCTCCGCAAGGGCGCTGAGCTCCTGCAATATATTCTTGTACACTATGGTGTCAAACCCTTTGGCGCTTGCCGCCGAACTGATTCCGCGGCACAGCTTTTTCATATCCTCGGAATCTGACCTCGGTATTCTCACGCCGGATTTATAGCGGCTCACGGTCGCTTCGGATATTCCGGAATACTCGGCAAACTCCTTTCCGGAACAGCCAAGCATGTCCATATATTTGTTCAGCCTTTCACAAAACATTTTATCACTTCCCTGTCCTCTTTACTTTTAATTATACCACACCTTTCTGAGAAAATAAATAGAAAATCAAAAATCTTTCCGCATATGGCAATGACTATTTAGGAAATAGGATTTACTTATATTTGAAAATGTGTTATAATAAATACATAGTGGGTTATTGTATGCAATTATAAAACAGAGAAAGGCTGATAAATATGAACCTGAAAAAACTTATGTGCTCCGCACTCGGCGCATCAATGCTTTTAAGCACAATATATATTCCGGCGACATATGCCTGGGGCGTTTATGATGTGACTTACGGAACGGAGGAGTATGAGCAGAGCAAAACAACTGTGACCAATGATATGGAACAGCTTCGCCAAAACGATACGCTTGAATCGCTGATTTATACCGTTCGCGCCGACGGCTCGGCAATGATTACCGGATTCTCGGCAAGATTCTGGCAGGATACCGATCCGAATTTTTCCGTTGAGCTTAATATTCCGTCCGAAATAGACGGTCATCCCGTTACGGCAATAGGCAACAATGCCCTTCGCGACGGAGCCACGAAAATTTCGGGAATCACGCTTCCGTCTACGATTAAGGAAATAGGCAACAATGCGATTTACGGACGTTATTTAAAATACCTTAAATTAAACGACGGGCTTGAGGTTATAAAGGATTATGCTATCGGCTGCGGAGATGTACTTGAAACGCTTGTCGTTCCCGAAAGCGTAAAATACATAGGCAGCGGCGGAATAAGGGGCGAGGCTCTGAAAAATATAACCCTGCCGAAAAATCTTGAGTATCTCGGAGAAAATATACTTATGGGAACGGCATATGCTTACGATCCCGAAAGCCGCGAGTGCGAGAATGATATTCTTTATCACGGGCAGTATTTGATTTCCGCAACAGAGGGCATCATGGATGAGCCTCGCGCGGACGATCCTCAGGATCTGATTGTCAACGGAAAGGTGTATCGCGAGCGGAAGGCCGCAGGCGATATCGAAATCCGTGAGGGAACGGCTCTGATGGGAACTCAATCCTTTGCCGGGACGGAAATTACCTCGGTTAAGTTTCCGTCAACCTTAAAGTCGATTCCTTACGCGAGCTTTTATTGGTGTGAAAAGCTTAATAACGTTGTGATTCCCGGAAATATTAAGGAGATCGGACCGAGTGCCTTTTCCGGGTGTGAGAATCTTTCAAACCTCACGATTGAGGAGGGCGTTGAGCTTATCGGGTCGGGGGCATTTTACTTCTGTAACAACTTAAATGAGGTTACGATACCGAAAAGCGTGAAACAAATCGATATGCACGCCTTTGGTTGGGACTATGCGGATGACTATGACGTGAGAAACGAAAACCTTGTCATAAAGGCTTATTCGGGAAGCGCGGGCGAAAAGTACGCAAGGGACAACGGCTTTAAATGTATCCTGCTCGATACCGGTGAAGTAATCGAAAAAAACGACCCGACCGCTGCGGCAGACGCCAGAGGGGTATGTGAGGAAAAGGGCGAAAAGTGTGCGGTTAAACGCTTCCGCGACTTACAGAGCGCGGGCGTCGACTCTAACCACTACGGTATCGAATATTGCCTTGATAACGGCATTATGGCAGGCACGGGTGCGGACACCTTTAATCCGAACGACAGTATCACAAGAGCACAGTTTGCAACAATGTTCTATCGCTTTGCCGGCTCGCCTGAAACAAGCGACAATTCGGGCTTTGCGGATTTAACACAGGACTGGTATAAAAAGCCGATTGCATGGGCAGCCGCAAACGGAATCCTAAACGGCACGGGAAACAATATGTTCTCGCCCGATGAGGTTATAACAAGAGAGCAGATTGCGGCTATATTCTACCGTTATGCTAAAACCAAAGGAATTGATGTGAGTTTTGGCGAAGACATAAATATTTCATACGATGACTATAATGACAGCGGTGAAATCGCCGATTATGCGCTGATACCGATGAGCTGGTGCTTTTCAAGAAGTATTATGCACCCGGCAGAGCTGACCGGATATTACGGAATCTTCCCGAAAGCCGCGCCGACACGTGCCGATACGGCAATGATGTTTTTAAAATTTTCTTATGTATTTGAATAATGACGGAATCATAAAAAAGAAAGGCTGATAATATATGAAATTAAAAAAACTTATTTGTACTGCGCTCGGAGCGGCAATGCTCTTTGGTGCGGCGTATGTTCCGGCATATGCATCGTGGGGCGTTTATGATGCATATTACGGCTCACAATATAATACGGAAAGCAAAACCGCCATGACGGACGGTATGGAAAAGCTGCGCGAGAATTATAATGATGATGACTGGAACTCCCTGCTTTACTCGGTGAGAGAGGACGGAACGGCAATGATCACGGGATTTTACGCCGAGACATTCTACAACGCCGAAAAACTCAGGGTTGAGCTTAATGTTCCGTCGGAAATAGACGGTCATACTGTTACGGCGATCGCCGACGGCGCATTAAACGACCGCCACACCTCGGCGAAAATTGTCGGAATCACACTTCCGCCGACAATAAAAGAAATCGGTGTGCAGGCGATATACGGCAGATACTTAAAATATCTTAAATTAAACGACGGACTTGAGGTTATTAAGGACGGAGGTATAGACTGCGGCGACGAGCTTGAAACGCTTGTTATCCCCGACAGCGTTAAGTATATAGGTCACGGCGCGATAACCGGCGAGTCGCTTAAAAATATCACTCTGCCGAAAAAACTTGAATTCCTCGGTGTGGATATACTGTCGAAATCGGCATATGCTTTAGACCCCGCCAACCGTGTGAATAACATTATGTATCACGGACAGTATCTCATTGCCGGAAAGGGCGACAGCCTTGAGGATGCGCTCGATTCCGACCCGTTCGACGTTATTACCGACGGCAAGGCGATTCACGCATGGGATGCAAGCGGCGATGTAGATATCCGCGAGGGAACGACGCTGATGTGCGAGGAAGCCTTTGCTATGACAAAAATCGCGTCGGTCAAGATTCCGTCAAGCTTAAGTTCAATTCCGTACCTTGGCTTTTATTGGTGCAAAAATCTCAACAACGTTGTTATCCCAAGTAACATTAAGGTAATTGGTCCGAACGCCTTTGCATTGTGTGAGAACCTTTCAAATCTCACAATCGAAGAAGGCGTTGAGCATATCGGTGAAATGGCATTTTTCCGTTGTAACAGCTTAAATGAGGTCACGATACCGAAAAGCGTGAAACAAATTGATATGCACGCTTTCGGCTGGGATTATACGGACGGATATGATGTACGAAACGAAAACTTTGTCATTAAATGCTACAGCGGTACGGCGGCAGAACAATACGCAAAAGACAACGGCTTTAAATGTATTCTTTTAGACACCGGCGAGACTATCGAAAAAGGTGAGCCGACCGAAGTCGCTGACGCGAGATATGTATGCTCTGAAAAACTCGAAAACTGTGCGGTTAAACGCTTTAAGGATGTAAGGAGTGCGGATGGCGACCATAACCATTTCGGAATTGAATTTTGTCTTGACGCCGGTATTATGACAGGCACGGGAGCGGACACGTTCAGCCCCGACGACAGTATTACAAGAGCGCAGTTTGCGACAATGTTCTACCGTTTTGCCGGCTCGCCGGAAACAAGCGACAATTCGGTCTTTACGGATTTAACACAGGACTGGTACAAAAAGCCGATTGCATGGGCGGCGGCAAACGGCGTGCTTAACGGCACGGGAAACAACACATTCTCGCCCGACGACGTTATCACAAGAGAACAGATTGCGGCTATATTTTACCGCTATGCAGAGAGCAAAGGGCTTAATATGACAGTCAGCGAAAGCTGGAGAGAGGCTCTTAAGATGGATAATGACTATGCCGAAATAGCGGACTATGCAAAAACGGCGGTTGAATGGTGCTATGAGCACCACATTCTGTTTACATACTCGCTTGACGGATATGCGTATTCGATTTGCCCGAAAGCGGCTCCCACAAGAGCGGAAACGGCAACGCTGTTCTATAATTTTGATTATGAACTGAACCATAGTTAAAATATGAAAGGGTGATGCAAAATGAAAAAAAGATTTTTGGCATTTATAGTTTTAGTGTCGGTTTTATGTACGGCTTTCCCGGTATTTGCCGATGAACCGGAGCAGCCGATTACCGGATCATGCGGCCAATATCTGAGATATGAATATTACCAAAGCACGAGAACACTCACAATAATCGGCAATGGCAATATGCCGAATTACCCTGCAGATAAATATGAGGGTTCTATTGCGCCGTGGAGAAATGATGGCAGAATTGATAATTATCTTGAAAAAGTTGTAATTTCCAATGGTGTGACCAGTGTTGGCGAAAATGCATTTTTCTGGTGCGATAAAATAACAAGCGTTACTATTCCAAGCAGTGTGGAGAGTATCGGCGCCGGTGCGTTTTACAGTTGCAAAGCTCTGACAAGCGTGAATATCCCGGACGGCGTGGAAAGTATCGGCGAAGATGCGTTTAAATATTGTGACGGCTTAAAAGAAGTTACCGTCCCCAGCAGTGTAAAAAGTATCGGCGAGGGTGCGTTTTCCAACTGTTATTATGAGGAAACGGATGATGATTACAAAATAACTTACAGCAGAGGTCTGGAAAAAGTTATCATTCAATACGGCGTAGAAACTATTGGCGTTCAGGCTTTTTATATGTGTAAAAAGTTAAATACGATAGAACTTCCCGACAGCGTAAAAAGCATCGGTCATTGGGCATTTTACGATACCGGCTGCTATAATGATTGGGAAGACAGTGATGATGATGTGCTGTATATAGGAAATCATCTTATATCGGCATATCAGGGTAAATCGACTCTGTGTAACATAAAATCCGAAACAAAAACCATTGCCGACAGTGCGTTTTTCGCTTGCGGTGATTTACCAAACATAACAATTCCCGATACCGTGGTAAGTATAGGCAAGCATGCATTTGAGAAATGCAACAGTTTAAAAAGCATAACAATTCCGAAAAGCGTGACAAGCATTGGTGATGAAGCGTTTTATTCTTGTTTTGATTTAGCGAGCATAAATGTTGAGCCTGATAATCCTGTGTACCGCTCTGAAGGCGGCATTTTATACAACAAAGAAAAAACAGAGATTATACGATTTCCCAAAGAAAAAGCAGGTGACTCGTTTGCAATCCCGGCCGGTGTAATAAAAATTGCCGACGGAGCGTTTGAAGATTGCCGAAACTTAAAAATCGTAACAATTCCGGACGGTGTGACAAGTATCGGTAATCATGCGTTTGAAAATTGCTATTTTGCGACGTATGAGAACTACAAAATAGTTTCTGAAATCGGTTTGGAAGAAGTAACAATCCCTGACAGCGTAACCGGTATCGGCGACCGTGCGTTTTTGAATTGCTCAAAATTGACCGGCATAACAATTCCGGACGGTGTGATGAAAATCGGTGAAAGTACCTTTTATAATTGCTGGCGATTAACAAGTATAACAATCCCGAACAGCGTGCTGATTATCGACAAGGATGCGTTTAAGGAGTGTACGAATTTACAACAGGTTTATTATATCGGAAGTGAAACCGATTGGGGGGAAGTTATAGGAAACGGAAAATATGATTTAACCGGTATAGGCATTACGCACATCAGCGGCATAAGCGCAAGACGTTCCGAGAACGGAAACATAGTTGTTAAACCGATAAACATAGCCGCAGGCAAGTCTGTTATCCTTGCTCTTTATGACGGCGATAAATTTGTCGAAATGCAGCAGTCGAACGAGTACAGTGAAACCAATAGAGAAATAACATTCATACCGACCAAACCCTATACGTGCGCAAAGGTTATGATTTGGAACAGCCTTAGCGGAATGTCACCTGTATGTGATTTCAAAATTGTAAAATAAAATCAGATTACATTGCAACGAATTTTACAGGCAACAGAACCTACTCTTTCGGCCGCTTTATTTCCGGGTGCCTCGGCGCAAGCGTTGAATGGATTGAGTCTGAGCAAAAAGTTGTTATAACCAAAGTTCCAGCCGAAGAAAAATAAAACTTAATAATTTATGCCTTCTTAATTGAGGGCAACACCAAAGTCGCTCGATACGAAGGCAAAAACCTTTGTTCGGGCGGCTTTTTTGTCGTTCGTAAAAACGAAGAATCAAGGTGCAGTAATGTTGTTTTATTATTTTCATTATTAGCGTTGCGTGGCATATCTGCCCTTTATAAAACTGTTTGCCGACTTTAAGAGGATATGCTGTGCGGTTGGGAGTGAGATTATGACAGGCAATAAGATTATTACCGTGCATAGCATACGACGGGGACGCAGAACACATCGAGCAAAAAGAAAAGCTCCTAAACAATCGGACGACTATCACGACGGACATATTAAACACGCTGACCGTACAGCCAAATTTACCCGTGTTTTTCAAACGGGCAAGTTTGGCTGTTTTTGTTTCCTACGCCTTGTTAAACATAGCCGAGCACCGCCTGACACCTTTGTGCAAATCCAACAAAATTTACACAAAGGAGCGAAATTATGAAATTATTTTTTGAAAGTTACAATGGGCTTGTGATATTAGGTGCTACAATGAATTTCGGAAGGAGGTGTAACGGCTATGACAGGTAAATTGTCTACCTTTGAAAGACGGATAGAAATATTGCTTTTGATTATAAGTTCAGAAAAAGTAACTCTGTCCGAATTATCAAAAAGGTATTCCGTACATAAAAACACGGTATATAACGACATTACCTTTTTAGGTCGTTACGCTCCCATCCGCACAAAAAGCGGTGTAAACGGCGGAATATTCTTGATGGAAGATTATCATAACAGAGTTTTCCGGTACTTATCCTATGACGAAGAAAGAGTGCTTACCGAAATTATGGACACTCTCGATCAACCGGAGAAAAACATTGTGAGTAACATCATCAATAAGTTTTCAATGCCAAAAACCGCAATATGATTTTTTACAAAGAAAGCACGCAAGATAACGGCGGTGCAGTATAACGGCAAACAGATACATTCCGGTATGGACGAGCCAAGCGGCAGATACGCCAAGACGATAGTTTTTGCTTCTACTTCATCCTTCTTTCTGAGATGAAAAATTATCCGAGCGAGAAATATCAATGCCGCAAAGCAAGGCAGCTACCTTGCAGGCGATGACTTTATATCGGGACAATGATACTTCTGCCCAGCCACAGTCCGAGCGTTAAAAGCGTCGCAGGCAATGGGGGCAGCTCGGTCGGATGGCGGAGAGGTGAAATTCCTATGGCGTGTTCTTGCAAAACACCGTCTGAAATTGCTTCAAAACAAAGAAAATAAGTTGTACCCGTCTTTCGGGGCGGGTACGGCTTAACTTTAATATTAGAAATTAACGCATTTTATGAGTGCTTTAATTTGTGGTATTAAAGAATTTTTAAGGAGGTCGCACCATGACAGATATTAAAGATTTAACAAACTCTGACACTCTTGTGGATATAAACGATATATCCGTAAACAAGGACTTGCCGAAGCCGGAGCGTATCAAAGAATACATACGGCAGATTAAAAATCCGTACCGGTTTAAGTGCGGAAGTTTTGTCGTTACGGCAAAATACAGTGACAAAGGCTTATCCATCGAGGATTGTCTGCAAAGCATTATCATATAATTTTTTGCGGTGTTCGCCGTTCCGTGATAAAATATATTACGGAAAAAGAATTGAATACAAGATAAATTCAATACTCTTTGATTTTGCGGACAAGCCGTAAATTTCAAGGAGGTAAAAATTTATGTATAACGCTACAAAATATCTTCGCTTATCCTACACAAGCGACAGAGCAAACGAAAGCGACAGCATAGCAAACCAAAGAAAATACATTGACGAATTTGTCAAACGAAACCCCGACATCAAAATCGTTAATGAACAGGTAGACGACGGTTATTCGGGAATCGTTTTTGATCGGCCCGCATTTAAGTCAATGCTTGAGGACATCAAAAGCGGAAAAATCAACTGTATAATCGTAAAGGACTTATCAAGGCTCGGCAGAGAGTACAACGAAACCTTTACATATCTCCGCAGAGTTTTCCCTGCTCTCGGTGTTCGCTTTATCGCCATAAACGATAATATAGACACCGCAAAGGAAGCCGTTACGGGAGATATTTCCGTATCCTTTAAGGGTGTAATGAAT
>OIZA01001122.1_pt1 | contig 10248 bp, 7 predicted proteins | sample 1588381 | NCBI WGS metagenome assembly OIZA01 (sample SAMN03283277) | human gut metagenome | biome: human-associated habitat; material: feces | host: Homo sapiens | place: Peru | collected 2012 | reverse complement strand
AGCCCTCTGCAATCACTGAGTTTTCTTGATGAAAACTCAGCGTTGCAGAGGGTGCGAAGGAAAAATGCTCTAAGTACTTCTAAAGGGCAGGATTTTGATTCTTCACATCTTCTACGTATGGCTTTCGATGGCAGTCCTCTGGGCACTCTGGATCCGCTCAGTGCATGTTTACGTCAATGGTCTGGTATGGAATGATTACGTGGTGTTCATTGAATGCCTTGATGATTTTTTCGCGGAGTTCGCTGCAGGCACGGAAGTTCTCATCGACGCTATGCGTCCAAACCGTAAACTTGAAGACGACGCCATTCGGGCTGACGCGGTTCATCATGATGTTCACGTCCTTCTTACTGACCTCCGGCTGGCTTTCAAGGGCCTGACGGATCAGGGAACGGACGAGGTCAAAGTCCGATTCGTACGCGACCTCGAACTCGAGGAAATTGCCTGTACCCTCCACGTAGTCCGCATTGACGATCACCGCCTGATCCACGAGGCTGTTCGGAAGGATATTGCTCTGTCCGTCATAGCTCTGGATCACGACATGGCGGAAGGTCATATCCTTGACGATGCCTTCGCAGATCTGTGTGCCACCCTGCATGATTTTCACCTTCTGCCCGATTTCGATCGGGCGGGAAGCCGACAGCATGAAGCCGGAAAGCACGTTTCCAAGGGCCTGCTGCGCCGCAAAGGTCGCCACGGCAATGATCAGAGTACCACTCTGCAGGATGACGGTACTGATCTCACGCGCCATGTCGAACTGTGACAGCACGGAGTAGATCGCCGACGCGAGAAGGACGACATAAACTACGCTGTTCAGAAATTTATAGAAGATACTGTTCTTTCGCTGATTGATTTTCCGGAAGACCCGATTGGTGATGGAAATCAGAACCGCAAACACCACGACGATGATCGCAATCGAGATCAGCTTCTCGAGGTGTCCCTCTGCCATGATATATTCTTTCATTGAACCTCCATATTTCGTTCCACATGCTGTGCAACGATCATCTTCCCGCCAGCTCGCAGCGTGTTTCTCTCGTTAAAATCACGGTCTCGACAGGGCATACAGATGTAATCATTGGCCTACGAATGCGTTTTCGCCTCAATATACGCTTCATCCGGGATGCCAATGTCTTCGACCAGCACCCGCCCGGCAAGTTTCTGGCCGGCGCCGCACACGAGGCCGGTTTTGTTCCGCCCGAAGGTTATGGTGACATCTGCTTTTATGCCACAGCCCATGAGCGCACCGGTATCGGTATTGATGCCGGAGGGCGCGTCGATGGCGAGGACGAAGCCGTGGCGGCGGCGATTAGCTTCTTCTATAAAGAGGCGATAGTCACCTGCAATTTCGCGATGCAGGCCGATGCCGAAGATGCCGTCAATCAGGATGTCGTCGTCCGGGAGCGTGTTCGGACGATACATCGTCACCGCACCGCCTGCCTGCTGGAAATGGCAGAGCTGGTATAGGAACTCCCAGCTGGCTTTCTCCAGGTTTCCGACGATGTATACATGCGGCTGGTAGCCCTTTCTGAGAAGTATACGCGACGCGCAGACACCATCGGCACCGTTATTTCCGACACCGCACAGAACGGAAATCTTGTGTGAAAGCGGGAAATGTTTCATTACGTATTCCGCGATTTTACTGCTCGCCGTTTCCATCAGCGTCAGAGATTTGAGCCCCATCACATCCATCGCGTAGCGGTCGGCTGTTTTCGCCACCGTGCCGGTGATGCACGCTGTATTTATATCCCCATTCTTATCTGGCATATTTCGTCCTCTTCCCATAAAGAAATATAGTGGTATTTTACCACAGATTCGCCCTTAAAGCACAAGGCACTGCAATCGCGTTTCCGCCCGTAAAACCTAAAAAAGGAGCCCGGCTCGCCCCAGTGATTAGTACTTTCATATTCTCTCCCATCTACATGCTTCACCAAAAACCGGAGCGCTGCGCTTCTGCGCCAGCCCTCCGGTTTTCCGACTGAACTTTAATTCGATTTCTTCGCCTGCTCTGCGGCGCCCGGCTTCCCGCGGAAATCATGCGGCGCGGAGCGCTGGATATAGCGCTTGTCGTAGCTGTAGAAGTAGGTCTTCATCATACCGTTGTAGATCTTCCGGTTCTTGTCGGCCTTACCGAGGTACTTCTGCGCGTCCTCCCAGGCTGTGATGAGGTGCATGGACCAGCTGTCGAGGCCCTGATATGCCTCCTTCAGCTCGGTGTACAGCAGCGGCAGATTCCGCTTATCCTCGATTCGCTCACCATATGGCGGGTTCGTGAGAATATAACCGAACTTACCACTGTGCGAGAAGTTCGCGATGTCACGCACCTGAAGATGCACGATTTTATCGACGCCGGCACGCTCTGCGTTCTCACGCGCCACCGGAATCACCTCCGGATTGATGTCATAGCCCTGGATATCCACCTTCTTGCCGAAGCGGTTCACACCGGTATCCAGCAGCGTCTGGTCGACGGCCTCATTCGCCTCGTCGAGTGCATTGTACCAGCACTTCTTATCGATCAGATTCGTCCACGCCTCGGATACGAAGGCACGGTCCATGCCTGGGGCAATGTTGGCGGCAATCATGGCTGCCTCGATGACGAAGGTACCGGAACCGCACATCGGATCGACGAAGGCGTGATCCTCACGCCAGCCGGACTGCATGATGAGGGCCGCAGCCAGTGTCTCGGTGATCGGTGCAAGGCCCTGCTTCAGACGGTAACCACGCTTGTGAAGGGACTCACCGGAGGTGTCGAGGCAGACCGTGAAGATATCCTTATACGCAAAAACACGTACCGGATACTTCGCACCATGCTCCTCGAACCAGTCGACGCCATAGTATGCGCCCATACGGGCAACCATGGCCTTCTTCATAACCGACTGGATATCGCGGGTCGAGAAGAGCTTCGACTTGATGGAGCTCGCCTTCGTAACCCAGAAGCTGCCATCCTTCGGGACGAAGTTCTCCCATGGAAGCGACTTCGTCGCCTGGAAGAGCTCTTCCCAGGTCTCTGCCCGGAAGGAGCCGACCTTCAGCAGGATACGCTCCGTCGTACGGAGGAAGACATTGGCACGCGCGATGGCGTCCGCATCACCGATGAAGCTCACGCGTCCATCCGTGACCTCTGTGATGTCGTAGCCGAGATTGATGATTTCTTTTTTCGTGACGGCCTCGAGACCGAAATGGCAAGGCGCAATCAGTTCAAATGTTTTCATTATATAAACCTTTCGTAATACAGTGTGCGAAGGGATGCTGTTCGTTAAATGTCGCCCGTCCGGTCAGGACAGGCAGGACGGATCCATCCGGGCGTCGCAAGCGCGCCGGACTAGTGGTTTATGATGCCCTTGATGAGCCAGAGTACAACGAGGACCACCAGCAGCGGAAGCAGCACAGGCGAAAGGAAGGCCAGTACCCCGCCGATGAGGCCCACGAGGACCTGGAATACCAGGAAGAAGATGATGAAGACGGCGATGCAGCCCCAGCCGCTCGCGTCAAACACATGCACGTTGCTGCCCATGTTCTGCTGCGCCTTCCGCTCGTTATGATGGCGGTAGAACGGGTCGCTCCAGCCGTTGTCGTTTCGCTTTCCGTTCTCGGCGTAGCTCTCACGCTCCTGGTGGTTTTCATCCTCATAGCCCTGGCGCACGGTCTCCGCGTCCTCTGTCTCCGTCTCGCAGCTGCGCGCACCGGCGCCGCTGTAGTTCTGACGGAAATGGTCGAAGGCATCGGAATCCGGCTCGAGATCGACCGTACCACGGATCTCATCATCCTGGTTTGCAATCGGGTCGCCCGCCGCCTCGGCGGTATCAATGATGGTCTTCGCCAGCAGTCTCGGCGAACCGAGCTCCTCGATGACCTCTGCCTCAGAGCGGCCCTTCCGGACCTCTCCGCAGATATAGCTGTCGTAATATGCGATCTGCTCACGAATCACCTGATCCGAAACGTTCAGGTTGAGCTGGACCGTTAAATCATGCAGGAACTGTTCCTTATTCAAATTCGTTTCCTCATCGCGGCGACTGCCGCCTTCTTTTCTATTCCGGTCAATGCCTGTTTTCGCAGGCCAATGCCTACATGCACGCAGGGCTTCGCCCATGCCGGAAAATTCGATCATGCTTCAGTTGAAGCGCTTCTAATATACAATAAACCGAGACCTGCACAACGCGCAAGTCCCGGTTAATATTTTCACAGAAAATTTGAAATTACGCTTCTGTCTCCGTCTCTTCCTCCTCCGGAACCACGGCGATGCCGAGGTCGGTGAGCTGTGACTCATCAAATACCGGTGCCGGTGCATCCATCATCGGATCGGAGCCGTCCTTGATCTTCGGGAAGGCGATGACGTCACGGATCGTGTCGGAGCCGACCATCCACATCGCGAGACGATCGAGGCCGTACGCGAGACCAGCGTGAGGCGGTACACCGTACTTGAAGGCCTGCATCAGGAAGCCGAACTGCTTCTGCGCCTTCTCCGGTGTGAAGCCGAGCTTCTCGAGCATCTTCTCCTGTATGTCGGCCTGGTGAATACGAACCGAACCACCGCCGAGCTCTGTACCATTGAGAACGATATCGTATGCCTTCGCACGTACGGCGCCCTGATCGGTATCGATCATCGGGAGGTCCTCCTCCATCGGCATCGTGAACGGATGATGCATCGCCTGGTAACGGCCGAGCTCATCGGACCACTCGAACATCGGGAACTCGGTTACCCAGAGGAACTTCCATGCCTTGCGGTCGATAAGATCGAGGTCTGCACCGAGCTGAAGACGAAGTGCACCAAGTGCGCTCCATACGGTCGTGTTCTTCGTATCGGATACGAACATGAGGAGGTCGCCCGGCTCACCGCCCATCTCAGCGCAGAGTGCCTTCAGCTCCTCTTCCGTCATGAACTTCGCGAAGCTGGACTTATATGTGCCGTCCTCGTTGATCGCGAGGTACGCGAGGCCCTTCGCGCCGTAGCCCTTCACGAGCTCGGTGTACTTATCGATATGCTTACGCGGCATCTTCGCCTGATCCTTGACATTCAGGCCCTTGATCATACCGCCGTCCTTCGCGCATGCAGAGAACACGCCGAAGCCACAGTCCTTCACCACCTCAGTGACATCGTGGAGCAGCATCTCGAAACGCATATCCGGCTTATCGGAGCCGTACTGGTTCATCGCGTCGATCCACGGCATCCGCATGATTGGAAGTTCAATGTCTACATCGCACACCTCCTTGAAGATGTACTTCAGCAGACGCTCATTGACCTCGATGACATCATCGACGTCTACGAAGCTGAGCTCCATATCCACCTGGGTGAACTCCGGCTGACGATCAGCACGGAGGTCCTCATCACGGTAGCAGCGTGCGAGCTGGAAGTAGCGGTCGAAGCCGGATACCATGAGGAGCTGCTTCAGGAGCTGCGGAGACTGCGGCAGTGCATAGAAGGAGCCGTGGTGCATACGGGACGGTACGAGGAAGTCTCTCGCACCCTCCGGGGTGGACTTGATGAGGGTCGGGGTCTCGATCTCGAGGAAGCCGTTCTCACTCATGAAGCTGCGGATCAGATAGGCGATCTTCGCTCTCGTCATGATGCGCTTTGCAAGCTCTGGACGACGAAGGTCGAGGTAACGATACTTGAGACGGGTGTTCTCGTTCGTCGGGATACCATCTTCGATTGGGAATGGCGGCGTCTCGGACTCGGCGAGAATACGCAGTGCTCTGGCAGAAATCTCGATGCTTCCTGTCTTCATATCCTTGTTGGCATCCTTACCACGGGAACGAACGATACCGGTCACCGCGATTACGAACTCCGAACGGAGCTTCGCTGCCTTCTCAAATACCTCGGTGCCACACTCGGACTCCTCAAACACGATCTGCAGGAGACCGGTACGATCACGAAGGTCTGTAAAGATCAGACCGCCCTTGTTTCTGGAGCGCTGAACCCAGCCCATCATGGTGACTTCTCTGTCGATATAGGACTCGTCAAGCTCTGTACATCTGCACGTTCTGTGCAGACCTTTCATAGACTCTGCCATAGCTTTTACCTCTTCATGTATAGATTACGCTGTCGATCGGGACAGTTACTTCTTAATATAATACTTTCAGGTGCTCTCGGGCACCTCTTCTATCTTTCCGTCATCACGCGACGCGCGTGCGGATAGCATCCGCTTACTGTAACGAATCCTGATAGAACTCCTTAAACTCAGTATATCCCTCGGATGTAAGCTGCTCCTTCTGGAACTTCTTGTTCTTATTCATGCGGGATACCAGGACGGTCTCACCCTGAAGACGACGTGTCATCGCTTCACTGATCGCCTCGGCGGTCTTCGCACGGTCGAGGTTCTTATCAAGGAGGAAGGCCACCTTCGTGCCCTCACCCGGAACCTTCTCGTCTGCGTCAAGCATGATGGTGATGATACGCTCGAAGCCGATGGAGAAGCCGACGGCCGGGGTATCCTGACCGGTGAACTTGCCGACCATACGGTCATAGCGTCCGCCACCGCCGACGGAGCCGCTGAAGCCCTCGGCACGGATCTCGAAGATCGGACCGGTATAGTAGCCCATACCACGTACGAGGGTCGGATCGAAGAGGACCTTTACATTGACACTCTTGACCGCCGCCACCGTCTCCACGATGGTGGCGAGGTTGTCGGTGACACTCTCCGGGAGCACGTCCTTCAGCTTCTCACCGAGGGTGCGGATATCCTGCGCGCCGGTACCGATGGTCGCAAGTAGCGCCTGATACTTATCGATCACGCTCTCCTCGTAGCCGAGGGAAAGGAGCTCTGCCTTTACGCCGTCGTTTCCGATCTTGTCGGCCTTATCGAGGCTGATGCAGACCTTCTCGAAGTCGTCTGCAGGGAAGCCGGCGTAGGCCTGCATGCCGCGGAGGATCTCACGGTCGTTGATCACGATGGAGAAGTTATACTTCTCACCGAAGCCGATGCGATTAAGCAATGTCGAGATGGCGAGGATCAGCTCAATCTCCGCAACGTTGCTGCCATCGCCGAAGATGTCGATGTCACACTGCACGAACTCACGGAAACGGCCCTTCTGCGGACGATCCGCACGGAAAACAGGTCCGATCTGGAGCGCCTTGAACGGGCTCGGGAGCTGTGCCTGGTTCTGGCTGTAGAAACGGCTCAGCGGAAGGGTCAGATCATAGCGGAGGCCGGAATCTGCGAGTGCGTCCAGATCGCCGGACTGGAATGCGCTTTCCAGCTTATCGCCGCGCTTCTGTACCTTGAAAATCAGCTTCTCGTTATCGCCGCCCTGCTTGCTGAGCAGGTTCTCGATGTGCTCGACGACCGGGGTCTCGATCTCTGTAAAGCCGAACTCCTTATAGGTTCTGCGGATTTCGCTCAGAACATACTGGCGAAGCTCCATCTCTCTCGGGAGGATGTCCTTCATACCGGTAACCGGTTTCTTCTTTAATGCCATAGCTGTACCTCATATCCATGTTAATACGGCCTTTAATTATAACAATAGTCGTGCAAATACGCAAGAACCTCGCACGGTGCGAGGCCTCGGCAATTCGCCGAAACGTGACAGAAAAAGACCCGGAGGCAGTCCTCCGGGTCCCTCAAAGAATATTTATCTGATATCAGAGGTACTTTTTCATGCAGTCGTCGATGTCAAGGGTGGAGAAGTAGTCCTTCGGGGTCTCGGCGCGGCGGATGAGCTTGACGGAGCCGTCTTCGCGGAGCAGGAGCTCAGCGGACCAGAGCTTGCCGTTATAGTTGTAGCCCATCGCGAAGCCGTGCGCGCCGGCGTCGTGTATGAAGAGGTAGTCGCCCTTCTCGAGCTCCGGAAGCTCGCGATCGATGGCGAACTTGTCGTTGTTCTCGCAGAGGGAGCCGGTCACGTCATAGGTATGGTCGCATGGCGCGTTCTCCTTGCCGAGGACGGTGATGTGGTGGTAAGCGCCATACATCGCCGGGCGCATGAGGTTGACCGCACAGGCATCGACACCGGCATACTCCTTATAGGTATGCTTGAAGTGGATGACCTTCGTGATCAGTGCGCCGTAAGGTGCCAGCATGAAGCGGCCCATCTCGGTAAAGATGCGGATGTCGCCGAGGCCGTGTGGTACGAGGACCTCATCGAATACGCGGTGAACGCCCTCACCGATCGCCTCGATGTCGTTCGGCTTCTGGTCCGGCTTGTATGGCACGCCGACACCGCCGGAGAGGTTGATGAAGTCGAGCGCGACGCCGGTCTCTGCCTTGATCTTGACGGCGAGCTCGAAGAGCTCCTTCGCAAGGGTCGGGTAGTAATCGTTCGTCACGGTGTTCGATGCGAGGAAAGCGTGCATGCCGAAGTGCTTGACGCCGCCCTCCTTCAGGATGCGGTAGCCCTCGATGAGCTGTGCGGTGGTCATGCCGTACTTCGCATCCTGCGGGTTATCCATGATGGTGTTTGCGATGCGGAAGTATCCGCCCGGATTGTAACGAAGGCTCATGGTCTCCGGGAAGCTGCCCAGGGTATCCTTCAGCTCCTGGATGTTCGTGAAGTCATCGAGGTTGATGATGGCACCGAGCTCGTTCGCCACCTTATACTCCTCAAGTGGTGTGTCGTTCGAGGAAAACATGATGTCGTGGCCGTGGAAACCGCAGGCGTCGGACATCTGAAGCTCGGTGAGGGAGCTGCAGTCCGTACCGCAGCCTTCTTCCTTCAGAATACGAAGGATGGACGGGTTCGGGGTCGCCTTGACTGCGAAATACTCCTTGAAGCCCTTGTTCCAGCTGAAGGCCTTATATACCTTCCGCGCATTCTCACGAATGCCCTTCTCGTCATACAGATAGAAAGGTGTCGGATAGGTCTGCGCGATGTCCTTCACCTGGTCCAGTGTGATATATGGTGTTTTCATGGTTTCCTCCACGTTTGTAAAATCTAATGTCAAATCTTAATACAGAAGATTTATAAAAGAAAATACTTGCCGGTTATGGCAAGTATGAATCTTTTGGGGGCATCACAGAGCAAAGCTCTGTGATCACAAGGATGCTTTGCTAAAGCAAAGCCTGATGCGCTCGCCGCTGGGGCATCCATGCGCCGCTCCGTCCTTCGGACGGCCCTCTCATGGATTACGCCTGCATCACTCGCATAATATTGGTTGTAGTTACCGGCTGGTTGCGGGTCATGCGGGACAGTACGCCGGCGGTGATGACGCAAAGGTCACCCTTCTCGACGATGTTGCGCTCGCGGAGCTCCTCCATGGAGGACTCGAAGAGTTCGTCTGTGGTGTCGGCTCTTCTCGCCCAGATCGGGGTGACGCCCCAGAGGAGCATCATCTGGCGAACGGTGCCCTGGCTCGGGGACATCGCATAGATGTGGGTCTTCGGACGGTACTTCGAGATCAGCTTCGCAGTCGAGCCGGACAGGGTCGGCACGATGAGTGCCTTGGCGTCAAGCTCACTCGCGGTGGTGACAGACGCTGCGCAGACTGCATTGGAGATGTTTGCGTAGGTGCTCTCATCGACGTTCCGCTTCTTATACTGTGTGTAGTCGAGGAACTGCTCGGTGTACTCGACGATGGAAGCCATCATATCGAGGGCCTCGGTCGGGTACTTGCCGGCCGCGGTCTCACCGGACAGCATCACGGCGTCGGTACCGTTGTAAACAGCGTTCGCAACGTCGGTCACTTCCGCTCTCGTCGGACGCGGATTACGGATCATGGAATCGAGCATCTGGGTTGCGGTGATGACGAGCTTGCCTGCGAAGTTACACTTGTGGATCATCTCCTTCTGAAGCTGCGGGAGACGCTTCGCATCGATCTCCACACCGAGGTCGCCACGGGCCACCATGATACCATCGGCGGCTGCGATGATGGCGTCGAGGTTATCCAGACCCTCCTGTGACTCGATCTTCGCGATGATCTTCATGCTGGAGCCTGCCTCGTCGATCAGAGCACGAATCTGCTCGATGGTCTCTGCATTACGTACGAAGGAAGCGGCAACGAAATCGAAGCCCTCCTCGATACCGAACTTGATGTCCTCGATATCCTTCTCGGTCAGACCCGGAAGACGGATGCTGACGTCCGGCACATTCACACCCTTCTTCTCGCCGAGCTCACCACCGTTTGTGATGAGGCAGTGGATGTCCGCGCCCTCGACGCGCTCCACCTTCAGCCCGATGAGGCCATCATCGATCAGGATGGTGCTGCCCTCCTGGACGTCTTCATTGAGCCCGTCATAGTTAATGTATACACGAGATGCATTTCCGATGCACTCGTCGATGGTCAGTACGATCTCCTTACCGGTCTCCAGCATCACCTTCTTG
>OIZA01001121.1_pt1 | contig 10271 bp, 9 predicted proteins | sample 1588381 | NCBI WGS metagenome assembly OIZA01 (sample SAMN03283277) | human gut metagenome | biome: human-associated habitat; material: feces | host: Homo sapiens | place: Peru | collected 2012 | reverse complement strand
GGTTGGTGACATGATGACGCAGTTGATGGCATCGTGCGGATAGCCGCCATCGTCGATATCAAGCTCAAAGTCCGTGTTGGCTCTCGTGAAGGTTTTGAGCTCTTTTTTTATCGTCTCATAGCTTTCGAGAGCCGCTTCAACGTATTTATTCATAATTCCTCCTATTGTGTTTGCGGAGGATCCGTGTTATTCTTAAGTCACAGATCCTCTCGGGTTTGGATTTACTTAACCGTGGCACGGCTTTAGTCGGTGGTGCCGCGGTTATTTTTTGCCCTTATGCGGTATGTCGCGCCCCATGCTTTCCGGGCGCATTTTTCGCATCTTGCGTTCTTCAGCTGCCCCGGCAGCTCCTCAAGGTCATAGCCCTGGGCCATATCTGCGGCGCACGCAAAGCATAAATACAGTGTTCTTTCCATGTCATTTCCTCTCCTGCAGCAGATCTATCGTGCGCAGCATGCCGTGTACATAGAAAAATTCGGTCTCGCTCAGCTCTTCCTTTTCCGTTATGGACTTGTCCAGCATGTCCAGCACCCTGTCTATGGCGTGCAGCGTGTGCAGCGCCTTGGCGTTCCAGCCGAGGGCGAAGGCTATCGCAACGACCGCTATGCATATGATTATCTTCATTGGTAGTCCTCCCTGAAGTGATTTGTCTCCCCGTCGCCGGTGAACCACAGATACCCGCTCGGCAGCTCCCGCTGAACCTCCGCGCCCTGCTTTTCCATTGACCAGCGTGTAAGTACGTCCAGCGCAACGGCGTATAGCCTGTCCAGCACCGGGAAATCGGGGCTGTAGCCGTAAAACTGCCCGGCGCGGACACAGCGCCGATGATGCTGTCGGGAAAGCGTGCATCGTCGACTCTATTCAGCACGCACCATACGCACTTCATCTGATTGTCCACCGTGCAGCCCCGCGCCTCGCCGTACAGCATTCGGGCGAGAGCGACAACGTCGGCCTCGGTGAAGTACATTTCGTATTCCGGCTCCGGCGCTTTGACCACCGTCACGATGCACAGCCCGTCGGCGTTGATCTCCGGCGCCACGGCCTGCGGCTCCTCGGGCTTGTCCGTAAGCGCACAGGCGATAAGCACAAGAAACGCTATGAGCGCGGCGCACAGAAACGTTATTGCTATGTAGAAGTTTTTCATTGCCGCCTCCGCTTTGCGCATTCGGCCTCGGCCGTGTCGGCAACCCGCAGTGCCTTATGACGAAGTACGCGCTGCCCGTGTCCGCCTCCTGGAATCCGAACTTCTATATTCCGAGCATTCCCTGCCGTCCCCTTACCGACCTTGAGCTGGACCAGATCGTCCGCAACTTTGGTCAGGGCGCAGCAGACGCCAAGACGATGGGCATCGACGGCGTGTATCTGCACGGCCACGAGGGCTATCTCATCGATCAGCTCACCAACACCGCGTTCAACCACCGCAAGCTCGGCAAATATACCGACTGGCAGCTCTTCGGCATCAACATCGTCAAGGAGATGCGCAAGCGTACCGGTCCGTGGTTCCCGATCATGTACCGCATCGATCTGAGCTGCGCTCTCGAAGAGACCTACGGCGAGCGCATGGACACCGTTTCCTCCCTCAAGGGCTTCAAGAACGGCCGTTCCATTTATGAAACGCTCGACTATATGGAAAACCTCGTCAAGGCGGGCGTCGATATGTTCGACGTGGACCTCGGCTGCTACGACAACTGGTGGCTCCCCCATCCGCCCGCGTACATGCCCGCCGGCTGCTTCCTCGACGTGGCGAAGGTCGCCAAGGAATACTTCAAGGAGCGCGGCGTGAAGTCCAACGCCGGATTTGAGGTTCCCATCGTCGCTGTCGGCAAGCTCAACTATCCCGATATGGACGAGAAAGCGCTGCGCGACGGCAAGTGCGACATGATCATGCTCGGCCGCCCGGTGCTCGCCGATCCCGACTGGTGCAGGAAAGCCTATGCGGGCGACGTGGACCAGATCCGTCCGTGCATCGGCTGTCAGGAAGCCTGCGTCAACGAGTTCGTCGAGGGCGGTCACCCGCAGTGCGCCGTTAACCCGCGCACCGGCCATGAGGACGTGCTGCCCAAGCAGTCCGCGCCCGCTGTAACGGCGAAGAAGATCGGCGTCGTCGGCGGCGGCCCCGCCGGCATGAACTTTGCCATCTACGCCGCGCAGCGCGGCCACACCGTCGAGATCCTTGAGAAAACGAGCGAGCTCGGCGGCATTGCGAACGCCGCTGCCGTTCCCAAAAATAAGTACGACATGCACAACTATGTTGAATGGCTCAAGCGCCAGACGCTCGGGCAGAAGGGCGTTGCGGTGAAATTCGGCGTAGAGGCCACGCCGGAATATCTCAAGGCGCAGAACTACGACGCCGTGATCTATGCCGTCGGCGCCAAGCGCATCAGCCCGCGCATTCCCGGCATCGACACCGTGAACATGGTCGAAGCGACCGAGCTTCTGCGCAATCCCGAAAAGCTCGGCGGCGCGAAGAAGGTCGTCGTTCTCGGCGGCGGCGCGGTCGGCATGGAGACCGCCTACTGGCTGAGCTATGAGCACGGCTGCAAAATCACCGTAATTGACATGCTCGGCAACTTCATGGACGGTGCCTGCACCGCCAACCGCGGCCACATCATCCACTATCTTGAGGATAACGGCGCGAAGCTCGTCAACTGCGCGACGATCAAGTCGTTTGAGCCGGGCAGGGTGCTCGTCAGCCGCAACATCTCCAAGGGCGCGCCGGACGTTTACTGCACCTGGACGCCGGTCCTGCCGAAGAACGTCGTCAACCCGCTCGCGCCGAAGATGGGTCCCGAAACGGTCGTCGAAGAGCACCACGCGGAGCTATTCGTCAACGCGCTCGGCCGCCGCGCCGACGAGAGCCAGTATCTCGAGGGTGTAAAGCAGCATGTCGCCAAGGAGATCTACAACATCGGCGACTCCTTCCAGGCCGGCCTCGTCTGGGGTGCTACCAAAGCCGCCTACAACCTCGCGCAGTACATCTGATCCGATAGCTGCATAAGCATATAAAATGACGCCGTATCCGGAAAAACCGGATACGGCGTCATAATTTATATCTGCAATCGGGGATAAACGGAAGATCACTTTTCCCCCGCTGCGGCGCGGGCGTAGGCGGCGATGATCGCCGCCGTTTTTTCCAGCCCCGCGGAGGAATCCACCGTCAGCTCATAGTTTTCGGCATCGCCCCAGCGGCGCCCGGAGATGTGCCGGTAATACGACGCCCGCGCCTTGTCGGAGCGGCGGATGTTGCGTTTTGCCTCCCGCAGCGTGTCCCCGTATACCTCCATGACACGAAGGATTCGATAATCGAGCGGCGCGTGAACGAACACGCGGACAACATTTTTATGCTCCCGCAGAACATAATCCGCGGCGCGCCCTACGATAACGCACGAACCGTTGTCAGCGATGCAGCGGATGATCCGGTCCTGCGCCGCGATGGCGCGCTGGATCACCTGCGAGCTGAGATAGAGATCGCGCATCGCATCCGGAGCGTTTTTGTGGATATCGGAAATGAATTCGCGGTCGAGCCCGCTCTCATGCGCGGCCAGCGCCACCATCTCCTTGTAGTAAAACGGGATGCCGAGCTTCTGCGCAACGAGCTTTCCGATCTGCTTGCCGGAGGAGCCGTGCTCGCGGGCGATGGTGATGATGACGCCCGGCTTCGAGGGTTTGAGCGCCACGGCGTCTCCGTCATCCGCGCGCAGCGGCTTCGGCTCGCTGACGTAGTCCTTTTTGAGGAACTGCCGGTAGAATACAAACCCCACGATGCTCGTCAGGATCTCCGTAACCGGATACGTCAGCCAGAACCGGCTCAGCCCGAAACGGGAGAAAAGATAGCCGAGCGGGACGAACAGCACGACCGTCCGGATCACCGTGAGCGCCGAGCTTTTCAGACTTGAGCCCACCGCCTGAAAGAACACCGGAAAGATCAGCGATGTGACCATCGGGATAAAGCCGAGGCCGATGATGCGGAAGCCGACCGTGCCGATCTCGATCACGAGCGCATCGGAGGTGAATGTCCGCAGCAGCTGTGACGGCAGAGAAACGAAGATCAGCGTGCCGACGGCCATCAGTGCCGCGCCGAACAAGACAGAGGCCGAAAGCGTCTTTTTGCAGCGGTCGATGTTTCTCGCGGCGTAATTGTAGCTGATGACCGGAACGATGCACGTCTGCATCGCGCCGAGCGGGATAAAGAAGAACGTCTGCCACTTATAGTAAATGCCGAGGGCGGTGACAGCCTCGTCGCAGAAGCTCGCCAAAATCAGATTAAGGCCGAATATGTAAAAAGTGTACGCCGACTGCATCAGGATATTCGGTATGCCGAGACGAAAGATCTTTGCGACGTGGTGCGGATACGCCTTTGCCGTGGGCGAGCGGCGAAAGCCCTTTCTCATCACGACGAGCGCCGCCACGATCTGCCCCGCAACAGTAGCAATGGCAGCGCCGGCAATACCCATTTCCGGAAGGCCGAAAAGGCCGAAGATCAAAAGTGGGTCGAGAACGATGTTCGTGACCGCGCCGAGGATCTGGGCGATCATCGGCGTTTTCATGTCGCCGGTCGATTGCAGCACCTTTGTCCAGATGCTCTCGAGGAACAGCCCGAAGCTGAATACGCATACGATCCGGCCATATACCGTTACATCGCGTATCACCGCGTCAGACGAGGTGGATATTCTCGCATAGGCGGGCATGATCGCCCAGCAGACCGCAGCGAACAAAAGCCACAGCGCAGCGGCGAGCGGTGTTCCTACACCGGCATACTCATCCGCCTTTTTCGCCTCGCCCACGCCGAGCTTTGCCGCCATCACCGTGTTGATCCCTACGCCCGTTCCAACGGCGAGAGCGATCATCAAAAGCTGGATCGGATAGATGATGGACAAAGCCGTCAGGCCGGATTCCGAATACCGGCCCACAAACAGACTGTCCACAATATTATAAAGCGCCTGAATGAGCTGCGCGAGCATCACCGGCGGCGCCAGACGCAACAGAACTCTGCTGATTTTTTCCGTTCGGAACAGTTCGCTGTGTTCCACTCTGGTATCCCTCGTTTTTCTCGTTTGGTATCCCTCGTTTTTCGCGGGTAGGCGGGATTGTAGCCGCTTATGGAAGATTTGTCAATGGGGCTGAGTATGCCGTAGAGATATCCTGTGTGTTTTCTTCTTTTCAAACCTTCCCCAAGTCATTATAATAAGAACGTCTGAATAAGGAGGAATAAACCATGAATACCGCATACTATCAGGGAAACCGGGAACGGCTCTATGCCATGATGCAGCCGGGTTCGCTTTTGATGCTTTTTTCCGGCGAAGAGGTTCGGAAAACGAACGACGAATATTACCCGTTTTTCGCGGATCGGAGCTTTGTCTACTTTACGGGGCTGAAGTGCAGGCAGGCGGTGCTGCTCGCGCTGAAAGACGCCGAGGGCAGTGTCGCGGAGCGGCTGTATCTGCTGCCGCCGGACGCTATTGCCGAGCGCTGGACCGGCACCCGAATCAAGCCGCAGGAAGCGGAAAGCGTTTCCGGCGTTAAGGACGTGCGCTTCGTCGGCGCGCTGGAAACGGATTTTTCCGCGCTGGCGAACAGCGGAAACTACGGAGCCGTGTATCTCGACCTCTACCGCATCTCCCCCGCCGACATTGACCGCCCGGCGCACAGCTGGCGAAACGTGATCCAGCGGGAATATCCGTTCCTGCGTCTGGAAAACGCCAACATACTGATCCGCCGGCTGCGGCTTATAAAGCAGCCCTGCGAGATCGAGGCGCTGCGTGAAGCCGAGAAGATCACCAAGGCGGGCATTCTGGCCATGATGCACGCTTCTCGCCCCGGAAAATATGAGTACCAGTACAAAGCGGATTTTGATCATGCGCTGGCGCAGTTCGGCCCGGACGATCCCGGATTTCCCTCCATCATTTCCGCCGGGAAGAACAACTTCTGCATCCATTATTACAGCTACACCGGGCAGGCGCAGGACGGCGACATGATCCTCAACGATGTCGGCGCGCAGTACGACAACATGATCACTGACGTATCCCGCGGCTGGCCGTGCAACGGACGGTTCTCGCCTCGTCAGCGGCTTTTGTACGAGTGCGTGCTGGCCACCTCGGACTATATGTTTTCGATCATTCGCCCCGGTATGCCCATGGAAGAGGTTGACGCCACAATCCGCCGCTACAACGCGGAGCGTCTGGTGGAAGCAGGGGTTCTCCGGAGCGCGGACGAGATCGGGAAGCTCATGTGGCACGGCGGCTCACATCACATCGGCTACGATGTGCACGATGTGGTAGAGCGTCCTGCCGTCCTCGCGCCCAACATGGTCTTCTGCGTGGATGTCGGCGTGTACCACGAGGAATGGGGCATCGGCTTCCGGTTGGAGGATAACTGCCTTGTGACGGAAACCGGCTGCGAAAACCTTTCGGCCGGTATTCCGCGCACCATTGCCGATATCGAAGCGGAGATCGGCCGCATCTGACCCATGGAGCGGACATTGCTTTGGCTTCTGGCCGCCGGAGCGCTTATCGGCGGGATCGACTGTCTTCTCGGCAACCGGCTGGGCTTGGGAGAACGATTTGAGGAGGGTTTCCGTCTGCTGGGCCCCACGGCTCTCTCCATGGCGGGCATTCTCTGTCTTTCTCCCCTCATTGTCCGGGTACTTTCCCTGACGCTCTCTCCGCTCTGGCAAAGGATCGGCTTGGATCCCGGCATGCTGGGCGGTTTTATTCCCATCGATATGGGAGGCTACCAGGCGGCAGTCGATCTTGCCTCCGATCCGACCATCGGGCTTTACGCAGGCATTCTGATCTCCGCCACAACGGGATGCACGCTGGCATTTACCATTCCGATGGGCATGGGGCTTCTCTCTCCGGAGGACACGAACGCTTTTTCCCGAGGGATATTGATCGGTCTTATTCCCATGCCTGCGGCGCAGATACTCGGCGGTCTTGCCGGAGGGATGCAGTTTCTCCCCCTTCTGAAAGAGAGCATTCCGATCCTGCTTTTCTCCGCGGCGCTGATGCTCTGCCTCCATTTTGCCCCGCAGAAAAGTCTGAAAGTATTCGGCGGCTTTGCCAAGTTTCTTCGTGCTCTTTCTCTGATCGGGCTGACGCTCGGCGCGGTGCAGTACATCGGCAATATAAAGCTGCTGCCTTCCCTGATGCCGCTGGAAGAGGCAATGCAGGTGGTCGCGTCCATCGGGATCGTCATGCTGGGGAGTCTCCCTGCGGCGGAGCTTCTCCGGCGCGGCCTTTCCCGGCCGTTTTCTGCTTTGGGCAGAAAGCTGCATATGGATGACCGCAGCTTTGCCGCCCTGCTCGTCGGCTTTGTCAGCGCCACTCCGGCCATCAGCATGATCAAGGGAATGGATCCGCGGGGCAAAGTTATGAATGCCGCTTTTCTTGTCTGCGGCGCTTCCGCGCTGGCCTCGCATCTCGGCTTTACCGTGGCCGTCGAGCGGAGTTTGATCTTTCCGCTGCTTCTCACCAAGCTGACCGGCGGTCTTATGGGTGCGGCTTTGGCGCTTCTGCTGACAAGGAGATCCGCCGGGAATTCCCCGGTTTCGTAAATACGGCGTCCCCGAACTATACGACATATAAGAATGCGGCGCGGTTTGGACCGCGCCGCATTCTTTTACTATTCCTTAATTGATGTGAAGGGTGTCCTCCGCCACGATGGTGGCGATGTTCTGGTTGCTGTAGGTGCCGTTGAAGTGCCATGTCACGTTCACCGGCACGTCCGTGCCGGACGTGACATCCACGCTCGTGCTGCCGAGGAAGGTCTGCGTCAGGGGGACATTATCAAGGCGGATGGCCTTGGAGGACGCGTACGACACATTGCCGCCGACGGTAAACACAACGTCGCTGGTGCGGTCGCCCGTTACGAGCGCGTACGACTCGACGTAAGTATCGAGCTTGAGCGTTTTCGTGTCGCCGCTGCCGGTCACCGTCCACTTGACGACGATGTTGATGTATGTCCCCGTGTCCGAGCGGAACTCGCCGCTCTGGTCCTGGACGGGCGCCGCCGTCGGCTGCACAGTGGGTACCGGCGTTTCGGTCGGGACGGGCGTTGCTGTAGGAACAGCGGTCGGGACGGCTGTCGGAACAGGTGTCCCGGTCGGCTCCGGCGTCGCCGTGGGGGGCGTCGTGGCCGTCGGTTCGGGCGTTGCGGTCGCCGCCGTCCCGGGATTTTGCGTATCCGAAGCATTGTTTTTCGATATACGGAACACAACAAAAATGCCGACAGCGACAAGCAGGAAAACGAGGATCAGAATGGGAGCCGCGGATTTTTTCATGGAGAATACCTCCCTATCATTATTTCATCAGGAGATCGATCGCCTTGTCCAATTCGGAAAGCGTTTCGGTATCCCCTTTTTGGACGGCGTCGATGACGCAATGGTTCATATGGTCGCGCAAAATTATTTTGCAGATGTTGTTGATCGCGCTGCGCACAGCGGCGAGCTGTACGAGCACCTCGGCGCAGTCGCGCCCGTCGTCGATCATGCGCTCCACGGCGTGCAGATGTCCGATCACGCGCGCCAGACGGTTCTTTACGGTTTTGGTGTTCTGATGCGTATGCGCGTGGGAGTGAGAATGCACCGTTCCGTCGGCGTGGACGTGAACGTGCTCCTCCGCGGTATGTATGGATCCCGTATGTTCCATAGCTTCACTCGTCCTTCGTCATGTGCTGCGCGGCAACGCGCAGCATCATTCGTTTCGTTTCCCCGGAATCGAACTTTACCTCGACCAGCGCGTCGCCGCCCATCGGCGTCATCTTTTCGATCACGCCCTTACCGAACGCCTTATGTACCACGCGGTCGCCCTTTTTGAAGTCCGGCGCTTTCGGCGCGGACAGGACGGTCTTCGGCTTTTCCGGAGCCGCGCGCTTTGCCGCGCCGGTCCGTCCGGTGCGTGCAGCATAGCTCGTGCCAAAGCTGCCGGGCCGGTAGGACACCCCTCCGCCGGAATAGCCAGAAGTGCCTCCGCCCCATGTTCCGCTCTTTCCGGAGATGAATGTGCCGTCGTCATCCCAGAGATTTGCTTTCTTTTTCGCCAGCCCCTGCCGGTCGAGCAGCGTCTGGGGTATCTCCTCGGTGAAGCGGGACGGAAGGTTGGCCGATGTGCGGCCATAGAGCATGCGCTGCGCGGCGCAGGTGATATATAGCTTCTCCCGCGCGCGGGTGATCGCCACATAGCAGAGACGGCGCTCCTCCTCCATATCCTCGCTCTGGCCGATGGCCTGCATGCTCGGGAACAGGCCCTCCTCCGCGCCGATAATGAACACGACCGGAAATTCCAGACCCTTTGCCGCGTGCATCGTCATCATGACGGCGGCATCCTCGGCGCGGTCGTAATTGTCCAGATCGGTATAGAGCGCTACCTCGTCCAGATACGAATAGAGATCGAGGTCAGGGTTGACTTCCACGCTCTTCACAATGCTGGACTTGAGCTCAGCGATGTTTTCAAGGCGGGTGACATTTTCGTCGCCGCCTTTCGTCTCGAGTGCCAGCGCGTAGCCGGTGCGCTCGACCACCGCGTCGTAAAACTCATCAAGCGGCAGCGCTGAAACCGCTTCCTGCAGCTCCGCGATCATGCGGCAGAACTCCTCCATCCGCTTTCCGGCGGCGATGCCGGTGCGGTGAGATGCCGTGGTCATCGCTTCAAAAACGGAAATGTTCTCCGCCGCGGCGATCTCGCGGATCTTTTCCAGACTTGTCGCCCCGATGCCGCGCGGCGGCTCGTTCACAATGCGCAGAAGCCGCGTTTCATCCGTGGGGTTCGCGATCACGCTGAGATATGCCAGAATATCCTTGACCTCGGCGCGGTCAAAGAAGCGCGTGCCGCCGAAAATGCGGTACGGGATGGAGCGGCGCTTGAGCGCAAGCTCGATGCTGCGCGACTGCGCGTTCGTCCGGTAGAGCACGGCGAAATCACGCATGGGCCGGCGCGCGGAGGCGATGGTACGCGCGACAAAGTCGGCCTCGTCATCCTCATTCCGCGCCTCGAAGAGCGTGACGGGGTCGCCGCCGGACTGCGCCGTCCAGAGCGTTTTGCCCTTGCGCTCGTGGTTGTTTGCAATGACGGCGTTCGCCGCGGCGAGAATGTTGCCGGTCGAGCGGTAATTCTGTTCGAGCCGGATGACACGTGCGTCCGGGTACTGCTTTTCAAAGGAGAGGATGTTCTCGATCGTCGCGCCGCGGAATTTATAGATGCTCTGGTCGTCGTCGCCGACAACGCAGATGTTCCGGCTGCCGCTCGCCATGAGCGCGGCAAAGAGATATTGCAGAT
>OIZA01001120.1_pt1 | contig 10276 bp, 12 predicted proteins | sample 1588381 | NCBI WGS metagenome assembly OIZA01 (sample SAMN03283277) | human gut metagenome | biome: human-associated habitat; material: feces | host: Homo sapiens | place: Peru | collected 2012 | reverse complement strand
GTTATAGCTACGCTATCCGCTTGCGCGCGAAAGTGTGCGAAGCACACTTTGTTCTAATGAAGATAAAAATGATGGTCAGAAAAAAGGAGAGCGATATTTATGGATCAGAAGAAAAAGCCGGTGATCGGGGTGAGCCCGCTTTATGATGAAACAAAAGAAAGTATCTGGATGCTGCCGGGCTATCTGGAAGGGCTTTTAGAGGTGGGGGCGATTCCGGTCATTCTGCCGCTTACGGCGCAAAAAGAGGATTATGAGTATCTGGATGCGCAGTTTGACGGTTACCTGCTGACCGGAGGTCATGATATCGATCCGGCACTGTATGGAGAGGAAAAAAGTGAAAACTGCGGTGCGCCTTGTGCAATGAGGGATACGATCGAGCCGTATCTTTACCATATGGCAGTTGCGGAAGATAAGCCGGTGCTCGGTATCTGCCGTGGAATCCAGCTGATCAATGTGCTGGAGGGCGGAACACTTTATCAGGATCTGCCATCAGAATACAAGACAACAGTGGAACACCATATGAGTGCGCCTTATGACCGGGTGGAACATAAGGTTGACATAAAGATAGATAGTCCGCTGTATGACCTGGTAAAAAAAGAGAAGCTCGGGGTGAACAGCTACCATCATCAGGCAGTCCGCACACTCGGAGAGAAACTGGTTTCGATGGCAGTTTCGGAGGATGGACTGGTGGAAGCGGTATACCGACCGGGCCTTAAATTTGTCTGGGGCGTGCAGTGGCATCCGGAATTCCTGTATCGAAAGGATGCGGATGCGAAGAAGATTTTTCAGGCGTTTGTGGATGCTTGCGGCACAGACGGAGGCGGTCTGTATGATCGTGGATGGACAGATGGTGGGATATTATATTCTTCACCCGAATAACATCGGGCGCTGCAGTCATGTTGCAAATGCCTCGTATGTGCTGTCAAAAGAGATGCGTGGCAGGCAATACAGCGGCACTCCGGATATACAAAGAGGAAGGATTTTCCATGATCGGAACAATTCCGGGTGGCTTTCGGTTAAAGAATGGTGTATACTCAGATATGCACATTTTGTATCTGCCGCTTGTGCAGAATACATAAAACGGTGCAGAAAAACAAAAAAGGGAGAAGAGTTATGAAAGATAACCGTAATTTTTTAGGAAGTGAACCAATCGGTGTATTATTGCGCCGTCTGGCACTGCCGACCGTAGTTGCACAGATCATCAACATGCTTTACAACATCGTGGACCGTATTTACATCGGTCACATACCCGGTGAGGGACCGCTTGCACTGACCGGCGTGGGTGTATGTATGCCGATCATTATGGTCGTAACGGCATTTTCTGCATTTGCAGCAGCGGGCGGAGCACCGCGGGCATCCATTTTTATGGGAAAGGGTGACAGAGAGTCGGCGGAGAAAACGCTTGGTAACTGTCTGACGCTTCAGATCATTATCTCAGTGATCCTGACAGTGGCATTGCTTGTATCCAGCCGTGCCCTGTTGTTAAGATTCGGTGCCAGCGAAAATACGATCAGCTATGCAACAGGTTATATGAATCTGTATGCGCTCGGTACGGTCTTTGTGCAGGTGACACTTGGCATGAATGCATTTATCACAGCACAGGGATTTGCGAAGGAAGGAATGTTTTCGGTGCTGATCGGAGCACTGGCAAATATTCTGCTCGATCCGGTCTTTATTTTCCTGTTTCATATGGGCGTCCGGGGAGCAGCGCTTGCAACTGTTGTGTCACAGGCATTGTCCTGTCTGTGGGTATGTACCTTTCTGTGCGGGGAAAGCACACATCTGAAGATAAAAAAGGAATATATGAAGTTACAAAACGGGATCGTGCTTCCGTGTCTTGCCCTTGGTCTTGCAACATTTACAATGCAGGCGAGTGAGAGCGTGATTTCATTTTGCTTTAATTCTTCCCTGGAAAGATACGGCGGAGATATCGCGGTCGGGGCGATGACGATCTTAACCAGTGTCATGCAGTTCGCTATGCTGCCGCTGCAGGGTCTCGGACAGGGAGCACAGCCGATCATCAGCTATAATTACGGAGCACGGAATACAGAACGTGTAAAGGCGGCATTCCGCCTGCTGTTAAAATGCGATCTCTGTTATTCCGTTATACTCTGGCTGCTCGTGATGGTATTTCCCCAGGTGTTTGTGTCGCTCTTTACCGCAGCACCGACACTGATCGCCTATGCGAAACCGGCGCTGCGGATCTATCTGGCGTGTCTTGGACTGTTCGGAATACAGCTTGCCTGCCAGATGACGTTTACGTCACTTGGAAAGGCACTGGCGTCCATTGTGGTCGCAGTCGTGCGAAAAATTGTTCTGCTCATTCCGTTTATTTATCTGATGCCGCGCCTGTTCCCGGAAAATCCGGTGGCAGCAGTATTTTTTGCGGAGCCGGCAGCGGATTTTTTGGCGATCGTATTTACGTCGATCCTGTTTGCAGTTCTGTTTAAAAAGGTACTGAAAAAAATGCAGCAGGAGTAACAGAAAAAGAAAAGAACCATCCTCAGCTTTTTGTAGCCGGAGATGGTTCTTTCTCTGTTATGAGAAGAAAAGCTTCAAGTCGTCTTCGACGGTTCCGATGCCGGAGATACCGAAGTTATCTACAAGGACTTTTGCCACATTCGGGGATAAGAATGCAGGGAGTGTCGGTCCGAGATGGATATTTTTTACGCCGAGGTAGAGAAGCGCAAGCAGTACGATGACAGCTTTCTGCTCATACCAGGCAATATTGTAGACGATCGGCAGGTCATTGATGTCGGAGAGACCGAATACTTCCTTTAATTTCAGGGCGATGACTGCGAGGGAGTAGGAGTCATTGCACTGCCCGGCATCGAGCACACGCGGAATGCCGCCGATGTCGCCGAGGTTCAATTTGTTATATTTGTATTTTGCGCATCCGGCAGTCAGGATGACGGTATCCTTTGGAAGTGCTTTCGCAAATTCGGTATAATAATCCCTGGATTTTGATCTGCCGTCGCAGCCGGCCATGACAACAAATTTTTTGATCGCACCGGATTTTACGGCATCTACGATCTGATCGGCGAGCGCGAGTACCTGATTGTGGGCAAAGCCGCCAATGATCTCACCATGTTCAAGCTCTTTTGGCGCCGCACAGCGTTTGGCATGCGCGATCAGTTCGGAGAAATCTTTTGTCTCACCGACACCGCCGCCAATGTGTCTGCATCCTGGATATCCGGCAGCACCGGTGGTGTAAAGACGGTCTTTGTAGCTGGCTTTTGGCGGAACGATACAGTTTGTGGTCATTAAGATCGGGCCGTGGAAGCTTTCAAATTCTTCGTTCTGTTTCCACCAGGCATTTCCGTAGTTCCCTGCAAAATGCGCATATTTTTTAAATGCCGGATAATAGTGTGCAGGAAGCATTTCTGAGTGGGTATAGACATCCACGCCGGTTCCTGCGGTCTGCTCTAAGAGCATTTCAAGGTCTTTTAGGTCATGACCGGAGATCAGGATACCCGGGTTATTTCTGACACCAATATTTACTTTGGTGATCTCTGGATTGCCATAGGCACTGGTGTTGGCTTCATCTAAGAGCGCCATGCCGTCCACACCGTATTTTCCGGTCTCCAGTGTGAGGGCGATCAGATCGTCTGCGGAGAGTGAGTCATCCAGAGTGGCAGCAAGTGCGCGCTGCAGGAAGGCATCAGTCGCAGCATCTGACTTTAACAGGGCGTTGGCGTGCTTGGAGTAGGCGGAGAGCCCCTTTAATCCGTAGGTGATCAGTTCTCTTAAGCTGCGGATATCTTCATCTTTGGTGGAAAGGACACCGACGGTTTTCGCTTTCGCTTCGTATTCGGCTTCGGTGCCGTTCCAGAGTGCGGCCGTGGGAAGCCCCGCAGTGTCGGAAAGCTGTGCAAGCAGCTTATCCTTTAAAGCTAAAGTCTCACGGATGCGTGCGACAATCGCTTCTTTGTCAAAATTTGCATTGGTAATGGTCGTAAACAGGTTTACACTGATCTGCTGATCGATGGAGGCTGCAACTTCTTTTTTCTCTGCACGCAGTGCAGTGGTTACAGCGGAGATCCCTTTGGTCACATAGACGAGCAGATCCTGCATGGCAGCCACATCGGGTTTCTTTCCACAGACGCCGGACTGGGTGCAGCCTGCGCATCCTGCGGTTTCCTGACATTGATAACAAAACATTTTATATTCCATATCTGTTTCCTCCTGATTGATCTGGTTGTTCTTGACTTTACGGACAGAGTATAATATGATTCAAACAATAAATATGTTGTTATAACAACAAAATGGAGGAAAATATGAATTTTTTTCAGATAGCAAGAACACCATTGTTTGCAGGAACTACAGAGGAGGAGACAAAGCATATGCTCACCTGTCTGAAAGCAGTGGAAAAGACTTATAAAAAAGGAGAGACGATCTACTGTGCGGGCGATGTTATTACTGAGGTGGGGCTGGTGTTATCCGGCAGTGTCCTGATCGAAAATGTGGATGTGTGGGGAAACTGCAGTGTCCTGGATAAGGTCGGGGAAGGAAAGATATTTGCAGAGTCCTATGCCTGTATACCGGGGGAACGTCTGATGGTCAGCGTGACTGCAGCGGAGACATCGGACATTTTGTTTTTAGATGTTACAAAAATGCTGTTGATCTGTTCAAATGCCTGCAGTTTCCATCAGAAGCTGCTGCGAAATCTGCTGTCGGTCTCTGCACAGAAGAATCTGCGTCTGTCCAGAAGAATCTTTAATACCTCAGCAAAATCCATAAGGGGGCGTCTGCTTTCCTATCTTTCTTATGAAGCGATGCAGCATGCGTGCAGAGAGTTTGATATTCCGTACAACAGACAGCAGCTTGCGGATTATCTGAGCGTAGATCGTTCTGCCATGTCGAATGAACTGGGAAAAATGCAGCGGGAAGGGCTGATTTGTGTGAAACGGAATCACTTTTGCATTCTGAATACGGAGCAGGCTTAGAAAACAAATTGAAAATAAATTTTTCTGTTTTGAAACCATTAGATGAAATCACGGGTATTATTTGTGAAAAGACAACAACGCGCGTGAAAAATTTTAAGGGAGAAAAAAGAGATGAAAAACAGAAAAATTGCGATTATGGTAATGATGATGACACTGGCAGCAGTGGGAAGCATGGGTTGTGGAAAAAATACAGGAGCAGTGGGACAGCCGGTTTCGGTTGAGAAGGAAAAGGAGACGACGGCGGAGAAAAAGCACGAAACGGATGAATCATGGATCGACGCTGCATGGGATGAAGAGGAGAGCGAAGAGGAAGATACAGAAGAAACCGGATATGCGGGACATGGAACGACACATGGGACAACACATGGGGAGACACACGAAGCAGCGCATGAAACGGCACACGTAACAGAGCAGGAGCCGGCACATTCGGAGCTGGAGACGATGGGGAATGCGAACACGGGATCTGATAACTTCAATACAGGTTTGATTTCTGACGACTGGACAGATATGGCGTTCTGGTTTGACGGCGTCTATTATGAACTCCCGGCATCCTATCAGGAACTGGAAGAGAACGGCTGGAGCTTTGATCTTGCAGAATACGGTTACACGGACGGGTATATTTTAAATCCGGGCGATAAGACCTATGACACGATCGAACTGACCAATCCGATGTATGATGAGGACATCACCGTTTGGGTTGGATTTATCAACACCAGCGATACGGCAAAGGATATTCTGGACTGTGATATCTGGAGTATACAGCTTGATACCTGCAGTGGCTTTACACAGGTGGATAATTATCCGTATATGGAGATCGCACAGGGTATCGGCATCGGAAGTACACGTGAAGAGGTGGAGGATGCATTCGGTCCCTGTGATGACATCTATGAGGCAGAGGATGACGGTTATGTGACCTACAATTACAGTGAAGATTATACCTATTATCTGAAGCTTACGATCGATGATAACAAGGGCGTGACTGCAATTTCCATGAGTGCTTACGAATAAAGGAAAGAATCGTTGACAAAGCGGCAGATTTTGTGTAAAACGGATATAAGAAAACAAGGAAAGGAAGCGATAGAGATGGAGTTTTCATATTATCTGCCGGTGAACATCCAGTTTGGATGCGGAAAAGTGAAAGAAACCGGAGCATTTGCAAAGGTATGGGGAAAGAAGGCTTTGATCGTAACCGGAAGGAGCAGTGCAAAGAAGTCCGGTATTTATGATAAAGTAAAAGAAAGCCTGGAAAAAGAAGGAATCGAGACCGGACTTTTTGACCATGTGACACAGAACCCGCTTACCACTACAGCGGAGGAGGGCGCGGAATTTGTAAAAAAGAACGGTTTTGATCTGGTCGTTGCGATCGGCGGCGGAAGTGTGATGGACTGTGCAAAGGCGATCGCATTTCTTGCGGTGAATGAAGGCGATATCAATGATTACATTTTCGGGCGCAGACAGAGTGACCGTGCGCTGCCGCTAATTCTGGTTCCGACGACCTGCGGAACCGGTTCGGAGGGAAATGGTTTTGCGGTGCTCACCAATCCTGCGAACGGGGATAAAAAGTCCCTGCGCGGAAGCTTTATTGTGGCAAAAGCATCTATTGTAGACCCGGAATGTATGATGACTATGCCAAAAAAGGTGCTTGCTTCCGTCGGGTTTGATGCACTCTGTCACTGCATGGAGTCCTATACATCCCGTACGGCACAGCCGTTTACGGAGGTATTGAGTCTGTATGGGATCTCACTTCTGGCGGAATCGCTTGTAAAGCTGTATCAGGGAAACGGGACGACAGAAGACTGGGAAAAGGTAACGCTTGCAAGTACGATCGGCGGTATGGTCATTAATATGACCGGATGTACGCTGGCACATGGCATGGAACATCCGGCAAGCGGGCTTAAGGACATTGTGCATGGTCAGGGACTGGCAGCGCTCACACCGGTCGTGATCGAAGCATCTTATAAGGGGGCTGCCGGAAAATATAAGAAAATCGCTGAATATCTTGGCGGAAAAGAAGCTGCAGAATGTGCAGACCGCGTGCGTGCCCTGTTAAAGGAACTGGAATTATCCTGTTCCCTTGCAGATTTGGGAATAGAGGAGAATGACATTCCATGGATGGCAGAAAACTGCATGAAGGTATCTGCAGGCGGAATCGCAAATAATCCGGTCGTGTTTGATCAGGCAGAGATCACAAAGCTGTATGAGCAGGCATTGTGATAATGCAAAACAGGGTTGTAAAAATTCTTGCAGGGCGGCATAGTCAAAAGCTATGTTGTTCTGCTTTTTTTTGATTTCTTGTATTTATTCGGATAACCGTATATAATTATGGCGATTAAATTTATCGAGAGAGTAAATGAAAATGTCAGGGTATTGCAGATACGGCAACAATGTATATCCAATAACGTTCATTTTGAGTTTCGGCAGTGTGGGACACATTTTATTAAGGACGGAAAAAGCTACACATTATCTACTCGTAACTTATGCAGTCAGGCAAGAAAAGCAAATATCAATTATTAAACAGCACCTCTCTTTTTTGTGCAGGGATAGAGAGGAAATATATAAGGATAAGCTTTATAATGACAAAGACAAATACATGTCAACAAAGCACAATATGTGCGGATAAGGAGGTACTTCGTGGAATGGGTTGAAAGGTTAAACCAGAGCATGGATTATATTGAGGAACATTTGACAGGAGAAATTGACTATGAACAGCTTGGGCGGATTGCCTGCTGCTCCACCTATCACTATCAGAGGATGTTTACTTATATGGCAGGTATCACTCTTGCAGAGTATATCCGAAGAAGAAAAATGTCTTTGGCTGCGGTAGACTTGCAGGGTGGAGAGGACGGATTATAACAGAGTGGCTTCCGGCCTCTGGATATGAATATGCCAATGCTCCCGACATTGAGGTCTACTTAAATCCAGATCCACAGAATGCACAATATGAGGTATGGATACCAGTAACAAAGAAGAAGGCATAACGGATGGCTTCTATATGATCAGGCATTGCAGCAAAAGCGGGTGAGTGCCGGGGACGGTAGCTCTGCGGGGATTTCAGTGGATCAGAAAAGAAAACAGGATGACTGCGGCCGGCATCGTGATAATGCAAAACAGTGTTGTAAATACATTTAAGATGCCGGCATAAGGTGCGTCCTTATCAAATACCTGTGCCATCTGAGTGATCGTGGATGCAGACGGAGTAATCGATGCCAGAAAGACAATGAGTAAAAGCGTTTTTCCATCCGGGATAAGTGTGTAGATCCTGCTGGCATACATAAGAAGCAGAAGAACGGCCGACCAGATGACAAGGCGGATGGCAGAAAAAAGATAGATCTTTTTGTTCTGCAGACTTTTTTTGATCGGAGCATCCGCCATTAACATACCTGTGACGATCATGCTGAGCGGGGCTAACATATTTCCGATATCGGTAATTGGCGTTAGGATGATACCAGGAAGCCTGATTTTCAAAAAGAACAAAAGCAGTCCGGCGATAATGGCGAGGACATTGATGTTTGTAAGGATCTTCTTCCATTCCATCCGTGGACGTTCTGCGATCATGGTGCTGCAGTGTGTCCAAAGGAAGATCATCTGTACGGACATAAATGCACTTGAGTAAAGGACATAGTCCGGGCCGAGGATGGCACTTACAAGCGGAATGATCATGTTACCGGAGTTGGAATACATGACGGTTGCCCGCTCAATCGCATTCCAGTGCCAGAATCTCTCACCGATCTTAATAAAGATCAGAAGAAAAATATGTATTATGACTGCAAGGACTGCCGCAAACAGCAGTCCTTTTAATTTGTCGTTTGTAAATTCAATCTCAAAAGAATTTATGATCGCACACGGAAGCACCAGATACACGACGAGAACAGAGATGATCTTGCTGTCATTTGCTTTTAACAGGTGCTTTTTTACCAGAACATATCCCGGTAAAATCATAATAAAAAAGTGAACGAGTTTCTGAAATAAGATAAAACTTATCTGCATGTCAATTACCTCTTTTCGGTCTGTATTATAGTCCATATCTTTTAGAATGGAAAGAGGATAATTGCATTTATCCATATACCGGAGTATCAGTGTGAAAAAGTCCGGTTGAGGATGTCTGAAAAGCTGTGCGCATGTTTGTGCAGCAGTTCTTCATAAATGGCAAACGACATACCGGCGGTATCTTTTGAAGTGCCAAAAGGGATCAGCTTTGCTTTTGTATACTTTTTCATGGAAGGCTCATCTTTTTTCCAGGCCATGCCAAATACGATCTCTTCCATATCATGCAGGATAAAGAGCAGTGGCATCAGCCATGCAAGTTCTTTCATTGTCATAGTAAATTACCTCTTTTCTTTTTTTCTTTTCGTATGTATCATAAAAAAGATGAGAGCCGGCTTCAATCAACAAAAATCCGTTTTTTTCAGAAATTTGAACAGTGTCTTAGAGAGCGTTTTTCCGGGCCATTGCAGGATAAAGAAGCGTTAAATCGTCTGGCAGCCAGTCTTCAGTTGTTTTATCAGGATTTCTATGAGGAAGGAGACAGGCTCCTTGCACTTTTTTCGATTCATGAAGAGGAAATCCATCTGTATGACGATATGTATAACTGCCTGAAAAATGCATTTTACACTTATTATGCGAAAGAGAGACCGGAAGCGGAGTTTGAAATGGATTATTTTGCTTCCCTGTATGCATCCTTTGTGATGACGTCGTTTGAGTGGATATTAAAGAACCGGCCGGATGTGGATGTGACAGCGTATTTTAAAAAATTTTACCGGTCACTGCATGGGATCATCAAGCAGGATGAATCAAAAGAGAAAGAGGGACAGATTTGAAATGAAAGAAAAGAAATATCGTGTGGTAAGAATTGATGAGCCGGATTTCGGATGTGAAGGGAGACCCGATGGGGAACCCGCACTGGCAAAGGTATATCTGGAATCGGAGGACGGAGAAAAGATTGAGCGGATGGAGCCGGATGCGATGCTCTATCAAAAAGAGATCAATGAGGGAACCTGTGTAAGGATTCTGGCGGATGGAAGAATGGAAAAACAGTAAAATGCCGATAAAATGCCAGAAAAGTGCCGGAAATTATGCCGGCGGTGGTAGAAAAATAAGCGTTCACAGAAAAATCACAAAAAATTAGCACTCAACGCTTGACACTGCTAACAAACGGTGCTATAACATAGCTAGAACAAAGGAAGGGGATAAAAAGAAAAACCTTCCGGAGTTTCATCCGAATGCGTGAGAACGCGGACGGGACTTACAGTTTTCATATGGTTTAACATTCATGGCTCACATGATTGTCGATAAAAGGAGGAATGACTTATGTTGATGCCTAGTATTTTTGG
>OIZA01001117.1_pt1 | contig 10282 bp, 12 predicted proteins | sample 1588381 | NCBI WGS metagenome assembly OIZA01 (sample SAMN03283277) | human gut metagenome | biome: human-associated habitat; material: feces | host: Homo sapiens | place: Peru | collected 2012 | reverse complement strand
CGGTTTCCCCGTCGGGGAAACCTTTTGCCGCCGGCTCTCATCACAAACAATATTGGTTGAATTGCACAAAATCTGCGATAACATATTGAAAAATTTGTTAATCAGGCGAAAACTTTATTTACAACATTCAAGAAGGGTTTGAAATGTATGAAGAAAATAATAAGCGTTGTTCTCGTTATGATTATGTCGCTGTCGCTGACGCTTCCTGCGTTTGCGGCTTCGGGGGACAGCTATCTCCCGATCGTCTATGTTGAGGGTCAGGGCGACTACATATACGCCGATAAAGACGACCCGAATTCGGAAGTTCTCAACCGTCAGGTTATTCCTGACGGAATGATTGACGCTATGGTCGAACAGCTCACCGAGCCGCTTATAAAAGGCGCGTTAAAGCGAGACTATTCCGAGTACTGCGACGCGCTCTATAACTGGTTTGCGCCGTATTATGAAAGAATGGCTCTCGACGAAAACGGCGAAGTTTCCAACGGCACGGGTAACGACTGTATTCAGGAAATACCGACGGACGACCGCAGCAGAAACGGTATGTATAAAATTAATTCGTACAACATGACATATGACTTCAGACTGGATCCGCTTGTTCTCGCCGATCAGCTCAATGAATATATCGAAGCTGTCAAAACGGCAACAGGTCACAGTCAGGTCAATATCATTTCAAGATGCTTAGGCGTGAATATTGTTCTTGCTTACTTCTACAAATACGGAACGGCGAGCGTAAACAAGTGCGTCATGTATGCGACAGGCTTTGACGGCTTCGACGTTTGCGGCGCGCTCTTCTCGGGCAGCGTTGTGGCTCTCCCGGACGCTGTCGACAGATATGTTCAGTCAAACCTCGCCGATGACGACGGAGTTCAGTAGCTCATAAAAGCTGTCGTCACAATGACAAACAAGCTCAAAACTCTCGGCTTCGCGATCGACGAAATATATGACATATATGAAGCTGTCTATCAGAATGTTATTCCAAGACTTATGAAGGTCTGTCACGGTTCATTCCCGTCATATTGGTCAATGGTCAACGACGAATATTATGAGAAAGCGAAGCAGCTGAACTTCGGCGGACAAGAAGAAAAATATGCCGAGTTCATCAGAAAGATCGACAACTATCATTATAACGTATATCAGAATCAGGAGCAGATGCTCAGAAACGCTATGGCGAACGGAATGGAGCTTTATATTGTCGCGAAGTATAATACGGCTATGCTTCCCGTGGCTTCAACATCCGAACTTCAGTCCGACGGCGACGTGAACACATCGTCCTCGTCATACGGCGCAACGATAACCGATATCGACAAAACGCTCTCGGATAAATATATCGAAGACGCCATAGCGAACGGCAAGGGCGCATACATAAGCTCCGACAAAAAGATTGACGCGTCGACCTGCTTCCTGCCGGATCACACATGGTTTATCAAGGATCTTCACCACGACTACATGCCATATGACGTTGACGCAAGACTTTTCGGCGCAATGTTCAAGCATAACGGCTACATGACCGTGTGGGACTATGAGGAACTTCCGCAGTATCTCTACTGGGACGGAGGAAGAATATCGCCGCTCACGGATCAAAACAGCGGCGGCAGACCCGAATAGAACAAGAGCTTTCTTGAAAGCTTCAGATATTTCATGCTGAAGATATTGAATTATCTCAACGATCTTCTCCAGAGAATATCCGACAAACTTTCGGGAAATAAATAAGTTAAGGCTAAAATCCTCCGGCTATACGGAGGATTTTTCATGTGTGTGAAAATGTCTATATGGGGTACGCGCCGAGTCGGTGCAGCCTCCCGGGTTTGATATAGAGGTAAGTTTGTGCAGCGGGGCGGGGGCAAAATGTTTCGCCGCAGGCGAAACTGCGCCGCGAAGCGGCGCGCTTCTGCGCTTCGCGCAGAAGATTTTGCCCCCGCCGCCCGCTGCACTCGCTACCCTTAGCGCAGTGACCTTGCAAGCTAAAATTCAGCACAAACCCGACAGGCAGAAAACCTGCGAAGCGGTTTTCGCCTATTTGTAACATTTCTCCAAAAATTCCCAGTATTTCGGCAGGATTTTCTACATAAAATAATTCATATAAACTTGCTATGAATTAAAAAGTGTGATATTATACTTTCGGTAAGAGACAGGAGGTGATCGTTTGAAGATCTCAACAAAAGGCAGATACGGGCTGAGAATTATGATCGACCTGGCTTCCAACGGAGCGAACGGCTGCTGCGTGTCCATAAAGGACATAGCGGAGCGCGAAGAGCTCTCGGATAAATACCTCGAACAAATCATAAATCTCCTGAGCAAGCACGGCTTGGTCAAAAGCGTCCGCGGAGCCAAAGGCGGATATCTTCTCACAAGATCGCCGCAGGATATTACCGTTGAAGATATCCTGTTAGCGACGGAGGGAAGTCTCGCTCCCGTCGCTTGCGCGGCGGATAACGAGAAGTGCGATAAATACTGCGACTGCGCGACAAGCGTTATTTGGTCGGAAATCTATAACGCCATCGTCGGAGTTGTCAGGAATATCACTCTCGCCGATCTTGCGGAAAAGACAAAGAACGGTGCCTGCGGAACCTGCAACGCCTGAGAAAATTCGGACAAGCAGTCATTCGCTTGTACCGCAAAAAACAGTTAATCTTGAAAGGAATGAAATATATGAGATTTGTTTACGCCGACAATGCGGCAACAACAGCAGTTTCACCCAAAGTAGTCGAAGCAATGCTTCCTTATATGACAAAGGAATACGGCAACCCGTCAAGCCTTTACGCTTTCGGCCAGACGGCTCACAGAGCGGTCGAAAAGGCGAGAGCGCAGGTCGCGGCCGTCCTCGGATGCAACGCCGATGAGATCTATTTCACATCCGGCGGCTCGGAGGCCGATAACTGGGCTATCAGAGGCGCGGCTTTACTCGGAGCCAAGAAAGGCAAAAAGCACATAATCACCTCAAAGATCGAGCATCACGCAGTGCTTCACACACTCGCGAAACTCGAAAAAGAGGGCTTCACCGTCACATATCTCGATGTCTATGAAAACGGTATAGTCAAGCCCGAAGACGTCAGAAACGCCATCACCGACGAAACCTGCCTTGTTACTATAATGTACGCCAACAATGAGATCGGCACCATACAGCCGATAAAAGAAATCGGCGCCATCTGCAAGGAAAAGGGTGTTGTCTTCCACACCGACGCTGTTCAGGCTGTCGGCCATGTCAAGATAAATGTCAAGGATGAAAACATAGACATGCTTTCGCTTTCGGGTCATAAATTTCACGCTGTCAAAGGAATCGGCGCACTCTATTGCCGTAAGGGTCTTCGCTTCGAAAACCTCATAGAGGGCGGCGCGCAGGAAAGAGGCAGACGCGCAGGAACCGAGAACGTACCCGGTATAGTAGGTCTCGGCGTAGCTATCACCGAAATGGCTGAACATCTTGACGAGAACGCCAAGAAAGTTTCTGCTCTTCGCGACAAGCTCTTCGAGGGCGCAAGCAAGATAAGCCACTCAAGAATCAACGGCGACAGAGAACACAGACTTCCCGGTAACTTCAGCATGTGCTTCGAGGGTGTCGAGGGCGAGAGCCTGCTGTTATATCTTGACGAGCAGGGCGTTTGCGCGTCGAGCGGCTCCGCTTGTACGTCCGGCTCACTTGATCCGAGCCACGTTCTTCTCGCTATCGGACTTAAGCATGAAGTTGCACACGGTTCACTCAGACTTTCACTCGGCGAGCTTAACACGGAAGAAGATGTTGACCACATTCTCGAGGTTCTTCCGCCGATAATCGACAGATTGAGAGCCATGTCTCCGCTTTGGGAGCATATCATAAATAAAGAAAACGGAAAGGAATAATGAATTATGGAATACAGCGAAAAAGTAATGGAGCATTTCTCACATCCCCACAACGTCGGCAAGCTTGACGACGCAAACGGTATCGGTGAGATAGGTAACGCAAAATGCGGAGATATCATGAAAATGTATCTCAAGATAGAGAACGATATAATTGTTGACGTTAAGTTTAACACATACGGCTGCGCATCGGCGATAGCCACATCATCAATGGCGACCGATATGATCAAGGGCAAGCCCGTCAGCGAAGCTCTTAAGCTGACAAACAAGGCGGTTGTCGAAGCTCTCGACGGACTTCCGGCTGTCAAGATTCACTGTTCGGTTCTCGCCGAGCAGGCTATCAAAGCCGCTCTTGCAGACTATTACAGACGTCAGGGAATTGATCCCGAACCGATAGTCGGCAAAATCGACGACGAGCATTACGAACAGTGCCCGATCGGCTGATAAATCAAAATAAGGCACGCCGCTCCGATTTTTCGGAACGGCGTGTGCGATTTTTATCAGAATTTCGGTTATCTCTCGGATGCAAAGCCTGTGCCGAACGAACTCCGCCGCCGCGCACAACGCGCGCGGCGGCTCCTTCAGCCTCCGTCCTGCACAGCATAGCATAAATCCAACCCGACAACAGCGGAGAACTTACTCGGACATCCCAACGCCTGACGGCGTCGCGATACCCTCGCAAGTTCTTGCGGCGGCACTCGCTTCGCTACCGCGCCGCCGCGGTTCGCCCCCGTCAGCTTTCATAAAAACTTACTCCGTAGCCGCCTCAAGCAGCGTCAGTGTCTTTTTATCGCAGTCGATCTCATACTTAAGCCCCAACGGGAACAGTCCTATCGGATAGGCATGGCCGACATTGACATTGTATAATATCGGAAGATCGGGCAGCCCCGCTTCGAAACCGACGACCTGTTTGTATACTTCCTTGTATTTTTCGAGTTTGTCCTCAAATCCGGGCTTTCCGACGATTATTCCGTTTATGGCGTGCAGAATTCCCTGGGCGTGAAGATTTCGAAGAAACCAGCTTAAAGTCACGGCCGGCATGTCGTCTTCGCTTGTCTCTATAAGCAAAATCTTACCCTTCCACTCGTCGGCTTTCGGGAAAAGCTCGGTTCCCAAAAGCTCGGGAAATACGTCTACACAGCCGCCTAAAAGCTCACCCGTGACCTTGCCCGAGCCTTGAATTATCTCATATCCGCTGTTCGGATATTTCGGCGTTTCCTTGTTAACGTTGTCCACATTCCACCAGATTTTGTCGCAGTCGTAGCTGCAAAAATCACTCGCCGGGATATCGAGATTTTCAGTCGGATCGAATAGGATCTTCTCAAGCATTCGCTTCGTGTACCCGTTGATCTCAACATATTCCGCGATGTTGGTCATGACCGAAAGCCCATAGTAGGAGACAAGCCCTGCCTTGTGCATCATGAAGTGATTTGTTGTCGTATCGGAAAATCCTGTGAAGATTTTCGGGTTGTTGCGGAGAACGTCAAAGTCGATGTATGGCAGCAGGCGTATCGTGTCGTCGCCGCCGATGGCGTTGAAAACCGCCTTGATTTCGGGGTCGCGGAAAGCGTCCATGAGGTCCTGCGCCCGCGCTTCGGGGTGGCGGTAGAGGTAATCTATTCCCTTGAGCGCGTTTTTCATCGCGACGACTTCAAGCCCGTAGTCTTTTTCGAGCCTTTCTTTCGCTATATAAAATTTATGTATAAATTCTTCGTCGCCGAGCAGACCTCTTGACAGCGAAACTATCGCAACCTTGTCGCCGGGTCTGAGCCGTTTCGGTTTAATCATTACAATTCCTGCCTTTCAAATATTCCATAATCTCATTTTCAATGTTTTCGAGTTCTCCTCGTATTATCCTGTTGAGAATTTCTTCCTTCGCCGTCTGAATTTCGTGACCGACAAATCCGAGCTCCATCAGCTTTTCACTGCTTATATCAATATGCGAAATATCATAACATTCTCCGCTTTTTAGTACGCCCGACAATTCATCTGCGAGTCGGTTGCTGCCCGAGTATGAAATATACTTCTTGACGGAGGTTTCGCCGAATTCGGCGAGAAGTCTCTTAATGTCTGTGCGGTCTTTCGGCGGTGACATATGTGAAAGCTCCGAAATCAGCTTCTTGTCGGTTTTTCGCAAAGCGAGCCTGCTGTTTTCAAGAGCGGCGGACGGATCGTCACACTCGGAGACAAGCGCGAACAACCTGACATCATGCTCTTTCGGACAGTGTTTGATTCTTTCAGTGACAGTATGGTTCAATACAATGTCGGGAATGATATGCTCTAAAATGCCGCTGAAACTGTCAATGACATAGCCGATGTTTTCCCCGATAAGCATCTTTTCAAGTTCCGAGGTAATTCTTTCTTTTGAGATAAGAGCGAGCCTGGCGGCGTTCTTTATCATGCTTTCGGCGGTGTTCTTCTCTATCGTAAATCCAAGCGTTGACGAAAATCTCATCGCTCGCATTATTCGCAGTGCGTCCTCGGTGAAACGCCTGTCGGGATCACCGATGGATCGTACGGTTCTGTTGTTAATGTCACCGATTCCGCCGAAAAGGTCGATAATGCCGTCGTTTTTGTTATAGGCGAGAGCGTTCACCGTGAAATCGCGCCTTGAAAGATCGTCCGAAAGTCTCGGCGAGAAAGTGACCGAATCGGGGTGCCTGCCATCGGAATATTTGCCATCAACTCGGTATGTCGTGCATTCCACGACTTCGTTTCCCATGACAACGGCTACCGTTCCGTGCTTTGCGCCCTGCGTCAAACAGTGATAGCCCGAAAACAGCTTCAGCATTTCGCCGACCGTTGCGTTCGTCGTTATGTCGAAGTCATAAGGCCGCCTTTTCATTATCATGTCCCGTACGCATCCACCGACTGCGTACCCCTGAAAGCCGCCGCTGTTTAAAATTTTCAACAATGTTTCGGCGTTTTCGCTAAGCCCGATATTCATGCTTTCACCTCTGCTTGTCTTTTTGTATAAGTATAACCGATTTGAAAACTTATGTCCATAGTTATATTTCCGATTCGGGATCGTTTTGCAGAGTACGGACAGATATTATAAAATATGATTAAAGGTTGAGGCTGCGTGTTGACAAAAGATTAATAATATGATTAAATGATAAAGGTTCTTTGATATAAATGTTAATTAGGAGGAAATTTTAATGAAAAGAAAAATTTTTATGTCTTTTGTCAGTATTTTACTATGCTTCGGCTTGATGTTTAATATTGCGCTTATAGGTTCTGCGGAGGATAAAAAGACAAGCTATCCGTTTATCTATGTTCATGGAATGTGCGGTTGGGGAGAAACATCGCCCCAGGAGGAGCACAGGCCTTATTGGGGAACGCAGCCCGAAAACAATGTGATAACATATCTTCGCTCGCAGGGATACACAGTCTATAATCCTCCCGTAGGCGGATACAGCAGCGCATGGGACAGAGCATGTGAACTTTACGCTCAGCTTACGGGTACGGTTGTCGATTACGGTCAGGCGCATTCAAAAGAATGCGGACATTCCCGTTACGGAAGGGACTACGGCGGAAGAGCAACCATGGGTGTACCTTGGGATCTTGAAAGCCCGTTGAACTTTGTCGGTCATTCTTTCGGCGGCGAGACGATTCGACTTTTGGCATCTTTACTTGCCTACGGAGACAAAACAGAAATGAACGCGGACAAGAACGGATGCTCCGAGCTTTTCAAGGGCGGTCACGAAAAGGGCATACATTCGATCACAACGATCGCTTCCCCTCATAACGGCTCTACGGTTTCAAACTATGTTTCCGATACGGTAATACCGGCATTCTTTATGATACTGCTTCTTCAAACAAAATGTGTTACCGGCAAATCCAAAAACGATTTGATGCTTGACCAGTGGGGAATAACTAAGGATCCGTATACAGGCGAAAAAGCCAAGCTCAATCCGGCGGCTTGCATGAAACTTGCACTTTCAATGGATCACTGCGGCTATGACCTGACGGTTCAGGGAGCGGAAAAGCTGAATAAGAAAATCAAAACAGTTAAATCCGCATATTATTTTTCCTATTCGGCTTGTATCACAAAGGACGGTAAGCTGGGTTACAAAAGGCTTAACAAAGATTATGATAATTTTACCCCGTTCTATTTATCGTCACCTATGATATGCGCTTCGGTAAATATGTTCATCGGTGGAAAGTTTATTGATAAGTCGTGGGGCGCCAATGACGGAATAGTTCCTCTTAAGAGCGCTCTCTACCCGTTCAACGAGGATCATATCACGTATGACGAAACAAAGACGATTATACCCGGAGTATGGTATGTTATGCCTACGATCTACGGTGCGGACCATTATGATTTCTGTAATGCCGCCGATGAAAAAGCCTTTGGCTCTCTTCAAGGATTTTTCGACTTCTATATGAATCTTTCGAAGCTGATATGCAGCGTTTGAAATAACAAAAAAGTCCGTCGCTTAGGTTGGCGGACTTTTATTGTAATAACGGACGATATATGTTATAATGAGACGGTGATTTAAATGAATATACAGATATACGGCAAGGCGAAATGCTTCGACACGAAGAAAGCCGAGCGGTACTTCAAAGAAAGAAAAATCAAATATCAGTTCGTCGACCTGAAAAAATACGGCATGAGCAAGGGCGAATATAACAGCATAAAGAAAGCGGTCGGCTCAATGCAGGCGCTGATAGATACCTCCTCAAAAGAATATGAGAAGTGCTTTATGCAGTATCTTGCCTCCGACGAAGCGAGAGAGGAAAAGCTCCTCGAAAACGGGGAAATGTTCAAAACGCCGATAGTCAGAAACGGAAAATCGGCGACGGTCGGCTATTGCCCGGAAGTTTGGAAAGATTGGGAATAATTCAAATATAATGTACCCCGCATGACTGCGGAGGGGAGTTTTTACTTTGAAATCGCGGTCGGAAAGGAACGGAAAATCATGCGCCAGGCGGAAATAGACAGAATAAACGAGCTCGCGAGAAAGGCGAGAGAAACAGGCTTGAACGAGGATGAAAAGAACGAACAGCAAAGACTTCGCGCGGAGTATGTTCAGAGCTTTAAAAGAAGTCTCGTCACTCAGCTTGAAAACACATATATTGTCGATGAAAAGGGCAACAAAAATAAAGTCACCAAGAAACATTAAAGGGGAATATTATGCTCAGAAAATATCTTGAAGTGGGCGAGATAGTCGGAACTCACGGAGTCAAAGGCGAAGTGAGAATAAACCCGTGGTGCGACACGCCCGAGTTTCTCAAAAAATTCAAAACGCTTTATTTCGACAAGGACGGCGAAAAGAGCGTAAAGGTCATATCGTCAAGAGTTCACGGAAATATCGTTCTCGCCTTATTTGACGGCGTTTCAAGCGTTGAGGAAGCCGCAAAACTCAGAGGCAAAATAGTATTCATGGACAGAAAAGATGCCCGTATAGACAAAAGCAGCTACTTTATACAAGACTTGATAGGATGCAGAGTTATCGACGCAGATGACGGCAGGGAGTACGGCAAAATATCGGATGTCAGTCAAACAGGCGCAAACGATGTATGGCACATAAAATCAGGGGAGAGGGAATATCTCATTCCGGCGATCCCCGATGTCGTCATCGACGCAGACGTTGAAAACGAAACGGTCAGAATAAGGCCGCTGAGAGGAATATTTGACGATGAAGATTGATATACTTACGCTGTTTCCCGAAATGTGCGAAGCTGTTTTGAGTGAAAGCATAATCGGCAGGGCAAGGGAAAGCGGCTTTGTCGAGATCAACTGCCTAAATATCCGCGACTTCACAAAGGATAAGCATAACAGGGTCGACGACGCCCCATACGGCGGCGGAACGGGAATGCTCATGCAGACCCAGCCGATCTATGACTGCTATATGAGCGTCTGCGAAAGGGAGAACAAGAAGGTTCACCTGATATATATGTCTCCGCAGGGGAAAGTTTTGAACCAGCAGAGGGTCAAAGAGCTGTCCGAAATGGATAATATAGCTATTCTTTGCGGACACTATGAGGGCGTTGACGAACGCCTGATAGAAGAGATCGTCGACGAGGAGATCTCGATCGGCGACTATGTACTCACGGGCGGCGAAATGCCTGCGGTGATACTCGCCGACAGCATATCGAGAATGCTTCCCGGAGTTCTCGCGAATTCCGACGCTTTCACAGAAGAGAGCCACTATTCGGGACTGCTTGAATATCCGCAGTATACACGCCCTTATGAATGGCACTCAAAGCAGGTTCCGAATATACTGTTATCGGGTCATCACGCTAATATTGAAAGGTACCGACGGGAAAAATCGCTTGAAAGAACCTATCTCAGGCGTCCGGATATGCTGTCAAAAGCGAACCTGACAAAAGAAGACATCGAATATCTTCGAAAATTCAAGAAGCAGCTTAAAGAAGATAACGACCAAAAGCAATAAAATGTATAAAAATTTATAGCAATTTTGCACAAACATAAGCTTTCAAA
>OIZA01001116.1_pt1 | contig 10283 bp, 3 predicted proteins | sample 1588381 | NCBI WGS metagenome assembly OIZA01 (sample SAMN03283277) | human gut metagenome | biome: human-associated habitat; material: feces | host: Homo sapiens | place: Peru | collected 2012 | reverse complement strand
GCACCATATCTGAGCCGCGTTCTTGGTGCTGAGGCACTTGGTGCCTATGCTTATATCAACGCCACCGGCAATGTGGTCGCAACGATTTCATTATTGGGCATCTATACATATGGTAACCGCCAAGTGGCATATGTGCGCGATGACCGCGACGCATTAAATAAAACATTTTGGGAACTGACGGCTCTTCGCAGTTTGCTGGGCGTTTGCGGAACGCTGATGTATGCGGTTTATGCGGTTTGGACTAAGCAGTACCGCTCATTGTTTCTCGTCTACTACCCTTATATTTTGGCACAATTTATTGATTGCTCCTGGCTATATGTCGGACTGGAAGATATGGGGCCTGCGGTATTAAAAAACTTCTTGGCAAAGATTTCCAATATCGCTGGAATCTTTCTGCTTGTCCGGAGTCCCGATGACGTGTGGATATATCTCCTTCTGCTGGCAAGCACAACTTTTATTGGCAATGTTTGCATCTATACGCAGTTGCCGAAGTATGTCGGAAGCCCGTCGGTAAATATCCGAAGTATCCCTGTACATATTAAGGGTTCTCTTCAGCTGTTTCTCCCTCAGCTTGCCGCTTTGTTCTATCTCCAAGTAGATAAAATGATGCTACAGTGGATCACCGGAGATAGTCGGCAAATATCTTTTTATGATCAGGCAGAAAAAATTGTTACGATTCCCCTGTCATTGATTACCGTTATAAGTACGGTGATGATGCCCAGAATTGCCAACGAATATCACAAGGATAACGCAAAAGTCGTAAGTTCTCTTCTGTGTAAGTCTGGTCAATTCTCTCTCTGTTTGGCGCTTCCAATGGCTTTTGGTGTACTGTGTGTTGCTCAGCAATTGATCCCTTGGTATTTAGGAGAAGAGTTTGCGCCTTCTGCTATCGCGATCATGGTGCTATCTCCTATTATATTGCTGAATACTTTCTCTGGTATTTCAGGGAAACAATACTTTATTGCAACAGGTCAAATCTCTATTCTCACAAAAGCATATTTGTCGGCAGCTGTATTGAATGTATTGATTAACGCATTATTGATCCCACATCATGGTTTTATTGGTGCGGCAGCTGCAACAGTTATGTCTGGCCTGCTTTCTGTTGCAATTCAGTACAGGCATCTTCGGCAGCAAGTGGACTTGAAAGACATGTGGCGGAACAGCGTTCCCTATCTGTTTGGCGCTTTGCTGATGGCTCTTGTGTTGGTAGCTTTAACATGGAAAATGAAGGCTCAAGCATGGACGACCCTTTTGCAAGTGGTGATTGGCATTGTTGTATATTTTGCGTATCTTGTCGCTATAAGAGACAGCTTGCTGAAAGAGCTTATATTGCGCATCGAAAAGAGACGTTCAATTTAAGTCATCGCAAAAAAATCTATACCAATATGGAAGGACAAAATATGGAGTTGACCAATGACCAGATGCAGCAGCTTCGCCAAGTCGAACTAAACATATTGCGAACTTTTATCAAGGTCTGCGATGAACTCCACCTCCGCTACTTTATTGTGCAAGGCACATTGTTGGGAGCGGTTCGACACCACGGTTTTATTCCTTGGGATGACGATATCGATGTGGGGATGCTGCGAAAAGATTACAATACTTTTTTAGAGAAAGCCCCTGCTCTCCTTCCGGAATACTATTTTTTGCAATCATATTTGACAGATCCCGCATATCCTCAGTGCTTTGCTAAAATACGTGATAGCCGAACAGCATTTGTTGAGACGACCTATCAGGATTTGCCCATGAATCACGGGATCTACATCGATGTTTTCCCATTCGACTTTTATCCAGACAGTATATTCACCAGACTTAAAATTGATTTAAAAAAAATATTGCTGCGCTACAGAGTGCGCTGCTGCTTGTGCGATCCTGTTGATAGCGGAAAATCATTATGCGACTTGTTGAAACGAATGCTGAAAAGGTGCAGCAAATTGCTGTACCCGTCATTAGAAAAGGCAAAGCTCGAACAATGCACCCTTTATGAGAGAATACCGCCCGGGAAAAATTTGATCAATAGCGGCAGCCCTTGGGGAAAAAGAGAGCGTATTCCCGCGGCATGGCTCTATTCCTCTTGTACATTATCGTTTGAAGCAATATGTGTTTCTGCGCCAAAAGAGTATGACAAATATTTATCTCATGTCTATGGTGATTATATGACATTGCCGCGCGAGGAATTACGACAGCCACACCATTATATCTCCGCTCTGGATTTTGAGCATAGCTATACGCCGCATTGATTCTATTTACCAAGTTAACTGTCATAAATGGCAGGTTTGGAATTTTTTAAGGGAAAAGGAGAGAACTCTAATGAAGTCAACAAGTATGTTTAATAGACTCTTGGCAATGCTCTTATCATTTTTCCTGTTGCTATCCACGGTTTCTGTAGCATTGGCTGCAGAGCTCCCGGATAATGCAGATGCAGAGCCAACAAATGATACAACACAGTCGGAAGATTTAACGCCAGAGCTTCCCGCCGCCTTTGCGGAAGAATCCGCTGAATCCGATGCAGTGGTTTCGGACTATGCTACGTTTTTGGCGGATTTAAAACAGTTGGAAACATACGCTCAGGCATATGCAACTGAAAACGCGAATGAAAATGCGAATGCGCTGGTCATCAATTATATCCGAACCGGTGTTGAGCGTTATACATCCGGCACATGGCAGCAGATGGCCGGTGCAGAAAACGCGGCATTTGTAACGTATGTTAAAGAACAGGATTCTGCAAATGGTACTTCAGCATCTGATCTGAGAAATCTGGGAGAGATTATCCTTCCCAATGGCAACAAGGTCGATCTGGGGCATACGTTTGGCACAATGGACATCACATATTACGCCGTACAGCAGGGAATGACGTCCACTGTTATACAGGCTCGTGCCGATTTGGGCGGCTGGGCCGGAGATATCGCCGACATGATGTACTGTGCAGTAAACGCTGATATCTCAGACAAAGTAGACTTATCTGAAACCGATGTCGAGTTGCTGGCCGATGCCATCAAGGCGCGTTACCTTGGAGCAGATTATGGGACTCTGAATGAAGTCGATCATTCCTTCACAAGCACTGACCTGTATGGTGATTTGGACGCAATTTATATCCTTGACAAAGTCAATGGCGGGGAATCGATCAGCGCTGCAATCGAAAACTATTTCACGAACTCACTTTCTGACAAAAACCGCGCATCCTTTTTCCTTCAGAACAGATTGGGCAGCGTACAGACCAAAGTGGCGATCCGTACAGCTGTGCTAAACATTTATCAGGGCAACACCCTTTTGGAGGCACTGGAAGCTTCGTATAGTCTTACGGATCTGCCCGAGCACGAGAGACTACAAAAAGCCTGCTGCTATGCCTTCGCTGACTATCTGTTCGGTCTTGCCGGCGATGATAGCGGTACCGATCCCGTGGACCCGGTCGACCCTGTGGATCCGGTTGACCCTGATGTCCCTGAAAATAACTACTATTCTGTATTTTCCAGTACCACATCCGATTTGGCTCCCGGCGTCACTCAAACAATTAAGTACGCAATGACAAAGGATGACAAGCAGATCGTATATTACATTGCTACCGCCGATATTGGCCGCGAAGATGTTGCTATTTATGCCAACTATCACGCGAACAATGCGTCGACGTGGGCAATGTCCCGTGTTACTGACCAGATCGCCGCAGCACAGGCACGGCATTCCGATCCGACCGACGCCGCAAACTATATCGCAAATTACTCTATTGTAGCTGGTATTAATGCCGACTTCTATAACATGAGTACCGGCGAGCCCGGAGGCTTATTGGTGATGGAAGGCACCGAATATCACGGTGTAGGCAGCGAAAATTTCTTTGCTATTCTGAAAGATGGAACTCCGATCATTGGCAGTTCTTCGGAATATGCAGCATATAAGGATAAAATTCAGGAAGCCGTCGGCGGAAGTGTGTATCTCGTCAAAGATGGACAGTCTGTCGTAAACAGTTCTGCTGACTACTACAACAGTCGCCATTCCCGAACCTGCGTAGGCATTACAGCATCCGGAAAAGTCGTTCTGATGGTTCTGGATGGCCGTCAACAGCCATTCTCGGCCGGCGGCAGCGCTGAGGAGCTGGCTCAAATTATGCTTGAGGCTGGCTGTGTAACTGCAATCAACTTGGATGGCGGCGGTTCCTCCACCTTTGCTGCAAAGCAGGAAGGTTCTGACACAGTTACGGTCGTCAATCGACCCTCCGACGGATATGAGCGTTCGGTAAGCTCTTCTTTGATCGTTGTATCTACCGCGCAAAACAGCAAGGAGTTTGACCATGCATTGCTGACAGTCGATGCAGATTATCTTACCGTTGGAAGCTCGTTGAAAATTACGGCGACCGGCGTCACGTCCTCTGGTAATTCCGCAGCGCTACCTGCAAACACCAGTTGGGAAGTCGCTGATGCCAACATCGGCTCTATTGATGCCACAGGGACATTCACCGCATTAAAGACCGGCAGTACAGAAGTCTATCTTAAGGATGTAAACAATACTATTATCGGAACCAAAGTGCTGCAGGTCGTTGTTCCTGACAAACTCCTGTTTACAAAGGCTACTACCGATGCCGTATACGGTGAAGCAGTTACGCTTCCCCTGGCAGCCACTTATAATGGGAATAGTGTTAAGATCCTCCCTGAAGATATTAAATTTACCCTGAGCAATGAATCCGCCGGGTCGATCACTGGATTTTCATTTACTGGTGACCAAACTGCCGCGTTGCGAAATGTGAAGGTCACTGCGGAGTTAGCTGCCGACCTTTCGATTTCGGCATCGATGTTTGTCTCGCTTTATAGTAAGGATGAAGCAAAATTCGACTTTGACTCTGCCATGTACGGTAATCGTAAGCTGGCATGGAATCGGCAAGTATCTAATTCGACGGCTGCTTCTGAGACCTTAGATGATGTCACATCGTGGACGTATTACATCAACAAAGCGGACGTACCCATGGTCACAAACTATACCTTCGCTTTGGATATGAAGGAAGTTGAAGTACCCGACAAACTCGTTCCGCTGCTGCAAATGGTCGCGGGCGGTGACCTTGATAACATTACGGCTTGGGATATTCTTCTGCAGCTCGCAGAGCGTGTAAGCAGCAAGACGGTCGTACAGGTGCAGATCAACTTCGATAAAAACCTTGATGTAGATTATTCAGAACTTAAGATCGTCAATGACTATTTTAAGCTCAGCGATGCGACCCTGGATGCCGATACAAATACCTTGACCCTGAGCATCAATTGGATCAAGCAGACGGAGGCTATTCCGTCAGAAACCGCAAATCCTATCGTTATCGTCAGCGGAATATCACTCGCTCCAAAAGCGGATGCGTCTTGGGACGAGAATAACCGTATAACGGTAGTCAACAGCGGTACGATCAGCTATGACATTTATCTGGGCGCAAATGCATTGTACAGCATGTCGCGTCAGGAAAGCTTCCAGCAGAATTATGGCATTTATCCTTATACGGAGCCTGAGAATACCACTCACCCGTCAGGCGGTCACTTTGCCTCGGAGTTCCGGACGTTCAGCGATACCTACACATTGGATAAGACGATCAAAAACGGCTGGACACGTTTCGGAGCCAAGATCTACTACTTCGTGGATAACACCGCGTTGACCGGTATTCATAAGCTTCCCGGATATCTGGATGAGAAGAACAGCTACTATTATGATCTTGGCGAGGATGGCGTCTATACCGGAAAGCTCACCGGTCTGTTTGAGTTGGATGGAAGCAAATATTACGCAGTCAACGGTGAGTTGAAGGCAGGTTGGCGTGTGATCCCCGGAACCGATGGACAAGACAGCTACTACTATTTCAGCTATAAAACACATGCAGCGGTAGATGGACGGCAGACTATTGACGGACATACTTATGAGTTCGAGAACTATGTGCTGGTAAAGGGCGCATGGGAAACGGACGACAAGGGCACGCATTATTTCTGGGCCGGCAAGGAAAAGCAGAACGAATGGTTTACCGCAGACGGAAGGCAGTATTTTGCGTATGCAAATAGCTGCGCCGTGGCAACTGGCATCGCTAAGACCCTGAATCATGAGCGTACCGGCGAAGAGTGGTATGTGTTTGATGATACCGGCGCATGGCTGGAAAGCCTGAATGGCTTCTATGAGTACAAGGACGGCAATACCTACTGGGTCGAAAATGGCATCCGGATCGCGTATCCCGGCCTGATCCAAGTCAATGGCGATTACTATTACTTCAAGAGCAATCACACCCTGGTCAAGAACACCAAATACTTCATCAGCAAGACCAACGGCCTGATGTCTCAGGGCAGCTATGAGTTCGATGCCGACGGCAAAATGGTCATCAAGACCCCCGAGCAGATGAAGAACGGTATCGTGAAGGAAGGCGACGTCTGGTACTACTACGTCAACGATGTCAAGACCTATGCCGGTCTGATCCAGATCGACGGTGCGTACTACTACGTCAAGAGCAACTGCGAGGTCGTACATGGCCGGAGCTATTTCGTCAGCAAAAACAACGGCTTGATGAAGCAGGGCAGCTATGAGTTCGATGCCGACGGCAAGATGGTCACGAAGGACGAAAGCCTGAACGGCATCGTCAAGGATGGCGATACTTGGTACTACTATGTGGACGGCGTCAAGACCTATGCCGGTCTGATCCAGATTGACGGTGCGTATTACTACGTTCGCTCAAACTGTCAGGTGGTCCACGGCCAGAAGTACTTCGTCAGCAAGAGCAACGGCCTGATGCCAAACGGAACATACACTTTTGATGCTGACGGCAAGATGATCCTCGCGTAATCTGTTTATTTGCAGCTGGGTGCATGCATGTGCGCCCAACTGCTGGAAACCCACAAAAGAAAGGAGAACCGATGAAGAGAATTATCACATTGCTCCTGACGCTTGCGCTTTGTCTGTCCTTGGCGGCCTGCGGCGGCCAGACGGCAGATCCCCCGACGGGGGCAAACGATGGTCAGACCGGAAACACCACCGACGATCAAACGCCGGAGGTAGACCCGCTCAAACCGATCGAGACGACATGCGGCACGCTGTATTTCCCGACCGCATGGTCTGAGCTGTTGGTTACGGAGGAGAGCCAGTCCGACGATATTGACGCGGTCGAGTTTGGCGCCAAGGTAGGCGAGAACACCTATCCGCTGTTCAAGGTGATGATCTGCGACGCGGAGGGCGACGCAGTGGGCGTGCTGACGGATCAGAACGGCACAGTACGCAATGTGTTTGTCGAGATCTATGATCTGGGTGACCTGAGCACGCTGGAGAAAGAGACACAAGATCAGATATATGCCATGCAGGAAAGCGTCAATACCATCATTGAGAATCTGAAATGACAGTCTCGCTGCGGATAATGCGCGGCGGTGCTGGCGACAATTTCGCAAGACCCCGATAGCAATTGTATGACCTATATTAGGCGGAGATGCTTTTAAACGATCCGCTTTATGGGACGCCCCCTCTATCGCTTTGGCGATAAAGGCGAGCATAATTATTTCAGCGAGAGAAAAACAAGGAGGGCGAAAAACGAATGAAACAATCATGTAAACGGCTTCTATCACTGGCTCTGGCACTGCTGATGGTGCTGTCGCTGCTGCCGACAACGGTTTTTGCAGCGAGTGCTTCCGATGGTGTCCAAGCCGTGGCCTATGAAGCATCGACCACAGCGACATTCAGTGTCGGCGGAACGACCTATACGGACTTGAATGCCGCAATTGCCGCAGCAGAGAGCGGCAGTACCAAAACAATCGTCGTTGCCAGTGACGGCATGCTGTCCGGCAGCTATACTATACCGTCGGGCGTGACCCTGCTGGTTCCGTTTGACGATGCAAATACGCTGTATACAACAAAGCCGGGAGTAGTCGAATCCCTTGCCGACCAGACTGCATATCGGACACTTACGTTGAACAGCGGTGCATCCATTACGGTCAAGGGCGCGATCAGCGTTGGCGGAAAGCTTTTCACATCTACAAATGTCCATGTTTGCAAGCCCACCGGTGCATATGGACAAATCAAAATGAGCAGCGGCAGCCAGATCACGGTTGAAAACGGCGGTGCATTCTATGCCTGGGGCTATGTTACCGGCAGCGGAAATGTTCGGATCACGTCTGGCGCGACGGTGTATGAGTGCTTCCAGGTTACTGACTGGCGTGGCGGCAGTGCAACGATGAAGTTTGGTACTCCAGCCAATGTAAATAAAGTTTTCCCGTTTTCTCAGTATTATGTGCAAAATATTGAAGCGCCGCTGACGATAGACTATGGCGGAGCGGAAAAGGCGTATATCGCGGCATACGGAGAGAATATTGCAATCGGTTTCGTAGGCTCTGGCGGCATGTTCGAACTTGCAGAGGGCGCTACGTTTACAAAGACATATGACCCGGCAGCAGATCGCATTTCTTTTGATATAAGCGGGAATGCATCGCTGAAGGGCATCAAAATGAAAGTCATAATTGCAACCATTGACTCAGCAAAGTATGTCCTTCCAATCACGAACAATGTGAACATCAATATTCATTCCGGCGTGACCACCTTCTCACAGGATGCAGCGTTGCTTCCAGGTGTTCAGGTAACGATCGATCATGGTGCGGAGCTGAATGTTCAGTCCGGCGCAAATCTGTATGTTTATGATGCAGACCCGTGGAACAGCGCCTATGTTTGGGGCTCCCAAAATGGCATTAGCCCGGTGGCATATTCCCCTTCCGGTAAGGGAAACCGTACCATCTCGGATACCTCCATCAATGTGAACGGTGTGCTGAACGTTGCAGGCAGCATCTATACGACTGCTGGCGGTGCGGACATCTATTCCAGCCAGCGTACCGGTAAATTTGTCCAGACCGCAGTCCCCGGTACCGAAAAGAACACCTACCAATGCACGCAAAGTGGCTCCGGCTGGGGAACGAAAGTAACACCAGTTGAAATCCCCATCACCCCTGCCAAACTGCACAACGCTGACGGTTCTTATACCGAGACTGCCGGCTCCAAGGCTGGCGACACCTATGTGTATGCCAACGGCAAGTGGGCGCTCAAGGGGAATGAGATCACCATTACCTTTGATCCGAACGGCGGCACGGGCAGCATGGATGCCATGAGTGTCAACCCCGGCATTGATAATACGCTGACCGCCAACACCTTTACCCGCGCGGATTACACCTTTACCGGTTGGAATACGGCGGCAAATGGTACCGGCACGGCCTATGCCGATAAGGCAACCGTGAACTTCAACGAAGAAACCACCCTTTATGCCCAGTGGACCCAGAATCCGGTCATCACCTTTGATGCCAACGGCGGCGATGGCATCATGGCCACCCAGACCGTGAAGCCCAACGAGGCAACCGCCCTGACCGCCAACACCTTCACCCGCGCGGACTACGACTTTGCCGGTTGGTGTACGGTCGCCGAGCCGACGGAGACAAATCCGGGCACAACCTACGCCAACATGGCGGAGATTACTATCACCGGCAACCTCACCCTCTACGCCCAATGGGAACTCCACAAATACCACGTCCGCTGGCTCAACTGGAATGGCGATGTTCTCCAAGAGGGCTGGTATACCTGCGAAGATGCCACAAATGGTAACATTTATTATCTTGAGTCTCCCTCAAAAGCCGACGATGAAGACTATACCTACACTTTTAGAGGCTGGTATCCCATTGATGGCGCTATGCCTGAGGAACTCCACAGTGACACCGACTATACGGCGCAGTTCAATAAGATTGCAAAGCTGACCGTTACCTTTGTGCCCAACGGCGGCAGCGGCACGATGGCGACTGTGAAAATCCCCTACGGTAAGTCTTACAAGCTCCCCGAATGCACCTTTGTCGCTCCCGATGGTTATGCGTTTAATGAGTGGCGCGTCACCGGAACAATCGATGCTTATCCGAGCGGCGCTGATGCGTATGATTATACGGATACACCTGTTTCTAGTTTAGGATTAAACAATAATGAATTATACCCTTTCTCCAACCTGGCCCTTAAGGCCAGTTGGAATTGTCTGCATCAAAGCACAGAGATTCGCAACGCCAAGGAAGCTACCTGTACCGAGCCCGGCAACACCGGCGATACCTACTGTCTGACCTGCAATGAAAAAATTGCTGACGGTCAAGTAATTCCCGCCACCAATATCCACACATGGGACAACGGAACCGTCACGACGCCCGCTGGCTGCGAGACCGAAGGTGTCAAGACCTTCACCTGCACGGTCTGTAACGCAACCAAAACCGAGCCCATCAATGCAACCGGCCACCAATGGGACGAGGGAAAGGTCACCACTGCCGCAACCTGCACCGCGGCGGGCG
>OIZA01001115.1_pt1 | contig 10290 bp, 20 predicted proteins | sample 1588381 | NCBI WGS metagenome assembly OIZA01 (sample SAMN03283277) | human gut metagenome | biome: human-associated habitat; material: feces | host: Homo sapiens | place: Peru | collected 2012 | reverse complement strand
TTATGGGAGAAGGGTTAAAAATTAGGGAGAGAAAATGAGAGAGTGAAATGAGAGTAGCGCAATTTGCTTCCCAACTCAATTCTCTAACTTCTTCTCGCGCGAAGCAACCCTTCCCCTCTGGGGAGGGTGTTGCGAGCGCCAGCGAGCAACGCCCTGGGGTTACTTCTTGGCAGAGAAGTAACCCATTTTTTTTATACCCTATGAAAATCCCCCTGACGGGCAAAAAAACCTCTATATAGAGGTTTATTGGCTGGTGGGGGGGATTTTTGATATGAATTTATATTTCTCTCTAACTTTTTTCAATTGAGGCCATTGCTCTAAATCTTTTTTAGAAGCTTGTTTTTCTTTTATTTCAATTCCAACAGAAGTTAAAACAGTAAGGCATTTTTTAAAAGTATCTACTCGCTTTTGGTTCGTCGCGCGAATATTATAATTTAAAAAAGATTGAACTAATTGTTCTTGAATTGTTCCCTTTAGTGGAACGCCTTCCCATTGAGAAGCAATTTCATAAACTCGTTCTTTTTCTTCTTCATACTTTATATCTTCCTGATAAGTAAGTAGTTTTACTTCTCCTTCTTTTAAATACATACCATATTGATTTTGAATTTCTTCTTGTGGATTTGCCATTAGTAAGGAGGCTTTTTCGCAATTCCGACACACATCCAAATATGCGGGTTCATTAATTTCATAAAAGTCAATTCCGTCTTTCGTTCTTTTCTTCAAATAAATAATGCCGAATTTCTTTGCCTTTTGCGCGCCATAAAATTCGGCTCGTGTAATTTTGTCTGCGTTTTTCAAAAATTCAAAGGTTCTTCTTCTCCCTTCTTCTTTATTATATTGCTTCGCAGGATTGAAAATAATAAAAAGCTTGGAAAGAATACCACGAAAACGCCCAAGCTTTTGCCGTACTTCAACTTCAGTAAATCCAAGTATGATAATATAATCAATTTGACTTTTGATACTAATTCCTTCTTGAATTGTATCTGTAGCAAGAAGAACTGTAATATCTTCAGGCATGTGCTGTTGAATTAGTGCTTCTCTAATTCCTTCAAGTCCTCTTGCTTTTCTATCTTTATCAATTAATACGCATAAATCAGCCATTGAAAAATTTGTTTCTCCATCACTAATTTCATTTACATAATCTATAAAATGACTTTGTTGATAGGTGGAAAGTTCTCCAGAAGTTTCGCAATTTTGAGAAACGATAATTCCGGGCTTTTCTCCTTGCTCTACTAAATAGCAATAAAGTCCTTTAATATCATTTGCGGAGCGTGAAAAGATAATACCTTTTTGCCCCGCAATTTTTTTATGTAGCGCGCGAATGGCTTCTTCGTCTTTATTCGTTTTGATGAATTGAATTTCTTTTACATATGTTTTGCTTACATATTGTGTGAAATCTGGGAATAAATAAATGAAATTATAATTTGCGGGGAAATATTGTTTTGAAAGTTCATCAAAGTATTCATCATTTGCTGTTATAAAAATAATTCGTGAATTACATCTTTTTTCTTTTATCCAGCGCGCAATATATTCAGCGTCTTCTGCGAAACTGGCATCGCTAAAAAGGCCATGACATTCATCAATAATTACCCAGTCATAGCGGTCAACTTGGTCTATTTCTATTTGATGCATGAAGGATAATCTTTGGCAAACATCAATGCCATTGAAATGTTCTATTTCATCAATGTATTCAGTTTCTAACTGGTCTCGTGTTGCGCTTCTGCTTTCTACAACAAGCATTGAGAATTTCTGATGCTCTTTGAGTTCCAGTTCTTCTTTTACTCTTGTCATTATCGCAGTAGTTTTGCCTACGCCTGTTCCGCCGTTTAATACAAGAAAAGTATCTAAATTATGAAGATCATTTTCTTGAATAAGTTTTAGAATATCTTCAACAGCAAATGTTTTCCTCATATTTAGTGCTCTCATTCTTTATCGCCCGGCGCAATAACCGCCCAAAGTTTATCTGTAATTATTCCCCATTCTGTGGAGTTCGTAATTTCTTCTTGATTGGGTTCAAAACCTTTCGTCCAATACCACGCAGAAAGATGGGGGTTGCGTTTGCGCCATTCCATTAGTTCTTTGATTGTCTTTTCTTTTTCTTCTTCCGCTTTTAGAATATGAAGAATCATATAATAGTCAGAGCAACCAAGAACTTGGCCAGCACGTACAGTTGGATATTTACAAATAACTCGCATTTGCTTTTCTTTACGGATAGAGAATTGAAAGTTTTTTGTCTTTTCGTCGTAGAGAAGATAAATTTCTTTACGGTTCTTTATCCAATCTCCTTCTGCGCGCAAAAATTCATATTTACCATCTTCGCGCTGATGGAAGTAAGTACGAACAGGAAATAGGTCATCCGCAAAAGCATCAATGACTTTATGGTAATAGGAATAGAAAGCATCGTTATCGCGCATTTCAGCAAAATCGGTTCTGCGAATTTCTTCTTTAGGGAGAAAGCCTAAACCATATTCATATGGATATTCTTCGCGCCATTTCTTAAATTGCCTAATTCTTTTGATTGGTTCCTTGTCGCTCAAAAGATTTAGCATAACGCTATAATCTTCCATAGAAAAACGTTCAACCATTTCCAAATTTTTATAGCAAACAACATTGAAGTCTTTTTTTTCTTTACTATAATAGAAAGAATTTTCCGCGGGCAAATAATTTAGATAAAACATTTTTGAAAACCTCCTTTTTTGGCTTCACTGGAATTGTTTCGCAGGCCAAGAAAAATATTTATTTTTTGCGCCTGATGGTTTATTCATCACTTTTTTCTTTTTTATTATATCATAATGCGCGCGAAAAATCAAATACTTTTCTTTCTCTCCAAATTGTGGTATACTAAACGGGGTAGGATATAGGAAATCCGGGGCTTACCTCAAACCCAGCTCCCCGGTCAGTTTTCAAAAATGAAATGCGGGATTTAGAAATGAAATTTCAGCTTATGAAATTGCGAAAGTAGAACTTTGCGCCGTAGAGTCCAGAAACCTTCTTCCAGACGTATTTGATACCACTTCAAAAATTTTTCTCTAACAGATAAACGAAGAGAAGGAAAATTATCGCTCTGAAGTGGCTTATTTCGCTTCCTACGATACGTTTTTTCTGGCCGGAAATTCCCAGAGAAGAGATGAGTGCTTTGCCCGCCCACCCCCTTTTGTTGCTCCGCGCGAAAACGCGCTTCGCAACAAAGCCCCTCCCTTGCGGGAGGGGCTGTTGCTTGCGCTTTGAATTTCTAAATGATTGACATAGAGAGCAAAGTGTGTTATACTTGAAGAAGAGAAGAATAATATGGGGAGAGAAAAGTAAAGATGAAACCATAAGAATGATTTATTCTAAACTGGAAGCCTTCTCCAAATCAAGAATATAGATTGGAGCGCGCGAATAGTAAGGAGAAAATTCAAGTTCATCTTCTGTTTTATAGAATAGGCCAAATGCCATAAGTTCTTTCTTTGCTTTGCCATAATCAGTTCCGTTATCTAAATAATATTTACAAAAACGTGCGCGAGAAAGGGGAATAAATTTTTCTTCTTTCCAATTATATTGTTCTTGAAATAAATAAACAAGAAAAGTAAAGGTTGCGGGCGAAGCATTATGCCTTGTTAAAAAAGCGAATGTCTGCTTAATTGCTTCTTTATTTATTTTTCCTTTTATAGCGAAAGCGATTTGTCTATAATAAATTATATTCTTATTTGTGCGATAAATCAATTTCTTACCTCCGTTTGCGCGAAACGCGTTTAGAATTATTATTTCTTCTTTTAGAAGAAAAATACTTTTGAAAAAAAGCAAAAGTTATTTATTCTACTTTTGCTCCTATTATGTTCTCGTTCTTTGCTTTTGTCCTTATAGAAAAATCAATTATTGATTACCTTTTTTGCTTGATAAAGAGGATTGCTTATTTATTCAATTTTCCTTTTACATCAAATTCTACTCTTGTTTCGTCAATCTTTTTCAAATAGCCTTTTTCAATTAGCTCTTTCTCCCCAAGTGAAGCAGTTTTTTGATCTGAAATATTCCATAACTCACGGAATTCCGCGCGCGAAAAATAATAAATCTCGCTATTTTGTTCTTGCGCTTTGAAGAAACAATATAAATAAAGATTGAACGCTACTCTATTCAAATGCGCGCCCGCAAATTGAATTAGACTAATTGCTTCTTCCTTAATAAATGGAACTTCATTTGAGTAAGTAAGAACTTTGGAACCTTTTCTTTGTTGTGCGCTAAAAGTTGGAAGTTCTCTATTATAACCTTGTTTGATAGAATTATAATAAGAAATCCAATATGTTTCTAATTCGTCCAGTTCCTCTTTCTTGCATTCTTGAATTACTTCAAAAGTAAAATCGTCAATGTTTGTGCTTTCCGCGCGGGCCTCTTCATACCATCCCGGCATTGTTTGGTAATTTTGCTTATGTTGTCGCCAGCGTAAAGCGATGTCTTGACTTTGGCCAATGTAGACTTTATTGTTATTTTTATTTGTGATTTTGTAAATACCTGTAATTCGTTGATTTTCTCTCATTTTATTTATCCTCCAATAAAGTTAGTTGCCAAACAATTTCCAGTATTTTGACTTCAACTTTATCAGAAGAAGGCAAAGTAATTTGCCATTTTGACTTCATTTCTAATTTTAGTTTGGCTTTTAATTTAGAAATGAAACGTTTGGGGAAATTTTCGCTTTTACGCTGTCAAATATTTGGCTTCCAGCTTTTTCGCGCGAAAATCCTAGCTCCTCGTGGTTCTGTTAAAACCCAGCTCCTCGCGCGTTTAGCGCCGAAACCCAGCTCCTTGACAAGTTCCAGCTCCCAGCTCCTTCCAGCTCTTTTTTAAAGAATCTGGTAGCGCGGAAGGACTCCTCGTCCTTCCCCTTTTGTATAATTATTATACCGCAATTTCCTACTCAAGTCAAGGAATTTATTATAGTAGCATGGTGAAGTGTGTGGGCGTAGCGGAGCGTAGCAAGTTGCACAAAATGTTAAAGAGAGGTTAGGGGGAAAGTGGACGTACAGAAATTGATAACATATAATTAACTTGACTTTGCGCGCGGAGTGTGGTATACTTTAAGCGTAAGGAGGGGGAAGCCAATGGATACGAATGGATTAAATGCTTTTCTTTATTTCTGCGATGGAATCAATTGCAAGGGTTGCCCTTTTGAAGGGGAAGAAAATTGTTCGTTAGTTTTTTCACATCTTGATTCTGAAGAAAAATTAGAAAAACTGGAAGAAATGGTTCTTCTAAAGATAGAGTAATGGAGGGAAGAGAGGAATGAAAATGAATAAAAATCTTTTGCCTACCTTTGACTTCCTTTGTTTTGAATGCTGCGATTGCGCGAACTGCCCGTTTGATAAAGAATATCAGTATTGTTGGAAGGAATGTCAAGAAGAATTTCGGAATCTTCCTCTTGACGAACAAATAGACAAGATAAATGAAATGGCGAAGAATTTTGAAGGGAGTAAATAAAAAATGATTATTTCTTGGGAAACCGCGAAAAAGGCGATGGACACTCTCGCAGAGCATTTTTATAACTACCTTTCTTCCTTTGTGGTAGAACTTGACCTGAATGACAAGGAAGCAGAAGATTGGCTTGTTGAACGTACAAACGAGTTTGTCCGTCTTGCTTTTCCTCCGCTGTGTGAAGAGATTGGAATTGATGGAATTGAAGAAGAGGAATAATCCTCTTCTTTGTTTTTATGTAAATAGAAATTGGACGTACAACAATTCTTTACAAAAAATAAACGCGGTTTCCCGCGCTTATTCATCCGTACAATATTGCGAAGCACAATAAATACCCGGCAGAGATTCTTTCTTTTCTATGGTGTTTGTAATCGTGATTTCTTCTTCTGGCACGAACTTTGTTTTTCCATGCCACTGCTTCGTGAGTTTGCCGTTCTCAATACAAAGAATACAATTTTCAGAAATCAGAAAGAAAGTGTCTTTTCCTACCCAAACTCCGAACATTTTATTTATCATCTCTTACTCCTATCTCAATGCTAATTTGGTCTTCTGTGTAAACGTCCGTAATCAGTTCGTCGTCTGCGAGTACATCCTGATCTCGGAGGTCTTCCATAAAGTCCTGAATAGAGAGAGTAAATTTTGGCATAAGAAACGCGCGACCGTCATAATAACAATCAGTAATGCTTCCGTCTTCATCATACTCAATGAGAGCAGAGCCTTCCGCGCAAATAATATAAAGACGATATGTAGTACGAAAGCCGAAAATTTCTTCCATAGTAGAATATTCATTACCCTGAGAATCTCTTGCGGCGATAATCTGCTTAATCTTCATTAGTCTTCAAAACTCCTTTCAGTCAAATAGATAACATCCTTAACAGAGGAATAATCACTTTCTTCAAACTCTTTAAGAAGCTCTTTATTCTTTTCCCAAGAAAAGAAGAAATCTTCAAGAAAGCTCTGCACATACTCAATAGCGTTTTCGCGCAATCTGAAGTAGTGACTTTCATTGTATTGAGGAACAAAGACTTCCCAAAACATTTACTCTACCTCCACTTCTTCCAATCTAATCATGCCATCATCTGCGCTCCAATCTTCCATGAATCTTTCCTTTTCCTTCTCAAAGAACTTTTGTTCATTCTCAAGGAAGAAAACTCGGAAGTATTCTTTAAAGTAATTAAGAGCGAACTCTTTTGCGTCATCTTCCCGCGCGAAAATCCGAATGACATCTTCCGTCAAATCCTGAAATACCCAAATGCTCTTCATAATATTTACTCCCTTCTGTTGATGTATATATTATAGCATGAGATAGACTGATTGTCAAGTTAAGAGTTTGTTATGCGATTTTGGACGTCCGAGAAAGATTTACGCCGATTTTACTCGGCGTACTTGTCCTCCCATACTAACGTACCATCTACGACGATTACTTCATCATCACTAAAAAAACCATCAATTTCTCCGGTCATAAGATGAACGACCGTACTTTCGTCTTCGCCCGCAACTTTCATATAAATATCATCGCTTTCGGGATTGTGAAAAAGAGTGCCGGGTTTAAGTTCCCCAAAACAAGCGCGCTTCGGCTCAGTCTTTTTTTCAAACTTCATTTTCTTTTTCCTCCATTTCGTCGTAAAGTTCTGCGAAGACTTTATCCATGAAATCAAAAAGTTCTTTCATCATAGCATTATGCTCTACCCGGATACGTTCGCGAATTGCTTTAGAAATTTGTCTCTTCCGTTTATTCATTCTCTTCTTCTTTCTCCTTGTGCTTGATTTTCGGGTTCTTCTTCTTGTTCGGAATAACTTGAGTGGTGGGGCGAATATCGCCCCATCCTTTTCTCGTTTTACGGTCAGCTTCCCAAGAAAGTTCCGCTACGGTTTTACTCGTTCTCATCTTCATACTTTACTTCCTCAAACTGGCGAGCCATCGTGGCGCAAACCTCAAGTTGCTTCTGTTCGTTCAAGGTATCAAAATCCATTTGGTCATACGGATTGCCGCAGTAGCAATCATCCTGAAAGCGGCACTTCTCGCAATCTGTATTATTACAGAACGCATTGAAAATCTCTTTGAGTAAGTCTGAATTGGAGTACTCATAGCGCTCAATCATGGCGTAAACATCCTTTTTGATGTGCGCCCGCGCGTCTGCTTCCGTGGGGTAGAAAGTCGGGTCAGTGAAATACCTGTTTTCTCCGTCTGGGTTATGGTAGTGAATGATGAAATACTCTTTCATGATTTTGTCCTCCCTCATTTACTGAAATCATTATAGCATGGATTGCGCGATTTGTCAAGTTAAGAGTTAGTAAATAGAATGCGGACGTACAATTTTAGTTTACAAAAAAATAAAGCGCCCATTACTGGACGCTATCTACCATTACGAAAATCTGAAAATCATTATAGTTATTGTAAATGTTCTCCGAAATATCCTGCGTAGCGTAGGGCGAAAGAATGTAAGCATTACTATTATTATCAGAATAAATCAGCATAGTGTAATTACCATCGCACATTTCGGCGAAACTACAAACCGCAATACGGAACGCATTATCATATTCAGTGGGGTCATTTTCAAAAGTTTCGGGCTTGACTTCCCAGTACTCAAACTTATAATCCGTGCGCTTCCACGCAATCAGCATAGAGCCATTGTCCTCAACGAAAGTAAGTGTTTCGGCAGGAACATCAAGTCCAAGCGCGTCTTGCGACGACACAATGGGCTTTTCGCCGACTACCGCTTCAACAGAGAGCGAAACTGGATAAGTCTGCGTTGCGGCGAAAGCAGAGAACGAACTGAACATTAGAATGACAAGCAGAACCGAAATAAACTTTTTCATTTTTTTTCTTTCCTTTCTTTACATAGACTTCACAAAAAGGGTTGCTTCTTTCATTCCCTCATGTGTCAAAGAAGGGTATGCCACTCGCGCGGAAACCGTCTTATTAAGAAGGCAAGAAGGAATTTCCCTTGGCTTGCCTTCAAACAGAGACTTCATCGTGGCATGATTGATAATGGAGACTGCGCAAACGCGGTCATAGTTGGAGAGCGTGGACTTTACATTCATTTTACTCTTCCTCCACATCTGTGTATTGATTCCAATAAGTCTTGGATTCATTAAAAGCATCAAGAATACCACGAATGCGTCTGAGTTCGTCCAACTCAATCAATTCGCTCGTGTCCGCGCGAATGATGCGATCGGTATGACGGAGTTCAAGAGCTTGTTGTACTTTCTGAATGAATTGCGATGCTTCACGAAGGGCTTGGAGTTCTTTGTCCGTAACGGAGATGGTGGCAAAATTAACAATGTTGAACGTCATTAGCTTTTCCCTCCTTCATTTGATGTATTTATTATACATCAGGATTGCGGTTTTGTCAAGTTAATTATTTATGAAGAAGTTGCGGACGTACAGAAAACATTTATATAAAATTACCCTTCTTTTTAAGAAGGGCTAAAAAGGCTCCGGAAAAGGTTGTCAAGATATTCATAAAGGTCATCAATCATGGCTTCAATTACTTTAGCGGGAGGGAAATCCTCAACCTCAATAGCGTTCTTGAGATAAAGCTCAATTTCTTCTTGGGCTTTGTCACGGTCTTTTCTTACGTCCGATAGCTTAAAGATGTTATCGTTAAGTTGTACTGAACAAAAATCCTCAAAGTCAATAGAACAACCCGCATGGATAGTAATTTTCCATTTATAATCGCGCCAAGTAGTAATCTCCATTATTGAATTATCCTCCCTTTTTTGATATACTTATTATAGCATATTTGATTGGGCTTGTCAAGTTAAGAATTAATGAACAAAAAACGAACGTCCAATTTATTTTTACATAAAATTAAAGAAGGGGATTACTCCCCTTCCTGTTCCTTTTCCTTCTTCTTTGCGCGCTTCTCTGCGTCCTTCCGCGCCTTCTCCGCGCGCTCCTGCTTACGCTTTTCTGCCTTGTCCTTCTTTTCCTGCCACTGGGCGAGCTTCACGTCCAGTTTTTCCTGCGCGGTCATATCTTCATCTACCGCGCCCGCGACGAACCGAACTTCACCGAGACGCTGAATGCCGTTGTCATCCTCTACAATGATGTAGAAAGACTGATTGCTTCCCTGAATAAAGTCGGGGTTGTCCTTAATACCGAGACGGTTCATCATAGCTTCGCGAACGGTGGAATCAGTGATAGCCTTGGAAATAATCATATACGTTTCCTTTCTCTCTTGGGTTTGATAAGTGTTTTCCTTCACTTGATGGTTATATTATAGCATGAGTTCAGGAATTTGTCAAGTTAAGAATTGATTAACGGTCGTAAATTGATTTTACTTGGAATGAATGCGGATACGCTTCATTCATCACTTGAAACCAATTATTATATTGACTATTTACGAAGAAAACAATACTTTCAGGAATTCCGAACAATTCATAATAAACTACAATCAATTTACTTCCCTCCGTTTCTGAATATATTATATCAAAAAATTTGAAAATTGTCAAGTTAAGAATTCACGTAGAAAAATTGTACGTCCAAGAATAGTTTACAAAGGATTAACCTCCTTTTTACAGGAGGTTAATCAAACGTTCTATGTAATTTTCCAATTTTCTTCTATAAGAAGTACCTTTTTCGTAACATTCTTTTCTTTCATCCATAACATTTAGTACTTTTCTAATTCGTTCCTCTTTCGCGTTTTTCTGTGCTTCCAGAAATTCAACAGTAGTGCCAAGGTTACGAAATGGAAAAGGTTCAATTCCCACGGATACCGCATGACGCTTCAACATTCGCGCAAGAAGTTGCGCTTCAATTTCCGCATCATTTAGGGCTGTATGTGCTTCTTCAAAACCGTAATTTTCCGTCAAGTACCTGAAAGACGTTTCCGCGCTTGA
>OIZA01001112.1_pt1 | contig 10348 bp, 8 predicted proteins | sample 1588381 | NCBI WGS metagenome assembly OIZA01 (sample SAMN03283277) | human gut metagenome | biome: human-associated habitat; material: feces | host: Homo sapiens | place: Peru | collected 2012 | reverse complement strand
GCTTAGAAGGCCGTTGCTCTATCCAGCTGAGCTACGGACACATACGGTGATTGTACTCAAACCGACGAAGCATATTATATTTCATTATTTGCATGTTGTCAACTGTTTTTTCATAATTTGCAGATTTTTTGTAACAGTTCCGCCATAGAACGTCAGGATTGGCGCGAGGGTGCTTGCACACAAGGCGCCAATCCTGGCGTTCTATGAGCGGAGCGCCCGTGAAATGAAATAAAAGGAAAGCCGCAAAGCGGCGACGGCTGCGAAGCAGACGCTTTTATGAATGGAACGGTGCGGAACTGTTACGAAGAAAGGAGAGCGGGGGGAACGGTGTGGAACTTTTACAAAGATGGTTAGGGCAAAAGCCTTATCTGTGGCGCTCGCAAAAATCCTTAACTCGCTGCGCTCAGACAGGCGGATTTTTGCTAATAACGCTCTGGGGTCACCACTAGGCACAACTTGAGGCTACTACACATTCAAACAATTCGCAAAATTGCAGCCTATCGGTCTGGTATTGTGGCGGAAGGAACGGCTTGCTGGGCTCACTACAGTCTATCGGGGCTTCTGAGCCAAGTATCTTGTCGCAATATGGCAACTTGCCCTGCATCTATACATGCGAAAAATAGCAAACCGCTGAGACGCATGTACTTTTCTGGCATTTGTACATGCGGGAAGTGACAGATTCGCAAAAACGCATGTACATATTTAAAATCTGTACATGTGGAAAATGATAGGTTCGTAATTTCACATGTACTTTACCGGCTCTTGTACATGCGTAAATTATCAATCACGCGAATCCGCATGTACATTCTCAATATCTATGCATGTGGAAATTGGAAAGCACGCAAATCCGCACGTACATTCTCAATATCTATGCATGCGGAAACTGGAAAGCACGCTAAAGTGCATTTAGATTCTCACCACTATACATACGAAAGGCTTTAAATCAGCTAAGCCGCACGTACGATTCCCTTCTTGGATGGCGAATCATTCAAACAATTCAGCCAATTACAGACCATTGGAGCTTTTGCCCTTGGTATCTACGAAAAAGAGGAGATCGGGAGAGTGGCGAGGGTATGACAGCGGAAAATAAGCGCGAGTACCCGCGGCGGGAGAGGACAGAGGGTAAGACAGCGGAAAGCATGCGCTCATACCCCAGCGTGGGAAAGTCGGGAAAGAGTGTGGTAGCAAATTATTGGCGGATGTGCTAAACTTAGCGTAAACAGGATTTATTGGTCTGCTACGGGAGAGGGTACATATGACGGAGGATATTATATTAGACACAAAGTGCGGCAAAATCAGGGGAACGGAGCGCACAGATGACATTTTTTTCCATGGGGTACGCTACGCGACGGCGGAGCGGTTCGAGTATCCGGTGCCAGTTACGCACTGGAAGGGCATCTATGACGCGACAGCGCAGGAGACAGACTGTCCGCAGTACGACACCTTCCGGGATGAGTCGAAGGACGTGGGGAATTTTTACTATGATGAGTTCCGGAAGGGTAGCAGCTTCCGCTATGAGGAGGATGCGCTGGAACTGAACATCCAGAAACCGCTGCAGGGCGAGAACTGCCCGGTGCTTGTCTTTATCCACGGCGGTGGGCATGAGACGGGAACTATCGGTGAGATGCCCTACGGGGACGGCAGGGAGTACACGAAGCGGGGAATCGTCTATGTTTCCGTTGGCTACCGGCTGAATGTCTTCTCGCTTTACCGGTCGAAAAATTACGGGTTGCATGACCAGATGGCGGCGATCCGGTGGGTGAAGGAAAATATAGAGGCGTTCGGCGGCGATCCCGGAAGAATCACATTGATGGGACAATCCGCTGGGGCGATGAGCATTAATGACCTGCTCTATACCAATCAGCTCAAGGGAATCATCACGGGGGCAATCATGATGTCCGGTGCAGGCTGCGTCCCGAAGCTCGCCAGACCTTATACGGAGCAGGAGGCAGAGAGCTTCTGGACAGAGGTCAGGCAGAGAGCCGGAGCAGCGGATGAGGCGGCATTCCGTGCGTTGCCCGCGAAGGAAGTATGGGAGGCATGGTATACCGTATCGAGAGAGCACGGCGACCTGCATTACTTACAGCCGGGAATCGATGGGGAGATCATTCCCGCACTGCCGCAGAAGATCAGGAAGGATGGAACGGATCTGGACATTCCGCTGATCGTGGGAATTACCTCGCAGGACTTTATGCCTTATCTGATCTATGAGATGGCATACGGTTACGCGCGCCGCAATGCCAGAGAGGGCAGAAAGCCGGTGTATGGCTATCTCTTTGACAGGGAACTGCCGGGAAATAAGTTTAAGGCTTATCATGCGGCAGACCTCTGGTATATGTGCGGCAATATGGACAGATGCTGGCGAACCTTCGAGGAGACGGATCATGAACTCAGCAGACAGATGATAGATTATGTCGCAAACTTTGTGAGGAGCGGCGGCAATCCGAACGGAGAGGGGCTGCCTGAGTGGAAGCCTGTTTCTAGGAGGCAGAGGGGCTTTCGGCTGTTTGACGGAAAAAACGATGGGTACGCGTCGCCGATGCAGTGCCGGAAGAAGCTGTGGCATACCTTCCTGCGGGACAAGGGGCCGATGTAAGCCACCGCGCCGAGACCACCGCGTCAGGGAAGCAGCCAGAACGAAAGCCAGAAGCCGCCATGGCAAGGAAGCAGCCAGAACGAAAGACGGAAGTTGCCGCGTCAGGGAAGCAGCCAGAACGAAAGACGGAAGCAGCCACGGCAGGGAAGCAATCAGAACGAAAGCCGCCCCCGCCGCAGCCGCGGAAGAACCGGGACGGAAAGCCGGAAGCCGTCGCGTCGTAACTGGAAGCAGCGGGAGAAATTCTGGGAATCCTTGACAAAAACAGAAGGACCACGCTATAATAGAACAGCAGTACTATTCTATATGCGGATATGGCGGAATTGGCAGACGCGCCAGATTTAGGTTCTGGTGTCCTTGACGTGCAGGTTCAAGTCCTGTTATCCGCATCCTGTGTGAGCAGATTAATGCATGAGCAGCCCCCTCTGAGGTTCGCTCTTTTTGCTTTTAGAAAAGTGTGCAGAGTTGGGGGAAAAGATGAACTATATTTTGCATTATGATATTGCGGCTATGGTTCTGGCCGTTGTCATATTGATACATTTCTACCATAAGAAAAGCATTCGCATGCCCCAGTCCTTTGCTTTCGTATGGCTGATCTGGCTGTCACTGCTTACGGACATTGTGGATATTCTGACGGTTGTACTGGATGAAATCCGTTATGTGCCGTGGGTTGTGTATCTTGTGAATGTGATCTACCTGAGTTTGTTCAATACGCTTCCCTTTTTATACTATCTCTACCTCTATATCTCCACCGGAAAGGATCGGAGCAAGTGGGGCGTGAGGGATCTGCTTGTCCTGTTTGCACCGCTTACAGCATCGGTTCTTATGATTATGACGTCTCCCGTCACGGGCTTTGTTTTTCATTATAATCAAGTGGACGGCTATCAGCACGGCGTAGGTTTTCCGATTCTGTATGCGGTTACAGCATATTACATAGTAGCTACGGTGGTGACGACATCGAGGTACAAGGCTCTTCTGACAAAATGGCAGCTTACCTCCGTCAGACTGTATCTTACGGCATCGCTGATCGGCGGTATCATTCAGGCATTGATGCCCCATGCGCTGGTATTACAGTTTGCCACCTCGCTTTCCCTGCTGCTTCTCTACATGGCACTGGAAAGCCCAGACGGGGACGAAGATAAGGTCCTCGGGGTGTATAACAGACGCGGCTTTGACAAGGTTGTTTCCAGTGCGGTCAGAAAGCAGGAAAAATTTCATCTCTTAATTATCAATGTCACGAATTTCCAGTCTCTGCGCGAAGCGGTCGGTCTTAAGCTTGGAGGAACGCTGCTCAAGGAGGCTGTTGAGAAACTAAAAACAGAAATACGTCCCATGGAGCTGTTCTATCTGGCGGACGGCAGACTGGCGATCTTTGTGGAAGATGACAAGGAAAAGCTGGATTATGTCGTGGGTATTCTCCGTAACAGGATCGGTCAGGGTGTCATCAGTGAGGATATGAACCTGCAGCTTGAGACGGTATTGATCCAGATGGATTATCCGGAGGAAGTAAAGACCGTGGAAGACATCATGGATGCGATCGACTATTCCGCAATGGTCTCGTTTGAACAGAATGACGGGCAGGCTCTCCATGTCGGTGAAGAGATACTGGCAAAGAGAAAGAGAGAGCTTCAGATACAGCATTGCATGCAGCGCGCGTTAAAGCAGGGCACATTTCAGGTTTACTATCAGCCGATCTATTCATCGACCGGAAGAGGTATCACTCCGCGGAGGCGCTGATCCGTCTCTTTGACCCGGAGATGGGCTTTATCAGTCCGGAGGAATTTATCCCGATGGCGGAGCGCAACGGCATGATCTTAAAGATCGGGGAATTTGTTTTCCGCACTGTCTGTGAGATGATGGCGCGCGAGAAGATCTGGGAAAAGGGGATCGACTTCATAGAAGTCAACCTTTCTGTTGTACAGTGTATGCAGGAGGACATCTGCGAGATGCTGTATGGAATCATGGATGAATATGGAATCCCGTATGACAAGATCAACCTTGAGGTGACGGAGACGACCATGGATGAGGAGGTTCTCTGGAATACCATGGAGCGCATGACTGTCGGAGGTGTGACATTTTCGCTGGATGACTACGGCACGGGCTATTCCAATCTCTGCAATGTCCTGAAACATCCGTTCCACATCATCAAGCTGGACAAGTCAATGGTCTGGTATGCGATGGAAAATGAAAACGCGATGTGCGCACTGCGCCACACGGCGGCAATGATCCGGGACATACATATGCATATTGTTGCGGAGGGTGTTGAGACAGAACAGCAGCAGGAGCTTCTTACAGAGATGGGCTGCGAATATCTACAGGGGTATTATTTCTCCAAGCCGGTACCGGAGAGAGAATTTCTTGCAAAAATTAAGTCGTTACCATAGGTTTCCTGTGGTAACGACTTTTTGTCACATAAAAGCGGAGCTCAGCGCCATGTCTGGAGCGCCATATAGGAGTTGTGGTATTCCTTGCGGTAGGTGACATCCTCGCTGAACCATTCCGGAGGAATGAAAGCCTCAGCGGCTTCCTTGCTGCCGAACTCTACCTCAGCCATGATGAGCGGGGCAAAGGGAGGGTCAAAGACATCCAGTTCAATCGTCAGTTCGTAGCCCTCCGGCGGAGTCGGAGCACCCTCTGCAAAGACCGGGTTTACAAGGGGGATCAGATAGCGCTTCTTCGATATAATATTGCCGTCCGCCTTTTCACGCAGATGATAATAGGCGTCCCTGTTCAGCGCAAGGTTATGCTCTTCCCTTGCCATCATGCCACTGCCCTTGTAGGTAAGAATGTAATCGTCATCCTCCTTGCGCACACGGACGACGGGGGAGGTGCAGAGATAAGCCTGCTCTATGTGATGTGCGGGATAGCTTTCCAGATTTTCCGGTAGTCTTCTGATGGTAAATTTCCGTTCGATTTCCATTTTTAACCTCATTTCTGCGCACGCTCTTTGCGCATAACGAGTTTGTGTCAAGTATGCGCAGACACAAATCTCGTGATTGAAAAATACTATTTTTCAATCTTTTTTCTCTTTCGCGTGGCATATGCCGCCACTTCTTTCAGTATAACACTATTTAAACGTATTTGCTATGAAATCCCGTGGAATAAATTGAAAAATTTCTCTAAACTGTGTATACTTACTTTGAGTGTATTACTTGAGTGAAGGAGGATCAGAATGAACAGGTTAGCTGTATTTTTTGCTGCGGGTTATGAGGAGATAGAGGCGCTGACGGTTGTGGACATCTGCCGCAGAGGCGGTCTGGAGGTAGACATGGTCTCGGTCAGCGGGGAGATGGAGGTGACAGGCTCACACGGTATCTGTGTCAGCATGGATAAGGAATTTGGAAACGTTGATTTTGAGGACTATGATATGCTTGTGCTGCCCGGCGGAATGCCAGGCACGAGGAATCTTGAGGATCACGCGGGGCTGATGGAGCGTGTGGACGAGTTTGCTGCCAAGGGGAAGTACCTTGCCGCGATCTGCGCAGCGCCCAGCATTTTCGGGCACAGGGGAATCCTGAAGGGGCGCAGGGCGTGCTGCTATCCCTCCTTTGAGAGCCAGCTGGCAGGTGCGGAGGTGACGGAGAAGCCTGTGGAGATCTCCGGCAATGTCATCACATCCAGAGGTATGGGAACGGCGATCACCTTCGGACTTGCAATCGTGAGTGTGTTCAAGGGAAAAGAAGCGGCAGATAAGCTCGCGGAGAGCATCATCTATGCGGAACGGAGACAGGCATGATGGAGAAGGACGGAAAAATCTATGTGGCAGGTCACAGAGGCATGGTCGGAAGCGCCATCTGCCGTGCGCTGGAGAGAAACGGGTATCGGAATATTGTGACAAGAACCCACGCGGAGCTTGACCTGCGAAGACAGGATCAGGTGGAGAAATTTTTCGCGCAGGAGAAGCCGGATTATGTCTTCCTCGCGGCGGCGAAAGTCGGCGGCATTATGGCAAACAGCGAGGCGCTGGCGGATTTTATGTACGACAATATGATTCTGGAGATGAATGCCATCCATTCCGCGTGGCAGAACGGCTGCAAGAAGCTGATGTTCCTCGGCAGCAGCTGCATCTATCCGAGAATGGCGCCGCAGCCCATGAAGGAAAGCTGCCTTCTGACCTCGGAGCTGGAGAAGACGAACGAGGCATATGCGCTGGCGAAGATCTCAGGACTGAAATACTGCGAGTTCCTGAACCGGCAGTACGGAACGGATTACATCAGCGTCATGCCGACGAATCTTTACGGCCCGAACGACAATTATCATCCGACCCACAGCCATGTGCTTCCGGCGCTGATCCGGCGTTTCCATGAGGCGAAGCTTGCAGGAGCGGAGGAAGTGGTATGCTGGGGAACAGGCTCGGCGCTGCGCGAGTTCCTGTATGTGGACGATCTGGCGGATGCCTGCGTTTATCTCATGAACACCTACAGCGGCAATGAGACGGTGAATCTCGGAACCGGAAAGGAACTGACAATAAAGGAACTGGCGGAGATGGTGGCAAAGGTGGTCGGTTATACCGGAAGGATCAGCTGGGATGCGTCAAAGCCGGACGGCACGCCGAGAAAGCTGCTGGATGTCAGCAAGCTCGAGGCATTGGGCTACCATTACACGACGGAGCTGGAGGACGGCATCAGACTTGCCTATCAGGATTTCCTTGAGAATCCGGTGCGCGCGGAGCGCTGACATGCGGATGCCGGGAGGAAACAGATTGAAAATATGCGCAAGGAATGTGCGCAGAAATGGAGCATAAGAATGAAGGAATATACAGAATGCGCAAGGGAGATGCTGGAGTTTATCGATAAAAGCCCCACCTGCTTTCAGGCGGTGAAGAATATCGGGGATATGCTTTCGGCAGCAGGTCTTGCGGAACTGAGGGAAGCGGACGAGTGGAAGCTTGAGAGGGGAAAGGGCTATTTTGTGACAAGAAATGAGTCCTCTGTGATCGCGTTCCGCATCCCGGAGCAGTTGTCCGGCTTTCATATTGCGGCGGCACACAGCGACTCGCCCTCCTTTAAGGTAAAGGAATCGCCGGAGAGCACGGTCGAGGAGCATTATGTGCGGCTGAACACAGAAAAGTACGGCGGAATGATCCTTTCGACATGGCTTGACAGGGCGCTTTCGGTAGCGGGACGGATCGCCGTGAATGGGGAGAAGGGAATAGAGACCAGACTGGTCAATGTGGATAAGGATCTGCTTGTCATTCCGAATGTGGCAATCCATATGAACAGGGACATGAACAACGGTGTCGCCTACAATCCGCAGGTGGATATGCTGCCGCTGTTTGCCGATTGCAGCGGCGGGGAAAAGCGGAGCCTGATGTCCTGCGTGGCAGAGGCGGCGGGAGTAAACGAAGAGGACATTATGGGACATGATCTGTTCCTCTACACCAGAGAGAAGGGAAGGCTGTTGGGCGAGAGTGGGGAGTTTGTGCTCGCGCCGAGGCTGGATGATCTGCAATGCGCCTTTTCCGTGACGAAGGCGTTTGCGGAGAGCGTGCCGGAGCAGTATGTCAATGTCTGTGCAGTCTTTGACAACGAAGAGGTGGGAAGCGGGACAAAGCAGGGAGCGGACTCGACCTTCCTCGAGGATGTCCTGTGGAGAATCTGCGAGGCGCTGGGACTGTCGAGGAGCGAGTACCTGAGAATGCTCGCGGGGAGCTTCCTGATCTCGGCGGACAATGCCCATGCGGTGCACCCGAATCACCCGGAGAAGGCAGATCCGACGAACAGGCCTTATCTCAACGGTGGTATTGTCATCAAGTACCACGGCAGCCAGAAGTATACGACAGATGCCGTGTCGGCGGCGAAGCTGAAGTCGCTCTGCAAGCGTGCGGAGGTGCCGTTCCAGACCTATGCCAACCGCTCGGACATCGCGGGGGGAAGCACGCTCGGGAACATTTCCACAGCGCATGTCTCCGTATCCAGTGTGGACATCGGACTGCCGCAGCTCGCCATGCACTCGGCGGTGGAGACAGCCGGTATGCGCGATACGAAATATGCGGTGGATATGCTGAAGGTATTTTTCGGGGAGTGAAAATAGTATATCAGAAAAGTTTTGCGGCGTTCGCCTGTATAACAGGCGGGCGCCTTTTTCATGTCATTTCGTGACGATAGACGTCATCTCGTGCCGGTGGGCTTGCGCGGGGGGATTGTCGTCATATATATTCATAATAGAAACTCGGGGGAACAAAATGATTACACGACAGGAGAAGGTATGAGGGCACTGATCTACACAAACAGCGAGCAGGAGTATCAGCTTTTGCGGAAGATTATGGAGGAAGAGATTGACGGTATCATTGTCAAGCAGGTTTGCATGGACGGACATTTCCATGTGGAGGAGGACAGTGACATCGCCGTTGTTGCGCTCAATGGCGCGATGGGCATGGAAATCATGCAGACCTATCAGAGCAGGCATCCCGCGTGCAGGATCATCTGGATTACAGATGACCAGTATTTCGGGAGAACCGCGATCAGAAATCATATCTTTGATTTCATCGTGCGCCCCTATCCGGGCATCCGTTATCGGGATGCCATCAGAAAAGCGGCGGGGAACACGGCGTGATGGGTATGCGTCAACGGGCAGTATGGTTATTGGAAAATAAGGATTTTCAGAAAATGAGGAAGCGGATTATGAAAAATCAGACGGTAAAACAGCACCTTGGAAAACAGCAGGAAATGGAAAACGCAAACAGCGGAAAGCGGAGCGTGGGCGGTCTGCGCAGGGCGGGCAGATGGGCAGCGGCATTTTTGCTTGCGGGCTTCCTTGCGGGTGCCTCCTTCGGGACGCCGGGCATGGACAGCGTAAACGCGGCGCAGACAATACAGACGCAGGCGGCGGTGGAGCTGAGTGAGCTGCCGCTCACAGCGGACAACGCCCAGCGCCTTGACTTTACGATCAATGCAAGCAATATGGCCAAGTATGACAATGCGGTTCTGACGGGCAGCTTCTCGGACGAGGAAGGAAATATCGCGCGAAAGAGGATCGTGATAGACGGTACGACCGTAAACTTGACGCTACGGGATGTGAGCATCGACCGCAGCGCATGGTACGCCACGACGGCGGCAATCGAGCTGATCAACGGCGCAAAGCTGAATCTGACGCTGGAGGGGGACAATGTGCTCAAGGGCAGTATCGGAGGCGCCGGCATCGGCGTCGGGGAGGACTGCACCCTGACGATCACCGGACAGAGCATGGGAACACTGACAGCGGTAGGCGGCAGTTATTACGGAGGCGCAGCGGGCATCGGCGCCAACGGAACGGGGGCTTATGCGGGTAAGCCGAGAGAGGTTATCCAGAAGTTCGGAACCATCATCATAGAGGGTGGTACAGTCAATGCAGAGGGCGGAACCTATTTCTATAGGGGCGTGCTGGAATCCTCGGGAGCCGGAATCGGCGGCTCCGGCTATGGATCCGAGGGAACCATTATCATCCGGGGCGGCGTTGTCAATGCCGTCGGAGGAACCGGTGCAGCCGGAATCGGCGGCGGAAGCGCCGGTCATGTGGATAAGATCGAGATTACCGGCGGCAAGGTGACTGCCGTGCAGGTGGACGCCTCTGCCGAGACCCCGAACTTGGGTGGCAAGGCCGCTGAGACGCTGGCAGCCCAGCTGACCCAGACCGGCTCCACCGCCGGTGTGGATGCTATCACCGGCTCCACCATGACCAGCGAGGCCATCTTTACCGCCATGGACGCCTGCCTTGCACAGGCGCAGTGATGCTGTAAAACAGAAAAAACTGCCGTACACCTGTGCGGCAGTT
>OIZA01001111.1_pt1 | contig 10358 bp, 9 predicted proteins | sample 1588381 | NCBI WGS metagenome assembly OIZA01 (sample SAMN03283277) | human gut metagenome | biome: human-associated habitat; material: feces | host: Homo sapiens | place: Peru | collected 2012 | reverse complement strand
CGTGGCGACCCACAGACATACGCCGGAGATCGAAGAACAGTTAGGTTATGCGGCGGGGGGAGAGATCACAGTGACCTTTACACCGCACCTTGCGCCGATGAACCGCGGCATTCTGGCTACAGAATATGCCACACTGGTGAAAAAGGCAGACGGAACACTGCCAACAGCAGAAGAGATCCGTGCAGCGTATGACAAATATTATAAAAAGGAAAAATTTATCCGTGTTCTGCCGGATGGTGTATGCCCGGAGACCAAGTGGGTTGAGGGAAGCAATTATGTGGATGTGAATTTTAAGGTGGATGAGAGAACCGGACGTGTGGTTATGATGGGCGCGCTGGATAATCTGGTCAAGGGAGCAGCCGGACAGGCAGTACAGAATATGAACCTGCTGTTCGGCTTTGATGAGGCAGAGGGCATTGATCTGGTACCGATGTTCCCGTAGAAAAAATAAAAAATAAAGAGGTCTTGATAATGAAGGAACCGCAGTTTGATATCCGGGAAATGACAATTTCGGATTTTGAGGAAGTACATAAACTCTGGATGACGATCAAGGGGTTCGGAATCCGTACGATCGATGATTCAAAAGAAGGAGTGGCGCGTTTTATAAAGAGAAATCCGACCACAAGTATCGTGGCGGAAGCGGACGGCAAGATCGTGGGATCGATCCTCTGCGGACATGACGGAAGAAGAGGATGCTTTTATCACGTATGTGTGGCAGAGGCATATCGGAAACACGGAATCGGAAAGGCGATGGCAGTGGCGGCGATGCGTGCCCTGAAAGAGGAAAAGATCAACAAGGTATGTCTGATCGCATTTAAGGATAATGAGGTCGGAAACTGCTTCTGGAAGAGTGTAGGCTGGACGTTTCGCAGTGATTTGAATTATTACGATTTTACATTGAATGAGGAAAACATCACCAATTTTAATAAGTAGAAGGGGGATTTATCATATGAAACAGATCAGTGGCGGAGTTACCGCAGCAAAAGGATTTTGCGCTGCATCCACAGCAGCAGGGATCAAATATAAAGACAGAAAAGATATGGCACTTATTTTTTCAAAGACACCATGTAAGGCAGCAGGCACTTTTACAACCAATATCGTAAAAGCGGCTCCGGTCAAATGGGATCAGAAGATCGTGGCTGACAGTGCATGCGCACACGCAGTTGTGGTAAACGCCGGGATCGCAAATGCCTGCACCGGATTGGAGGGCATGGGTTACTGTAAAGAGACGGCAGATCACGCGGCGGAGCTTTTGAAAATTCCGGCGGACAGTGTGTTGGTTGCGTCTACCGGGGTGATCGGTATGCAGCTTCCGATGGATCGCATCAAGAATGGTGTGTCTGCGATGGTTCCGGAGCTCAAAGACACCAGAGAGGCAGGACATGATGCATCACTTGCGATCATGACGACGGATACGCATGAAAAAGAGGTGGCAGTTGAGATTGAACTGTCCGGAAAGACGGTTACGATCGGCGGAATGTGCAAGGGCTCCGGTATGATCCATCCGAATATGTGTACCATGCTAAGCTTTGTGACAACAGACGCGGCGATCACAAAAGAACTGTTACAGGAAGCCCTGAGCGAGGATGTGAAGGATACCTATAATATGATCTCTGTGGACGGAGACACTTCTACCAACGATACCTGTCTGCTTCTTGCAAACGGAGCGGCCGGAAATGCTGAAATTGTGGAGAAAAACGAGGATTACCTGAAATTTGCACAAGCACTCAATTTCGTCAATACCACACTTGCAAAGGAGATGGCGGGAGACGGAGAAGGTGCGACCGCACTCTTTGAAGTGAAGGTCATCCATGCAAAGGATAAAGAGCAGGCCAAGATATTAAGTAAATCAGTCATTACGTCAAATCTTACAAAAGCAGCGATATATGGACATGACGCAAACTGGGGAAGAATCCTTTGCGCGATGGGCTATTCCGGCGCGGTGTTTGATCCGGAAAAAGTAGATTTGTATTTTGGCAGTGAAAACGGTGAGATCAAGATCATTGAAAATGGTGTGGCACTGGACTATTCGGAGGAGGAGGCAACAAAGATCCTTTCCGCAAAGGCAGTGACTGCAACAGCGGACATCAAGATGGGTGAGGCATCCGCGACTGCGTGGGGCTGTGATCTGACCTATGATTATATCAAGATCAATGCAGACTACCGCTCTTAAACGAAACAGGAAAAGACGCGGAACAATTACTGAGGAAAAACAAAAAACAAGGGGAACAGATAGCAACGGAGGATGTAAAATTGGAAGAAAAGAATATGAAAGAGATCATGGAAAAAGCGGAAGTCTTAATTGAGGCACTGCCCTATATCCAGCGTTTTAACCGTAAGATCATTGTAGTTAAATATGGCGGAAGTGCCATGGTGGATGAAGAATTAAAAAAGAATGTTATCCAGGATGTAACGCTCTTAAAGCTGGTAGGATTCAAACCGATCATCGTTCACGGCGGCGGTAAGGAGATCAGTAAATGGGTCGGAAAGGCCGGTATGAAGCCGGAATTTGTGAATGGGCTCAGAAAGACCGATGCGGCAACGATGGAGATCGCGGAGATGGTACTGGGAAAAGTCAATAAATCCCTGGTGCAGATGGTGGAATCCTTAGGTGTCAACGCGATTGGTATCAGCGGTAAGGACGGCGGACTTTTAAAGGTAAATAAAAAGTTCTCAAACGGTCAGGACATCGGTTTTGTCGGAGATGTAAAGGAAGTTAATCCGAAAATCCTGTATGATCTTCTTGAAAAAGACTTTCTTCCAATCGTGTGTCCGGTTGGTATGGATGATGAATTTAACACTTATAATATCAATGCAGATGATGCGGCATGTGCGATCGCAAGAGCGGTAAAGGCGGAAAAACTGGCATTTCTTACGGATATAGAGGGTGTATACAAAGATCCGGAGGATAAGGATACGCTGATTTCAGAGCTTCCGGTTTCCGATGCGCGTAAGCTGATCGAAGATGGTTATATCGGCGGTGGCATGCTTCCAAAATTAAACAACTGTATTGATGCCATTGAGAATGGAGTCTCAAGAGTCCACATATTAGATGGACGTATCGCACACTGTCTGCTGCTTGAGATCTTTACGAACAGAGGAATCGGAACAGCAATTTTAGGAGATAAGGAGACGAAATTCTATCATGAGTAAACAGGAATATATTGATGAAGCGGAAAAAGAACTGTTACATACCTATAATCGTTATCAGATCGTTTTAGATAAGGGCGAAGGCGTTTATCTCTACGATACGGACGGAAAAAAATATCTGGATTTTGCGGCAGGTATTGCGGTGCAGGCGTTTGGTTACGGCAAAAAGGAATACAATGATGCCTTAAAGGCACAGATCGACAAACTGATGCATACATCAAATCTGTATTACAATGTGCCGATCATCCATGCGGCAGAGCGTGTGTTAAAGGTGTCCGGAATGGATCGCGTATTCTTTACCAACAGTGGGGCTGAGGCGATCGAGGGTGCTATCAAATCTGCAAAGAAATATGCCTATACCAGAGACGGTCATGCAGGCCATGAGATCATTGCAATGGAGCATTCTTTTCACGGAAGAACGATCGGAGCATTATCAGTGACCGGAAATGCACATTACAGAGAACCGTTTGAGCCCCTGATGCCCGGCGTAAAATATGCGACATTTAATGATCTTGAGAGCGTAAAGGCACAGATCAATGAAAATACCTGTGCAATTCTTTTTGAGACGATACAGGGAGAGGGCGGAATCTACCCGGCAACGGAAGAATTTATGAAGGGTGTGCGTGCACTCTGCGACGAGCACGACATTCTTCTTATCTTAGACGAGATCCAGTGCGGTATGGCGCGCAGCGGCGAAATGTTTGCATGGCAGCATTACGGGGTGAAACCGGATATCATGACGAGTGCGAAGGCACTTGGCTGTGGAGTGCCGGTTGGAGCATTTTTAATGACGAAGCGTGTGGCAGAGAAATCCCTGATGCCGGGAGATCACGGAACGACTTACGGCGGAAATCCGTTTGTCGGTGCGGCAGTGGATAAGGTGCTCGAACTTATGGAAAAAGAGCATCTGACCGATCATGTAAAAGAAATTGCACCTTATCTGGAAAAACGTCTGGATGAACTTGTGGAAAAATATGATTTCTTAAAGGCACGCCGTGGAATGGGACTGATGCAGGGGATCGTATGCGAAAAGCCGGTCGGCCAGGTGTCTGCAAAAGCACTTGAAGAAGGGCTGATCCTTATCACCGCAGGAAGCGATGTGCTCCGTATCGTGCCGCCGCTTATCATTGAAAAAGAGCATGTGGATGAGATGGTGGAAAAGCTGGAAAAGGCTTTTTTGAAAATGGAATAGAAACAAATTACAGATGAGAAAAGAGAAGTGAGATGGAAAAACAGAATCAAAGACTGCTTTCTGTGACGCTGCTTCTTCTCATTCTTGCCGGGATGGCGGGAATAGCAACGCATGACTATGTCCCGTCTGAGACCGGTCAGACAGGAGAAGGGCAGGAAACAGCGGATTATGAGCAGGCACAGAAGGAACTCACATTCTGGTATACAGACGACAGTATGACAGGCTATTTTAAGAGCTGTGCAGAGAAGTATTATGAGAAAAGCGGAGTTGCGGTGGATGTGGTCTTAAAAGACAGTCTCGGGTTTGTGGAAAATGTGTATCAGACTTCCATGGATGACGCCGGATATCCGGACATTTATATGATCCAGAATGATTCTCTGGGAAAAGCTTATTTATATGGTCTGGCAGCGGAAAATAAAGATGCAGATGCATTCGGTGCAGGTTTTGCGGAAAATGCAGTCACTGCATCTTCTTGTGGTGAAAAAATGTATGCGTATCCGCTTACCTTCCATACACCGGTGTTTGTTTATCGAACAGATGTTTTTGGAGAGGCACCGTCTGACATGGAACAGATACTTACAATGGCACAGAACGATGAACTGGGACTTGTCGCAGGAAATCTGATCGAGTGGGATGTGGCAGATGAGTATTATGATCTCCCGTTTGTCGGAAGCAGCTTTTTGTTTTCGGCAGAAGATATGGGAACCCTTTCAGTGACCACAGATGAGGCGCTCTACGGGCAGGAACTTGCCTTTTTCCAGGGGCTTGCTGAAACGGTTGATCTGGATACAGAGACGATCACAAGCGGACAGGTGCTGGATGATTTTTCATCCGGAGCAACGCTTTCTGCAATTATAGATTCCCGCGATGTGGGAAAAATAACCAATGCAGCTTATAATGTTGCACCGGTTCCGGCTATGAATGAGACGCTTGCGGTACGCGGCGGTTCATACACAGAACTGCTCGTGGTCAATGAATTTTCGGATAAAGGAAATGCGGCGGCAGATTTTGCAGCGTATGTCACGACGGAATGTACAGATTTCCTGGAAACGCAGACAGGTCATATTTCAGTAAGAGCCGATGCGGTCACAGATGAAATGAGCCGGATCATTTATGGACAGTATGAGAACTCCTTTTCCATTCCGAATACGATGGATGTGGAAGATTTTCTGCGTGAGCTGAGAAATAAGATGACGGCGGTCTGGAATGGAGCGCCGGTTTAGGAATATTTAAGAAACATTGTACTTGTCATAACGGCAAAATTTCGTTAAAATATAGATTGGTCAGACATTGAGGAACTCTTTCATGAAAATGATTATGAAGGAGTAATGTTTATGCCAGTTGAAAAAAACAGAATGCGAAAACAGACGGCTCTCTCCGGCTTTTTGCTGCTTTTGGCGCTGAACGCGGGATGTGGGAAAACAGATCAGGTCTATTTTTCCACGGAAGTAACCAGTGAACACGGAGCCGGGGGGCTGGGACAGGATACGGAAGCAGTCACAGAGCAGGAGACGGAAGAGGAAACAGTGAAACCGGCAGACAGCATCGTGTATGTGTGCGGTGCGGTTGTCAGACCGGGAGTTTATGCGCTTCCATCCGGGAGCCGTATCTATGAAGCGGTCGGGGCAGCCGGCGGTATGCTGGAAAATGCGGCATATGAGAGCCTGAACCAGGCGGAGAAGATACAGGACGGACAGATGATCGTGATTCTGACAAACGAAGAAATGCAGGATGGGCAGGTACAGGAAGGCAGCACGCAGCCAGATATGGCAGATAGGCGTGTCAATCTCAATACTGCGACAAAAGCACAGCTTATGACGCTGCCGGGGATCGGTGAGGCGAAAGCGGACAGCATCATTGCATACAGGGAGAAGAACGGCGGTTTTTCTTCCATAGATGATATCAAAAAAATAGAGGGCATCAAAGAGGGTGTCTTCGCAAAAATCAAAGACAGTATCGCAGTTAACTGAGGTGGAAAAATGGCGAAGAAAGTTCTTGTAGTAGATGATGAAAAACTGATTGTAAAGGGAATCCGGTTCAGTCTGGAGCAGGACGGCATGGAAGTGGAATGCGCCTATGACGGAGAGGAAGCGTTAAAGCTTGCCACGGAAAACCAGTATGACATGATCCTGCTTGACATTATGCTTCCGAAAATGGACGGCTTTGAGGTATGTCAGCAGATCCGTGGCTTCTCGGATGTGCCGATCGTTATGCTGACCGCAAAGGGCGATGACATGGATAAGATTCTCGGCCTGGATTACGGAGCGGACGACTATATTACAAAGCCGTTCAATATCCTTGAGGTCAAGGCGCGTATCAAGGCTATCATGCGCCGGACATCCGGAAAAAGGGAAAAGGAAGAAAACGCAAAGATCATAGAGAGCGGAGACTTAAAGCTTGACTGTGAGAGCAGACGGCTCTTTATCCTTGGAAAAGAGATCAATCTGACGGCGAAGGAATTTGATCTTCTGGAGCTTCTTGTGACCAATCCGGGCAAGGTTTACAGCAGGGAAAATCTTTTAAATATCGTCTGGGGCTACGAGTATCCGGGAGATGTGCGTACCGTGGATGTTCATGTGCGCAGGCTGCGTGAAAAGATCGAGAAAAATCCGAGTGAGCCGAAATACGTGCATACCAAATGGGGCGTAGGCTATTATTATCAGGGATAATGGCAGAGGAACCATACGATGACGAAGAAAAAATTTATAACATTTTTTAAAAGCCTGAAAATCAGGCTGATCATTCTCTTTTTGCTTTTTGGCATTCTTCCGGGCATTCTGCTGCGGGCGGGAATGCTTCAGGCATATGAAAAAAAGGCGGTTTCCAACCGGAGTATTGATATTCTGAGTCAGGCAAAGATACTGGCAAACCGGGTAGTGGCGGATGATTATCTGCATGATAGTACCTCGGAAGTGATCAATACACAGTTGGAGCAGCTTTCTACGATTTATGACGGCAGAGTCATTATCATTGATGATACGTTTCGTATCGTAAAAGATACCTATGGACTGGATCAGAACAAGACGATTATTTCCGAGGAAGTCATGCAGAGTTTTCATGGAAGGGAGATTTCCAATTATGACTCGGAGAACCGCTATATTGAGATGACGATCCCGCTGACGAATGCGGATACCAAGGATGTAGTCGGGGTGATGCTTGTCAGTGTATCGACGGACAGTATTGTTTCTAATCTGGATTATTTAAAAACAAGCATTTTAACGATCCAGGTGATCAGTGCACTGGTGATACTGGCATTGGCGGTGTTTCTGGCAGTGCGTCTGACCAGACCGTTCTTTAAGATATCAAAATCAATCGAGGAGATTCAGACCGGTTATGGAAGCAGTGATCTGAGAGTGGATGACTTTTCGGAAACGCAGGAGATATCCACAAAGTTCAATGAACTGACGGCACGCATGAAGGTGCTGGATGATTCCAGGCAGGAGTTTGTATCAAATGTGTCACATGAGTTAAAGACACCGCTTACTTCGATGAAGGTGCTGGCGGATTCACTTAATGGTCAGGAGGATGTTCCGATTGAACTGTATAAAGAATTTATGCAGGATATCGGAGGAGAGATCGAACGTGAGACAAAGATCATCAACGATCTGCTCTCACTGGTCAAGATGGATAAGTCAGCGGGAGATTTGAATATCTCATCTGTGAATATGAATGAACTGCTCGAGCAGATCTTAAAGCGGCTGCGTCCGATCGCAGAAAAACAGCATGTAGATCTGGTGCTGGAGAGTTTCCGACCGGTAACAGCGGAAGTGGATGAGGTAAAGATCACGCTGGCGATCACAAATCTGATTGAAAACGGTATCAAATATAACAGGCCGGACGGATGGGTACATGTATCCCTGAATGCGGATCACCAGTTCTGCTATTTGAAGGTGTCCGATTCCGGTATCGGAATACCAGAGGATTCGCTCGAACATATTTACGAACGGTTTTACCGGGTGGACAAATCCCATTCGAGAGAGATCGGCGGAACGGGGCTTGGACTTGCGATTACGAGAAACGCAGTGCTGATGCATCGTGGAGCAATCAAGGTATTCAGTACGGTGGGCGAGGGAACGATCTTCAATGTGCGGCTGCCGCTCAATTATATTGCATAGAGGGAGGAAAACGTGAAGAAAACAGGATTATTGCTTTTACTCTTTTTCCTTTTGCTCTGCGGCTGTGGCAGACGGGGAGAAAATCCGGAACAGACAGATGGCTACCGGATCTACTATATCAACAAGGACGGCACCAAAATCGTTGGACAGGACTATGAAATGCAGGCGCAGGATGATGATGGCATGATAAAAGAACTGCTGGCGGCACTGCAGGAGGATTCCGGAACCGTGGATGCAAAGCGTCCGATCCCGGCAGATGTTTCCGTGACGGGATATGATCTGGCGGGGGAGCAGCTCTCGGTTAGCTTTGACGGCAATTATCTGCACATGGATACCATGTCAGAAGTGCTTTGCAGAGCGGCAGTGGTGCGCACGATGACACAGCTTAAGGATGTTTCCTGTGTGTCCTTTTATGTAGATGGAGCTCCGCTTACAGATAAAAACGGAAATGTGGTCGGTGTCATGACGAGTGACAGTTTTGTTGAAAATCCGGGGGAACAGATCAATTCCTTTCAGGAAGCAACGATCACACTTTATTTTGCAAATGAGGCAGGAGACGGTCTGGTACGTGAGATGCAGAAGGTGCATTACAGCAGTAATATTTCCATGGAAAAACTGGTAGTGGAACGCCTTCTGGCGGGACCGCTTCAAAAGGGGGAACAGTCAGCGATTCCACAGGGAACCAAGCTGGTGAGTGTATCTACGGTAGACGGGGTATGCTATGTGAACTTTGACGAAGGATTTTTAAATCAGAATTACGAGATCAAAGAGGCAGTCGTTATCTATTCGATCGTGGATTCCCTTTCCGAACTTTCATCCGTTAATAAGGTGCAGATCGCAGTGAATGGAGATACCAGCGGAAAGTATCGGGATGACTATTCTTTTGATACGCTGTATGACCGGAATCTGGATTATCTGACAGGAGATAATGAGGAGGAGACAGAAACTGAATAGACGGCCATTATGTCAGGCGGCGGCAGGTTTTACGTTCGGGGTGACTTTTTTTCTCACGAAGGAGTGGAGCTTTCTGCTTGCCGCAGGAATCCTGTCTGGTGTCTGCTCTGTGGAATATGTCCGAAAACAGAGACCTGACTGTCTGCTGCTACGGAATGCGGTGTTTATGTGCATGTTTTTGCTTGGCATGAAAATGGCCGGTATCCAGGCGGCGCAGGTTGCTGCTTATCAGTCAGCTGTCGGAGAAAAACAGCCGGTGGTCTGTCAGGGCAGAATTTACAGAAAAGAAAGCAAAAATGACCAGACAGTTATTTATCTAAAATCATGTATTTTTCAAATAGAATCTAAAAAATCTACAACTTATTCTTGCAATCATATCTTAGTATATTTCGATGCCGATTCTTATCCGATCGGAAAAACCATTGTGGTAAAGGGTGTGCTGATGCCGCTTGCAGAGGCGCGCAATGAAGGAAATTTTGATGAAAAATCCTATGATGCATCAAGGAAAATTGATTTTAAAGTGACCGGGGCACAGGTGCTCGGTGTTTATGGAAAAACCGACTGGTTTGCAGAGAAGCTTTCGGTGCTGGCAGAACGTCTGCGGAGTGTCTATGATAAGGAAATGTCACCGAAGAATGCCGGTGTTCTGACGGGGATGGTGCTTGGCGACAAATCATCCATGGATACGGAAATAAAATCCATGTATCAGAAATCCGGGCTTTCACATGTACTTTGCGTATCAGGACTTCATCTGTCAGTCATTGGGATGACGTTGTACCGCTTTCTTAAGAAACGCGGATTTTCATACCAGATGGCCGGAGGTATCTGCGGCGGAATTGTATTTTGTTTTGCATTTATGAGCGGATTCGAGGTATCTGCAAAACGTGCGTTTTTTATGTTTGTGCTGCTCCTTCTGGCAAACGGGATCGGCAGGAGCTATGATTCCA
>OIZA01001110.1_pt1 | contig 10365 bp, 7 predicted proteins | sample 1588381 | NCBI WGS metagenome assembly OIZA01 (sample SAMN03283277) | human gut metagenome | biome: human-associated habitat; material: feces | host: Homo sapiens | place: Peru | collected 2012 | reverse complement strand
TGCAATTATGGCGACACGGACACTCTCGAGTGAACGTGACCGGAAGATGACGATCATGCTGACACCTTATATCAGCTGTTCGGCAAAAATACCGATCTATGCTGTGTTTACGGCGGCATTTTTTGAAAAATATCAGGCGTTTGTCATGATGGGACTGTATGTGGGAGGAATCCTGACCGGTATTTTCATGGCCCTCATTTTTAATCATACATTATTTAAGGGAAAACCGGTGCCTTTTGTGATGGAACTCCCGAATTACCGTTTTCCGTCGGCAAAAAGCGTATTGCTTTTAATGTGGGATAAGGCCAGGGACTTTATTCAGCGGGCGTTTACGGTGATCTTTTTTGCAACGATCATTATCTGGTTTTTGCAGACCTTTGATACCAGGTTGAATGTTGTATCAGACAGCAGCCACAGCCTGCTTGCCCTGCTCGGAAAATGGATTGCTCCGGTATTTGCACCGCTTGGGTTTGATGACTGGCGTGTTTCCACATCATTGATCTGCGGGTTTACGGCAAAAGAAGCGGTGGTAAGTACAATGAGCGTACTGACAGGAACCAGCATGGCAAATCTCGGGACGGCGCTGGGAGGCATGTTCACGCCGCTTACTGCAGTGAGCTTTCTGGTATTCACACTGTTGTATACACCGTGTGTGGCAGCGATCGCAGCGATAAGACGTGAGATGGGCTCAAGGCTTCAGAGCATCGGCGTTGTGCTCATGCAATGTGTGGTTGCGTGGCTCGCGGCATTTGTAGTCTGTCAGATCGGGGGGATTTTTGTATGAATCAGTTCGATATACTGGTGTTGATTTTTCTTTTTTTCTGGAGTATTCTGGCAGTGCGCCATATATATAGAAGAAAAAAATGCGGAAAATGTACCGGCTGTGGCTGTGGCGGCGCGAACTGTAAAGGCTGTGGGAGATAACGGTATTTTTTTGAAAACATATGCAAATAACCTTGTATTAGCATCGCTTCTATGATAGAGTAAGTTTAGCTAATAGTGTTAAAATATTAACGATAACCGAAACAGGAGGAGTTACATACAATGAGAGGAATACGAACAGCCGTATCCGATTTGCGGAAACAGATTTTTACCGAAGTCGCGAAAATTGCATGCGATGAAGAGGTGAATCTCAATGATGCGGTGGAAGCAATTCCATATACCGTATGCCCGGGAGATGTCCCGAAATATCGTGAGAGTATTTATCGCGAGCGCACGATCGCAGCAGAAAGAGTAAGACTTGCCATGGGTATGTCTTTAAGACCGGAGGATCGTCCGGTACATGTTACCAGTGGCCTTGAGGAAAGCAATATTTCCGAAAAATATTACGAACCACCACTTATGCAGGTGATTCCGTCTGCATGTAATATGTGTGAGGAAAAGAAGTTTGAAGTATCTGATATGTGTCAGGGATGTATCGCACATCCGTGTACCGAGGTCTGTCCAAAGGGTGCGATCTCACGTGTGAACGGGAAATCTTATATTGATCAGTCCAAATGTATCAAGTGTGGAAAGTGTAAAGCTGCCTGCCCATATGATGCAATTGCAAAGAAAGTAAGACCGTGTTCCGTTGCATGCGGTGTCGGAGCAATCTCTACCGATGAGCTTGGACGCGCGAAGATCGACCCGAATAAGTGTGTGGCATGCGGCCAGTGTATGGTAAGCTGCCCGTTTGGTGCAATCGGAGACAAGTCACAGATTTTCCAGTTACTTCGCTGTATGAAGGAAGGTGGAAAGGTCGTTGCAGAGATCGCACCGGCTTATGCAGGACAGTTCGGACCGAACGCATCTCCGCAGAATGTGAGAGAGGCATTGATCGAACTTGGATTCGTTGATGTGCGAGAAGTGGCATACGGTGCAGATATCGGAGCCGTCGCGGAGGCAAAACATTATGCAGAGCATGTGGCAACAGGAGAACTTCCATTCCTGCTGACTTCCTGCTGCCCGGCATGGTCCATGCTGGCAAAGAAGCAGTTTCCGGATCTGATCGGTTCTGTATCACAGGAGCTGACACCGATGGTCGCTACAGCAAGAAGCATCAAGAAGGAAAATCCGGATGTCAAGGTCGTATTTATCGGACCGTGTGCGGCCAAAAAACTTGAAGCAAGCCGTACTTCCGTGCGCAGTGACGTGGATTTTGTCATTACTTTTGAAGAACTGGATGCCATGTTTGCCGCGAAGAATATAGATCCAAACAAGGTAGAAGGAACAGAGACACTGCATGATGCAACTGCAGCAGGACGTGGATATGCGTGTGCAGGAGGAGTTGCAGGTGCTATTGAAAAATGTATCCATGAGTATTATCCTGGAGTAGAGGTAAAGATCGAACATGCGGATGGACTTGCAGAATGTAAAAAGGCACTTATGCTTGCCAAGGCAGGAAAGAAAGACGGTTGCATGATCGAGGGAATGGGCTGCCCGGGAGGATGTATCGCAGGAGCCGGAACCATACTTGCACTGAACAAGGCACAGCAGGAAGTAAAGAAGATTCAGGATGAATCAGAACAGAAAATCCCTCCGAAGGAACTGGCAGATATTGAATTGCTCTAAGGCGGGGTAAAAAGAAAGAGGAACTGTAAAATGAGTAAAGTCAGAACAAGATTTGCACCAAGCCCTACGGGACGGATGCACGTTGGAAATTTAAGAACAGCTTTGTATGCATATCTGATCGCAAAGCATGAGGGCGGAGATTTTATTTTGAGAATCGAAGACACCGATCAGGAGCGTTATGTGGAAGGCGCGGTTGAGATCATTTACCGTACGCTGGAAAAGACCGGTCTTGTGCATGATGAAGGACCGGATAAGGACGGAGGCGTAGGACCTTATGTCCAGAGCGAACGTCAGGCGAAGGGCATTTATCTGGAATATGCCAAAAAGCTGATTGAAAAAGGAGAAGCATACTACTGTTTCTGCGACAAGGAGCGTCTGGAAAGCTTAAAACAGACGGTTGCTGGAAAAGAAATTTCTGTCTATGATAAGCATTGTCTGTCTCTCAGTAAAGAAGAGGTGGAGGCAAATCTTGCGGCTGGCAAACCATATGTCATCCGCCAGAACAATCCACGTACCGGAACGACAACATTTCATGATGATATTTATGGCGATATCACGGTGGATAACTCGGAACTGGATGATATGATCCTGATCAAATCGGACGGATATCCGACTTATAATTTTGCCAATGTAGTGGATGATCATCTGATGGGAATCACACATGTGGTACGTGGAAATGAATATCTTTCCTCTTCCCCGAAGTATAACCGTCTCTATGAGGCATTCGGATGGGAAGTGCCGGAATATATCCACTGTCCGCTGATCACCAATGAGGAACATCAGAAATTAAGCAAACGATGCGGTCATGCATCCTATGAAGATCTGATCGATCAGGGATTTTTAACTGAGGCTGTTGTGAACTTTGTGGCACTGCTCGGCTGGAGCCCGGCAGATAACCGTGAGATCATGTCACTTCAGGAGCTGGTGGAGGCATTTGATTATCATCATATCAACAAATCGCCGGCAGTCTTTGACTACACAAAACTCAAGTGGATGAACGGTGAATACATCAAGATGATGGATTTTGACCGGTTCTATGAGATGGCGGAGCCTTATATCAGGGAAGTGGTCACAAAAGACTATGACTTAAAGAAGATCGCCACACTGGTAAAGACCAGAATTGAGATTTTCCCGGATATCAGAGAGCATATTGATTTCTTTGAAGAACTTCCGGAATATGATGTTGCAATGTATACGCATAAGAAAATGAAGACAAATGCCGAGACTTCACTGGAAGTGCTTACCGAGATACTTCCGAGACTGGAAGCGCAGGAAGATTACAGCAACGATGCACTTTACGCGTTGTTATGTGACTATGTGGCAGAAAAAGGCTGCAAAAACGGATATGTGATGTGGCCGATCCGTACCGCAGTGTCCGGCAAGCAGATGACACCGGGTGGAGCAACGGAGATCATGGAAATTCTTGGAAAAGAAGAATCCATTGCCCGCATCAGAAAAGGAATCGAATTACTGAGCAGATAATAAGATCAGAAGGAAAAAGAGTGAAGATATTATATTTTCACTCTTTTTTTGACAGGGAGTACAGATTGGAATTCAGCAAATCACAGACAGAGGCAATTGAGCATAAGGATGGGCCGGCGCTTGTACTGGCAGGACCGGGCAGCGGGAAAACGGCGGTCATTACGGAACGAACCAGCCGCCTGATCACAGAACATGGGGTGGACCCATCCCGTATACTGGTCATCACATTTACACGTGCAGCCGCGCGTGAAATGCAGGAACGGTTTATCCGACGCATGGGAAAGCATTATCCGGTGACGTTTGGAACCTTTCATGCAGTGTTTTTTACCGTGCTGAAATATGCATATCATTTTCATGCGGGAAATATTATAAGAGAGGATGTTAAATACCAGTATATGCGTGAGATCGTCACACATATGGGGCTGGAATATGATGATGAGGCAGAATTTCTCTCATCTATCTTCGGAGAGATCAGTATGGTGAAAAATGCGGGCGTACCGCTTGAAAATTACTATTCGGCAAATCTGCCGGAGCATGTATTCCGAAAGGTCTATCGTGCATATGATGACAGGCTGCGGCGCAGCAGGCTTTTGGATTTTGATGACATGTTAGTTTATACTTACGAGCTTTTTTCACAGCGCAAAGATATCCTGTCGGCATGGCAGAAAAAATACCGCTACATACTGATCGATGAGTTCCAGGATATCAACAAGCTTCAGTTTGACATCATGAAAATGCTTGCGTTGCCGGAAAACAACCTTTTTGTGGTGGGGGATGACGATCAGTCCATTTACCGCTTCCGCGGGGCAAAACCGGAGCTTATGCTGCATTTTGACCAGGATTATCCGGATGTGAAAAAAATCGTACTGAAGGAGAATTACCGCTCCACAGCAGATATCGTGAATGCGTCCTTGCGTCTGATCGGCCACAATACGGAACGCTTTGAAAAAGAGATCCAGGCGGCGGGAAGCTCCGGTATGCCGGTGCAGTTTTCTGTTTATGAAGACCAGAGAGCAGAAAATAAAAAGATCATAGATGAGATACTGGCGTATGTGCAGGAGGGCGGAAGCTATGCAGATATCGCGATCCTGTTTCGAACCAATACGCAACCCAGACTTCTGATGGAGCAGCTTATGGATTATAATATCCCGTTTATTACGAGAGATAATATTCCAAATCTGTATGAACACTGGATTGCAAAGGATATTTTTGCCTATATCCATATGGCACAGGGGAGCCGTACCAGAAGAAATTTTTTACAGGTCATGAACCGGCCGAAACGCTATATCAGCCGGGAAAATGTAGATGAAGAGGAAATCGCATTTGATGTGCTGCTCGATATTTACCGTGATAAACCGTGGATCGCAGAACGGATTGAAAAGCTGGAATGCGATTTGAAGGTAATAGGACGTATTACTCCGTTTGCGGCGATCAACTATATCAGGCAGAGTGTCGGTTATGATGAATTTTGCCGTGAGTATGCGGATTACCGGAGGATCAGCGAGGAAGAACTGTTTGAAAAGCTGGATGAACTGCAGGAGGGAGCAAAGGGATACCGGGATTTTGATGCGTGGTTTACGCATATCGAAGAATATACTAAAGAGCTGAAGCGTCAGAGCGAAAAGCAGCGTGAAAATAAAAACGGTGTACTGCTTGCAACACTGCACAGCGCAAAGGGACTGGAATTTAGGACAGTCTATATCGTGGATGTCAACGAGGGGCTTATGCCTTATAAAAAGGCGGTGCTTGAAGCAGATGTGGAAGAAGAAAGGCGCATGTTCTACGTTGGTATCACACGCGCCAAAGAAAAATTGAAGCTCTGTTCCGTGAAAAAATTAAACAACCATGAGACAGAGATCTCCAGATTTATCCGGGAAATGAACGAAACAGGGGCTTAGTCCATTTCGTTAAATTCCTCCTCGTCTAAAAGCTCGTCAAAACGATCTGCGACGATCTCATATTCCTCATCATCGGTAATATTGTCTAAAGAAGGATTGCCGTCTTCATCTTCAAAATATCGATAGATGTAGACCTTTCCCTCTTCATTGTCCCTGCCGTTTTCATCTAACGGAAGCAGCGCAATATAATCCTGGTCTGCTGCTTCAAAGATCGTGAGAATTCGGCATTCTACCTCAGAGTCGTCATCCAGACTTAAAGTTACGAACATATCTTCATCATCATTGGTATTTTCCTGTTTTCCCATATCAGTACCTCTTTTCTGTGATAAATTGCTGACGCAGTACCATTCTACCAGTTCTGTGACCGCTTAGCAACCGGCACTGGAAAATTATATGGATTTTTCTATACAAATATAAAAAAAACAGGTATAATAAAATACAAATGTGCAACAGAGGGCGAAACAGATGAAGTATGAGATAAATGAGGGAAATTACGCTGCAATGGGAGTGACCAGAGAGGGAAGAGATCTGGTGTTTACATTTGCGGCAAAACAGGATCAGATATGTGCCGTGCTGCTTTATGACAGAGTGACCGGACGAAAACAGATGCGGATTGAACTGCCGAAAGAATATTGTGTCGGTTCCCTTCATTCTGTCCGCATACGGAATCTGGATTATCGGAAGTACGATTATAATTATGAGATTGATGGAAAAGTATGCATGGATACCTATGCGAGAAAAATTGTGGGCAGAGAGCTGTGGAATGACAGTGTGCGGATACAGAAGAACCCCCTGCTGCGCTGCGGCTTTGATTTCGCTTCTTTTCACTGGAGAGAAGAGCGGCCGGTGATCTCAAAACAGGATATGTTCCTTTATAAGCTGCATGTACGCGGATTTACCATGGATACGGCAGCAAAAAATAAAGGGACATTTGCGGCGCTGCAAAAGAAAATTCCCTATCTGCAGGAATTGGGAGTGACTTCGGTAGAGCTGATGCCGGTCTATGAATTTGAAGAGATCGAAAGAGAGCAGCAGGACAGGCTCCCTGATTATGTGACACAGAAAAAAAGACCGGAAAAGAAAAAGACAAAGATAAATTTCTGGGGTTATACCAGAGGAAATTACTTTGCACCAAAGGCTTCGTTCGCAGCTTCGGACAATGCAGCATTGGAATTGAAAAAACTGATCCAGGCGTTTCACAATCATGGAATTGAATGCATCATGGAAATGTTTTTTCCGCGAGAGGTTCCTGCCTGCGAACTTATTGACGCACTGCATTACTGGGTACTGGAGTACCATGTGGATGGTTTTCATTTACAGGGTGAAAATATTCCGGTTACGGTGATTGCACAGGATCTTCTGCTGCAGAACACCAAGCTTTTTTATGTCTGGTTTGATGAAACGGCAGTGGCACGGGAGGAAAAGAACGAACACCTGTTCTTTTGCAATGATGAATTTGAATATCCGATCCGTCGGATGCTCTGCGGCAGAGATGCAAATCTATATGATTTTACAAGCCAGATGCGCAAGCAGCAGGAGCATGCTTCTTATGTGAATTATATCTGTGATAACAACGGGTTTACACTGGCAGATCTTTTCGCGTACAGCGAGAAACACAATGAGGCAAACGGGGAAGACAACAGCGATGGGAGCAACTGGAATTACAGCTGTAATTGTGGCGCGGAGGGAGAGACAAAGCGGAAATATATCTTAAATCTCAGAAAACGGCTGTTCAAAGATGCAATGGCAGCGCTCTGCCTTGCGCAGGGAGTGCCACTGCTTTTTTCCGGAGATGAATTCGGAAATTCGCAGGAAGGAAATAACAACGCATATTGTCAGGATAATGAGATCGGCTGGGTCAACTGGAGGCAAAAAAAGAAAAACAGTGAACTTTTTGGCTTTACCAAAGCAATGATCCGCTTCCGAAAAGAGCATCCGGTCTTAAGGCTGCCGGAGCCGATGCAGATGTGTGATTTTATGGGAGAGGGTTTCCCGGATCTTTCCTATCACGGAGAAGAGGCGTGGCTTGCCGGCTTTGAACCGGGCAGACAGGCAGTGGGACTGCTGTATGGCGGAAGCTATGCACTGCACGCCGATGGAACAGCAGATGACAATATATATATTGCATTTAATTTTCATGTGACAGAGAAAAAACTGGCACTTCCCGGAAATAAAAAAACAAAGGGCTGGTATCGCGTGATCGATACGGCAGCAGGCAGAAATGCGGTGGTGGAACACGGGGCGCAAAAAGAGCAGAAGCAGACGGTTATCGCACCGCAGTCTGTCGTGGTTTTTATCGGAAAGAGGTAGACAATGAAAGCATGGAAACATTTTTGCACCATCAATCATCATAAATATCTGGTCATGAAAGGGTGCTTCCGTGTCGGCTTATACTGGCAGGGACTTATTCATGATCTCTCAAAATATTCCCCGACGGAATTTCTGGTGGGCTGCAAATATTATCAGGGAAACAGAAGTCCGAACAATGCGGAGCGTGAGGAAAAGGGGTATTCTGCCGCGTGGCTGCATCACAAGGGCAGGAATAAGCATCATATGGAATACTGGATCGATTATGGGGTACCGGATAAGGAGGGGCCGCATAAAGGCGAGAGCAAGGGCATTGAGGGAATGAAAATGCCGATACGTTATGTGGTCGAGATGTTCATCGACCGTGTCGCGGCTTCCAAGAATTATCAGAAGCAAAATTACACCGACCGCAGTGCTTTGGAGTATTATGAGCATGGCAAAAAATGTCACATCCTGCATCCGGATACCCAAAAGCTTTTGGAGCTTCTGCTTCACATGCTGGCGGAACAGGGCGAGGATGTAACTTTTGCATTTATAAAAAATGAAGTTTTAAAGGGGAAGATCCCTTATTAATTTGAAAAAGAAAAAATAGAATTTAAAATATCAGAAGGGCAAAAAGAGGGAACGAGATATGGTAAATGAAAAAAAGATCCTGTACAGCGGAATGCAGGCGACAGGAACCCTGACACTGGGAAATTATCTGGGGGCTTTAAAGAACTGGCTGAACTGGAATGAAGAATATGAGTGCTTTTTCGGAGTTATGGATCTGCATTCACTGACCGTGCGTCAGGAACCGGCAGAATTCCGGAAGAATGCGAGAAATCTGTATGCACTTTATGTGGCAGCAGGGCTTGATCCGAAAAAGAACTGTCTGTATTATCAGTCTCATGTATCTGCACATGCGGAACTTGGCTGGATATTAAACTGCTTTACCTATATGGGAGAACTCAACCGTATGACACAGTTCAAAGATAAGGCGGCAAAGCATGCGGACAATATCAATGCGGGACTTTATACCTATCCGGTGCTTATGGCGGCGGATATCCTGCTGTATCAGACAGATGTGGTGCCGGTCGGTATAGATCAGAAGCAACATCTTGAGATATGTCGTGACATTGCGGAGCGCTTCAATAATATCTACGGTGGGGTGTTTACGATTCCGGAGGCCTATATTCCGAAGGCTGGAGCAAAGATCATGAGCCTTCAGGAACCGGAAAAGAAAATGTCGAAATCCGATGAAAATGTAAATGCGACCATAAGGCTTTTAGATGATACGGATACGATCATCCGTAAATTCAAGCGTGCGGTGACGGATTCCGGCAGTGAGGTGCGCTGCTCGGAGGAAAAACCGGGTGTCAGCAATCTGATGAGTATCTATGGCTGTGTGACTGGAAAAACAATGGAAGAGATTGAAAAAGAGTTTGACGGAAAAGGCTATGGAGAATTTAAACTTGCTGTCGGAGAGGCAGTTGCAGCGGAATTAAAGCCGCTCCAGGAGCGCTACAATGAGCTGATCACAGATAAAGCATATATTGAGTCCTGTATAAAAGAAAATGATGAAAAAGCAGCATATTTTGCAAATAAAACGTTGCGCAAAGTACAAAAGAAGATCGGACTGACGGAAAAAATCCGTTAATTCGGCAGGCTTTAAGGGAAAATAAAGCCGGGAAAAAGTGCCTGCATGTCAGATGGAAGTGGAGCCGCAAAGGAAAGCGGCTCCTTTTTTACAGGGTGAACAAAGGAAAGCTCCGCTGCATGCAGTGCCTGCCGGCTGATTTGACCAAAATCCGGATTGTAAAGGAAGTCACCGATCAGCGGATGACCGATGTATTTCATATGGACGCGGATCTGGTGGGTGCGCCCGGTCTCAAGCTGCAGATCTACCAGGGAGAGTCCGTTTCGCCCGGCGATCCGCCGGTAATGTGAGACGGCGTGTTCTCCGCGCGTGAAATTGACCTCACGTTCGATCACGGAAGTATTTTTTCTTGCAATCGGGGCATTGATCGTTCCGAAATCAGGTGTGATGCCGGAGACGATGGCAATATAGCGCCTGTGTACCTGGCGCATGCGGAGCGAGGAGGAGAGAACGGCGCTGCTTAAAGCGTTTTTTGTAATGACGGTAAGACCG
>OIZA01001109.1_pt1 | contig 10376 bp, 12 predicted proteins | sample 1588381 | NCBI WGS metagenome assembly OIZA01 (sample SAMN03283277) | human gut metagenome | biome: human-associated habitat; material: feces | host: Homo sapiens | place: Peru | collected 2012 | reverse complement strand
CCTCCTTTCAAAGCGTATCTATTATTTACGTCCGGACTTTTTCTCGTCTTTGCCGTGGCCTCTGTAAGTTCTTGTAGCAACGAACTCACCAAGTTTGTGACCAACCATATCCTCTGTTACGTATACCGGTACATGCTTTCTGCCGTCATGTACTGCGATTGTATGACCAACCATCTGCGGGAAGATTGTAGAACGGCGGGACCAGGTCTTGATAACCTGTTTCTGTCCTGCCTCGTTCATAGCGTCTACCTTCTTCAGTAAGCTAGCGTCTGCAAATGGTCCTTTTTTAAGTGAACGAGCCATCGTTTTACCTCCTATCGATTATGAAATCGCCTTACCATTTCTTCTTCTTACGATTAACTTGTTAGACTGTTTGTTTTTCTTTCTAGTCTTAAGACCAAGAGCAGGCTTGCCCCACGGTGTGCACGGACCCGGACGGCCGATACCGGTCTTACCTTCACCACCACCATGCGGATGGTCATTCGGGTTCATAACAGAACCGCGTACTGTAGGGCGAACACCCATGTGACGCTTACGTCCTGCCTTACCGATATTTACAAGGTTATGATCAACATTGCCTACAACACCAACGGTTGCACGGCATACAAGGGGAACCATTCTCATCTCGCCGGAGGGAAGACGAAGTGTTGCGTACTTTCCTTCCTTAGCCATCAGCTGTGCGCTGTTTCCTGCTGCACGAACCATCTGACCGCCCTTACCGGGATACAGCTCGATGTTGTGTACCTGAGTACCTACAGGGATCTCAGAAAGAGGAAGGCAGTTGCCGACTCTCACTTCTGCTTCCGGTCCGTTCATGATCTTCATGCCGTCCGTCAGTCCTTCAGGAGCAAGGATATATGCCTTCTCGCCGTCTGCGTAGCAGATCAGAGCGATGTTTGCTGTTCTGTTGGGATCGTACTCGATACCGATAACAGTTGCAGGAATGCCATCCTTATATCTCTTGAAATCAACGATTCTGTACTTTCTTCTGGAGCCGCCGCCATGGTGTCTCACAGTAATCTTACCCTGATTGTTACGTCCGGCATTCTTCTTCAGAGAAGTGCAAAGGCTCTTCTCGGGGGTCAGCTTTGTGATCTCAGCGAAATCAGAACCGGTCATATTTCTTCTGGAGGGTGTATAGGGGTTGTATGTCTTGATACCCATTGTCTTATCTCCTTTTCAATGAATTTTGCGCAGCCGCATCCTTCGGCCGCATACTTAACCATGCGTAAGAAACCTTTTCGTTTCCTACAGCTTACAGACCTGTGAAGATCTCAATGTCCTTGCTGTCAGCAGTCAGGGTAACAATAGCCTTCTTGGTCTTGGCAGTCTTGCCGGTAACCATTCCGCGTCTCTTGTTCTTTCCCTCGCAGTTCATGGTGTTCACGCTCTTTACCTTAGCGCCATCGAACATCTTCTCAACAGCTTCCTTGATCTGGGACTTGTTTGCCTCTGTATGAACCAGAAAAGTATATTTCTTCTCGCCCATACCAGCCATACTCTTCTCGGTAATAACCGGTTTGAGGATTACGTCATAGTATTTAATGTCTGCCATTATGCGTACACCTCCTCGATCTTTGCAACAGCATCCTTGGTCAGGACAACTGTCTTAGCCTTCATGATGTCATATGTGTTGATGGTGTTTACCAGAGTTGTATCTACATCTGCCATGTTTCTGGCGGAGAGAACTACGTTTGCATCGTTCTCGGCGATAACAACAAGACCCTTCTCAACCTTCAAATTGCTCATCACATTTGCAAAGTTCTTTGTCTTGATCTCGTCGAACTTCAGCTCATCAACAACGATAAGGCTGTTCTTCTGAACTTTGTCTGTCAGAGCGGACTTCAGTGCTGCTCTCTTTTCCTTCTTGTTAAGCTTGAAGGAATAATCTCTGGGAACGGGTGCGAATACAACACCGCCGCCGGTCCACTGGGGAGATCTGGTTGAACCCTGTCTTGCATGTCCTGTTCCCTTCTGTCTCCAGGGCTTTCTTCCGCCGCCGGATACCTCGGAACGGGTCTTTGCCTTCTGGGTTCCCTGACGATTATTTGCAAGCTGCTGTACAACCGCCATATGAACTAAATGCTCATTTACTTCAACACCAAATACGGCATCGTTCAATTCGATTGTTCCAACTTCCTTGCCTTCCATATTAAAAACAGATACGTTTGCCATCTGATTGGCCTCCTTTCGCACGTGCGCCTGGCAAAGGCACATCTATTATGCCTCGACCTTCGTGGTCTCTTTGATGGTTACCAGAGCCTTCTTCGGGCCGGGTACCGCACCCTTGATCAGAAGCAGATTCTTCTCAGCATCTACTCTTACAACCTCAAGGTTCTGAACAGTTACTTTTACGCAACCCATATGTCCGGGCATTCCCTTACCCTTGAACACACGGCTGGGAGAGGAACATGCACCGTTGGAACCCTGATGACGATGGAACTTGGAACCGTGCTTCATGGGTCCTCTGTGCTGACCAAGTCTCTTGATCGCACCCTGGAATCCTTTTCCCTTGGAGATTGCAGAAGCATCAATCTTGTCGCCCTCTGCGAAGATGTCTGCCTTGATCTCTGCGCCCAGCGTATAATCGCCAGCGTTCTCGAACTTGAACTCTCTGATATATCTCTTTGCGCTTACGCCTGCCTTCTTGAAGTGGCCTGCCTGCGCCTTGTTGACGCCGTGTCTGTGGATGATCTCTCTCTTACCGCTTGCATCCTTGTTTACGATCTTTTCCTTCTTGTCTGCGAAGCCGACCTGTACTGCGCTGTAGCCGTCATTCTCAACAGTCTTGATCTGTGTTACCACACAGGGACCTGCCTGAAGAACCGTTACAGGAACCAATACGCCGTCTTCATTGAAGATCTGAGTCATTCCGACTTTGGTTGCCAAAATTGCTTTCTTCATTTTTCCTCTCTTTCTGCCTTCTAAGGCTTTCTACATAGCGGACCACGCTGTTACCGTTGCGCCGTAACGATGTGTTCTTACGTCTAAGTAGAGGTTTGTTTTCATTACTTGGTTTTCATTTTAATATCAATGTAAACACCTGCGGGCATTTCCAGTCTCTGCAGTGCATCAACTGTCTTCTGTGTAGGTGCAATGATATCGATAAGTCTCTTATGAGTTCTCTGCTCGAACTGCTCTCTGGAATCCTTGTACTTGTGTACGGCTCTCAGAATTGTAACAACCTCTTTCTTTGTCGGCAGCGGCACAGGCCCGCTAACCTCTGATCCGGTCTTCTTTACAGTCTCGATGATCTTCTTGGCGGATGCGTCCACCAGCTGATGCTCATAAGCCTTAAGGGTAATTCTCATTACTTGACTTGCCATAAAAAAAGTCGCCTCCTTTTCGCACTTTCAGTTCAAGGCAATTTCTTTGCCTCAAGGCAATCAAATTGCCTTTAGTACGACAAGCGGTGACTGTACACTCTCCCGTGTGTGTCCTGAACCCTCACGCAACATCTCTCGGATCCCTTCCTATTCACACGTCGTTTCTGCTGAGTTGCAGACTTCAAATTGGTACAGTGACTTGCCGTCAGTTTTCTAACTTGACATTCGCTCCACGGAAAACCTGTCTGTCATCACTGGCAAACAGCAACCTCACGCTTCACAGCTATCATGCCACAGCAATTGATAGTATACATGGTGTTTTTGCTTTTTGCAAGAACTTTTAAAAAAATATTGTATTTTTTTTAGTACAATCCTTTTTGCTTTACTCCCTGTAAAACATTGGTTATAATGAATGCATCTTAATATAGAAGAAAGACATCCGTCAAGGGATGTCCGGAAAGGAATCAGACACTTATGTGGATTGCAGATCATTGGAAAGATTATGAAGTATTGGACACCTCAGGCGGCGAGAAGCTCGAGCGCTGGGGAGATTATATATTGGTACGCCCCGACCCGCAGGTCATCTGGAACACACCACACACCTCCGGCGGCTGGAAAAAGAAAAACGGGCACTACCACAGAAATGCCAAGGGCGGCGGCGAATGGGAATTTTTCCATCTGCCGGATGAATGGACGATTCATTACTCCCTCCCCTGTCTTCCTCCTGAAAAGGCTCTGACCTTCCACCTGAAGCCTTTCAGCTTTAAGCACACCGGACTTTTCCCCGAGCAGGCCACGAACTGGGACTGGTTCTCCGGGCTGATCGCCGATGCGGTAAAGAAAGATCCCGGCCGGCAGCCAAAGGTATTAAATCTCTTCGCCTATACAGGAGGAGCAACGCTTGCCGCAGCCGCAGCCGGCGCTGCCGTCACACATGTGGATGCCTCGAAGGGCATGGTCACATGGGCGAAGGAAAACGCCATCAGCTCCGGGCTGGGCGAAGCGCCTATCCGCTGGCTCGTGGACGACTGTGTGAAATTCGTGGAACGCGAGATCCGCCGCGGGAACAAATATGACGGCATTATCATGGACCCTCCCTCCTACGGAAGGGGCCCGAAGGGCGAAATCTGGAAAATCGAAGAGAGCATCTGGCCGTTCATAGAACTGACAGCGCAGCTGCTCTCAAAGGATGCCTTATTCTTCCTGATTAACTCTTATACAACGGGACTGCAGCCCGCCGTTCTCTCCTACATGATTAACACCGCCATTACAAAACAGTTCGGCGGTACCGTGGATGCTGAGGAGATCGGACTACCGGTAAAGGAATCCGGGCTGGTACTTCCCTGTGGCGCGTCAGGACGCTGGCACAGAGCCTAGAGCACATGGTCACGCAGAAACGGAACCCGCCGCAGCAGTGCTGTCACCACCACCGAAAGGACAATTGTTCCCGCCGCGAACAGCGGAAGGGAATACCTAAGGTCATAGTCCAGCGGAGTCCTATGCATACCGACATAACAGATTTTCAGAAATACCGGATGGAGGAGGTAAATGCCGAAGCATAACAGGGCAGCCTTCTTCCACATTCCGGTATTTTTTTTTGCTCCGGGGTCTCTCCTCTGCCATGACCTTGCCCACGCAAACAGCATGACCGCCAGAACCGCCGAAAACGGATTATTATACCCCATCTGGAAATCTGCGCCGCCAGCCGCTTCCTTATCAGCCATACCACCATCGCAGCAACACCCATCGGCGCAAAGATACTCTGGAGAATACCGACCCAAGGCTCCGAATTATTTCTCCTCTCCACAACACCGTCCTCATAGGCGAAGAAATATCCATATATATAATAGAAGAAATAGATTCCGCCGGTCGGCAGAGGAGTCATCCAGTCCACCCCCGCTGTCATCTCCAGATATTGTGAAATGCCGCACCGCAGGAGCGCAACACCCATAAACATATAGACGATCCCTCGCGGTATCACATCGACGAATTTCCTCATCGCCGGAGAAAGCATATATAATAGAAGCAAAATGTACAGGTACCGCAGATGCGGCCAGCTCTGCATCCTGAACACCCTCCGTATGCCTTCCCAGATCATGCCCGGCGAAAAGCTATGCTCCGCAGCTATCTGATCAGCAACGGCAAGAGGTGCGCCGAACAGAATGAGCGCAAGAATGACACGTATACAGTATTTGAAAGCCATCAGCCGGACTGAAATCCGTTTGTCAAACCCGAGGAAAAGATAACCGGAAACCATTGCAAGCATGGGAAGCCCCCATTGGGTAAGATCTATCACGATCAGAAGAATTTTCTTCTCTGCCGGGTACGCGGAGAGGTCGGTCACTGCCATCACCCCTGCAGCCGTATGCATGAGCACTAATGCGCAGGTTGCCACCACCTTTAATTTATCAAGGTATACTCTTCTGTTCGTCGTCTCCATTTTTCCTCCGCGGCCAATCATCCATTTCTTTCGTTCAACAACCATTTATTACCTTATAAGTATATCTTCGCCTTTCTAAATAATCAAGCATTTCTTCCAACTACAGGAAATCTAAAATTTTGCAATAATTAATCATCATATTTTCCTTGCATTATTTTTTAAAAAGTTATATAATGGAATTTGTACATCAGACGACTGTCTGGTACGGAGGTAAGAATGATACGGGCGAAAATACATACATTGTCAAAACCAAAGCAGCATCTTGCCAGTGCGCTGCTGTCTGTGCTCTGCATGGCTGCCGCCGTTGCGGTCTCGTCGCTCTATTACTATTTTGTACAGGAAATTTCCCCCAACATCACGCTGATCTTTCTCTTTTTCCTGATTTTTGCCTCCAGCAACACAGTCGGCTACGGCTACGGCATCTGCTGTTCCCTCTTCATCGTGCTATGGTACAATTACAGGTTCACATTTCCTTATCATAAAGTGAATTTTTCGCTGGAGGGTTATCCCATCACCTTCCTCTTCATGTGCTCCATCACCATCTTCATCAGCACACTGACATCGCACCTCGTCCGGCAGGCGGATCTGATTGCAAAATGGCAGAAAGAGCTTGCAGAGGTGGAAAAGGAACGGACACGCGCGAACCTGCTGCGCGCCATCTCACACGATCTGCGCACTCCGCTGACCGGCATCGTGGGAAGCAGTCTTGCCTACCTCGAGAACGGCGATTTTCTGTCTGAGGAAGACAAGTCCACGATTGTCCGCAATATTTACGAGGATTCCACATGGCTGATACACATGGTGGAAAACCTGCTGACCGTCACACGCATCGACCGGGACAAGCTCTCCATCAGCACCCGCGAAGAGCCTGTCGAGGAGGTTGTCGCCGAGGCTCTGCAGCGCACGGAGCGCCGCTATGAGGGCTCTATGATACAGGTCTCCATTCCTGACGAGTTCATCATGATCCCTATGGATGCCGTGCTGATCGAACAGGTAACCATCAATCTTCTGGAGAATGCCTTGCTTCACTCCGGCACAACGGCTCCGGTCGAACTGATTGTTGAAAATCATCCGGACAATGTTTCCTTCACCATCCGCGACCACGGGACCGGCATTCCGGCGGAGATGCTGCCGCATCTCTTCGAGGGCACCGACTACATCTCGGATACGCCCGACATCCAGAAAGGGATGGGAATCGGACTTGTCGTATGTAAGACTATTATCACAGCTCACCACGGAACCATTATCGGGCGAAACCACGGGGATGGTGCAGAATTTACCTTCACACTTCCCAAGAGAAAAGAGGCATCAGATTCATGAACAGAACTACAAATATACTGCTGATCGAGGATGACAAGAGCATTTGCTCCTTTATCACTACCGCCCTGTCGGGCAACGGTTACCACATAATCTCCGCCTATACGGGAAAGGAGGGGCTCAACCTTGCCTCAGCCGACTTACCCGACATCATCCTGCTTGATCTCGGTCTGCCCGACATCGATGGCTGTCAGGTGCTAAAGCAGATGCGTGACTGGAGCGATATTCCCATCATCGTCATCTCCGCCAGAGTCAACGAGGACGACAAGGTTCTCGCACTGGATCTCGGAGCCGACGACTATGTGACAAAGCCCTTCGGCCCTGCCGAGCTGATGGCACGCATCCGCACCTGTCTGCGCAGGCGGCATTTCAGCGCATCAGGAAGATCCTACTCCGCCTCCGGTCTGGAAATCGACTTTGACAAGCATATGGTTCTGCTGGATGGCAATGAGGTTCACCTCACGCAGATAGAATATCAGCTTCTCTCGCTGCTCGCCGAGCAATCCGGCCGTGTTCTAACCTACGGTTATATCATGAATGCGATCTGGGGGCCGTACATGGACAGCAGCAACCAGATCCTCCGTGTCAATATGGCAAACATCCGCCGTAAGATCGAGAAAAATCCTGCAAGACCGCAGTATGTTTTCACGGAGATCGGCATTGGCTACCGTATGCGCGAAAATGAAAGCAATTAATATTACAGCAGGGATTCAAACAGTGCGATCAATTCTTCGCTCGTCAGGTACCCACTGTACTCCACAAGCATGCCGTCCTCATACAGCAGTGCAAGCCGCTGTCTTTCTCCGTCTTCCTTCTCCGTTATCAATTCCCGCCAGTCCTCTTCCACGGTATAGACAGGCGGCTCCGCATCAAAGCAAACATCCGTTGTCAGCTCCGTCTGCGTGAATCGCAGCCAAAGTCCGTGTTCCCCATCCGACCATTCCACCGTGCGGCTCTCCCCATTCTCCGACAGCGTTTCTTCTATATAAGAATAGCTGTCCGGCACCAGCGGCGCGACCTTTCTGCTCTGTCTCAGCTCTTCCGTCGCGTTCTGCTGTATATCTTCCGTCGTGCTTTCCGCACCGGCTGTGCCCTCAGCTTTTTCGGTCTCCAATGCACCGTTATTCTGCGCCCCGGAATACTTCTCTGTTTCGTCCTGCTCTGCAGAATGCTTCGCCTGCTGCACAAGCTCCTCTATATCCAGCCATGCAGGAGCCTCCCCGGCATCCATGTCGCTGTTCATCGTCTCCGCGGGCTCGTCCTTCGCCGTCTCCGCACACTCTAACTCTGCCGCCTCGCCGGCTGCGCCATCCTCCGTTCCGCCTGCCGTCATGTTTGCCTGCAGCCCCGGCGCCATCTCCATAATGCTTTCGGTTGTATTGTCCGTTTTAACTCCACGCATAGAAAAAAATGCTGCTCCTGCAACAATCAGGCAAAGACACGCGGCGCATCCCTTGCCGTACCGGTTCATAAAACGCACAATCTTATGCCCTGTTTTTCTCTCCTCGCTTCTTTCCAGCAGCTCCTCGTCCACACCGGACAACGCCTGCATGAGCTTCATCGCCTTTTCCGATTCCTTCACAGTACAACGCCCTCCTTCTGCAGATACTCCTTCAATCTGCCGCGTGTGCGAAAAAGGCTTGTCTTGACTGTATTCAGCTTAAGTCCATATCTCTCGGCAATCTCGCTGTACTCCTCTGCGTACCAGTACCTTCTCAGGAATACATTGCAGTCTTTCTCGGAAAGGGTATGGAGAAAGCTGTTCAACGCCCGTTGCAGTTCCTCCGCCTCGATCAAAGCCTCGGTATCATGCCCGTCGGGTACGCATTCCGCGAGCTCGTCCAAAGCGACGGCGACAACGCCGCCTCCCCGCTTTTCCGCTCTTTTCCCCTTCCATCTGTCCAGCGAGATATTCCTTGTGATCGTACCGAGAAACAGCGCCAGCTTACCCGGCCGTCCGGGCGGAATCGCCTTCCACGCGCGGAACCAGGTGTCATTGACGCACTCATCTGCATCCTCATTATCATACAGGATATGCCACGCTATGCTGTGGCAGTACGCGCCGTAGGTGCGCTGCGTTTCCGTCAGTGCACGTTCATCCCGCGCCCAGTACAGATCCAAAATTTCCGAGTCCTTCAAGATATGTCCTCCCTGTCACCTCTTTCACCCCTATAGACGGCTTTCTGCCGGAAAAGTTCCCGATCTGTAGAAAGAAATCCGTCACATCAGCGGGGCAACGATTCTCATGACCCATCCCAGAATCTTCTCCCTCAGCTTCAACGCCTTCACGCTCTCCGGGGTCTGCTCAATACACTTCGCCAGCGTGTCCTGAATATCCTGCTCGATCATTGCAATCCTGGAGTTCCGGTACAGGATCACACCACACTCGAAATGATGATACAGGCTGCGGTAATCCAGATTCACCGTTCCCACGACCGCCTTCTCATCATCCGCTGTAAATACCTTTGCATGCACAAAGCCCGGCTCGTATTCGCAGATGCGCACACCCGCCTCGAGGAGCTCGCTGTAGTAGGTCTTCGCAAGGTCAAACGCATATTTCTTGTCAGGGATGTGAGGCATGATGATTATGACCTCCACTCCCCTCTTCGCCGCATAGGTAAGTGCCATCATCAATTCATGATCGAGTATCAGATACGGTGTCATGATATGGACATAGGTGTGCGCAGTGTTGATAATGTCGAGATACACCCTTTCACCGACACGCTCCGGTCCGAGCGGGCAGACACTGTAGGGGATTACATAGCCGTCCGACGGCATAGCGCTGTCCGCCGGGCAGGCATATTTTATGAAATCATCCGGCTGCTTCTCCGATTCGTTCCACATCTCCAGAAACATGTAGGTAAAACGCTCCACCGCATCTCCCTGCACCATGATACCGGTGTCCTTCCAATGTCCGAACCGTGATTTCTTGTTGATATATTCGTCCGCGAGATTGATTCCCCCGGTAAATCCCACATATCCGTCAATAACCGTAATCTTCCGGTGGTCGCGGTTGTTCTGCCGCAGATTAAAGAACGGTCCGATCGGGTTGAATGCGGCAACCTTGATTCCCTTCTCCCTCATATCCTTGATGAAACGGGACGGAATCCACATCGAGCAGCCAAAATCATCGTAGATCAGACGTACATCCACGCCTTCCTTCGCCTTTCGTTCCATGATTTCCAAGATCGTATCCCACATCTCGCCCTGCTTGATAATGAAATATTCCATGAATATGAAATGCTTTGCATTGTTTAATTCTTCCACCAGCTTCGCGAAATTATCCTCGCCGA
>OIZA01001107.1_pt1 | contig 10379 bp, 8 predicted proteins | sample 1588381 | NCBI WGS metagenome assembly OIZA01 (sample SAMN03283277) | human gut metagenome | biome: human-associated habitat; material: feces | host: Homo sapiens | place: Peru | collected 2012 | reverse complement strand
CGCGAACTGCTGCTTCGCTGGATCCAGCACGGCATATTCGAGCCGAGACTGACCATTCACTCGTGGAACTCGGACGGCTCGGCGACAATGCCGTGGAGCTATCCCGACGCTGTCGAACCTATTCGCAGGCTGTTCGCGCAGAGGAAAAAACTCCTGCCGTATATGTACGACTGCGCATACAGATCGGTCGAGGACGAAGAGCCGATGAACGCACCCGCTTTCCTGTACTTCGACGACAAAAAGCTCTATGAAAACACAGACTCAATGTTCTTAGGCAGGAATGTTCTCGTCTTTTTCGCCTTCGACGAGGGCGTGAACGAGGTGTCCGCCTACCTGCCCGAGGGAGCCGACTGGTATTTGGGCGGCGAACTTCACAAAGGCGGCGAAACCGTCAGACTGACGATCGCCCCCGAAGACGAAATGCCTTATTTCGTACGCGCCGGCTGTGTGCTTCCGACAGATGAAGCCGCCTATGGATTCGACAGCGGCGAGGAACTTGTTTTCACGGTCTATCCGACCGAGAGCGGCGAATTTGAAAGCGACTTCTTCTCCGACGACGGAATCGGTTTCGGATACAGGGAAAACGACTGCGTGAAGCTGAAATTCACGGTAGACTGCGATGAAAACGCGGTCACGGTCAGATATGAAAATCTCGGCAAGCAGAAAATCGAGCCGAAGATAAGGCTTTGCCCAGCGGACGGACGAAAGTTGGTTGTTGAATAGGGCCAGATTGTTTCCCCCTCCTTTTGGAGGGGGATTTTTTGTAGATTTGAAAAGGCGCACAATGTCGGATGTGCGGTAGATTTAAGGCAAAACCCGCGGTTCGGCAAGCCGAACCGCGGCGCAGCAAGCCGCAGGCTTGCTGCGGTTTTCGGAACGAAAACCGTTTTGCCGTCCCGCCTTTAGATGTAAGTCGGGCTTTCTGCACTGAATTCGACAGCTAAAATGTATGGGAAACCAAGGACATGAAGATTAAAACTAAAATATAGATTACCGAAACAACTTTTCTTTATTGCTTATTGACAAAAGCGTTAAAAGGCTGTATAATTCGTTATGTGATATTTTATTTGTCGATATTTTGATTATGAGGTGAACTTCGCATGAAAATATTGAAGAAAATTTTCGGATTTATACTGTTACTGTTGGTTTCTGCATTGTTAACCGTGCCGATAACCGCCTGTTTCAATATGGCGACAGACAAATGCAAATTTGTTGACACTAAATCCGTTTATACATATGACGAGCTTTTTGACTTCGACAAAGCAAAAACAGATATCAATGAAAATATGCTTTTCTATTCAGAATGGAACGAATCGGACTATAAGACTTTCAACGCAAAGGAATTGTTTAAAGATGTAAAGTTCACCGCTGTTTCGCCTTTTCGTTCGGAGTTGGTGATGATATTCAAAGGGAACGGTCATCGTGAAATCGGAGGAACGCTTGATCTCTCAAATTATGTCAGAGACAACAGCGTAAGCAACGACGAAATCGGATATCTTCTTGAATCGAACTGCATACAATACGCGACATTGTTTATATTCAGAGGTAATGCATATCTTTTAGCCGAGCGCGGCAGTAAACCCTATTCAGAAAACGATAATTTTTCTGTGGAAGCATTAAATGAAATTATTAGTGATAAAAGAAAGGACATTACCCTGTTTCGTCTTGACGGATTTGACATCGAATTCGCAGAGGAAAATTTCCATACTATTGACAGAAAATACTATCCTTGGTGGGAACGATATATTAGCAAGTGGTGGTATATATCCGTGCATTTAACAGGGTTATATATAAGTCTTATCGACTTTGTGTTATATGCCTGCGTTGGGAGAATATCTTCGGCTGTTAAAAGGAAGAACGATAAAGATAAGTCCCCCACTCCGACCGCACCCCTCCCCTAAGCACTCACCCACTCGTACCTCAAAATAAAATTATCGCCGCACTTAGCTGTGCGGCGATTCTTCTTAATCGTAGTATTTGTCAAGCTCGATTTCACATTTCTCGTATTTCTTGATCTTCGGATTTTTGTAGACCTTGCCTCTCGCAACGACCATGTAGGGCTGTGAAAGCGCTCTGAAATCGTCGAACGGGTTTTCGTTTGAGACGAGCATGTCAGCCGATTTTCCGACTTCGATGCTGCCCGTTTCTTTGTCGATCTGCGCTATTTTTGCGTTGCCGAGCGTGGCTGTATATAATGCGAATTCGGGCGAAACGCCGACGCTGCGCTCAAAATAGTGAAGCTCGCGCCACATGTTGTAGTGGGTGGTGTAGGGGCAGCCGGTGTCGGTGCCGAGACCGACGGGGATTCCGTTTTCGAGCGCAGTTTTTGAGCCCGAAACCATGTTGTTGTAGACGACGTTCGAGTTATACTGAACCGCTTCGGAGATTCCGAGGGTCTCGCGCTTGAATCTCGCCATGGGCATCGCCGGCGAAAGAGTGCAGATCATGGCTGCGCCGTGATCCTTGAACACCTTTATCTCGTTCTCGGAAAGCGTCGAGCCGTGTTCGATCGTGTCAACGCCGTTTTCGACAGCCGCGCGAACTCCGTCCGGACTCTGAACATGGGCGGCGACCTTCAAACCATGCTTATGCGCCGCGTCACAACAGGCCTTTATCATGTCGGGCTGCATCATAAGTACGCCCGGTTCGCCTTTGACCTTAGCGTCCATAACACCGCCCGTTATCATCAGCTTTATAAGATCAACGCCCTGCGAGGCGAGTTCTTCGACCATGGCGACGGCTTCGTCGACCGAGTTAGCCGCTCTCGCGACCGAGCCGACCATATGGCCGTGAGGAACGCCGATAGCGTAGTTCGCGGCGAGTATTCTCGGGCCGTCGAGCTTACCTGAATTTATCTTGTCTCTGAGCTTGGCGTCAATGTCGCCGAGACCGCCGACAGCTCTGACTGTGGTTACGCCCGCCATAAGTCCCTGCATGGCGTAGCTATGGCATATATTCAGCGCAACGGCACGCATGAAAGCGGTCGAGAGCGCAAATTTGGCAAGCTGATCCGCCTTGAGCGGTTTGTTCTTGGGTCTGCCGCCTGCCGGAAGGTGGACATGGAGATTTATAAGTCCCGGCATGAGGTATTTGCCTGTGAGGTCGATGACCTCGTCTCCGTTTTTGGCGGTTACTTTGCCTATTTCGGTTATTTTCCCGTTCTCGACGGCGACGTCAACGCCTTTTTGGACGGTCATGCCTTCCGTTCCGTCAAGGAGGGTGCAATTTTTGAATACGGTTCTCATTTTCCTGACCTCCGAGAAATTGTTAAGCTGAGGGGAGTTGAATCCTATACGCCCAATGCTTATAAATAGATACTACCATTATTGCGTTTCAATGTCAAATCCGCAATGCTTAAATTTTATTTATTTTCGGGTACGCGGGGAAGTGGGATAGCGGAGAAATGCGGCGGCGCGGTAGCGAAGCGAGTGCCGCCGCAAGGGCGGCTGGGAGGGCATCTCCGCAGCGATAGCGGAGAGGGATGCCCGAACAGTCGCCGCGGGTGCAGCGAGGTGTTGAGAGGCGATAGAGGTCGGTGAGAACGGATTTCAACCTGCTTGGGGTTTGGGTAAAGTTGGTTTGGAGAATGCGACGGTGATTCTCGCCTGCTGCTGTCGCTTTCATTTTTTGTTTGGGGTTGGAGACTGATGGAGGCGCGCCTGCGCATTTGTGCAGGCGCGCCGGGGCTCGTTTTGGCAGAAATTTTCTCATTCGAGTATAAATTCACAATCGGCACTCGGCTCGCCACGCCGTTCCGCAGTGAGCGGAACGGCGCATGGAAGTATGCTGACAGCTGAAATTTTCAAAAACACCGACCGAGCCGGCTTGCGAGCACCGACTTTCACAAAGCACTCGCCCCCGTACCGAATAACAAAACAAGCCGCCCGTATGGCACGGACGGCTTTATTCGTTTTGCTTTTATTACTCAACTTTCATCTCAAGCAGGTCGAGCTTCTTGTAGTATGCGTCGACGGAAACTTTCATTGACTCATAGATGTTTGCGTCGATGTTGTCCTCCTGAACGCCGAGCTTCTTGGCGGTCTTGGGATCAATATAGAACTTCGAATAGAGTATTTCGGCAAGCTCAACATAGTCGAGACCCGTCTCGATGCCCTCTTTTTCCTTGGCCTTTCTGAGCGAAACGGCGAAGGTCTTGTAGAGGAACTTCGGAACATGGATGATCGGTCTGTTCGGCTGACCCATTGCTCTGTGAACGATCTTGAGGTATTCGTCCCATGTGTAGTTATACATGCCGATGGGGTATGCGTTGCCGCCCTTATTGAGCTCTGCTGCGCCGACGATCGACTCTGCGACCTGTCTGACGGTTACCATAGCCGTGCCTCCCTTGGGATACATGGTTACGGGACCCATCTTTGCGATCTGTTCAACGAAGATAGTCCAGACAGGCTTTCTGCCCTTCTGTGTGCCGAAGATGTAGGGAAGCTCCATAACGGAAACGTCCATTGTGCCGTCCTCAGCGAATGAGAGAGCGACGTCCTCCTGCTCGATTCGGCTTCTGATATACGGGTGGATCTTCGTCAGCTCCATCTCGGGACGAACCTTTGCGAAGTGAGCAAAGTATGAGCCTAAGATGACAGCCTTTGTTATGCCGGCCTGCTTAGAAAGAGTGAGAAATCTTCTGACAGGCTCGATGTTATATTTTATGTACGACGGGTATACCGGCTTCGGGAAGTCAACACGCTCGTCTACGCCTGCTGCGAAAACGAAGCAGTCGCAGCCTTCCATAGCCTTGAGGATCTCTTCGTCGCTCATGTCGAAGAAGCTACCCATTGTGAGCTCCATTTCCTTGGGAAGCTCTGCGCCCTTCGGAAGATCGGGAAGCGCAATCGTCTTAACGCTGTGACCTCTCTTGATGAACTCAGCCGCAGCCGCGCTGCCTAAAAGGCCGGTGCCGCCAATCATAAATACTTTCATTGTCGTTCCTCCTGATATGTTCGTTTTATGTGAATTACCACACTTTTTATACCTCTATATTATCCTATTATACGGCGTGAATATCAATATATATTTCCTCAACTATTTATAAAATGTTGCTAAAATCAGTGTCCAAATCTCATAAAATATGAATTTTTTATTAACAAATCTTGCTTTCCATATTTTCGTTGCGTTTTTCGCGCAACAAACTCAATCGTTAAGGGTATTTACGGAGGGACTTTGAGACCTCACCGAATCCAAGACGAAAGGAGCTTGCAACATGAGAAGCAAGGAACTGAGCGAAAAAGAAAGGCTGTTTTGCACCTATTACAGCGTCAAACAGAACGCGATCGAGGCGGCGATAAAGTCGGGGTACACCGTAGCGCCCGAAAGAGCCGCCGTTAAGCTTTTGAAAAAAGAAAGCGTGAACGCATACATTTCGACGCTTACGGCGAAAAACAAGAGCAGCCGCGACGAGGTCGCCGCAGGTTTGAGGCGGCTGGCGTTCGGGTGTATCAACGACGCCGTTACACTCGCCTTTAAAGAGGAATTTGATCCCGAAATGCTCAAGGAACTCGACCTTTTCAGCGTATCCGAGATAAAAGTGAACAGGGGCAAAGGCGTGGAGATCAAATTTTTCGACAGAATAAAGGCTCTCGAAAAGCTGTCGGCAATCATCGGTCAGAGCGACAGCGAGAGCAAGAACGACTTCTTCAAGGCGATTGAAAACGGCGCGGCGGCCTTACAGGATGTGAGCGCCGATGAGTAAGAACAGCTTTCGCCCGTTCAGCCGCAAACAGCTTATCGCTCTGACATGGTGGCATCCGAAGTCGCCTTATCGCTCATACGACGCCGTTATATGCGACGGAGCGGTGAGGAGCGGAAAGACGACATGTATGTCCATAGGCTTCGCCGCCTGGAGCATGAGCCGCTTCGATGACACAAACTTCGCTCTCTGCGGAAAGACCGTGACCTCGCTTAGAAGAAATGTCATAACCTCTCTGCTGCCTGCCCTTCGTGAGCTTGGCTTTTCGTGCGAAGAAAAGCTGACGAAGAACTATGTTGAGATTTCCTACGGCGGCAGGAAGAACAGATATTATCTTTTCGGCGGCAGAGATGAAAGCTCCGCTTCACTCATACAGGGCGTAACTCTCGGCGGCGTTCTGCTCGATGAGGTCGCCCTGATGCCGCGCTCTTTTGTCGAACAGGCCCTCGCGCGATGCTCGCTTGACGGCGCAAAGTTCTGGTTCAACTGTAACCCCGAAAATCCGCAGCACTGGTTCTACAAGGAATGGATACAGAAATCCGAAGATAAAAATTGTCTTTATGTCCATTTTCTGATGCGCGACAATCCGTCGCTTTCGCCTAAGGTCATCGCCCGATACGAAAGTCTTTACAGCGGAGCCTTCTATGAAAGATTCGTCCTCGGGAAGTGGGTCGCCGCCGACGGACTGGTTTACCCCGAAGCAGCCGCCGGAGCGTACACCGAAACAACACCGACCGGAAAGCCCGAAGAAGTCTTCGTTTCCTGCGACTACGGAACTGTCAATCCGACATCCATGGGTCTATGGGGGCGGTACGCGGGAACCTGGTACAGGATGAGAGAATACTACTTCTCGTCAAGGTCGGAGGGCAGGCAGAAAACCGACGAGGAATACTACGGCGATCTATGCAAGCTTGTCGGCGAGGAGACGGTCGGAGCGGTCATTGTCGACCCCTCGGCGGCTTCTTTCATCGAATGCATCAGGCGGCATGGGAAATTCAGCGTTATAAAAGCGCAGAACGACGTGATCGACGGCATAAGAAAGGTTTCTGACATGCTCAAAAGCGGCAGGGTACGCATCTCGCCCTGCTGCAAGGATTCATTAAGGGAATTCGGGCTTTATCGCTGGGATTCCTCGGTCTCAAAGGACTCTCCGAGAAAAGAAAACGATCACGCCATGGACGATATCCGATATTTCGTGTCAACCGTTGCTTACGGCAGGAATGAGGACTTCTTCGTCATGGCGGCGGACAGAAGCCTTACGGACTTAGCGCCGTAAGAGAAAGGAGAAAATATTGGCTTTCAAAAGAAAAACAGAAAAGGACGCGCCGTGTCAGGCGTTCTGTGTCCCGCAGACTTATCCCAAAAGCCACCCGTATGACGCTTTGAGCGACCCCGAAACGGTCGGAAAAGCCGACATCAGACTTTATTCGACCCTGCGCGACGCCATCCCGGTCATCGACGCCGCTATTTCGAAGCTCGTCAGGCTTTTGGGTACGTTCGAAGTCGTCTGCGCGGACAAAAAGGCTCAAAAAGCTTTATCGGATTTTCTGAAGAACGTCCCCGTCGGAACATTTTCGAGCGGCATAAACGCCTTTGTTTCATGCTATTTCGACTATCTGCTGACCTACGGAACGGCGGTCGGCGAGATCGTTCTCGACCGAAACGGCGAAATATGCGCCCTTTATCCCGCGTCGCTCGAAAACGTTGAGCTGACCCACGGAAGATCCCCTCTTGAATATGCGGTACGCACGGTGACAGCTAAGGGAAGTTTCCCCGTGAAGTATCCGGAGCTGGTTCTCGTCAGCGCAATAAATCCCGAGCCGAACAGCGTTTACGGAAGATCCGTTCTCAAAGGGCTTCCGTTCGTCAGCGACGTTCTGCTGAAGATATATAACACTATCGGAGTTAACTGGGAAAGAATCGGAAACGTTCGCTACGCTGTCACTTACAGACCGCAGAACGACCCCGGCGATAGAGCCTACGCCAAGCAGAGAGCCGAACAGGTCGCTTTGCAGTGGGGCAAGACAATGCAGCCGTCGGGTCCTGTCAAGGACTTTGTCGCCGTCGGCGATGTGAATATCAAGGTCATAGGCGCGGACAACCAGATTCTCGACAGCAACATACCCGTCAGACAGATGCTCGAACAGATAGTCGCTAAACTCGGCATACCGCCGTTTCTTTTAGGTCTTAACTGGTCGTCGACGGAAAGGATGTCGTCCCAGCAGGCGGACGTTCTCACAAGCGAGCTTGAGTATTACAGAGAAACGCTCAATCCCGTGTTGAGAAAGATATGTTCGCTGTTTCTGAGAATGAACGGCTACGGATGCGACTTCGAGATAATCTGGAACGATATCACGCTTCAGGACGAGCTTCAGATAGCTCAGGCAGAATACTACAACGCACAGACACAAAAGCTCAATAACGAAAGCGCAGGTGAAAATATTGAATGAAGAACAGACGGCTGTAATGACAGAAGCGGACGACGGCGTTATGGAGAAGATCAACCGCCTTTCGAGAAAAAAGCTCGAAAAAAATGAAGTGTACATTTTCAACATAACGCTCTGCGACAACGAGGTTGACCGTGACTTCGACGTATTCAGCGAAAAGTCGCTGAACGAGCTTGGAAAGCTCTTTATCGGAAAGACGGGCATATCCGATCACAGTATGAAAAGCAGCGATCAGACTGCAAGAATATATGCGACATGGATAGAAAAAACGCCCGGGAAACTCACCTCATACGGCGAGACTTACGTCGCGCTCAAAGCCGGCGCGTACATGGTCAAAACAAAGCGCAACGATGATCTGATCAAAGAAATCGACGCAGGCATCAAAAAGGAAGTCAGCGTCGGATGCAGCGTCGCAAAAAGTGTCTGCTCGGTATGCGGCAGGGATGTCATGCGAGACGGATGCGAACACGTCAAGGGCAAAACCTACGGCGGAAAGCTCTGTTATCACACGCTGACAGACCCCACCGACGCATACGAATGGTCATTCGTCGCAGTTCCGGCGCAGAGAGAAGCCGGAGTAACAAAGGCGTTCAAGGCGCAAAAGGAGGAAAAATCATTGGAAAACATCAGGGAATTCTTTAAGTCTCAGACGGGATCAGTCAGCGTGACGAAAAGTCAGGCTCAGAGCATCGTCGAATATATCGAGAAGCTCGAAAAGCTCAGCGAGGACGGAAAAAGCTATCGAAGCGAGCTTGTCAGACAGGTCAAGTCGCTCGCTCTGATAACCATGCCCGAGGTCGGCGAAAAGGCGTTCGACTCGGTATGCAAGGCGATGAGCGTCGACGATCTCAGAGAGCTTCGCGACGGACTTTCGAAGAAGAAAAACAGTTCCCTGCCGCCCGTGGTTCAGCTCGCGGCGGCAAAGGAAACAACACACGCAAACAACTATAACGAATACAAAATCTAAGGAGGAAAATTATGGCAGACATCAATTTCAACGGAATCAACGAGCAGTGCATCACTCTCAAAAAGAAGTCGGGCGCGACGGTCAACGTCGGCGACTTCGTTTCGATCACAGACGACGGCGAGGCAGGCGCGGTAGCGGCAAAGGGCGATATCGTCGGCAAGTGCGTCGCAAGCCGCGGCGGCTTCGTCACGGTTCAGATCTCGGGCTACATGACCGCCACGGCGGCCGCAAGCGAGACTATCACAAGAGGCTACGGCGCGTTCGGCGTTGACACCTCGGGCAAGATAGCCGCCGTCACGGGCGCAAGAAAAATTCTCATCGTCGAATACAACAGCACAACCGGCAAAGTCGGTTTTATATTATAAGGAGGTACGACCAACATGGCAATATATGAAAACTTAAAGCTCGACAAGGGACTTTATACCACAGGCAAAAGCTTCACACAGGCTCTCGAAGCCCTCGACCCTTCGGAAAACTACAAGGGTACCTCGCTTGAGGGGCTTGACGCTTATCAGAGACAGCTCAAGCGCTTCGACATTCACGTCAAGGGCAGAAACAGCGACACTGTCGAAAAGTTCTTCAAGACAGCCGACAGCGCGGCTCTCTTTCCCGAATATGTCAACAGAGCAGTCAGAAAGGGCATGAACAACGCGAACAAGCTCGGCGGCATCGTCGCAACAACAACTGTTATAGACGGTCTCGACTACCGCCCGATAACGTCTGTTGACGACGGCGACAAGGAAGCGAGCGTTGTCGCGGAGGGCGCGGTCATTCCGTCGACAACGGTCAAGACTCAGCCTAATCTTATCAAGCTCAACAAGAGAGGCCGTATGCTCGTAGCGTCTTATGAAGCTATCAGATTTCACCGTCTCGACCTGTTCACGGTCACACTCAGACAGATAGGCGCTTATATCGCAAGAGCTCAGCTCAAGGACGCCGTCGATGTTCTTATCAACGGCGACGGCAACTCCAACGCCGCCGCAACAGTTTCAACCGCTTCGGCAGGCACTCTTGCATACAGCGACCTCGTCAATCTCTGGAGCAAGCTCGATCCCTACGAGATGACGACTCTTATCGCAAGCCCCGAGATGATGACCAAGCTTCTGAATATGTCCGAGTTCAAGGACGCCGCGGCAGGTCTGACCTTCCACGGAACCGGCAAGAGCGTCACACCCCTCGGCGCCGAGCTCATCCGCTGCAACAGCGTACCGAGCGACAAGATCATTGCGCTTGATAAGAATTGCGCCCTTGAAATGGTACAAGC
>OIZA01001106.1_pt1 | contig 10398 bp, 6 predicted proteins | sample 1588381 | NCBI WGS metagenome assembly OIZA01 (sample SAMN03283277) | human gut metagenome | biome: human-associated habitat; material: feces | host: Homo sapiens | place: Peru | collected 2012 | reverse complement strand
TCACCTTCAGTTCTTGCATAGCAGCAAGTAAAAAATAAACAGAGGAGAAAAAGAGCATGAAGAAACTGGCAAGAAGCATGGTGGCATTTCTTCTTTGCGTAATGATGCTCGTCAGTATATTGCCGACGACAGCGTTTGCAACAGAAGATCAGATGCCGATTGAAAATGTTCAAGACGAGTTGCAAGTCTCTGACAGCGAAGAGATTGAAAATGAAGAAGATGGCGAAGAAATTGACTTGAAAGCTCCGAAAGATGTTGATGATTCCACAGATAATTTGGATCAAATCATTCTAAATGGAAATGGTTTAGAGAGCGTAGTTAAAGAAGCGGATGCAGGTTACTGGATCAGCGGTGACGCTTATAATTCAGTTGTTCTTCGCAAAGAGTATAACGTTGCATCTGGTGTTGTGGAGAGCACGTTGTATTTAAACGATGCAAGTGGCAATAACCAGAATGTTTGCCATGTTCTGGAGGTTGATCTGAGTAATTCCAATGTGGATCTTCTTTCTGGTTATAGCGATATGGATCCAACTGTTTGGAAAACACAAGTTACTTCTGAGCAAGCAAAGGCAGCAGAGAGAACAATTGGCGTCAATGTTGTAGGCGCCATCAACACGAATCTCTCTTGGGAAAGCAATGAACCTATCGGTATGCTGGTCATCAACGGCATCGTTCACCATCAGGGAACATCTCAGTCTTATTTTGTCCTAACTAATGATGGAAAAGCTGAAATTCGTAATGGCAACGAGCCTCTTCAAGGCAATGAGTGGCAGGCAACCTCCACATTCCAAATCATTGTTCGCAATGGTGTGAACATGTATAGTACCCCTGATCACGCAACGGGTTCCCGTGCGCCGAGAACTGCTATTGGAATCAAAGCGGACGGCAGTGTGATTATGTTTGTGGTAGATGGTCGGCAGGCCCCTTATTCCGTGGGAATGACCGGTTATGAGTTGGCGCAGGCGATGATCGATCTGGGTTGTGTGGATGCGGTCGGCTGCGACGGCGGTGGCACATCTACTTTTGTCTCCGAGAGAGCGGGTACTGGGGAACTCAAGGTTCAAAACTCTCCCTCTGACGGTGTGGAGAGACCTACTCTCGGCACTTTGATGGTCGTTTCCAAAGCGAAGCCAACCGGTGTCTTTGACCACGCCATCCTTTCCCCTAATAGTGATCTCTATACACCAGCTTCAACGATTCAGTTTACTGCCATGGGTGCTGATAGCTCCGGTGCGGCGGTTGCCGTGCCTGAAAATGTTATCTGGCAGTTGAGTGAGAACTCCGCAGAGATGGGTACTATGAACGCTGCTACTGGTTTGTTTACCGGAGCAGGAAGTGTTACTGGAACTTTGAGCGTGGAGTTGGTTTACGAGGGGGAAGTGGTTGGCACTACCAGCGTCAGGTTGGTTCATCCTGACAGCGTTTCCTTTGCATCCGATGAGATGAGTTTAGGTTTTTCGGCCACCTGTGAACTGGGGTTGAATGCCAGATTTGGAAATGTTAACGTGAACTATGCGGCATCGGACTTCCTGTGGAGCCAGTCTGATGCAAACATGGGTATTTTTAACGAGGACGGTACATATACCACTAATGATAGCACGACCATCAGTGGTACGATCAGTGCTACCTATGCGGCGGATCCTTCCCTTGTTGCGACCATGACGATGGTTGTCGGCAAACTGCCTACTATTGTCTGGGACTTTGAGGATGTTACCACTGTGGATGAGACTACCGGTGAGACGGTGGTGATCCCCGCCGAGGAGTACTATTCCATAGATAAGAAGGATGAAAACGGCAACCAGATCGGTCTGCTGACCACATCTAACTACAACCGAGGTGGCGTCCAGTCTGCGGAGATCGTGAGCATCGATGACGATGAGCCTGTGCGGATGGGCTCCCATGCGCTGAAGCTTAATTACGACTTCAGAAACTGCGGCTCGGTCACGGAGGGCGCATGCATCGGTACAAGAGTGGTTTCTCCAATTCCCGGCTCACCTACCGCAATCGGCGTATGGGTGTACGCTCCGGAGGGGATGGGTATTAAGTGGGGCGGCGATGGAACGACTGCCGGCTTCTGGCTGCGGGGTCAGTATAAGGACTCTACCGGTGCGGTTCAGCAGTACGACTTTACGTTTGAGCCCAAGGTATTTGGCGATGACCCGTCCCAATGGCCCGATGAGTATCCCGGCATCTGGTGGGAAGGCTGGAGATACTGCGAGGCGAAGCTGAACGGCTATGCTCCGTATTCTCTGTTGAACAATATGACTTTTCGTCTAATGTTTGCGCATGGCATAAAAATGGGTGAACGGACTGCAGGTAGCATTTATTTTGATAATTTCCAGTTTGTGTATGGCACCAATGTGGATGATACGGATGCACCCTATGCCAATGCAATTAGTGTTAATTATGATGCTGGCCAGATGGAACTGACTGACGGCATGACGGTTTCCACCAACACCATGGGCTTCAGCATTGACTACATGGATGTTGCCAACAAGTATACCAGCGGGATTGATGCTTCGACGACTCGTATGTATATTGACGGCATCAATGTGATCGATGACAGCTACTATAACACCTATACAGACAATGATGGCAGAAATTATGTGTATGGCATAACGCTTAAGAACGGCTGGCATACGCTTACTGCTTTTGCAAAGGATAAAGCCGGTAACGAGTTTAAGGAGACACGTAAGTTTTTGGTGAATGGCAGCACCGACTTGTCCAATGTTCCTAATGTAACAGTCGACTGCTGCGAGACGGCGGCTATGCTTGGCGGCAAGATGGACATTGTCCTGCAGGCATCCGATGCAAGCCAAATTACTGCTTATAGCTTAGGCGTAAAGGTTGACAAGAATTTCCCCGATTATACAGTATCCTTCGCTGATGGATATGAAGGTTCTTATCGTTACAACAAGCTGACAAAGGTTCTTCAGATCGAGGCTACTAAAGTCTCCAACATTGCTGGTAATACAGTAGCTACGGTGGCTGTGGATGTTCCCACCACGCTGAAAAGTTGGGATACATTTAGTTATTCCGTGGAGTATTGCCAGTACGTGACAGTGGCAAATGAGAAGTACACCTACTCAAAGGATGTACAGGAGTACAGTGTTGAGTGTATGTACTCTGTTTCCGCAGAGCCGATTCTTGTGGGTGAAAGCGGTGTAATCACCGTTATAAGTAAGGGCGCATCCGTGGCTGGTGTCGGCATTTACAAGGAAGACGGGACACTAATTGGCAAGACCGATGAGAACGGGATGCTGACCACAGACTTCCTCGGTGCTGCAGCTGCAAATGCTACTATTTATGCCAAGGATGAGGAGGGACGGCTTTCCTTCACAAGTGTGATCTCCAGCTTTGCCGCAGAAGGCGATGAAACTTGTGCACCATTCGGTATTATGAATCACGCCTCCCAAAACAGTGGCTTGGAGAACAGCGTAACGTGGTTTACCAATCCCAATGCCAAAGCCCAAAAGCTGCAATATAAGACTTTGGGTAACAATGCATGGATAACGCTCGACGCTGCAAGTGCTCGCATTACCTTTACAAAGGGTGGGAACTCCATGGTGGGTATCCACAGTGCAACAATTTCTAACCTTAATACAAATACAACATATGTATATCGTGTTGGCGATGGGAATCAGTGGTCCAAGGAGTATTCCTTCAAGACTGATAATCGTGATGGTACAGTAAAGTTTTTCGTTTTGGGTGACATCCAGACAGAAGATTTAGCGCAGGTCACGGAGATTGTTGCGCAGCTTAACGAGAAAGACTTCGACTTTGGCATTCAAACTGGTGATGCGGTGGATGATGCCACGAGTTATACCTACTGGATGGGTATCGTTAATTTGATTGGTGCCGATGCATTGGACGATACCGATATGATCCATGTTCTCGGAAACCATGAGTTTGCAGGCGATGCTGATGCCGAGAGGTCTACGAAGATATATAATCTGCCCACCACGGGCTACGGCGGACACTATTCTGTAGTTTACGATAATGTATATGTTGCGGTTATCAACTACACATCTAACAAGCAGGAACTTGCTGATGCACTGGAATGGTTGAAGGAAGACGCGGCTAAGTCTGATGCAACTTGGAAGATTCTGGCTATGCACCAGCCTGCTTACTATACCAATACCTCCGGAGGCAATAATGAGATCCACGACATGGTTCCCGCTGCGGTAGAGGCAGCAGGTATTGACTTCGTGTTCTCTGGTCACGATCACTCCTATGCACGTACTCAGCCCATGACCGGAGGCAAGGTGGATGAAGAGAGTGGTGTTGTGTACTTTATCAGCGGCTCTAGGTGAGAAGTCTTATTCTGTAACAAACAATCCTGACTTCAACTTTGCACATTTGGTAGATGACTACGATTCTGTTTACCTGAGTGTGGAAGCGGGTGAGCGCACAATTACCATTCGCTGCCTTGAACATAGTGGCGAGGAGCTTGACAGCTATACCAAGGAGAAGAAGCTTTGCAATGAGCACGAGTATGTTCTCGCTACCGAGGGTGTGATCTCTTGTAGAAACTGCGTTTATAAGATTGCGTTCAATCAGTTCAGTGGCCTTTTCTATGATGAGGAGAATCAAGTCTACAAATATGCAGTTACTGGTAAGGTTTTGACGGGTTATCAGCGTATCACTGGTAAGGCCTATTACTTCCATGAAGATGGTTCTGCTTATGAAGGAGAGTACACGATTTGTGGGGAAACTTGCCTGTTTGAGCACGGTGTCTATGTTTCCTGCAGCACGGCAAACCTTCTGGATGCCGGCTGGTGTGGCAAAAACGTGGATAATGTGGAGTACGTGGTATATGCTGATGGCCTGCTAAAGTTGAATGGCAGCGGTGCTACCGGCAATTATGACAACCACGGTAACCGCCCCTTCATCAACCAGCTACGAATGATCGATCGAATCGAAGTGGGCAAGGGAATCACTGTGCTGGGGCATAATATTTTTGCCTATCTGCTTGCTACGGAAGTGACATTTGAAGAAGGGTGTACGGTTAACAACATCGCTACAGGGGCTTTCCTGTCCATGACCAGGCTGCAGAAGATCGTTATTCCCGAGAGCGTTGCGTCGATTGGCGCCATTGCCTTTAAGAACTGTACAAGTTTGGTAAAGGTGAAGATATCGAGTCCTGTGAGGAGCATTGCTGACACGGCGTTCAAGGGTTGTCCCGCGGGGCTTACGCTGTATGTTGAAGAGGGCTCTACCGCCCAACGGTTTGCAGAGACCCACGGTTTGCAGTATTCCTATGAGGATATTGTCAAGAACGGCTTCTTTGAAGAGAACGGTGAACTTTACTACTACGAGAACGATATCAAGTGGACGCGGCGCGGACTATTCATGGTGGGCAATGACTACTACTATGCCAAGAATGGCGGCGGACTGATCCGCAATGTGCGCTGCTGGGCAAGCGTCACCAACGACTTGCTTCCCAAGGACATTTATGACTTTGGGCCCGACGGCAAGATTATTTTCGATAATACGAGCGTTCACGCAATGGTAAGGTAAAAGGTAAATATATATCGGCGCAGGGCGGCTCCTTGCTGCGCTGCGCCGATATATAAATTCTGCGCAAGCAAAGGAGCGGGCAATGAATATTCAAGTCTTAGTTGCCACTATGAACCGACAGGATCACGCATTGCTGGAAGAAATGAATATTCAGACAGACGCTATCGTGGGAAACCAGTGCGACCGAAATGAGATAGAGAAATTTCAATATCGGGGACGAACAGTCGAATGGTTCTCCTTTGCCGAAAGAGGCGTCGGCTTAAATCGCAATAACGCTTTGATGCGCGCCACAGAGGATATTCTGCTGTTTGCGGACGATGATGTGGTCTACTGCGATGGATATGAGAAGACCATTCAGCAGTTTTACGCACTGCATACGGATGCGGATGTTGTCATTTTCAATTTTAAGAAGCGACGGAATGGTGGAGAGTTTCAGGATACTGTGAAGAAAAGTGGCCGCGTAGGCAGGAAAAGCATCACAAGCTTTGGAACCTATTGCATTACGGTCAGGCGAGAATCACTGTTTTTTGCCAACGTTTTCTTTCACCTACAATTTGGAGGAGGGGCACGATACAGCTGCGGTGAGGACTCAATCTTTTTGCAGGATTGCATCAGGAATAGGCTGAGAGTATACACTTGCAGGGATACTATTGGAGTATTGGATCACGGAGCATCCACTTGGTTCAGTGGGTATGATGATAAATTCTTTTTTGATAAGGGCATTCTATTTTTTAAGATTGCTCCGCTTGTTAGCCGAGCCTTGGCACTGTATCATTGCGGCAAGCACCGGCGAGAGTATGATGAGTACGGCTGGTTTCGTGCTTATAAGCAAATGTGTGCAGGAATTAGATATAAAAAGGAAAAACAACGATGATCGATGCGCAATCAATCGTAATATATATTGGCTTAGCTATTTGTGTTTTTAATTTGGGAAAGTTTGCAGAAGTAAGAAACAAAAAAAAGACGGTCTGGGGTATTGTGCTGTTGTTTTCCTTGGTGGCTGGATTTCGTGCTGTGAGTGTTGGCATTGATACGAAAACGTACACTCGGCTTTTCAATATTATTGCGGGTGGAAAGATAGAATCAATGTACGGCATAGAGCAGAGCTTCGCCTACATATGCGCACTATTGCTGCGACTTTGGAGCAATGAACACTTTGTGTTTTTTGCGCTGGCAATGATCTCCCATGGATTGATTTTGTTCCGCCTTTGGGAGGAACGGGAAAACATCACGTTCCGGTGGGCGGCGTTGACCTATTATGTGATGTTTTATGCCTTTTCCCTGAACGGCGTACGGCAATTTGCAGCGGTCGCCATTGTCGTGTATGCCACACGCTTTGTCCGGCAGGGAAAGTATATCAGGTTTGTTTTGGGAGTCCTTGCCGCGGTGCTTTTCCATACCTCTGCGCTGGTCGGTATTGCGTATTTGCCGTTTGAGGTGCTGTCTCTACGGTATTTTGGCAAAGAGAAGAAGCCAAAGGTCGTAGTGCTGTGTGTGGCGACTGCGGTGGCCTTGCTGCTGCTTGCTCCCGGATTTTTGGCGCGTTATGAGTCCTTTTTTGACCGCCAGAAAACGGCAGTGGGTTTTATGCTTCTGGCAAAAACTTTGCTGCTGGTGGCATCTATTTTAATCATTCACCGGGCAACGGGACAGCGAAGGGACAGCTATGCAGTGTCCTCTTATCGGTGGTATTATTTTATCGGAATGACGCTTACCTCATTGAGCTATTTTTTCCTTTATATGGGACGGATCGGAATGTATTATTACATTTTTGAAGCATTTTTCATCGGCTATATTTTTAAGGTGAAGAATTACTCTGGGGGGATAATCCTTTTGAAAGCGGCGTATGGGATTATTCTTGCGTACTACCTGTGGGCGAGTATTACCCATGGCGGGCAAGGAGAAATACCTTACCGTTTTTTCTGGCAGGTGTAAGGAGGGTGTTTAGTGTTTTCGGTCATTATGCCGGCATACAATGCGGAAAACTATATCGCTGCGGCCATCAACAGCGTTTTACAGCAGCGATGCAGAGATTTTGAGCTTATCGTAGTCAACGACGGTTCGGTGGATCGTACCCAAGAGGTGGTGGCTGCGTTTGACGATAGTAGGATTATGTACGTCAGTCAGGAAAACGCCGGCGTTTCTGCGGCCAGAAATCAGGGAATAGTGGCGAGCAAGGGCGAATATGTGTGCTTTCTGGATGCAGATGACACTTGGCGGGAGAACCATTTAGAGGAGCTCTCCGCACTAGTGAGGGAGTACCCTGATTGCGGGATGTATATCACCGGATATGATATTCGCCTGCATGGTGGGGTGATGATTCACCGATCGGATGAAATCCTGAGAAATATACCACAGCGGCATTTTAAAAGCGGGAACGGCTATGATGTGCTGTTGAGGCACGGCTATTTTTTCAATACAAATACTATTTGCTGTAAGCGGGAAGTGTTTGACTGGGTAGGCTTATTTGAAGAGGGTGTGACGCATGCGGAGGATGACGATATGTGGTTTCGCATTTTTGCCTATTATTCCGTTGCCGTCAGTAAAGAGGCAACTACCATATATGACCGCTCAAACAGCACGGCTACGGCAAGAAGGGTGCTGTTTGAGGAAGTGTTTAGAAAACGGGTAAATACGCTTCTTACCTCTCCGCTTGTCACGGATGACCGGAAGGCCAGCTTGCGGATTTGGTACCAGCGGAACACATTGTCCCTGAGTAGGAAGTATCTCTTAGCCGGGAAAAAGAGAAAGGCGTGGGCTCTGCTTAAGACTGTAGAAGTGGACAAAGTAAACAAGAAAAAGTATTTGGAGACAGCCGTGTGCTTGCTGATCCCTACAAAACTAATTGTTCGACACATTGATAGGCGAGATAGAGCGTATTATTGCTGAGCAGTGGAAAACAGATGAAAATAGGAATTATTACACATTATTACAATAGTACAAACTACGGTGGAGTTTTACAGGCTTACGCCTTATGCAGATATTTAAACGACCTCGGCCACGATGCCTGTCAAATTACGTATGCCTCCACAAACAAAAACCTGCGGGAAACACGACTTTCAATTTCGGAGATACGGCATAAGGCGTATGGCCGCATTATGAGAAAGGTGTTTCGGGAGAAAAACAGACAGATCAGTAAGCAAATGCAGGATGTTTTCTGCGATTTCCGGGAAGGCATCCCGCATACAGACAAGAAATACACAAAAGAAACGATTGACAAGATCAAGGGGTTGTTTGATGTGCTGATTGTGGGCAGCGATCAAGTATGGAATCCTAATTGGTTTGATTCATCTTTTATGTTGGATTTTGCAGGTGGGCAGGAAAAGAAAATTGCCTATTCAGCCAGCATTGGCGTGAGTTCTCTCGGAGTGAAGCAAGGTGAAGTGTTTCAGAAGTATCTTCAGGGCTTTGCGGCTATTTCCACACGGGAGCATTCGGCTGCACAGGCATTGGCACCTTTAACAGAAACACCGGTGGAAATCTGCGTAGATCCTACGCTTCTTCTGCGGGCTGATGAGTGGGATGAGCTTGTGCCTGATCGTATAATGCCGGATGGCTATGTGTTTTTGTATCTCTTAGGAAATGATAAGAAGACGCGAAAGGTGGCAGAGAAGTTTGCCCGACTCACAAAGAAGCGGTTGGTTATGATACCAAATCTGCTTGGTGCATATCGGCCTTGCGATTGGCGGATCGAAGCCGAACGGCTCACAAATGTTACACCACAAAAGTTCCTTTCTTTAATCAAGTATGCAGACTGCATAATCACAGATAGTTTTCATGCATGTGTGTTCTCGCTGCTATACCAAAGGCCTTTTTTTGCCTTTGAACGAGGCGGAAGCGTTGAAATGAGTTCCCGAATACGGGAATTGTTGGAGATGTTCTCCTGTTTAGAGCGATTCCAAACAGAGCAAGATCGTGCGCTTTCACAAATGCTGACTCTTAATGCGACCGAGCAAGTAAGGGAGCATCCACTGTTTGAAGAATTTCGTCTAAGCTCTATTGCTTTCTTAAATCGTAATTTAAGCGAATGAGATGGATTTTTCCATTGGAGAATAAGGAGAAATTGGCGTTATGTGGAGTGGTGTAAACCAACTGAAAATTGGCTCTCTATTGTCTTATATGCAGATGATTCTGGGGGTGGTTATTTCTCTTCTCTACACACCAGTTATGTTAAGACTGTTGGGACAAAGTGAGTACGGACTCTATAATACAGTGTCCTCAACTATCTCGATGTTGTCTTTGCTGAGCTTGGGATTCAACAGCGGCTACATTCGTTACTATGCAAAATATAAGCAGAGCAACGATGTGGAGTCGATTTGGAAGTTAAATGGCCTGTTCCTGATTGTTTTTGCTGTTATTGGTGCAGTTGCTCTTGCTTGCGGCCTGTTTCTTTCGTTCCATCTCGATATCATCTTTTTAAATGGACTTACTGAGGCAGAGTATCAGATAGCAAAGACGTTGATGATCATGTTGTCTGTCAACCTCGCAATTTCTTTTCCTATGAGCGTTTTTGCGAATATTATTTCAGCCAATGAACAATTTATTGTGTTGAAAGCTGTCAGTGTTCTTAAAACAGTGCTTAGTCCATTAGTAACATTGCCACTGCTACTCGCGGGCTATCGGTCGATAGCTATAGTGGCCGTAACATTGGCCGCATCAGTAGTAACCGATATAATATATGTGTTTTTTGTTATCAGGCGACTGCATAACAAATTCCTTTTTCGACAATTTGAAAAGGGCTTATTTAGTGAGCTGTTTATTTACACGATCTTCATATCTATCAACTTGATTGTTGATCAGGTCAACTGGAACGTGGATAAGATACTCCTTGGTCGTTTTAAGGGCACAGAAATTGTAGCGGTGTATTCTGTTGGATAT
>OIZA01001102.1_pt1 | contig 10416 bp, 7 predicted proteins | sample 1588381 | NCBI WGS metagenome assembly OIZA01 (sample SAMN03283277) | human gut metagenome | biome: human-associated habitat; material: feces | host: Homo sapiens | place: Peru | collected 2012 | reverse complement strand
TGTTGAAGGGGCTTCTTAACGAAGCTCTGTTAAAGTGCGTCTTCTTTAAAGATTTTTCGCTGGTATTCAAATTTTCCGCCACCTTTGTGATATCATCCTTCTGGTAACTAATCTTAAGTTGACCTTGTGTTGACGACATTGGGGCCTGGCCCCAATGTATGAAAAGTAAACTGATGCACCCGACTTGGAGACTAAACCCCCATGCCCCGCTTTTGGCACCACCATAAATGAAACACGGGCACCGGCAAGTATTGATATAGCAACCGCCGCTGACTATACTGATAGCAACGGCAAAGATCGAGTTTATTTTGGGCCTGTAGCCCGCAGACTAAACTGATCTCAGGTACTCTCATTTGCACCACCATCTGTCCAGCCGCTTGCGGCAGAAGGACGTAGAGTAAAATGATAAGAGACAGAGTACCGTGCCGTAAATCTCATCCAAGGAGGGGCCAATATGGAGAAGGTTTACGACAAATGTTGTGGAATTGATGTGCACAAGAAGCTCATCGTCGCCTGCCTTAGAAAAGGCAACAAGCAGGAGATACGCGACTTCGGTGCAACAACCAGAGAGCTTCTTGAGTTAGCTGACTGGCTCAAGGAAGGCGGCTGTGAAATGGTCGCCATGGAGAGCACAGCGTCTTATTGGAAGCCTCTGTACAACATCCTTGAATCATCTGACCTGAACACAATGGTGGTCAATGCCCACCATATGAAAGCAGTTCCTGGTCGGAAGACGGATGTGAAGGATGCTGAATGGATAGCCGATCTACTTCAGCACGGATTACTTCAAGCAAGCTACATACCTGCGAAGGATCAGCGAGAACTCCGCGAACTTGTGCGTTACCGAAAAAGTCTCGTTGGCGAACGCGTGAGGGAGCTGAACCGTCTTCAGAAAATGCTGGAAGGAGCAAACATCAAGCTCTCAGGAACCGTTTCCGACATCAATGGTAAAAGCGCCCGAAGCATTCTCGAGTATCTGATCACCGGTGCATCAATCGATAGTGACAAGTATGACGAGATGTATGAGAAGAAAGTAATTGCCCACAATCTCAAAGCATCCAAAGAGCAGATCATAGACGACCTGAATGGTGTCATGACACCGCTGCAGCGCAGGATGATGAAGGAGCTTCTTAGTCATCTTGATGAGCTTAACATTCACATCAAAAATCTGGATGACGAGATCGACAATTTCATGAAGCCTGAAGAAAAACAGGCGACAGCTGTTATCGAAGATGTCACGGGTATAGGTCATACAAGCGCACAGGCGATCATATCTGTAATCGGCACGGATATGAGTCGTTTCCCTACAGACGCACACATGGCGTCATGGGCGGGGCTTTGTCCCGGCAACAACGAAAGTGCCGGAAAGCGAAAATCAGGCAAAATCAGAAAAGGGAATGCGTTGCTGCGGAGCACTCTGGTCACATGCGCACATGCTGCCACACGGAATAAAAGCTCCTATTTCTACGCACAGTTCACAAGGATCAGTGCTCATCGTGGCCCAAAGAGGGCTTATGTCGCAGTAGCCCATTCTATGCTCGTGGCGATATATCACATTCTCAAGGATGGTGTGGTTTTCAAGGATCTTGGAGCTGATTACTACAATCAGTTCAACAAAGAGCGCAAGATCAATGCGTATCTTAAAAAGTTAAAAGCGCTTGGTTGGGAAGCGCCTGTAGTTGCCGCATAGACCTTTTAGTCAAGCTCAAAATGAAGTTTTAAAAGCTTGATAGGGGCAGTCTGCGCTTTTTTGGCTACCCGGAAGGCTTTGTTTCAGAGTAAAATACTCTCGTTTTCCTTGATTATGGCACTTTCAAAAGTGTCAAACTAGCCGCACTGACACTGAGCGCTTACGATCCGTCGAATTCATCACGTAATATCTTATTTTTGCAAATGCAATATTCCACATTACCCTTGATTGGCAATACTACATCCCGTCCTTTACGCAATACATTTTTCACATGCACATTCATAATAACCCTCTCACATCCACGGAATCTAGCCCATTATGTTGGTTTAATTTTGTAGAACCCACTCATAGCGATAAAATCAATGGCATAAACTATTAATATCTCAAACTTCCCACACGTAAATCGTGTGTAGCACCTTGAAAACTCTATATTTCAGACAATAAAAAAGGCATAAGTCCTTTGATTAAGGTATAATGAATTCACCACAAAACATTACCACAAAGGAGACTTACGCCATATGCATATCTTAGCACAGGGACAGGATAATCGTGAAGAGGTAGATTGCGCTGTATCAAAGTTTATTTCCGACTTCAGAATCGGTGACCTTCTGAAAAAGTGCAATGCTCAGAAGCAAAAGGGTGTTCCGGTCATGACGATCTTCCGGTACAAGCTCGCGAATGTCTTTAATCAAAAAAGCATGTACATGCAGATGAAGACGAAACATTTCGTTGAACCATTCTCAAAGAATTCGTTCTATCGATTTTTGAATGATGCCGGTATCAACTGGCTTCGTTTTACGACGCTGCTTGCCCTTTCGATCATCGAGAACTTCTTCAAGCCTTTAACCAGCGAGAATCGTGCTGACGTTTTTATCGTCGATGACTCGCTCTATGAGCGCGCCGGTTACAAGAAAACGCAGATGGCTTCCCGAGTGTTCGATCATGTCTCCATGCGGTACAAGACAGGCTTCCGTCTCTTAACACTCGGATGGTCCGATGGTAATTCTTTCGTTCCAATCAACTCAAGTCTTCTGGCTTCCTCAAAAGATTCAAACCAGCTCGGCGACTTCTCAAAAGTCGACAACCGTTCTCTGGCAGGTAAGCGCCGAAATATGGCTGTCACGAAGGCAACGGAAGTGGTACTCCATCTTCTGAAGTACGCTAAAACATCCGGTCTCAGAGCCAGGTATGTTCTGTTTGACAGCTGGTTCTCTACTCCGCACACACTCGTGAAAGTCAAGGAGATGGGCTTCGATTCCATTGCGATGGTCAAGGTCAGCTCCAAGATCAACTATGAGTTTGAAGGCAAGCGTAAGAACATCAAACAGATCTATGCTAGCTGCAAGAAGCGCCGTGGGCGTTCTTATTACCTTCTGTCTGTCGAGGTTAAAGTCGGCAAAGGCACTGAAGACGAGCCTTCGATTCCTGCTCGCATCGTATGCGTTCGGAACCGGTCAAACAAAAAGAACTGGCTTGCTGTGATCTGCACAGATATGTCACTGACGGAAGAAGAGATCATTCGAATCTATGGAAAGAGATGGAACATCGAGGTCTTTTTCAAGAGCTGTAAATCCCTTCTGAATCTTCGAACCGAATGCCATAGCCTTTCTTACGATGCACTGACTGCGCATGTAGCGATGGTATTTGCACGATACATGCTTCTTTCAGTGTACCAGCGGAAGGATGAAGATCAGCGCACTATCGGTGAGATGTTCTATGTCCTGCTTCAGGAAATGGAAGATGTTACTTTTCAGCACTCCCTTTTCCTTCTGGTGGAAGCGATGACCCAGAGTATCAAGGCAATCTTACACGTTTCTGACGAGCTGATTGAAAAAATCTATATCGACTTCTTCAACAGACTGCCAGAATTCATGCAGAACGCTCTAAGCGAAGACTTCCGGGTGGCGTAAGTGGTATTTTTATGATCTGAAATATAGAGTTTTCAAGGTACAAAGCCCACTATTCATGTGGGAAGTTTAAGATAATAATTACTTCAAACTTACAGCGTATAGAAAGAATTATCCTAAGCATCCGGACGGTAAGAATAAAAATAAGTATATTGATCTCGATTTTGCGTATCTGGTTGATTTGGCAATAATCGATATGAAGTTCAGATATCGAATCGTACATATGGCTTTGGATGTCGAGCATCACACCAAATTACAGCTTCTTCGTAAGGTTGAGGAGAATTGCGAAGATGGATATCGGATTGTTCAGGACTATATTGATTCTTTAAACGAAAAGCAAAAGAAGATTTTTGACAGCGAGATCAATCGTAATAAAGGAAATATATATTGCGGTAACATCATCGATAAATATGATGGAGCCTACCCGGTATGGGCATTTATTGAAATTATTCCATTTGGCCGACTGGTTGCGTTTTATGGCTTCTGTGCGGATCGTTTCTCTGACAAGAGCATGAAAAATAATTTTTATCGGCTTTTGACTTGCAAAGAAATCAGAAATGCATCGGCCCATAGTAACTGCATTCTGAATGATCTTCGCGCAAGGACAGCAGCACATGATACGAATGCTGATGTTACTAAAGCGTTAATGGGAATAGAAGGGATGAACAAAAATTTCCGTAAGAATCGGATGAGTAATGCCAGAATACAACAAGTGGTGACTCTGCTTTTTATGCATAAAATAGTGGTGACGAGCTCGGGAGTCAAAACATCGGAGAGTGAAGAACTGCACAAGGTCATGACTCGCATATATAAACATATAGACTATTATAAAGGGAATCCGGAGGTGAAGAACACTTTTGATTTCCTGAAAATGGTGGTTGACAGTTGGTTCCCAAATGAGTAGAATTAACATTACATAGAAAAAGTTTAACTTTTACAGAGCGGCATTATATTCGTATGATGTTAGCTCTGTTTTTCTGTGGAATCATAAAACTTTTTGAGGGCTTGTTGATCTTGTTGGGGGCGGACTTGATAAAGGTCTGCCTAACACCTGGCTGGGCCAAGCCCTGGGAATAAAGTATAAACAAATTCTAAAATATTTATAAACATGATGTGACAAAGGCATGATGATTGGCGGGATCCGAAAGATAGCGCCATGAGAGACTGAGTATGGATGGAGACATTGGCTGAAGCAGTTTTTCCGAGATGGATCGCCACACGCTTTGACAGTGAATTTGCAAACGACTTGAAAATCTTATGATGACTTGGCATGCTATACATGAAAGTTGCGACGCAAACGACGCAAGTGCGAGGTTGAAAATGTTTAGGCGCTACAGTGGGACTCAGGCCTCGAGGAAGTATAAGGCTTTGGGGGAGACTAAGGCTGAAAATAGTTTGTAAAGGGGCTTCGACCATAGGAGGTATAAGAGTATTGCTGCTTGGAAACTCCACAAAGAACGCGGGTTTCGTGGTATTATAGAGGAACGGATAATCTGCGCATGGCTACATGAAAGGAGCGGCATCGATGAAGACGCTGATTATTCCTGTTGGCGTTTCGGATTTTGAGGAAATTCGTAAAAACGGGTATTACTACATCGATAAATCGATGCTGATCGGTGAACTTCTTAGCAGGAGAGGCACAGAAGTGACGTGGATCACGCGTCCTCGGCGCTTCGGTAAGACGCTGGGCATGAGTATGCTGGAAAACTTTTTCGACATCCGTAAGGATAGTAGAGCGCTGTTTGAGAGGCTGGAGATTGCGGGGGATCAGGCGCTGTGCGATGCGTGGATGAATCAGTATCCGACGATTTTTGTTTCGTTTCGGCAGGTGGATGGTCTTGATTTCACCGGGGCATACGACATGCTCACCTGGGTCATCTCGGAACTGTATAAAAAGCATCGATATCTGCTGGACAGCGACAGAATCGGTACCAGTGATAAGGAAATCGCGAAGAAGCTGGAGTGGGGACAGGCTTCCTTGAAAGACACGAAAGGAAGTCTGCTGCTACTTACCAGGATGATGCAGCAGCACTATGGTAAACCGGTGATTCTCCTGATCGATGAGTATGACGTCCCGGTGGCCAAGGCAAACAGTAACGGATACTATGCGGAAATGCTGGATGTCATGAAGGGCTTACTGCAGGCTCTGAAGGACAATCAGGCGCTTCAATTTGCGGTGGTGACAGGCTGTCTGAAGATTGCGAAAGAGAGTATCTTTACGGGCACCAATAATTTCGTATCGGATACGATCACGAACTCTCGTCTTAATGAGTATTTCGGTTTCGTGCAGAGCGAGGTGGACCAGCTGCTGAAGGATGCGGGTATGACGGAACAGGCGGACAGCATCCGGAGATGGTATGATGGCTATCATTTCGGAGACTTCGATGTCTACTGTCCGTGGGATGTGATGAATTACATGCTGGAGCTGCAGCGCGATCCGAAGGCGAAGCCGATCAGCTACTGGAAGAACACCAGTGACAATGCCATCATCCGTTCCTTTATTGACTATGCGGGCAGTACGATCACAAACAAACTTGAAATCTTAATGGCCGGTGGCTGTATCGTTCAGCGAGTGGATGAAAACCTGACCTACGACTACCTGCACGCTTCAGAAGACAACCTCTGGAGCACACTCTACCTTACAGGATACCTGACGCGGGCACGTGAAGCGGATTATAAGGGCGAAGTTCCAGATGGCATGGTTGCGCTGATGATTCCGAATGCAGAGATCCGGGAGATCTTCGAGACGACCGTCATCCGCTGGTTTGATGACAGCACGAAGAAGTGGAATCGAAATGCGCTCTTTGATGCCGTCTGGCGTGGTGACAGTGGAAGCATAACGAAAGAGATGAATGCCCTGCTCCGGCGCACCATCAGCTACCATGACTATCGAGAGGACTTCTACCACGCGTTCCTGGCGGGCATCTTCACAGGGGCTGGATACATGGTGGATTCGAATAAGGAACATGGAGAAGGCCGCAGCGATGTGGTCGTCTATGATCCGGTCAATGCACGCGTCGCCATTTTTGAGGCGAAGTACACGAAGACGCTGGAAAATCTGGAAAAAGAGTGCGACATGGCGTTGCAGCAGATCGATGATCGGATGTATGCCGAGGAGTATGAGGACGACTATGACCAGATTTTCTGCTACGGGATTTCGTTCTTCCGGAAACGCTGCCTGGTAAAGAAAAAGTGATCATCGGGGAGAAGTGCCCCATAATATTCAGCAAAATTGCTGGAATGTGAACTTCCAGCAATTTTGCAACTATAGAGAGTCGATTTTTACAAAGGAAACAGGAACGGCTAATCAAGGCAATTTGGGTTCCGAGGATATAAAAAAATTTGTATATATCCCTCTTCCACCCCCCTTGCCGAGCAAAAGCGCATTGTCGCCAAAATCGAGCAGCTCCTGCCGTTGTGTGATCGGCTGAAATTCAATTCTAATTAAGGAGTGTGTTTAATGTCATACCAAGAAGTATCATTAAGTGAAAAAGAAGTCTCTGAGATTTTTGATATAGAGGAAAATCATTTTAATGATTTTAAGGCCAAAGAAATCTCTGGTAAAAAATTAAGCAAGGCGGTATCAGCGTTCTCGAATGCCAGTGGCGGAGATATCTATGTAGGAATCCGAGAAGAACCTAAAACAAAAATTAAACATTGGGAAGGGTTTCCGGATGTTGAAGCAGCAAATTCAATGCTCCAAGTTTTGGATTCCATTAACAATATCAGCGGTTTTCACGAAGTGGAATTCTTGATGCATCCTGTTCTTCGTACATATGTATTGAAGATTACAGTTTTCAAAACTCAAGCTATTGTTTTAGCAACGGATGATACTGCTTATGTGCGAAAAGGAGCACAAAGTTTACCGGCAGATACGCCCGAGAAATTTCGTCGGTTACAGCTTGACAAAGGTATTACCTCATATGAGAACGAGCCTGTTGCAGAGTCTGAAATTGAAGATGCCATCGATTCGGATGCATTTTCTGCATTTTCTGATGCCGTTGTCCCCTCTGCTGAACCTGAAAAATGGCTAAGAAAGCAGCGACTGATCCACGATGATAAATTAACGGTTGCAGGTGAACTCCTTTTCGTTGATGAGCCGCAAATTTGTTTACCTAAGCGATCTTCCATTAAGATCTTCAGATACAAGACCAGCGGACAAGCGGATCGTGATACATTAGCTGAAGATCCAATAACAATCGAGGGATGCGCCTACAATCAAATCTATGATGCAGTTGAAAAAGTGAAAGAAATTATCGAATCAATGAAAAAGCTCGGTGCCAGTTTTGAGACTATTGAATATCCCGAAGAAACATTGCATGAGATCATTACTAACGCAGTGTTGCATAGGGATTATAGCATAGCAACCGATATTCAGATCCGTATCTTTGACAACCGTGTTGAAGTCGAGAGCCCTGGAAAATTACCCGGTCATGTTACTACGGAGAATATTCTGGAAACACAAGCGGCACGCAATCCTAAGCTGGTTCGCCTTATCAATAAATTTCCCAAGGCCCCTAATAAAGATGTCGGTGAAGGACTCAACACAGCGTTTGAAGCAATGACAAAGTTACGCCTCAAAACTCCCGAGATCGTGCAGAATGATATGTCTGTAACGGTATATATCAGGCACGAACGACTCGCCTCTCCCGAAGAAATGGTTGTGAAATATTTAGAAAGCCATTCAGAAATTACAAATCGGGAAGGCAGAAAGCTGACGGGCATAAAATCCGAGAATTCTATGAAAAGAGTTTTCTGGAAATTGAGAGATAAAGGAATCGTTGAAATGATTCCTGGGCGAGCCCGATGTAAAGCAGCTTGGAGGAAAAAACAATAAATATATCTTCTTAATCTGCGCAGCCAGCAACGCAGTTGTAATTCGAAGGGGTTTGGGGATGTTGCCCCAACAAGCATTTTGCGCATCTGACGAATAGGCAGATGCACAAAATGGTGATAAATCAGGTGGTAAAAGACATGGGGCTGAGTGAGAAACTGGAGGCGGCGTTCGGTACCAGAAACAGCGATCTGATTCTGGATCTGGCGGCGTATTCCATCATCACGGAAAACAATGCAGCGCAGTACTATCCGGACTATGCGTACAATCATCCACTCTTCACACCGAACATGAAGGCCTACAGTGATTCGACGATATCCGACTTCCTGCGAGACCTTAGCGAGAATCAGCGGCAGATATTTCTGGATCTCTGGAATGAGGAACGCAACCGGCGTGAGCGAATCTACGTCTCCTATGATTCCACAAACAAGAACTGTGAATCCGGTGACATCAGCATGGTCGAGTATGGTGCGGCGAAGGCAGCCGGTGAACGTGTGAGATTTGAAGAAAATATTCAGCAGATGCAGAGCTATCTGGACTCAAACCGTAATGTAAAGAGAGAGTTTGGCCCGGTGTTCGACAAGTACTTCTTCCTGCATCGGGATCAGGACAGCGGCGTGCTTGTTTATGCAGAACCGAAGCTTCAGGTGATCCAGGACGAGATGGAACTGTGTGGCTATTTCGCCATCATAACATCAGAGAAGATGGACGCAAAGCAGGCAATCAGACTGTACAAAAGTCGGGATGCATCGGAGAAGCTGTTCCGTGCAGATAAGTCCTTTCTTGGTAACGGAGCGCTTCGCGTGGCATCGCAGGAAGCTGCAGACAACAAGATCTTCATCGGATTTATCGCGCTGATCATACGCTGCAGAATCTATACTGCGCTGAAAGACAAAGCCAGCACGATGATCAAAAAGCCGAATTATTTCACGGGGAAGTGAAAAAAATCGGGTGAGCGGAGCCCCCTAGCGGGGCTTCGCCGGTTTTGATGCGGATTATAGATAGAGATGGAAATAAACAGATTTTATGGCAGAGGAATGGATGACTGTGACATACAGAAACAAAAAACGGCACAAATTGTGCCTATGGTTTGATCCATATTGATACTTTTGCACATTGATGTTATAGTGAACATGCAAACAGGTGAGGAGGAACGGATATGACAAATTCGGTTGTTCGACTGGTCGATATTCAGATTCAGAATTTCAAGAATGTTAAAAATGGTCATCTGAATCTGATAAACCGCAGAAAGCAGTTCAGGGCCAGTGTACTGGGACTTTACGGTCAGAATGGTTCGGGAAAGACTGCACTGATCGATGCGCTTCAGATGCTGAAGCATATTTTATCCGGGCAGAGTGTGCCGGATAAGTTTGCGGATTATATTAACGTGGATGAGAAGATGGCACGTTTATCCTTTCATTTCGAAATGAAAGATCAGCAGACCGGAAAATGTGATATTTTCTATGCATTCTCGATAATGAGTATAGAGAATGATACAGAACAGAATACCGCTCAGGTTTTCGAGCAGAAATCGAAGAAAAAAGTGCAGATCATGGATGAGCTGCTGAGTTTTTCTTATGAGGATGCGGAGGGGAATCGAAAGATACGGAAGGGGCCGTTTATTGACACATCTTCCGTTTCTGTTTTTGTGCCGAATTCGAAGTACGAGCTGCTTTTTGGCAAGGATCGGGATGTGAAGCAGCGGCTGATCGTTGCGAAGGCGCTGGCAGCGGCGACTTCCCGTTCTTTTATTTTTTCCAGAGAGTTTCTGACGGAGATGCGGAAGCAGCAGGCCTCAGTGAAGCAGGATGAAGCTGAGATGTCAGATGAGCGTACATTTCATAATGAAATCATCGAGAGGATGGTTTTTTATGGTAATTATGAGCTTTTCGTCATCGGTACATCGAACACGGGTATCATCAGTTTAAATGCACTTCCACTTGTATTTAATGTTCGACATGGCGAGCACGGTGCGGTGGGAAATC
>OIZA01001099.1_pt1 | contig 10451 bp, 11 predicted proteins | sample 1588381 | NCBI WGS metagenome assembly OIZA01 (sample SAMN03283277) | human gut metagenome | biome: human-associated habitat; material: feces | host: Homo sapiens | place: Peru | collected 2012 | reverse complement strand
CAAGCCCGTGCAGGTCCAGCGAGAAAAGCCCGCTGAAGCCGCCGAGATCGTGACCGTAGAAATACAATCCCGAAAGCGACAAGGTGAGCCCTATGTTGTGACAGTAGCGAAGATCGGCGAACTCCGTTCTGTTGTCGCCCGACCAAGTCTGAGCGTACCGCCTGATGCCTATTCCGCCGCTTCTCGTCGAAAGGAACGGGCGAACGTCGGGAGCTTTCGCCGTCTGGGCGAGATAGGACGAAACGACCATGAGATAGGTGAAGACCGAGCGTATGCGGCTCGCCTTAACGGGCGCTGTGAAGCCGTAGGCTACAGCGTCGCAGTCCTTGATGTCGAACTCGTTGTTGTCGTTCCATGTCGCGGGAATTCCGTGATCGAGAAGCGCCTGCTTGACCTTGGCGTTCCAGAAGTCGAAGCCGGCCTTATTTGTGAAGTCGATATAGCTTCCGTAGCCGTCCCAGAACTCGGTTATGAACGGTGTTCCGTCGGGATTTTTGACGAACAGCCCTTTTTCGGCTATCTCGTTATAGAACGGATGATCCGTCAGAAAAGCAGGCTTAATGTTCGGTATAAGTCTAATGCCGCTGTCGTTGAACTCCTTGACGAAACCGTCAACATCGGGGAACTTGTCATAGTTCCAGTTGAAAACATATCTTCTCCCGTCTATTGAGGTGTAACCCGAGGAGAGATAGAAGCCCTGACAGGCTATGTCATATTTTTTGAGCGTTTCTATGAATTCGCTCATTTTTTTCTGTGAGTGCGGAGCGTCGGTGTAAGCCATTGTGCTTGCGCAGTAGTCAAAGCTCCATTTCGGCGGAAACGGCTGCTTTCCGCAAAGTCTCGCGAACTGCTTGAGCACTGACAACTTGGAGCCGAAGAAAACATAATAGACAAGACAGTTATCCTCGGTTCTGAAAAACTTGAAATGCTCGTAGTAGTTGTTGATCTCTCTGCCGAGGTCGATATATGAAGTCTCGGTCGTGTCATAGAAAATACCGTAGCAGCCGACATCGTTTTCACATATATAGAACGGAATATGCTTATACAGAGGGTCGCTGTCCTTGGCGTCGTAGCCCATGCAGTCCGAAGTTTCAAATCTGAAAGATCGGCCTGCCTTGTCAATTTCGCCGCCCTTGTCGCCGAGACCGAATATCCTCTCGCCGTCGGCTCTCGAAACATAGTGGAAATTGCCCCTGCCGAACTCGTTTTCAAGGTTATAGGCGAGCGGACCTCTGTCCGAAAACAGGCGTTTGCCGTCCTTATAATATCCGATAACGAAATTAAGCAGATTTACTTTAACCTCAATTCCGCAAGGAAGTGTAAAACTGTGAACGCCGTCAGAAATATTTTTTTGCGGTACGCACTGCGTGAATCCGACTGTGTCGAGCCTGTTTCGGCCAAGCGGTGAAAACGGGGCGTTGTCGGGACAGACCGAGAAAGTCGGAAGCATCTCCTCGTTTTCATTATATATCGCCACACGGATACAGCTGTCGCTTACGAAGTCAATTCGCGCGGTCTTGCCGTCGCTGACATATTTCGCGAAGCTGTCGCCTGATTGTACCTGTTCAAATAGGTGGTTGAATTTGCTCATGTTTCCGCTCCTTTCAGTGCGTGTTTTCGCAGAAATTCATGAGATTTTTCACGCCGCTTTTCCATTCGGGGATAGCTTCGCAGTTCGGGTCGCCGTTTTTCGCGAAGGCGCATATCGACTGCGAAAGCTGATGAGAGATCCTGCGGTCAACGTCGGTGAACGGCCGCCAGCTGAAATCGAGCGTCGAGAAAGCGTAGAGCAGGTCGCAGGAATGCCATGCGCCCTTGTCATCGCCCGGAAGCAGGCGTGTGAAATTATAAACATAGCATTTTGAGCGGTGATTTTTCTCCGAATAATTGCTCCACTTTTTGATAAGCGCATTGAGAATTTTCGGCATCATATCCGTTGCCGTCGAGCTTATGATACACGGTACGTCCGAGACTGTGTTCATGTCAAACCTGCCTTTTCGAAGGACAACTCCGTCATAAACGGGGAGTGTGCAGGGCATACTCAGTTTCGATTTTTTGCAGGCGGCAAGCCATGCGTAATACAGCTTTTCGGGGTCAAGCGTTCTGAGTTGCTTTACGCTGTCAACGCCTGCATTCTTCATGACATTCTCCCAGAAAGAGCGCGTTCTTTCGGGCATGAGCGGCTTTAAGAGAAGTCTCTGAAGTCCTGCGCCGCTTATTAAAATCGCGCCTTTTATCTTATCGCTTATGAGCGGATTTGACAGATGAATGTCGACGCTCATAGCGCCTGCGCTCTGACCCATGAGCGTGATATTGTCGGGATCGCCGCCGAAAGAAGCAATGTTATCTATGACCCACTTTATCGCCGCCGTCTGATCGAACAGACCGAAGTTTCCGCAAACGCCGTCCTTAGCAAGATCCGGGTGAGAGCAGAACCCAAACGGACCCAAGCGATAGTTCATGGCGACGGTTATGATTCCGTTTTCGGCGAAGTTCACGCCGCTGATATGACCCTCGTTTGCGCTGCCGCCTGTGAAGCTTCCGCCGTGAATATAGATTATAACCGGACAGTTTCCCGCGTTCTTCGGCGTCCAGATATTGAGGAACAGACAGTCCTCACCGTATGTGAATTTGAGCCCCCGTCTGAACTCCTTATGATAGAACGGATTGACCTTGGCGTCGTCGTCAAACGCGCGGTGCTGATAGGCGCAGTCGCCGAATTCGGTCGCGTCGTATACGCCGTCCCAGTGAGTTATCTGTTCGGGATATTCGAAACGCTTTGCCGTGGCGTAGCGTATGCCACGAAATTCGTCATAGCTTTCCGCGGATATGCCCTTAACGGTTCCGCAGGGCGTTTTTCGTTCGGTATAGTTCATTATGTATCATCTCCGTTGTCAAAACATTTAAAGCGCCTTATATAAGACGCTTTAAATTTATACTTTATTCTTCAGTCTGTCTGATTTCTTCAAGCTGAGCATGAATTTCTGGCAGCTTGTTCTTTGACAGGTTGTAGCCGAAAGCGAGAGTTACCGCCATAAGCGCAAGAATGATCGCAGGAACGAGCGTTGATATGTCATAAAGCTTATTGAGCACCGTTTCGGACAACGGTTCACCGCTTGCAGCGGCACTTGTGTCATAGTTGATGTAAGCTAACAGTACATTAAGCCCAACGCCTGCGAGTGTCTGACCGAGCTTTCTCGTGAATGAGAACAGAGCGTATGCGGTTCCCTCTTCGCGGCGATGTGTGCGTACCTCATGATAGTCGATGACATCCATGACGAGCGCCCATATCTCAAGAACCAAGAAGGTCTGACCGATGCCCGAAAGGAATGTAAAGACAAGGAAAACATAAGGATTGTCTGTTCTGATGAAATAGAGTATGAAGCTTGCGACGGCAGAGAACGCCATACCGAAAGCGCAAAGTTCTTTCTTTCCGAAACGGTCTATCAGTTTGTTCATAAAGAACAGAAGAATACCCATCGGAAGATATGTGCAGACGGTTATAAACGCATAAAGTCCCGCTTTTTGATAATATTTCGCGAAAAGATAGGTGTATGTCGACTGATAATAGAACTGGAATGCGATGAGCAGCATACCCGATATGCAGAGCATAATGAAGGGTCTGTTTTTTCCGAGGTCAACCATAGTTCTGAAAACATTGTAGTTTTTCTGTTTCTTGACCGGCTCGATGCGCTCTTTTGTCAGCTTGAAGTGGAAGAAATAGGTGATAACCGAAATGACGGCGAGGACAAGAACGCAGAGCGTGAGTTTATTGCTGTTTAACGTCTGGATCTTTACTCCGCTTTCGGTGAAATGGGTGTCATAGACGATAAGAGGCATTATGATCGTTCCGGGAAGTCCGCCGACGCCTGCTCCTACAGAACGCAACATGGAAAGATTGGAGCGTTCTCTCGGATCGTCTGTGATAACCGATGCGATTGCGCCGTAGGGAATATTGACCGTGGTGTAGAACATACCGTAGGCGATGTAGGTTATGTATGCGAAGAGAAGATATTTGGCTTCGCTCAGGTTCGGAATAACCGTGAACATCATGACTGCCGAAACGGCGAGCGGAATTGAGAAGCCGAAAATATACGGTCTGAATTTTCCGTATTTGGTCGGCTTTCTCGAGTCGATAAAAGCGCCCCACATCGGGTCGTTGATAGCGTCCCAGAGTCTCGCGATGAGTATCAGTACGGCGATTTTGCCCGGGCTGATGTGAAGAACATCGGTGTAGAAAATGTTCTGATAGGCGCTTATGAGCGAAAAGGTGAGCAGTCCGCCCATGTCGCCCAAAGCGTAGCCCACATAGTCTTTGACTTTGAGGCCATGAGTTAATTTGTTGTCTTGCATAGCTTTCTCCTTTGCTGAAATCGGGCAAAAAGCGCCCATATGTTAATATAATATTAACATACTATCTTCGCTCCGTCAACAGAAAAATCGGCCATACTGCGCCGTTTTTGCGGTACGCGGCGAGCGCCTGCCCGATATAAGTTTTCCGCTCGGATTTCAGTTCCCGAGCCACCTATGTTTTGCGGTACGCAGGAAGTATTTGCGCGGCTTATAGCTTATCGACCCGAGTTTGAATTTTTCTGTCGCCTGCCATCGCTCCGAGATCTTTCCGACAGCGGTAACCGCCCCGTACCCTATAAAAAATGAAGCATTGTTTTTTTGCGAAAGATTGATTTATGATAAACCTTGTGATATAATAGGTTGATAAAGAAGGGGGCGGTTTTGTGTTAGTCTCAACGAAAGGGCGCTACGCGCTCAGGGTCATGATTGAGCTCGCCGAGCGGAAAGACGAGGGCTACGTTCCGCTGAGCGTGATAGCCGAAAGCCAAGGTATCTCGGAAAAATATCTTGAAAGCATAATAGTTATTCTGTCAAAGGCGAATTTTGTAGACGGCCTTCGCGGAAAGGGCGGCGGATACAGACTTGCAAGAGACGCCGCAAACTATACCGTCGGAAGCATCCTGCGGACGGTCGAGGGACCGCTTGTGCCTGTAAACTGTCTCAAATCAGACGAAAACTCCTGCGAAAGAGCGGAATACTGCAAGACACTGCCGATGTGGACGGAGCTTGACGGAATAATCAACAACTATCTCGATTCGGTCACATTATATGATTTAGCGAAATAAATTTTTGTTTTATTCATACATAACAAGGGCGTTTCTGTCAAAATCAGCACTAAAAATTAACAAAACTAAAAGCTATAATTCACACACGCGAATATCATTTGCAACCCGTGAATTATAGCTTTTTCTCATAAAATTGTATCAAACAAGACAGTATGCGCTATTCTTTTGCTTCATCCTTATTTTCATTGTCTTTGCCACAGTCGCTGCATTCGGGCAGACCGGCAACGCTTGTCAAAAGCGACAACACACCTGCAAGCAGAGAGGTGCTTCCGACGATCATCCAGTTGACGTCGCCGAGCGCTGCCGATGTACCGATCGCGGCTATCGCCGTCTGAGCGACGGTCCTTATCGCTCTTATCCCTGCGGCTTTTAGCCATAGCTTGAAATTTGACACGGTTATCCCTCCGATCATATCTGTGCTTATTATATTGTATTCGGCCCGGCAGGGGAGTGTGACGGACTTCTGATTTAATTCGGGGCAGGGGGTTGGATTCAGCCGCGCCCGCGGGTCAGTGGGCGCGGAGGGGAAATTGCGGCAGGGGCACGCATGGAATGCGTGCCCCTGCCCGATTTGCCCTCAAAGAGAACGCAGTGATTGACGGAAAGCGATAGACTTTCCGATGCACATAGTTCGGTGAAGCGAGGGAGCGCTGTAAGTCGAGATTTGATCGGAAAGCCATAAGTTTGATCTGACTTCGGGACGGCAAAACGGTTTTCGTTCCGAAAACCGCCGCAAGCCTGCGGCTTGCGGCCCTGCGCTTTGCAAAGCGCAGGTTTTGCCTCTGCCCCCACAGAAGGTCATCTTCTGGTTTCTAATCTGTGTGTATGCTCGCCGCCACCGTCCCGGGGCGGCATCGCAGATTCGAGACAGCCCGAGTTTTCTTCAAAAGGGAAGCGAGTGCAGGGCAAAAGCTTCTGCGCTTCGCGCAGAAGAGCCGAGGGCTGCGCCCTCGCCTGTTTCCCCTCCGGGAAACCTTTTGCCTCCGGCCGCCATCTCCCCGAAATCAATCATACAGCGTACAACAGAAAAACGGAGCAGACCGAAGTCCGCTCCGTATATAATGCTTTATAAAATTACTGCTCAACAGCGTAAACGCTGACCTTCTTGCGATCCTTGCCTACTCTCTCGAACTTGACCTTGCCGTCGATAAGAGCGAATAAGGTGTCGTCTGAGCCTCTGCCGACATTGTTACCCGGATGGATATGAGTGCCGCGCTGCTTAACAAGAATGTTGCCTGCGAGAACGAACTGACCGTCCGCTCTCTTGACACCGAGTCTCTTTGATTCGGAATCACGGCCGTTACGGGTAGAACCCATACCTTTCTTATGAGCGAATAATTGAATGTTTATCTTAAGCATTTTGTTACACCTCCATGTTTTACTTTGATTTAAGCTTTAGTCTGATAACATTTTCGGGATACTGCTTTGACAGCTCTCTTATGTGAAGATCGAGACCCTCGATGAGCCTCTCGGCTTCCTTGTTGTCCTCTGTCAGCCTGAAACGCATATAGCCGTCCTCGACCTTGATGTCGGCTTTCACGCCGATGATCTCGGTTATGGTGTTGGCTGTCATATACGCCGCCGACGAAACGCTCGCGCAGATTATGTCGTTTCCCGATTCCGCGCTGCCGCTGTGACCTTTTATCTCGAAAGCCCTGCCGCCGTCAAAAAAGCTTGCCGTTATCATTGGATGATTAAGCGTTGATTGCGCCGATGGCAACCTTTGTGTAGGGCTGTCTGTGACCCTTCTTACGCTTTTCGTTCTTCTTTGACTTGTAAGTGAAAACGATCACTTTCTTAGCCTTACCGTTCTTGATGACCTTAGCCGATACGGTTGCGCCTTCGACATAGGGAGCGCCAACCTTTATACCGTCGTCGGCACCAACTGCGATAACCTTATCAAAGGTAATTTCGGAGTCTGCCTCTGCGTCAAGCTTCTCAATGTAGATTTCCTGGCCGGCTTCTACCTTGTACTGCTTTCCGCCTGTTTCGATAATTGCGTACATGTTACTTTCCTTCCTTTATTATGGACTCGCTGCGCCGGGCTGATCTCTCATTCATGGCATAACAAACTACGCCGCCTATTGCACGCGGTAAGTGTTAGTATAAACTATCCGCAAGGGTTTGTCAATAGAATTTATCCGATTTTCGTCAATATTTCCGCGAATTGTCATATTCATACCGTATATATATGACAAAACCTCAGTCTCAAATGAGACTGAGGTGATAATCACTGATTTCCGCCGCCGAGCTGGCTCATGAAATTTCTCTTTTTCTTTTCCTTCTTGGGCTTGTACGCGGGCGGATTGAGAAGCTTCTTCTTGGCTTTCTTGCCGCTTGAGCTTGCGAGATATTCGTTGACGCTGATAACAACGGGCGCCATTATCGGGCTCATGTAGTCGACGCAGTTAGCTAAAAGGACCTTATCGTTTTCAAGCGAACCGAGTATGGTAACGGCGATAATATCCTGAACATCGTTCGAGCCGTCGGCGTAGATGTCATTGAGCGCGTTAAACAGCTTCTTCATCGTCGCCGGATTGTTTTGTCTGATTGCCTCGACGATGAGACTGTTCGCGTACTTAGTAAAGAAATCTTCGGGAAGAAATTCGCCGTAGGCTTCGATATTTTCCTTATAATAAGGCTTAAGCTCGGGGAAAATAACGCAGATCTTGCTGGCGAGGGTGTTGGCGTCGTATGACATTCCGCCGCTTCTGACCGCCGTCTTCGAAACGGTCGGGGGAGCCTTGAAGTTGTTTCTCTTGACGACCTTTTTTTCCGCGAATCTCTCGTTGATGCTTTCGCTGAAATCGTTGACGATATATCTGATGTCGCCATCGGTGCTGTTCGCGTCAAAGAGCGAGAGCGCGATGCGCTTATAGTCGTCATCCGTTGTGTCGGCGTACGCCGTGTCGGATGCGTAAAGGAAGATCTTATCGTCGCCGTATGTGATTTTGACCGTGCCCTTTTCGCTTTCGTAGGCGTAAACTCCGTCTGTCTGCGTATTAACCGACTTAAAACCGTTTTTGTCGAGCGTTTCCTGCATGCCTTTGATTACGGCTGCAATGCTCTCGTTTATATCTGCCATTTTGTTACACTCCTTATTATTATACCAAGTTATTGTAACACACATTATCGGTTTTGTCACTATTTCGGGCGAAAATTCTTTTTTTAGCTGAGGGGAGTCGAACATTATAGGGTTTGATTCCCCTCAGTTTAAGCGTATTCTTTCAGCTCGTTGCAGCGCTCTTCAAGCTCGCTTTTTTCATCATACAAAATATTCAGCAGATATCTCAGCCGCCTTATCTCGCTGAAGTTAAATTCCTTTTCGGCTTTCGTCAGCTTCAGGCGGTTGTTCGCAATAACGCGCTTCTGAACGGCGATGCAGTCCTCATATGTTTCTCTCAGTTCATAAATATTCCCCATATTTTTTTCCTCCTTAAACGCCGAAAATGGCTTCGTCGGCGCTGATTTTGTAAGCTGTGATAAGTCTGACAAACTCGGCGACGCTCAAAGGACCGCCGCTTTCGAAATCTTCAATTCTTTTTTGCGGTACACCCGAAATGTCTGCTGCGAGCGGGATTGTCATCGCCTTTCTGAGTCTTGCCTTTCTGAGCCTTTCTCCCGTCAGCTCGGGCTTCGATGACCCGACGGACATGACGGCGAGCGCCTGCTCGATACAGGCGGGGAAAACTTCGTTTCTGATGTCACTGTCTGCGTACTCAAAAACATATTTCATCCTCGTCTTGAAAATTTCGTTTATCTTCATCAGATTTCGGCTGACGGTCGACCTCGTCACGCCGTACATCGCGGCGATTTCTTCCCCGCTCTTGTTATCGAGATAGCGAAGTCTGAGCATGTCGGACTGTTCCTTTGTCAGCTCGTTTTCAATGATCGAGCGAACGATCGAGAGCAGCTTTACTTTTCTTATCCGCTCGTTATATTCTTCGGCGCTCTCGGCGACGGCGTCTTTCCAATTAAAAAAGGCGACGCACGCCTCATCAAAATCAGGTTCGGTTTTCGTACATTTTATATGCTTTATCTCGGCGCTATACATTTTTCAGTCTCCTTTGCATTTTTATCGAACAAATGTTCGTCTATAATTAAATTATAGGAGCAAAAAACAGGTTTGTCAATAGATAGTTTCAAATTTTCTTTCGTTCCTCAAAAAATGATTTTATCCGACTTTTTTCGACACGGCAGAAAAGAAAAACTGCGGTCGGAGCTTACCGCAGATATATTTTGGATTAAACCGTGACCTCGTTGCAGGTGTTGCCGGCGAAAAATCTTTCAATGTTGTTGACCGTCGTTTCGGCTATATTCTCGAGCGCTTCTTTTGTCAGAAACGCCTGATGGGAAGTGACAATGACGTTCGGCATAGCTATAAGCCTCGTCAGGGTGTCGTCTCTGACTATGTGACCCGAGAAATCCTCAAAAAAGAATTCCGACTCCTCTTCATAAACGTCAAGACAGGCGGCTCCGACTTTCTTATCCTTGATCCCGTTAATCAGCGCCTGCGTGTCTATGAGCATGCCTCTTGAAGTGTTCAGGATAACAACGCCTGTTTTCATCTTCGCGATCGATTGTTCGTTTATCAGATGCTTGTTCTCCGGCGTCAGGGGACAGTGGAGGGATATAACGTCGCTCCTTGTGAAAAGCTCGTCGAGACTGACATATTCCGCTTTGACGCTCTCGTCGGGATATAGGTCATACGCTATGACTTTCATTCCGAAGCCGTTGCATATGTCGATAAAAGCTCTGCCGATCTTGCCCGTTCCGATAACGCCGACCGTTTTGCCGTAAAGCTCAAAGCCTGTGAAATCATTGACGCTGAAATTGAAGTTCCTCGTTCGGATATACGCCTTGTGTATGCGTCTTATCGAAGTCAGAAGCAGGGCCATCGTGTGTTCGGCGACGGTTCTCGGCGAATACGCAGGAACGCGAACGACGGTTATTCTTCCCTTGGCGGCGTTCAGATCGACATTGTTGAATCCCGCACAGCGCAGAGCGATAAGCTTAACTCCATACTCGCAAAGCCTGTCAATAACAAAGCTGTCGACATCATCATTGACAAACACGACAACTCCGTCATAGCCCTTTGCGAGCCGAACGGTATCGGCGTTGAGCTTGGTCTCGTAATGTTTGAACTCGATGTTCCTGCCCTCGGAGAACTTGTCAAGTCCGGGACGGTCGTATTCTCTCGAATCGAAAATGGCAAATTTTAACATAGTGACATCTCCCGATAATGTTTAAGCTGAGGAGAGTCGAACCATATACGGTTTTTAAGGCATATTTTCGCCGATACCGCGTTAAAAA